>ERZ1034678.134-NODE-134-length-40752-cov-29.319385_pt1 | contig 40752 bp, 60 predicted proteins | sample MGYA00520640_ERZ1034678 | MGnify/ENA primary metagenome ERZ1034678 (study PRJEB33766, sample SAMN09781767) | gut metagenome | biome: gut microbiome | host: Homo sapiens | place: Madagascar | study: EMG produced TPA metagenomics assembly of the PRJNA485056 data...
TGTACGCCTCGAAATAGCTCCTGTAACTCAGCCACAGCTTGACGTATTCCTTTTTTTCTCCCATCCGTCAGCCCTCAGAACGGAAGCTCGTTTTCGTCGCCGATCTCCATCTGCGGCATATCCGGCGCAGAGAACGGAACCGGCGTTGTGCTCGGCAGCGGCTTGAACTCCGAAGAGGACGGTGCAGCGGCAGAAGCATTCTGCCCGTCCCGCTTGCTGTCGCCGAAATAAACGCTTTCTGCGACGATCTCGGCAGTCTTGCGCTTATTCCCTTCTTTGTCCTCCCAGTTGCGGAGCTGCAAACGGCCAGAAACGACAGCCATGCGGCCCTTTGAGAAATACTTGCTGACAAAATCAGCTGTATTCCGCCATGCGACAACATCAATAAAATCCGTTTCCTTCTCCGCGCCCTGCGCCGTGAAATCACGGTCGCAGGCAAGCGTGAAGGATGCAACAGAATTTCCGCTTTGCGTGTGGCGGAGTTCCGGATCACGGGTCAGGCGGCCCATCAGGGCGATTTTATTCAGCATTTGCGTTGCCCTCCATAACCTCACCTGTAGTCTGGTCAACAGGCATATCATCTACCATTTCCACATCTGCGACAACAGTAGGAACGCTGAACATATCGTCGCTGATTTCCGTCTTGACCGTGCTGTCCTGTGCGATCTGCCGAACAAATTCAGACTTCATCGGGGCATATTTCAGAACCTTTTTCAGAACGGTCTTCTTTGCCATCTCTTCGAAGTTGGTCTGCCACGGGCCGGAGCCGAATGCCTTGCTGTACTTCTGCGCATGGGCGCGAACATCGTCCAGTGTCATGATCTCGAAACCGTAGCCGCCGTCCTTTGTTTTGAACATCGCCCAGACGTTCACCGGGTCGCCGCGATCTCCGTTCAGCTTCGGGATAAATTTCAGGCTGCATTCCGTGCCATACTCGGCAATCAACGTATCGTTTGCGTGTCCGACCTGCGCCTGAATCGTCTGGATCTCACCGGAGCGGTATGCCAGATCAATCATGCCTTTGTACCCAAGCTGGAACTGACATTCAAGGCGGTTCTGCTTGCCGTTCCAATAAGGAATCAAATATGCCTGTCCGAGCGGCGTGTTCGGCTCCAAGCCAAGCTGCGCGGCAGTCATCATTGCGCCGAGGAAGGATTGCGGCGTACACTGCGCCAGTTTCGGATTCGTGGAAAGCGCGGAAAGCGTGATCCGCGTGAAGCGCTCCGGCGTCATGACGGAGGGAAGCGCTTTCTTGATCTCACCCTCCATCTGCTTGATATACTGCTGCATTGTCGGATTTCCGCCGCTCTGTGCCTTCATAGCCGTCTGCGCGGTTGCCTGCTGGATTTTATTCATGATTCTTCCTCCTGTTTCATTTCTGTAATTTTGAATGGCCGGGCTTGCACCGTTTTATAGAACGGCGTCAAATCGATATCCGGGTATGCCTCTTTAAAGGCTTTTGGCTGGAACGTCTGCCTGTTTTGCTGCTTCCAAGATACATTGTAGCCGTTGCAGGCGGCCCGCTCTGCCGTGCCCATGTCAAGCTTGATCGTGTTTTCGATTTCTCGCCCGCGCTCTGACAGCGCCGCCATTTGACGCTTAATCTGCATATACTCAGACAGCATTTGCTCACGTCCGAATAAATCGAGCTGTTCGCCGTTGCTGTCGGCATAAACCGTGCTGATCGCGTCCGTTGTCGCCTCTGAGCCGTCCGGTGCAGGCGGGGTGTCTTCCTCGACGCACCGCCAGAAAAGCTTCTCCGCCTCCATCAGCGCGGAGATTTCCGCCTCGTCGCGCTCAAGCGTGTACGTAAAGAATCCGCGCCCGAATACGAGAACCGCCAAATACCAACGGTCAAGGCCTGTGACGGCCAGATAATGCACACACTGCGCATAGTAGCGTTCAGGAAACTCCACGCCGTTGAACTGACGAATGTCAAGCGTCGAGGTCGTCTTGCATTCTAGCCCTGCGTTTTCGTTGGAAATTCGCCTGTCAATGTCTGCATGCGCCCACGGATACGCGGAATTCCGAATGATGTAGTTGCAGCGCCGCACCTTTTTCCCGGACGCTTCTTCAAAACGCTTCGCAACATACTCCTCGAGATCTCTGCCAATCCGCATAGCCTCTGTGTCCTCTTTGTCCGGAAGCCGCCCGGTCTTGTCCATCCATACCGTGTACGGGCTTGCAAAGCGGCTCATTCCGATAACAGCCGCCGCGTCACTCCCGCCGATGGACTTTCTTCGTTCTTCCAGCCATTCTTCGCGGCTCATCTTCGCCGTGGAGATTGTATCGAGCATTTACTCCACCTCCGCAAACTCACCGTGCTTCAACTGATACCAGGTATTGGCCTTGATCTTTTCGCCGTCGACAATTGTCGCTTTGACGGCAATAATCGGATATGTCTCTCCATCCCATTCGCCGCGCTCGACACAGCAGATTGCGCAGCCGAGAGCGCCCATTGCTTTACACTCATATCCGGCTGCGAGAGCAACACCGGCTTTGCCTGTGGCCGAGGCTGCGCCCCGATAGCCTGTGGCCGAGGCTGCGCTCTGATAGCCTGTGGCCGAGGCTGCGCCCAGATTGCCTGTGGCCGAGGCTGCGCCCCGATCGCCTGTGGCGGAGGCTGCGCCCCGATTGCCTGTGGCGGAGGCTGCGCCCCGATCGCCTGTGGCCGAGGCTGCGCCCCGATTGCCTGTGGCGGAGGCTGCGCCCAGATTGCCTGTGGCCGAGGCTGCGCCCAGATTGCCTGTGGCCGAGGCTGCGCCCAGATTGCCTGTGGCGGAGGCTGCGCCCCGATCGCCTGTGGCCGAGGCTGCGCTCTGATAGCCTGTGGCCGAGGCTGCGCCCCGATAGCCTGTGGCCGAGGCTGCGCTCTGATAGCCTGTGGCCGAGGCTGCGCCCAGATTGCCTGTGGCCGAGGCTGCGCCCCGATCGCCTGTGGCGGAGGCTGCGCCCCGATTGCCTGTGGCGGAGGCTGCGCCCCGATCGCCTGTGGCCGAGGCTGCGCCCCGATCGCCTGTGGCATGGTTTTCTTTTTCAGCGTCTGCACGCTTGATTGCATCATCAAATCCAATCTGCTTTTTGATGTACTCGACCTGTGCTTTCACAAGCCCCGGAATGCCAATTTCTGCTTTCAGCGTCATCTTCTTCGCAACGATCTTGCTATCATCAGATTCTCGTTCATCTGATACGCCATCGGCGTCCGCCTCAAAATATCGGCTTTCACTTGGTGCATAGTAATTCAGCACATCAATAGGCTGTTCGCACGCATGCAGGCCAGCCCTGCAAAGATGCGGCTCTCCATCAAAAACAGAGGCTTCGCCGAGCTTGTATTGAAACCCGCGGCACTTCATATCCTTATCCGTGCCTTTATAAACTTTCATGTTGATCCTCCTGCTTCATCTTTCCCACCGACCACAGCGGCGGGAACAAACAACGATCTTCGTCCTCCGGCTCATCCGGCTCGTCCTCCGGCTCCGGAATGCTCAAGTACAGGTTTTCGCCGTCATACGCCATTCCGGCTCACCTCCTGGCAGATCAGCGCTTCACAGAAGCTCTGAACCGTAGAATAGCCGAGCTTTTTCAGCAGCCTGTCTAGCTTCTTGGCCTGCTCGTCCGTCAGGCGGAAGTAATACCGGTTCGTCTTCTTCCTGCGCTCAACGCGGTTCTTTGGCGCGTCCAGCGCCTTGATTGCCGCCCAAGCGTCCGGGACAAGCTGTACGCCGTATTTCTCCGGCGCTTCGCACTGCGAAAGCAGGCATTTGTTGAACTTCGGGTAGTCGGCCCGATGAACTGCGTCGACACAGGCTTTTGCGCCGTGCCGGACGCGGGAATCCGTTAAACTTGACATAGGTTCCTTTCTGGCTTATAATAGAAGCCGACATAATGTCCTTTCATTTCGGCCTCTGTCGCGTTGCAGCGCGGCAGGGGTCATTTCTTTTTGCCTGTGCGCTCGCGGATGAGTTTGCATGTTGCATCCCATTGGGCCATTACGATTTCTGTGTAAATGCCACAGGTGTAGTAGTCCGACTGCGGCTTGTTGCATCGCTTTTCACCTAGCATCTCGCAGGTCTCGCAAGGCGTCATCAGCAGTGCCTTTTCCTTGATGTCCATCACAGCACCCCGTACAGGGTTGCCACGGCCGCAATCACCCCAGTCACAATCGCCTCCATCTGCATCTCGGCACAGCAGGCCATCACTGCCATGATAGTTGCTGCGCCGCCCACATACAGGCAAACGCCCTTCAAGATCCGGCTAATTGCCGCCATTTCCTCTCGCTGAGCCTGCAACCGCTCCCGGCGTTCCTCAGTCGTTTCCACGACTGCAAGTGCGTTTCTCATACGGTTTTCTCCTTCTCGTCATAGAACTTTGCGTTCCACACAGGGCTCTTATCGTTACTCACGAGTTCCTGCATGGCAAGCTTAAACGCCGCGCCGCTGGCTTCTCCAACTTTTGCGAACACGATATAGAACAAATTGATGATTTGTGCCGCTGCGGCAACCAAATCAGGGCCATTACCGCCAATATCGGCTTTTACGCGATCGCCATCTACGCTGATCTTGACTGTCATGTTTTCTCCCATGTGAACCTCCTAGTAATCAAATGCTGCGAAGAATTCTTCGCGTGAAATGCCGAGGCGCTTGCAGATCTCCTTCACGCCCTTCATCTGGTAGTCCTGCGGATCCTTCATCCACTTCCGGAGCGTCGTCTTGCTGCTGACGCCTGCAGGCTTCAGCAGATCGTCCAGCTTCACGCCGCGCTCCTTGACCCGCCCGTAAATCAACCGGGACAGATTCCGAGACGTGTTATCACGCCCCATTTTCACAGCTGGCATCCGTGTCCTCTCCTCTCATCAATTCCTCTTCTGTCACACCGTAGAGCCGTGCAAGCCGTTTTCGGTATTTTCGTAGTGGGGTGGTCTCCCCGCTCTCCCATCGACTGACTGCCGCCTGTGTGACATCCAACTTCTTTGCAACAGTTTCCTGTGTCCGGCCTGATTGCAGCCGCAATTCTCTCAGTCTGGTTATGTCTCCTGCCCCCTCCCAAAGCTCACAAATATGAGTTTTTATATTGACAGGCTGGGGCGTGGGTGCTAAGATGGTCTTGTCTGGAAACCATTGCAACGCCGCCCCTCGGCGCTGTCGTTTTGCTGTACCTATCGGGTACATGTATATGATACCTCATTTTTTATTACTTTTCAAGTCGCCGAGTAATATTTTATTACTTTTTACGTATTGCACAATTTCCGGGGGACTAATTTATGTTTTATGACAATTTCAAAACACTGTGTGAGCAGAAGGGCGAGAAACCAACTCCGGTTGCGCAAAAGTTAGGTTGTTCTTCTTCGAACGTCGTAATGTGGAAAAACGGTTCGACGCCTCGCCCTGCTGTTCTGCAGAAGATTGCAGACTATTTTGGTGTCGACACACAATTCCTCCTGTTCGGAAATGAAAAAAGCCCCCTCGTCCATGCGGACGAGAGAGCTTTAGACGATGAACTCGTATCGAGGCTTACTTCTTTGACGCCTGAGGAACGGCAGAAGGTTGACGCCTTTGTGCAAGGGCTCTTAGCAAATCGTTGAGCTTCTTCTTTTCCTCGTATGTCAGCTGTTCTATGTACTTCTGCGCTTCCTCACGTGTCATGCGGCTGGCTCCTTTCTCTTCGGCGTGTTTTTATTTTAGAACATTCGTTCGATTCCTTCAATAGGCAAGATTCAACAAATTCAGTATTCAGATTTCTACACAGGAATTTTGAATAAATACAATTTATTGGACAGGAGAAGTGATAGGGTGAAACGAAAACGGATTGTTAGTCTGCTTCTTGCGGTCATACTTGCGCTGTCAATGGCTATTCCCATATCAGCAGCAAGCCCCGGCCTGTCAAACTTCAAGAAGCAGACGGATTATGCCGGATTTTCAGATGTTCCAGCGTCAGCATGGTATGCCGGGAGTGTGGAGACTGTTTGCGAATATGGGCTGATGAACGGCACGGGGAACGGAAAGTTCAGTCCAAGCGGTTACGTCACGATGGCCGAAACAGTCGCCCTCATGAGCCGCCTGCATATCATCTATACAGGAAATAATGAAACGATCGAGCAAACGTCACCGTGGTTCATAACATATGACAGTTATGCGGCAGGCCACGGGCTTGATGCTTTCGGCTTCTCAGGGGATTCAACGTTTTGGAAAGATCACCCCACGCGTGAACTGTTTGTCAGTCTTGTGTCTCAGGCAATCCCAATGTCTGAATTTCAGATCATCAATGACATTTGCGCGACAGAGCCGACCGGTGACGATACTACTGACAGATTGATGCGGTTCTTCAATGCCGGAGTAATCGCCGGGAAGATCGATGGGACCGGATTTGACGGTGGATCCGTTATCACAAGATCCGAAGTCGCTACGATCTTGACGCGCATGATTATTCCGTCGCAGCGCGTACACGGGCGACCCACTTATGTAGTAAACGATGCCGATATTATTGCTTGGGCCGACGATGAACACACGCCAGGGGATATGTGTTACGGCGGAGAAGACAGTTCGCTTGTATGGCATGGTTACAGCGATGTCACTGCCTATATAAACGGGATTCAATATAATGTTGTCCTCGACAGGGCGAACGCCGGATCTCAGCAGCCCAGTAGCCCATCTGCATTCCCGGAAGCAGAAACGCCCGCTCAACAGGTAAGTTGCAGCTACGTTATCAACACACGCTCAGGTATATTCCATTACCCGTGGTGCAAATACGTTGCCAAAATGGCAGCGAAAAATACGCGATACTATACAGGCAACCGTGATAGCCTTGTTTCCGAATATCAACCATGTAAGGTTTGTAATCCTTAAATCCACCCCGCCGCCCGCTGGAAAAGCGGCGGGGTTTCCCTCGCAGCGAGTGGGAGCACCGCTTGAGTACGTTTCCAGTGTAGCAGACAATATTTGTAAAAGTCCACACCCCAGTTTGCAAATTGCTGCGCAGAATTAGGGAAACGTGCATTCAAGTTTGCGGATTTTAACCTATTTTTGGAATTTTGCTGTTGGAGGCGTTTGTTTTGACATCAATGGAGAAGCTTGCACCGTTTTTTGAAGCCTACTCAGAAAAAGTCAAGCGAAGAAGAAACGAAGTCGGAATGACAATCAGCGCACTTTCGGAAAAGTCTGGCGTCCCATACTCAAATGTAAGCCGCGTCAACTCTGGTGCACAGGCAAATCCGCTGTTGTACAACGAAGCTGCAATCGCTGATACGCTTGGGCTATCGCTTGATGCCCTCTGCGGGCTGGAACAGCCTGCCGACAGCCAAAGTGAGCTGCAGGAACGCAATCACCAGCTCGAAGTCGAAAATGCCAAGCTCGTCACAACCAACGAGGCGCAGAAAGCACAGATCAGATCCACGCACACGATCTGCTATGTGCTCGTCTTCTTCTGCATCATTCTGGCGCTGTCGCTTATTGTCTATCTCATGATCGACTCCCAGATCACCGACGCCGGTATCATCCGCGGCGGCAGACTGTCCGGCGCCGCGTGGGCCTTCATCGGCCTGATCGTCGCCTCCGTCGTTGCTGCCGGTATCACCATCCTCCGCATCATCCGCAAGGAGAACCAACATGAAGAAAGTCAAAGTCCCAGAAGCTGAAAAACTCCCCTCCGGCTCCTACCGCTGCCGCGTGATGGTGAATGGCCAGCGTGAGACATTCATCCGGGACACACCAGACGAGGCGGAGCAAGCCGCGCTCAAACGGAAGCTGCTTGCCGAGCAGGAAGCAAAAGAGGTAAAAAAATGTGGGCTTCCGCTGACAAAAGCGATCGACGAGTATATCAGCGCAAAAGACGCGATCCTATCCCCTGCCACGATCCGCGGCTACCGCGTCGTGCAGAGGAACCGCTTCCAGTCGCTCATGCAAACCAGACTGAATAACATTACATTTACGACGCTTCAAAAGGCCGTCAATGAGGAAGCCAAGACGTGCAGCCCAAAGACGATCCGAAACGCTGTCGGCCTGCTCTATGCCGTGCTGAAATTTCACGGCATAGACATGGATCTCGTGTCGCTCCCGCAGAAGGTCGACAAGGAAAAGCCGATCTACACAGAAGACGAGCTGCGCAAGCTGTTTGACGCCGTGCGCGGAACGGACTTGGAGCTTGTCGTGCTGCTAGCCTGCTGGCTCGGTATGCGCCGGTCTGAGATCCTCGGCCTGAAATGGGAAAACGTCGATCTCGAAAAAAAGTCTCTCCTTGTAGCCACCGCCCGCGTGCTAGATGAGAACAACGAGTATGTCGAGAAGGGTACGAAGACCGAAAAGTCCCGTCGCCGGTTCACGCTCCCGGACTATATCATAGAGATCCTGTCCAATACGCCGCACGACGGCCCACGCGTCGTCATGACCAGCCCGCAGACCATCCGAAACAGACTTGCCGCCGCCACAGAAAGGGCCGGTATCCCCTTCTACGGGATCCACGCGCTGCGTCACACGAACGCCTCTATCATGCTCTCCCTGAACACGCCGGACAAATATGCAATGGAGCGCGGCGGCTGGTCTTCTGATAAAACCATGAAGCAGACCTATCAGCATACCATGTCAGAAACGCGCAAAAAAATAGATGCCAACATAGACGCTTACTTCGACTCCATCATGAATCCCAAGAAGCGCCTGCGCTGGCGGATCAAGAAAACGAACATCACCACGCTCCTGTCCAAATGCAAAAAAACGCCCTGATTTCATGACCAATTTCATGACCAAAATGCAGATCAGAAGCCTGTTTTTGCGGTCATGACAGTGTTCAGGACACCAAAAAAATGACACGCACGAAACGTCGGAAACCCTTGATACGAAAAGAAAAAACCTGCAATCCATTGAGATTGCAGGTTTTTCTTCTTGGCAGGGGATGAGGGATTCGAACCCTTCTCATGAATAGCAAAATAACTGATATTACTGCATTTTTTGTTTCGTGACCAGAATATGACCAAATTTGATTTTTGGATTTCACGAAGCTACGCAATGGTAATACGCGCTGATCTTCTCCTCCGGAGTCCCGGCGTCCTTGTCGTCTAGGAACGCATCGGTCATATCCGCGAAAAATTCAACGGTGTTGACGCCGTGCTTCTTTGCGGTCTTGAAATAATCGCTGTAGATCATATTCATTGCCGCGTACCAGACAGCAGGATCATAGTGCAGGCCGCGCGACCGCATGACTGCTGTGGTTTGCTCCATCGGCCAATGCTGGCCGGTTGTATCGTCCGTGTTCTCCATGCGGGCCGTCCACGCTTTTGCGTCTTCCTCGGTAAATTCCATCATTTTCGTGGACTCACGAAAATGGTCACCACCCAGCTTATGCAGCGCGCAGATAGCATCTGCATATACCGTAACTTCTTCCGCGCGCCCCAGCGACGCCGGGCGCTCCATGACCTCCTGTAATTGCTTTTTCAGCTCTTCGATATACTGCTTCATGTCACGCCTCCTGAATATATCTGTAAAGCTTATCTACGTCTGTTACGTCAAACCGCATATCTTTGTCCTTGATCGAAAACAGCTTAATCTTTTTTCCGTCGATCTCATCCCGAGCGTATTTGTATAAACGATCGATGTCGACGTTTCCTTCCTCGTCGAGTGCCCCAGTCAGCTGCACGAAGAAATTGTCTTTCATTGCAAGCAGCCGCTCTTTCCCGCCGTCCTTTGCCATCCGCATAAGTATAGCCGCAGCCACGCCAATACCTTCCGGTAGCCGTGGAATGAGCTCGCTATTCGCGAATCGCTCCAAGCCATTTAATGCCTGATCTATTGTCACTGTCATACAGATACCTCCGTTTGAAGATGGGGCGGCTTATGCCGCCCCTTGCATTTAGCCCTCGCTGGCCGTCGCTGTGCCGGTCGGAGCCGTCCAGCTGTTATACCGCTGCATCGGTTCCGGGCAGATGTTGGCAATGGGGATAACCGTCTTGGTCATGCCGGAAAGCGTCGCGATCTCGTTCTGCATGCAGGACAGGTTCGCCGTGGTCTGCGCGTTGATAACGCGCTGCTGGCAAAGCTGCTCTTCGATCGAGCGCATTCTGCCGTCCGTGTACTGGTACAGCTCGAGCATTTTCTTGTCGGTGTAAGCGTTCGCGTCGCGCAGCTTCACTTCCGTCTCCAGCTCTGCGATTCGTGCGGACTGACCAGCCTCATACCGGCTGACATACCGGTTGTCACTGTTACCCGCAGCCATAGCCGCAGCCGCAGCAGGATTCGCGCCGAATCCGCCGAGGATGCCGCCGAGACCGCCGTTCAGCACGCCAAGACCGGTGCCGATTGCGCCAAGCGTCACACCAAGATTGCCCTTGCCATTGCTTGCGTATTCCATTTAAATACCTCCGAAGATGTAGTAAGCTGGCCAGCTCCTACCGTCATTCTGAAGGAAAACACGCTCACGAAAAACCAAGCCCACGGCCATATAAAGCACAAAAAGAGGCAAGCGCGGATCACTCCGCGCCTACCTCTAATAAGATCGTTGTACAACGTTTGATGATGCCCTTCATGCCGTTCACGGAAAATCCATACCATTCAGCCAGCTGCTCCGCCGTTGCGCCGTCACAGATGTTCCGGCGCATGATCTCCCGGTATTGGGCATTCAGGATCCATTCGGAGATCAAGTGCTCCCACTCGCTGCGCGGCTTCGTCGGAAGACCGCGCTGCATACCTTAATCCCCGAACACACCCGTGCGGTCGAGAATGACCAGCATGCGGACGTTATCTTCGGCGAGGTCGAGGATCATGTCTTCCCCTTCGCCGGATTTACCGGTCAGGAAGCCCTTTGCAATGAGCTTGTCCAGCGTCTGCCGGTAAAGTGTGTTGTTGACGTCTCTCAACTTTTCGTATCGCATTTCACGTTCTCCTTTCGCGTTTAGCCCGTCTTCCAAGACCATGACGGTATGACCGCTGGAAACAAGCACATCGCCGCGCAGCAGATAGCCGTCGCTCTTGGTGTACTTGTCGCCCTGCAGCTTGACAAAATCGCCGGTCGCCGGGAACGCGGTTCCCATGTTGTAGGTCGTACAGGCGTTTCCGCCGTAATACTGCGGGGAAAAATTGACGCCTGCCGCCTCTGCGCAGACGCACATGAGTGCGCTGCAATCCGTTTCGCACGGCTCTGAAATCGCGGCGATATCCCAATTCAGGGCCTTTGCCTGCGTTCGAAGCGTGTTCCGCTGGTCTTGGTCGTAGCCGATATTCTGATTCCGCACAGCTGCTTCGCAAGCCCGCGCGGCAAGCTCCGCTTTTGCGCGGTCGTTGTAGCGTAGCACGAAAAGCCAACTGCCGTTATACCAGTTCGAGAAATTCAATTCTCTGCTGTTCTGGTTCCCGGCCTGCTGGTTGTGAGCACCAGATTCCCCAAGGCTAGCCTGCCCGATTCTGACACTCATGCCTCGTCTACCTCCGGCAGGCCAGCAACGCTCGTCAGCAGGGACAGGATACCAGCCAGCGCCGAGGCTGAGGCAACAACGAGCCAATTCACTTCCGAGATGACTGCCGACGTGCCGATGGTTGCTACCGCCGTCTGGGCGACGGTCTTGATTGCGCGGATGCCCGCGGCTTTCCACCATTTTGCGTTCATAGTATGTGCTCCTTTCAAATTTACGCCTTGCGGCGGTGTTAATGTTGATCGTGCGCTTCTTTGTTTAGATGCTTTTCCAGCTTGTCAAGAGCGTCCTTGCATGGCCCGTTACATCCCTGCTCAATCAGCCCCTGCAAAGCACCCCTTAGGCCGTAACAAAGAAGCGTCTGTTCTTCTTTAATACTGCGAATGTCCTGCTTCTGCAGTCTTACGCTTTCAACGGTTTTATACAGTGCAACTACTGTGCTTGTAATAACACCAAGTGCACCGATGATCTTTCCCACTGTGATAATAGTCTCCCAATTGATGTACATACGGTTCTCCTCTATTCGTATTGCCATGCAATGGCCCCGTTCACGGCGGGGGTAGTCTCAGCAGAATTCAGAGACATGCCGCGTGCCATCAACGTTGTATAATTGGTATCGGCGGCGTTGACCGCTGTCTGCCGGTTCAAGAAGGTCTTCATGTTGGCCGGGCTGATATAGTCGGTATTTGCTACCGCCTTCGCCATCTTTCCGCCGCTGCCTTTTATCAGTCCATCAATGTCCGTCGCCGTCGTCGTGCTCACCTTGTTTGGTCCCGTCGGCCCTTGTGGTCCTGTCGCGCCGGTGTCGCCCTTTTCACCCTGCGGGCCTTGTGGCCCGGTTTCGCCGGTGGCCCCTTTCTCACCCTGTGGGCCAGTTTCCCCCTGCGGACCCTTCGGCCCGGTGTCGCCGATCGCGCCCTTCGGGCCTTTGATGCTCACAGATGCAGGGTTTGTTTTTCCTCCGTCATTCGTCCAGCTCAGCACGCCAGCGGCAGAGACTGCCGGTGTAAATGTCGTACCCGTCGCACCGGTCGCGCCTTTCTCGCCCTGTGGCCCCTGCGGACCAGTTTCACCCTGCAGGCCTGTCGCGCCCTGCTTGCCCTGCGGTCCTTGCGGCCCCTGCGGCCCGACATCACCCTGTGGCCCAGTTGCACCCGTTTCGCCCTTCTCGCCCTGGATGCCCTGCGGGCCTTTGATATTGACGCTCGCCGGGTTTTCCTTGCCGTCTGCGTTCGACCAGCTGAGCGTACCGTCTTCAGAGACGGACGGCGTAAAGGTCGTTCCGTTCGTGCCCGGCGTGCCGGGAGAACCGGCCGCACCGGCAGGGCCGGGGACGGCTTTCACCGAAAACAAGAACGACTGCCCGTCCGACATCGAGACCTGATAGGTCGTCGTGTCGTCGACGGTCCCGACGAGCGTGATACCCGTGACGCTGGAACCGGGTTCGCCCTGCGGCCCCTGGATGCCCTGCTTTCCCTGCTCGCCCTGCGGGCCGGTCTCGCCTTGCGGGCCGGTTGCGCCCTTCTCGCCCTGCGGGCCTTGTGGCCCGGTTTCGCCGGTGGCCCCTTTCTCACCCTGTGGGCCAGTTTCCCCCTGCGGACCCTTCGGCCCGGTGTCGCCTTTATCTCCTTTGTCGCCCTTGTCGCCTTTGATAGCGTCACGGATGACGAGCGTCGCCGTGTCCGGCTCCACGGCCATATTCAGCCGCTGTTCAAATACTGCATCAGACATGCGCCCACCTCCTACAGCAGCTCTTCCACGTCAACGACGGCAATCTCCGTTGCCCGGGAATTGCCCGCCTCGTCGGTGAACGTCAGCTGGCAGCGGGCCGGTCGGACAGTCAGGCTGTCCGCGTCGGCTTTCGGGACCTCGACCGTGAACCGGGAAGCGCTGGCGACCGTCGGCGTGTAGGTCTTTGAAAAGCTGTCACCCTGCACAATTTTGAAGTTCAGATTCGTGCATTGCGTCAGGTCAACGCCGCGCATCGTGATATACAGGACGTTTTTGATCTTCTGTACCATAGATACCCCCTTATCTGAGACTGTTCCAGATCTTCTGCTTGGTCTTGTCGGAATAGTCGCTCATGCTGATAGCGATACCAAACTTCTGCTCCTGCGTCAGGTCTGTAGTGTTCAGATAGTCGCAGAACCATGTCCACGTGTTTTTGTAGCCAGCAGCCTTGCGTTCTTCTTCGCTTGGCCGGTCTTCATACTCGACAATCGCGTCAATGTAATCCGCCATCTTCGCGCCTGTGTCCCGAACGTTTTTCGACCAGCCTGCCTGATACGAAGTTGTAAGCTCGCTCTTGGCGTCGGCTGTTTTGATGTTGCCCTTGCGAAGCTGCTCTGCCAGATAGCTGTAGGTCTTAACACTGTCAGAGTAGAAGCCCATGCGGACAGCAGATTTCTGATCGTCTGTCCAGCTCTGTTTGTCGAGCCATGCGTCGAACTGGTCCTGCGCGCTGCTTGTGACCTTGCCGTCCTCGTCCTTGACATCCTTCATCCTGGCATGGGCGTTTGCCGCCTGCAGCGCCATTTCCGGCGTTACCTTCGCGCCCCGGCCGTAGCGATCGTATGCCATGACCTCCTTGTCGCTCAGAACAGCCAGCGCCATTGCATCGTTGAGCTCGCCATGCCGGTATGCTTTCAGATACTCGTCGGCTTTCGTCCCGCTCTTGTTCGTGTCGGTATAGCGGGATTCGATAGCCTTGTCCATAAAGTACCGTGCCAGCTCCTTATTGTCCTTGTCCGCAAGCTCCTTCTGCGTCTCGGTCAGCTCGCCGCCATACTTGGCAGCCTCGACCGCCGAGAAGTAGGTATTCGCCTTTTCCTTCGCAGAGTTGAAAAGCTCGTCAGACAGGCCGACATAGTCAGCGCCGCCGAACTGCCGGTCGACGTCAGCAAGCTGTTTCTGCGTCTCCGGAGACAAATAGTGCTGCGCTTTGACGACGGCGGAGATCAGCGCGTTGTTGCGCTCCGCGCCGGACTTCTCCAAGATCTTCTGTGCAGAGGATTTCACTTCATACCCGATGCCGAGGCTGTCCCGCGCCTGCTCTGTAGCGGTATCCTTCGCCTGCTGCAGGATCTCGGCTTTCATGCTGTCCGGCATGTCCTTGTAGTTCTTGTCGTTCATGAGCGAGGTCACGGCGGCGGAATACGCGTCGCCGTAGGCTTTCTGATACATGCTGCGCTGCTCGAACGTCAGACTGATAGCTTCCCCGTCGACCTTCAAAGAGCGCGGGGCAGTGCGGTCAGGATACAGAGAGGTGTTCGTCGCCTCGCTGATCTTCTCGATCTCAGAGGATACCACGTCCGGCTTGTACGTTGTGACGTTTCCGGGATTGATATTCCGGTTCATGAAATTGCGGATGCCGCCCTCGTTCTTGACCGGATTTCCCCAGACATCCGTCTTGGCCGGAAGCGTCTCCCGCAGGCCGGGAATGGACGCCTTTGCACTGTCGATCGCCTGTTGCCAGACGTTATCCGAGGAATAGGCGTTCCGATCCGTGTCATCGAGGCCCTGCGCAATACCGCGCAGCGAATTCGGAATGACGCTGGAAAGCTGGTTCGCTGCGTACTTCTGCGCTGCGTCCATCATCTTCCCACCCGGCGTGCTGGCTCCGCTGTACTCATAGTTCGTCGCCACGTCCTGGAATGTGGACATAACGGGCGTGTCCAAAACGGACTGCAGCGCGCCGGAAAGCGAGTTGCCGAGCACACGCCCGACCGTCACGCCAGCCTCACTGCGGATATCGTCTGCAATGAGCGCACCGGTCGTGAGCTGCGCGTTGAGCGGGTCAAGGAAGCCAATGGAAAGCAGCTGGTCGCCCGCCTGCCATTGCGCGCTTTCCCCGCGCAGATCCCGCAGGGCCGCGCTGATATTGAGCTGCGTGCCGTCAAGGCCGTGCGTCTTGCCAAGCGCATCCTTGTTCTTGTCGTCATCGTCGCCGGTGACTTTCAACCAGCCGCGCAGCGCGCCTGCCGCCGCAATGGCGATCATGCCGGAGCCGGTCAGCGCGCGGCCTACGCCCTGCACGGCTTTTGCCTGCTGCGCCGCAGTCAGGTTTCCCTTCCGGGCAGAGTCGATCATGTTGATAAAATCCGCAGCTGCCACGCCGAGACCTGCCGGGGAATACTCGATCGCCCGCGCGCCAAGGTTCGACGGGACCTGCGCAAACGGGAGCATGATGTCGCCCGCGCCAATGTCGCCGATATGCGCCTTGTTGAGCGCGTTCCGGACGCCGATCGCGGCGTCGGACAGAACCGTCTTGTCCTGGAACGTGCGGTAAAGCGCTTCCTGCTCGCCCGCGTTGCGGAGCGAGTCGTCGGTGATCTTGCCCTTCTCGTAGAGCCGGTCAATTCCCTTCTGGACGCTGGCCGCGATACCGCCCTTCTGAAATTCGTCGGTCGCGTTCAGGGTGTAGCCCTCATACGCTTCCCAGGCAGACATGAGTTTCGAGAACACGCCGCCGGACATCTTGAAGGTCCGGTTGGACGTATTTTCGTACTTTCCGGCCGTGCCAGAAGCGTCGACATCAAGGCCGACCTCCATGCAGGCACGGGCAAGGCCGTCCATGGACCCCTTGCGCTTTGCTGCCGAGGCCCAAGAGGCGTCGCCCGCGACGCTGCGCGTGCCAGTGATTGTGGAGACCAGCATATCAAGTGGAACGGAGATATTCCGCGCCACACTGTCAATTGGGTCAAACACGTTGTTGGAAACAAGGTTCCGCATGACAGTCGAGACCTTCGACAGCATGCCAATGCGGCGAACCGTTTTGACCTTCTCAGCAGCGGAGACAGCGCGCGTATCTGCCGCGATATTGTAAATGCTGTCAGCCGCGAATGTTTTCAGAAAATCAAGGTTTTCTCCGCTGCCACTCTGTGCTTCTGCCTTTGCATAGTTCGCAATGCGATTCATAGCCCAGTTCACAATAGCTGGGGTCTTATTTCCAATGAGGGTACCAGTCTGCCTGACCGTGCTGGCGCTCTTAATGATATCGACCAGATCGTTGACGTTGACCTTCGCATTTTCCTGCCCTGTGCCGACTGCCGCATCGTACTGCTGCGCAAGCGCATTGACACTGTTCATGATCTCAGTCTTATTGGTCTTCTTCGCCGCGCGTTCCAGCGCCGCAGAAGCGTCCGCGACGATGCCGCCGCCGGTCTGTCTGGAATACTTGGCATACGCCTGCAGCGCCTGACCGGCTGCCGTGCCGTGCGCGGAGACCTCTTTGCGCCAGTTGGAATATTCCGTCCAGTCGCCGGTCTGCTCTGCCGCTCTGCGGTAGTTGTCGAGGATCGCCATACCCATATCGACTTCTTCACCGCTCCAGTTGTGCTTCCCGCGCAGCTCCGCCATCTCTCCGGCGTAGTCCTGCGCCAGCCGCAGCCGGGCATTATCAAGGCTCTTTGCCTCGGAAATGGTATCATACATGATGGGCGCGCGCTGTGCCTCCGGCACGTCCCAGCTGGTTTCCATGCTATTGATGGTATTGCTCTGCGTCTGCGCCTGCTTCGGCACAGATTCGAACTGGCTGCGCATCGCGCCCATGTCATTTGCCGAAACATTCTGATTGACAGAATTCCCCGGTTGTGCTACAGTGGGATTGAAAGATGCAGCTGATGAGACACCGGCCGATTTGGGCGTTTCGCCCGGATGTCCACCGTCCAAGGCTGTGTCTTTCTTTATGCCCCAGTGATAAATTTGACTTTCGGCTCTGGTTCCGGTTGTAGGCTTCATGTCCCGCACCGCGATTCTTACACCGACAGTCTGATCTCCGATTTGAACGGGGGTGTAAAAATAATTCCACCGGTACACGTTGGGATTGCTGTCATAGTCAGGCGTACTGTATAAATACTGTGCGTTCCTGAAAATCTGCTCACTTCCAAAAAGCATACTGCTCTTTTCCTGCGTGACCCGATCCATGACTTCACGGATCCCCGTATCATACAATCTGGCGTCAAGGACATTTCCGTTGACATCAAACTCGTAGCTTGCGCCTTTTAGCCCAGATAAGTAACGTCGCAGGCTTGTCTTGAGTTCGGAAAGCTTCTGTTTCAGAACGGGGGTTCTTTCGGCCTTGCTTACGCCTCGCATATCCGGGAAATGCTCCGCAACGTCGTTTGTCACACTTTCCGGGATTGTCACAACCTCGCCGTTCTTCACCATGTCATTGTGCGCCTTTCGCATAATGGCATTTTTTGTTTGATCGTCTTCGTAAGCAACATTATTCCAAACGCTGCTTTCGTTGTTGGCGAAGTCCTCCATGCTGATCTTCGGCAGCGCTTCGCCTGTTATAACGCCCTCTGCGCCGCGTTCCGCCGTGCCCTGCGTCGTTTGCTGGGTGGTCTGGTTCGCGGCCTGTACCGGGCCTGTAAGCGTCTCACCGCGGTTCGCTGCCTGCATGGCTGCGTCGAGCAGTTCATCTTGTGTCAGCTGCCTGTTTACCTGCTGGCCCTGACGTCCACCAAGATGCTCATTGATGTCGTAATTCGTGAACTGCCCCGGCGTGGTCAGGTTGCCCATAACGCCGGAAATCGCGCCAACGAGGAAATCATAAAGAGAGTTGACCGCTACGTCCTTCGCAGAATCCGGGTCCTTGCCGTAAATTCGCGGCAGCTGCCACTCCATCCAGTCGCCGATCAGCTCTTCCAGACCTTCGCCCGCAGCGCTGGTCATAAACTGCGCCGCGCCGCCGAGCAGACGTTTGCCTACGTCAGTGCTTGCCAGCTTATCGACTGCCCCGGCAACAGCCTTTTCAACATAATCGTCGAACGAGCCCTTGCCATATGCCTTGCTTTGCAGACCGGCGATATTGAACATCTTCTCTGTGAAGACTTCCTTTGCCGCCATCGCGCCGCCGTAGGCCAGCTGCTGGCCGAGCGTCGCACCGTCATTCCGCGCCTGCTGTGTGCCGCCGCCGAACGCACGGAACGCAAACGGCAGCATACTGCCGGACGTTCCCAACAGCGCATTCGTTGCCATGTCCGCGCCGCTCTGTGCTGCGGACGCCAGTGCGTCAAGCGCCATACTGCCAAGCTTACTGGCCCCGCGCTTCGACTGCGCTACACGGCCTGCGCCAGCGTTCGACACATCGGCAGCAAGGTCGCGTGCCAGCTCCCCGGACTGCTCCTGCGCGTCCTGCGTCAGCGCGAACGCGTTGACTCTGGCCTGTGCTTCGGCGACGATCCGGCGTTGGTTCTTGATCTCTGCCTGCGTATATGTACCCGGGTTGTCTCGGTTTTCCAGCAACATAGAGTTCAGTGTACGCAGCTCCGAATCGAGCTGGTTCTGAAACCACGCGCTGCTTTCTCCGTAAGTCGTGTCACGTCCACCTTGTCCGGCCTGGTACATCGTCCCCGCCGCGTCCATAGACGCGCCACCACTCTGGAGTAGCCCGCCGAGCATTGCGTTGCCGATACGCTCAAAAATGTTCTGCCGCTTCGTGCTGCCGCTGCTATGCGTAAAACCACTGTCATTTGTCTGTATGTAAGGCTTTCCTGTAAGTGTTTTGCCTTGCTGTGCCGTATCCTGCTGTATGAGGCTCAGTCCGTCCGGAATATTTCCAAACCGCTCTGTATCCTGGACTGTAGGCAGAGACTTCCACGCATGTTTCTGAGTCTCCTCGCGCACAGCATTGACAGCCTCCTGTTCCGCGTCACGTACCCGCCCGGTTGTAACATTCTCAATGGCAGAAAAGCGCTCTGAGTCCTGTACCGTTGGCAGGCTCTGCCACGCGTTTTTCTTCTCTGCAGTCTGCTGCGTGGATTCAATCTGCGTGTTCGCCGCATCGTAGCGGGCTTTTGCTTCGTTATACTGTTTTTGTAGCGCGGATGTATCCTTTCCGCGGATCTTCGCAACGGAGATCTGCCGGGCAAGGTCCCCCATCTCTTTCTGCGCAGTCGCAGCCTGCTTGCGCAGCGTCGCCCTATCCGTTCCGGAACCTGTATCCTGTGTACTGCTCTGCTGAGTCGAAGCTGCAGAAACGATTGTGGAATATGTACCAGAACCGCCACCAGCGCCCGACCCGCCTTTGCCTTTCTTTGCACTGCTATTTTCTGCAGAAACGGATGGAGCAGTCAGGGCCGCCCACTGCGGATCACGTTTACCAGCTTCGCGGTCAACAGTTGCTGTATAGGTCTTGCCGTCCTTTGTAACAGTAATGCTGCCATCCTCATTGCGCTTCCAAAGTGAACCGTCTGCAGCCTCTGCCAGATCTCCGGCTTTTTGCATCTTGTCGGCTATAAGAACGCCCTTTGCAGAACCGATTGTGTAATTATCTGGCTGCGATGCCTGTTGAATAGCCTGATTCAGTAATTCATCATTTCCGGCATTCTGAGTTAAGCCAGACGTTACGGCCTCTGTTGCCTGCTTTGCCTTCTCTGATGCAAGAACTGCATTCTGCACTTGCTTTGTGCCCTGTGCAGCGTCCAAATTAGATTCCGTCACGGATGGAACTGCATTGCTGGTTTTCTCATCGAGGACTGGCGTTTCTATTGTAGGTGTAAAGTTTGTTGCCGGTGTTTCCGGCAGAGTAGGAGCTGATACTCCTACTCTGCCTGTCATGGTCTGTCCGTTTTTGATAACAGAAATGCTTCCGTCGGCTTCCTTTTTCCAAAGAGAACCGTCGGATGCTTCTGCCATATCACCAGCCCGCAGACTGTTTGCAAGTTCCTTGCCTTTGTCAGAATTGATATAGTAATCTGCCATGAATAGGCGTCCTCCGCTACACGATGTTTGCTTTCATAGTCACGCCGTCCTTCGTAACGTAGATATTGCCGTTCGAGGACTTACGCCAAACAGACCCGTCAGAAGCTTGATAGGTGTTCCCGACACCCAGGCTGCTCACGATATTCTTGCCCTTAGAAGACCCAATCTGATACTCACTTGTCGAATACCCTTTTGCTTTATTCGCCATACTAGCGGTAGTTTTGCTGACAGTCTGATACGGAATCCCATAATTCTTGTAATTTGTGGCAAGATAATCCTGTACATTATCAATGCCGCCAGCGTTTCTGATGATGTCGATGTAATACTGTGCCCATTCCATTTCGTCACTCGAAGCTTTCTTGAACACAGAACCATCACCGCTGCTGCCGCCATAGTAATAACCACCGGAGGATACAATCTGCTGGGCTTTGTTGTACATATCTTCGAGTTCAGAAGAATTGCCACCGCCAAGAAGCTTTTCATACAAGGACATGTCTCCATTGTTGGATGCATACGCGCCCGCGGCGGAGAGGGCAGTATTGTTGAGCATGTTGAAGATCTGCAGCGCCCGGTCGGCGTCAGCCTGCGCGGCAGAAGTGATCGACTCATCGACGCGCACCGCTTCCTCGTACAGGGCTTTCGCCAGATTCAGGTCGTTGTCGGCCTGTGCCTTCTGGATGGCCTGCTGGTACTGCTGGCCGAGCAGCTGCCTTTGCCGCTCGACCTCCGCGCGCTTCTCCGCCTCAGACTGGCGAAGGGCGTTGAGGTTCGCCGACAGCTGATTGCTCCGCGCAAGCTCCGCCTGCCCGCCCGTGCCGGAGTTCAGGCCGCGCGCGTTCGCGTACTCCTGGAACGCCTGCCGGTTGCGGTCGGACTCCGCCTGCGCCTGCCTATGCTGCTCATAATAGATCTGCCCGAGCTTGCTTTCCTCCGCGCCGAGGTTGGAAAGATTCTGGTTGTAGTCGCTCTCCAGCTGTGATTTGTTCGAAGCCAAGTTGGATTCGTACATCTTCCGGATCAGCTCTTCCTGACTGTTTGCCGTCGGGGTCTTGTAGTCACCTAGACTGCTCAGAGACTCGCGGTATCGGTCCCAGAGGGATTTGCCGCTGGCCTCGCCCGTCAGGCCGGTGCCGCCCGTGCCGGTGGCGTCCGCCGCGGGGGCGGTGGATTCGCCGTTGGCCGGGGTTTGCGGCGTATTTTCCGTACCGGCTCCGGCGGTGGGGGCCTCTGTGCTGGCGGGCGGGTTTGCGGCGATATTGCCGTTCTGCCCCTGCTGGCTCTGCGTCTGCTGCTTATACACCTGCTTCAGCAGCTCTTCGGTTGTCGGCATGTGCTCACCTCACAAACTCAGTTGGAAACAAAATCGCTGCTCGACCAATTGGCCCTCGCGCCGGCCTCGCCCATCCAGGCCTTGGTCTCGCCGTTGTAGGTGTAGTAGGCATTCTGGATGAGCGACATTCCCGCCTTCCACACGATGGGATTGTCCGCCGTGCCGAACTTCACCGCCTGTTCGACGTATTCCCGGCGCACGGGAACATCATTGACGAAGAAGTTCTTCCAGTCGTAGCCCAGCTTGTCCGACTGGGTTACGGTCGTGGTGATGCCGCCTGCGGCCTGCACGAGCTTGCCGTTCTTGATCGCGGATTTCATCTGCGTAAGCTTAGTTTCCGTCATAGGTAGCCTCCAGTTCCGCCAGCACGTCGCTGGCCGTTTTTTTGCCCATCTTCGCCGTGATGGTGCCGTCGCGGTTGTCGGTGATCGGGCCCGCGACGCAGAAATCAGAATTGTCCCATTCCTGCACCTGCTCCTCGGTCGCGCCAGTGGGGTTTCCGTCGGTGTCGTATACCGGCACGGTATCGCGTTGGACGATGGACCAGCTCAGTCCGTCCACAAACAGCTGCACGGCGGCAGCGTGGGTCATGGTCAGCGTGACGGCCTTGCTCTCGCGGCCGCCCCAGTCGCGATCCGCCATCTTCCCGGCAATCTCCGCCGGGTATTCTGTATCATTTGCTTTTAAATAGATCATATGATTCTCCTTTACTTCGCAATCGAATATGTACCATCTGCGTTCTGCTCAATGCCCAGTGTCCCCGGCAATGTGAAAGCGGGGCGTGAGCCGTTTCTCTTTCTGTTGGAATATTCAGGGCTGTAGACGTATAGGGTGCCCTGTGGGCCCAGGAAGTACACATTGGTTTTGCTGCTCTTGGCCGGAGTGCGCGTCCACTGGTTATCTGTAGCGCCGTTGCGGTACGCAATCTGCAGCGTGTTTGCAATCGGCAGAGCAGATCCCTCCGTGTTCACGTAACCAGCCGTCTTGCCCAGTTCGGTGACGGACAGCAGGAAGATGGCGCGCTCCAACGTGCCAACGGTGCTGTTTCCATTGCCTGGGGTGTACTTAATTTTTATAGTGTATATGGCCGCACGGACGTCTGCGCCAAGCATATTTTTGTAAGTGCTGTTGAGCCAGCTATCAATGTCGCTGGGTACATATGCATTGACATCGGAGCTGTTCCACCTGCGTTCATCATAGCAGTCTTTCCGCACCAGCAGCGTCCGACCTGCGCCATTCAGCTCGCTCTCATAGTCGTGTTTGGCAATATAAAATGGCACGAGGCTGCCACTTTCATTAAGCATCAGAATCTCGCCCGGCGTTGTGGTCGACAGCGGAATACCGGAGGAAAACGGAATGCTCATTTTCGTCCCGGCTACCAGCACTTTGCCCTGCTTCTTGGCGTAGCTGGTGCCGGCGATCAGATCTTTCCCGCCCTTGATGGTGTATGCCGTGCCGCCGATGAGTGTTTTGTGCGCCATAGTCTCACCTCATTCATACTGCCAGGCAATGCAGCCGTTGACGGATGGCGTGGTCTCTGCTGAGAACAGCGCTTCGCCCCGCGCCATGTACGTCGTGTAGTTCGTGTCGTTCTCGGTGACGGCGGTGGTGCGGCCAAGCTTGGTGTTGATGGCCGTCTCGTCCGGGCTGATTAGCTTGGGAAATAAATCGAGCATGGTTCGCCCTCCTTACATCAAGATATACGCGCACGGCAGGTCGAGCGTCGGCACGGTCTCGCAGGAGAAGGTAATGCCCTCCTCGTTCGCGCTGTAGACCTTGACGCCGCACTTCGCCGCCTCCTGCCACTGCGCCAGCGTTGCCGACGTGTCGAGGCCGACGGCGTCGTTGCGTCCGCTGCCGATGTTGATCGCCACGGTCTGCTTGCCCTCCGCCCAGCCCGCCGCGGTCAGAACGAACGTCGCGCCCTGCGATTTTTCCGCCTTATCGCCGATCTTGGCGATCTCGGCGTCGCGGTTCACGTTCGCGGCGTTGATGGCGGCAATGGCCGTGGTGTTCTCGTTCGTCGCCGCCACGTTCTGGGCAACGGTCTCAGAAAGCGCTGTGACCGCCGTAGCCGCGCTGCCGCCGGAGGTGATGGCGCTCTGCACAGCCTTGGTCAGCTTCTCCATGCCGACGGTGTTGTTCGGGATGGTACCGGCGGAAATGCCTGCAAGCTGCGCCTGCACGTTTTCAATCGCGGCCTGAACGGTCTCGGCCTTGACTGCTGCCGTCGGCGTGAATGAAACGTTCGAAGCGATCAGCGCCGGGATGAGAACGGTATTGATATACGTCTGCAGGGCAAGCACGCCCTCGTCGAACTTTGCTTTCAGCTGCGCGGCGGAAAGCCCGCCGATGTCGTTCGGATAGTCGTCCAGCTTCTGGATGATGCTGAGATCGATGTCGATTGTCGGAATGCTCATTTATGCCACCCCCGTTTCGTTGAGCGCCCTTTGCAGCTCGCCGTAGCCGCTGCCGCCGTTGACCGGGATCTGCCCGGCCTGCGGGACCTCTGGCACAAGGTTCCCGCTCGTCGCGCCCTGATTCATCTGCGACATGGCCTGATTGCCCTTAAGCTTGTCGATCAGCTCCTGCCGCTTGGAGACGTAGCCCTCCGGAATGCGCTCTAGGTAGTCCACCAGCTCGATCTTGCCCTGCATGAGCAGGTTGTCGAGCGTCTGCACCGTCGTGATCTCCGACCAGTAGGCCGACGCTCCGACGTCGAGCTTCAAAGAAAGCGGGATGCGGTTGAGAATGTCGAAATCGAAGGGCGTATTGAAATCCTGCTCCGGCAGCGTCATGCCGAGCGGCTGCGAATTGAGCTGGTCCTTCGTCAGCATCTTCACCTGCACATACCGCGTTCCGTAGTACACGCGCATGTGGTCGAGGTAGATGCGGCCGAGGTCTTCAATGGATTCGTACATGTTGAGCTTCACCAGCTCCAAAGGCGCGTTGGACGCGCGCTGCAGGGCCACGATGGCGGACGTATTGTCCGGCCGGGTATCGCCGAGGGCCGCGTCAGACGCGCCCATAAAATTCTGCGTGTAGTTGATGGCAGAGTCGATGAACTGCGAGACCTGCGGCGAGATCGTCGCCGGGTCAAGGATCTTCGCGACGTTGTTGACGTCGCCGCCGTTGATACCGATGGCCGCGCCGACGCGGCTGTCCCAGCGCGGCACGCGCGTCTTGTCGTAGACGATCTTCGGGAACGCCGTGGTCATGAGCGACAGCATCGACATGGCGAACAGCTTATTGACGAAGATCTGGTTCGGGATCAGCTCTGCAATGAGCGCCTGCCCGTGGTAGCAGTCCTGCACGTAGTCCCACGGCATCCACGTGATAGGATAGAGCTTCAGGCCCGTGTCCTTCTCCTTCTCGATCTCTACGTCCTTTGTACACTGGAAGCTGTGGATGGTGCCGGTCTCGTCGTCCTTCCAGAGGTAGACGATGAGCGTGCAGAGCTTATCCTGCAGGGTGTCCATCTGATTGTTGTAGTCTTCCGTGTCCGGGCGGATGCGGTCAATATCGTCTTTCTTGACGCCGTTGCGCTTGGCAAGGCGCTTGACCTCGTCCACCATGAGGCGGCGGGGGATGATGATATACGGCTGCGTCTGCACACGCCGGTCGTTCGGGTTGCCGAAGATCACGCGCGTGTTCTCGATGATCTCGGTGACGATGTCGCCCTTCGCCTCCTGCCCGGTCTCGATGTCCGGGTCAAAATAGGTGTAGGTCGCGCCGTCGCCGTCGACCGCCGCGTTGCGCATGAACTGGCGCGTCAGCGTCACAACCTTGTTCCGCTCAAAAATAGCCGCAAACTGCTTATTCATAACGTCGGCGACCTTCTCAAGATCGCCGAGCGAATACATGCTGGTAGAGCCGAGCGGCGAAGCCTGCATGGAGAGGTTGTCGCTCGAGATCGTCGCGATCTGGAACAGCGCGACGCGCTTGAGAAAGTTAAAGACCGGCGTCGGCAGGCCGTTACTCTCCACGCCCTCCCACTGCTTGCCGATAAAGAAATTTTCGTTTTTCTGCACCGTGTCGTACAAATTCAGCTGCGTGTTGACCTGTACGCCGCGGTCATATCTGCGGTACGCCTTTTCCGGCGTCATTTTCTCTTTCATTCTCTGTCACCCTGCGGATGGCCGTCATAGCCCAGAATATTGTTCATGCCGTCCATCATTCGCTTCATCTGCTCTTGCATCCGGCGTTCTTCCTCGGCCAGCGCCGAGTCCGTCGCCCCAAGCGAGGACTCCGTTGCTTCCGGCTCCCGCTCCTTCTGCGGGGCCGTGCCGCGCGTGACGAGCACATAGCCGAGAATGCAGACCGCGATCTGGCAGCCCAAAATCAGCAGCTGCAGGATCAGCCCAAGAATTGTTTCCATAGCGCCCTCCTATTTCACATTTCCAGTGTAGCGGACCTTCTGGTCGATGCCGAGCACGGTCACGTCGCCGAAGGTCGAGCCGCTTTTGATGATGATCTTGTAATAGACGAACTTCTTCACCTTCAGCTTGATCCGTTCGATCTGCGGCGCGCGGTTCGTCAGGAAAGACCAGTGAATGAAATTCACGTGATCGAAGCCGGACAGGCTCGATGCCACCTCCTTCTCCGCGTAGTCGCTCTTTTTGTCCGACCGGGCGGAGATCAGGATCCGCGCATTCGTTGCGGGCTTCATCGAGACCCAGATGATAGAACTTGTCTTGCGCTTGTAGTCGGCGTTGAACGACATGTTCCCGGATTCATACTGGGATTCGATCACCACGCCGTCATCCGACGTGTGCATATGGTCGAAGTCGACCAGCCGCCCGTCGGAGAAACCCAGATACATTGCCATCCCGTCCGCGCACGCGCAGGTCGCCGGGAGGCCCGTGAACATGTACCAGACGTTCGTCTCGTAGTTGTTGACCAGCACGGTCCCCTCCGCGTCGTTCAGAAACAGGAAGTATTCGTGCGTCATATTGTTGTCGAAGGCAAAGATCTTCGACACGTCCGCGCTGTTCATGGTCTGCTGCACGCGGGCGGAGATGTTTTTCGCGTTGCGCTCGTCGGCGTACAGCGTCGTCGCCAGCCGCCATTCAAACACGTTGCCCGCGCAGATCGAGCGCGGGTAGTTGTTGACGAGCTGCACCTGTCCGGGCGCCTCGTTGCCGATCTCCCTGTGAATGGGCACCGTGTAAAAGCCTGCCGTCGTGCTGCCGTCCTCCAACGTGATTGCCGAATAGCTGGTGGCATAGACCGCCTCCGGCTTGAATACCAGCAGCTTCGAGTAGTGCCGGGACATGGCGGTGATTGGCGTGTTGGCCGTGCCGATCTGTACCTCGTACAGGTCCGGGAAATACTCCGCGCTGGCCTCGCCGCTTTCCGTCACGCCGCAGTAATACGCCTTATTGCTGCCGTCTCCGTACAGAAACACGCGCGTGTCCGATGCACCGTTGAAAAATTCGCTGAATCGCATCTTCTCGATCTTCGCGCGCAGCGTGTTCGCCACGTTATAGAAGACTTCGACGTTGTTGCTGCCCTGCGCCGGGGCCTCGGTGAAGGTGACGGTCCCGGCCGCTTTGTCGACCGTGAAGCCCGTCGTCACCTCGGCTTTCTCCACGAACACAAAATCAATGCTCGTGACGTTCTTCTCCGGCAGCTGGTAGACCTTCGCCGTGCCGTCGGCGGAGAACCGCACGCGGCGCTTGCCTGTCAGCATGTTCACCGGTTCCAGCGTTGTTCCGCCACCACCAGGAGCAGAAGCCGTTACGACAATCGGCACATACCCGCTCACTGTATCAACGTATCCAATACCGTCCCATACCAGATATTCAGAGCCGTTCAGGATATAGAGTTTATCTCCAAAACCGAAAAATGCTGTGGGCGCATCAAGAATGTCACCGATGTTCTCTGCACCATTTTCCGTAATATTCCAAACTGCACCGTCGGCCGCACAGACAGTCACCTCGCCGCCTGCAACGTAGCCATGCCACATGCCGCGGATTCCTCCGTTAAAGGAATGCAACGTGTTATAACCAGGCCTGACGCGCAGATGATACTCACTTGTAATTTCAAAGTTCTTCAAAATGGACGCTTCGCCCATTTTGAGCTGAGTGTCACCGTCAGTGGACTCGTTAAGTCCAAGAAATTTTTTGATTGTAAAGATTTTGCTGTCATCTTTAGTGGAAATTGTAGCCATAGTGTTTGCTCCTTCAAAAGGAATAGGGCGTACATTGCTGTACGCCCTATGTTTTGCTTACGCGTCGACCGCTTCGGCCATATCAGACCAGAACATGCCGGACTTGAAAGCCGCTGCGCGGATCGTATCGCCAGCCGCAGAAGTCGGCTTGGTCGAGGAATCATACTCGATCGCAGTCTTGGAGAAACGCGGGTCGGAGCCGTCCAGCGTGTACTTGATCGTTTCGCCGGTGCCAGCCGTCAGCGTGACGGTGTGGCTGGAAACCGCGATCGTCGGCTTCGTGCAGACCTTGCCAGCCGCGCAGGCAACATAGATGCCGTTTGCCATCGTCGGCATAACGAATGCGTCGTACAGGAACCGGCCCTCCACAAGCGCACCGCTATAGCCCTGCGGGTCGGTGTGCATTTTGTACTCATGCAGTTTCACAGGGGAAATCGCAGCGTTCTTGAACACCAGCATGAAGTACACGTTGGCGGGCATTCTTGCGATCTTCTTGACGGGGACACCGTCAAATTCGCCGACAATACCCTTGCCGAGTGCTTTCGCAGCCAGCGGCTCAATGTTGTTCCACTCGGCCGCAAGCTTGATGAACTTGTAGTACTTCGGATTGATGTAGAACGTGCGGCCCTCTGCAGGAACGTTGTGCTCGTCCAGCGCGACGTTCGCGTCAAGCATGTTCTCGACGATCGTAGTCTTGGACGGTTCCGCCGACAGCGCAACGTGCAGACCTGCCTTTTCCGCCCACTTATCCATGCGGTAATTGTCGATTTCCGGGGTCACGACCTCGCGCATCTCGCGGCGCAGGCATTCGCCGGACTTCTTGATGCCCATCTGCTCCTTCATATCGCCCTTGTCGATGACAAAGGAGAACGAACGATCCCTCTCCATCGGGAGCTCGTATTCCACGTCGGTCAGATCCTTCGGAACACCGTACCGGTTGCCGTTGCCTCTGCGGTTGTAGTCAACGAGCGGCACAGTGCCGACCTCGTGGAATCGGACAGACTTTACGCCGATAAATTCGCCGTCAAACTTCTTGCTGAACGAACCCTGCGTATAGCTGTCCTGAAAAAATCTCTCCAGTACCTGACTGGAATACTTGTCTGCAAGATTGATAACTCCTGCCATATGTAGACCTCCTATTTAGTCGTCGCTAAGGAAGCCCTCCAGGAACGGGTCTTTGCCGGTCTCCTGCTTCGTAGACTGCAGGCTTCCCAGCGATTTTTGTCTGTTGCTTTCGTTTTTGGCCCGGATCGCCAACTTCTCGTTGGCCTCCCTGAGCTGTCGTTCCAGATCCCGGCGCTGATAGTCACCGTAAGCGTCCGTCAGAAGCTCGCCACCGCGGACCGCCTCCCACACTTCCTGCGGGATGGACTTTGGGTCGACGTCCTTGTACTTCTTCTGGAACCGGGCGATATCGTCCCTCTGCCGCTGCTCGGCGTCGCGCTTGCTGTTGGCCTTGGCTTCCTCGGCTTTCTGCTGCGAATGGAGCCGCTGCTCGGCGTCCTCGCGCAAAATGCGCTCTCGTGCCGTCTCCGGGCTGATCCCCTGCGCGACGAGAAGATTTGTGCGGATGGAAGCCAGATACTCCTGAACACTCTTTCCGGATGCTTCCGCCGCCGCGCGCAGCGTGTCAAGAATGGCAGAATTTTCATCACGGAACTTCGTGAGGTCTGCATTCTCCTGCTGCAGACGGTCGCGCTGCTCCGTAACGCGGTCATAGTTCAGCCCCTTCTGGGCCAGCTCCGTGACCTGCTGCCGGGTATACTGCTTGGTCTCCTTGTTGTACTTGAGGTCGAACATCGGTTCCTCGGTGCCGGGCTGCTCGTCAGCGGCCGTGTCCTCGTGCGCCTGCTCGTCCTCGCCCTGTGCAGATCCCTGCTCCTGCGAAGTCTCCTCCGTCTCGGTCGGCTCGGTCTGGTTGCCGTCGCCGTCGTCTTCTGTCAGAGTTTCGTATTCGCTCAGATCTACGTCGTAGTTGTCGTCATCCACAACAACTTCGGTTTCGTTCTCGTTCATGCAATGTCCTCCTATATTTGGCTCTGGTAGGCCAATTTAACGGCTATGGTAGGCCGTTTGTTTACATAATCAGCAGCACAATCCGCCGTAGTACGGCGTGATGTCCTCCCACTTTGAAGCCTTCTTCGCTGCTAGAGTCTGAATCAACTCGGAATACTTGGCGTTGAAGAACGCCGCCATCGAGTCGTTTTCCCCCAGTAGCAGGTGCGCTGCAAGGCCGTATGGCATGATGCCCTGCGCAAGCACGTCGTCCAGGTCGATGACGTCCGTGAAATTCGTGATCTCCCGGCAGATGTCGCGCGTGCCATCGTCTTGCGCCTCGTAGGTGTCGGAATAAGGGAACAGCTCGTGCCGCAAAATATTGAGAATCGACAGCGTCCGAAGCTTATACTCGGCGGTGTCCGTGGTGGAGGTCTCACCGGTCGTCTCGTTCTGCTCGTCCATCAGGTGGATCGCGCGGGCAAACACCCATGCGGCAGTCGTCGTGTTCATAAACATATCTCCCGTGTATTCTTGTAGGTGAATAGGTTAATAGCCGATATAAGAAGCGCTCGGCGCGCCTCCAGTCATATATTCGTCGTAATCGTCCAACCGGTCTTCCTCGTAGTCGTCCACCTCGACCGGCTTCTCCGGTTTGAGTGTCCGCATGACGCAGAAGTAGCGCAAGGCGTCGACGTCGTGTGTCAGCTCATGCGGCTGCTTGGCGCAGTCGTTCGGGTTCTTCTCATCGTGCTGGATGGCTTGAATATCGTCGATCAGGCTCTTACAGCTCTCGCAGATCATCAGCCCAGGTTTCCCGTCCGGCAGCGGCTTCAGCATTTCCTTGACCGACATGAATCCCTGCACGCGGTTGTTTGCCGCTTTCAGGACCGGCAGCCCACATTCGCTGAATATCTGCGCCATCGTCTTGCCTGTGTCTTTCTGCGTCGACCACATATCCGGCGGGGCAATGGTGTATTCGATGCGCTCACGTGCAGGCGTCAGCGAGATCGCCGCACTCGCCGCCTCGGAGACAATGAGCTTGGATTCGTTGTACTGCCTGTACACATAGCAGCGCCCGGAAAAGTCGACCGCGATCCACAGGCAGGCAAACATATCGAGGCCGTAGTCGAACGCCCGGTATTTCGCCCAGCGTGGGTCAATCGGAAAATCCTCCGGGAAGGTATGCACCCCGCGCCGGAACTCCGGGAAGAATCCGCCGGACAACGCATCCCAATCGCCGAAGCGGTGTGCCCTGCGCACGTCCTCTGGCAGAAGGTCAAGCGCATTGACGTAATCGGGCGAACCCTCCAACAGGTCAACGTTGTCTTCGACCGTCGCTTTGATAAACAGATAATCGTCCGGGTTCTCGTTCGGCAGAAAGTCCCGCTTGACAAACAGACGCTTGACCCACTGATGCCCGATACCGCCGGGGTTGCACGTCAGATACATCCGCTTTGGAAACGGCGTCGCGCCTCGGCAACAGGCCGCGATACCGCGAAACTCCTGCTCGGTGAACTGCGTCGCTTCTTCGATGAAGATCCAGTCGTATTCCTGACCCTGATACTTACCGGCAACAGCAGAGCCGAACCCGTCCATATTGCCGAACTTGATCGTCGAGCCGTTTTTGAAAGACAGAAGGTGTTTCTGCACGTTGTACACGGCAACGCTCTCCGGAACCAGCTTGACAATCGGATCGATCACGCTGTTCTCAAGGTCTTCGTACCGCCGTCTGAGGATCAGGATCTTCAGCCCCGGATAGTACAGGCAAGCCCCGACCGGCTTTCTCTGCGTACACCAACTTTTCCCGCCGCCTCGCGCGCCGCCGTAACAGGTGTACTTCACCGTCGAGGCAAAGAACTGCCGCTGCGGCTCGCTGTTTGGCTTGCCGAGATCGATTTTCACAGTTTCTCCCGGCGCTGTTCGCTTGTACGATTGCTTGCCCATGCAGTACCTCTGTGCTGTGCTCGTCTTGCCTGCCGGGTGTTCCTGGCACCCGACAGAACAAGAGGAAAGGAAGTAAAGAAGGAGGATTGCCCGCTTGCTTAAGGCAGGCAAGACCAACACAACACGGCTTTTTTGTTTGATTTTTGAAATTTTCAGGGGCGGAATCCCGGAAGGGTGGTGCCAGTTTTGTTGCTACCCCGCTTTGGGGGATGGAAGACGCGTGGGTTCAATCATATATATACATAGGATTGAAGCTGGCCGCCCCTTTTCCGCCACCCCTCCCTATGCCCTCTTCCTTGCTTGGGGCTGTACGCACTCGCGCACGGACGAGGCAGGGCAGGCGCGGGGGCCTTAATGGCCTGCGGCCCGGGGCTACAGATGCACACACGCGCAGCGCGCAGGCGCGCAGGCATTATGCAGTGTTATGCACTGCGGAAAGTATGTATATTATGCGGAGTATGCACAGATATTTGTATATTGTTATGACTTCCAGTTGATTCTCCGTGTTTTCAGAACTTATCAAGAATTATGAACGCAACAAAATAGATATTTGGTGGCGTTCACTTGAAAGCGTCCATGTCTCCGGCCTTATTTCCAAATGTTACATTGACCTGAACAGCATTCCCGTTGAAGTCCTTCTGCCCTCCGAATTTATCCATCAGAATTCCAAGAACCGTTGCAGCCTGGAGCGCATTACTCTTTTGCAGCTTGTCCGGGAGATCATCCAATACAACATCAATGGCGGCCTGCACCTTATCCAGGCGGCTGTCTGCGAACTCTTTCATGCGCTCTTCGGCGGTTTTTTTTACCGCTTCGGCGACATCCATATTGTTGTTAATGAGCTTCCGTGCCGTTTCCCAAGACACGCCGCCTGCTTTTGCAGCATCTGTGATCGTTCCGCTGTTGGCATACTCGGCAATGACGGCGGCTTTCTGCTCAATATTGATCCGCTTTCCCCGCTCGCCCTTCGCCACGGTGCCACCTCCAAGAGTATTAGAATTGCGCTTGCGCGTCGCCTGCGCACGCTTGCAAGCTGGCTTGCAGCTGCGCTGCCAGCGCAAGCATAACAGCAAAATTGGATCATGGTAAAGAATTTGACCACAGACGAAACAGGCCCGAAGCCTTGCGCTGCAATGGTTTGAGGCCGTTTGAAAATGGGTAAATAAAGCTATTGACACGGGGTAAAGAAAATTTTTTGAAAAACCTCTTGACATACTCCGGTGTATGCGCTATGATGAAGCCACAGAAACAAAGAAGCCGCCCCGGTGTTCCAGCACCGAAGCGGCAAGCCCAAACAAAAACCAGTCACGATTTAAGAAAGGACGTATTTATTATGACACAGTATTTCGCAGATTGCAAGACCCTTGACGAACTCCGCATTGCTTACCGCAAGCTGGCTGCGATCCATCATCCGGATATTGGCGGCGACGTCGCCACGATGCAGGCCATCAACGCCGAGCACGACCGCGTGTTTGAGGCTCTGAAAGCCGCGCACAACGCAAGCGCGGACGAGTACCACCAGACAACCGAAACCCCGGAAGAGTTCCGCCGCGTCGTTGTCGAGCTTCTGAAGCTCTCCGGCCTCAACATTGAGATCTGCGGCTCTTGGCTCTGGATCGGCGGCAACACCCGCGAACACAAGGAAGCATTAAAGGCCCTCGGCTGCAAGTGGAGCAAGAACAAGATGCTTTGGAGCTGGCACCACGAGGAAGCAGGCCGGAAGTGGCGGCGCGGTAATTATTCGATGGGCGATATCCGCCGGAAGTACGGCTCTTACAACGTCCAGATGTCCGAAACAGCAATGGCGGTTTAATCCGCCCCGCATCAGATGAAAGGAGTATGCGCCATAATGTATATTCTCGAATATAAGCAGCTCTACATTCCACCTGTAGAACTTACTAAAAACCGCACGTGCCAAAGCTACAGGTGGAAGCAATACGCCATGTGTGAGGACCGAGAACCTTTGGCACAAATCATGCGCGCGCAGAAAAGGCCGGAGATTTGGAGAATTTCAAAGCTTGCGCGATAGGAGTTTTATCATGGAATACAGAAACGGCTTTTTCGAAGAGCGCCGCAGTCTGTTTTTAAAGCAGCCGGACACGATCAACACCGTCAGCGATTGCAAGTACTGGGGCTCGTATGCGTCCCGGTACATTGCAGAGGCGCAGGAGACGATCAGACAGATGCAGGAATATCAGGCGCAGCTTTATGCACGCGTGCAGCTTTTGAGCGTCGCGCCGTGGCATTACGAATTGAGGCTGACGCGCCGCCGCAGCTACACCGAAAACCGCGTTTACTACGATTTGACGTTGAAGAAGGTTTTTGAAGATGCTACAATCAAGCCGGAAGAAGTACAGCGCACCACCTACCCAGGCGCGGAGCGGCATACCGCTTTTGCAGCCTATGAGGCAGAACGGAAAGCCCACCCCGGCATTATTGCCGTCAAGGATATCGCAAAATCCGCATGGGAGCGCTGACAGGAGGAATCACCATGCCAGAAGGGCAGAAGCAGAGGCGGAAGACGCATACCAGCAGCGCAGTGAAAATGCGCTATAACGCGAAGACTTACCGCAAGTTTACGCTTACACTCCGAATGGATAACCCGGAAGACGCGGTGCTGATAGACGCCATCGACCGCCATGTTGTCAATGGGCGCAGCCAGTCGGAAGCCATCAAAGCCATCATTCGCGGAGAATAAACAAAAGCGCCCAGCCAATCAAGGCCGGGCGCTTCGCTTGTTATCCCATCTATCAAGAAAGATCTGCACAGCGTCCACAAACTCTTTGGAGATTTCGCCTTTGCCCGACAGGTATTTGTAACACGTCTTGCCGGAGTACGGTATGTACTCCGGCAGTTGATTGATCCTGATATTGCGTCGGTGCAGCTCCGCCCTCAGTCGTTGCCGCGTCCGCTCGCGTCCTCGCATTTCTGCACCTCCTTGCAATCCCTGACGTCCAAGTGCTTTAAGCAGTGGTTTTTGCAGTTCTGCGTAAAGCTATCGCAATAGATCTCCGTGCAGCATAGCTCCGGCTCATCCCGCCACTCCGCCAGATCGTCATTGACGGCTTTCTGCACGACCGCTGCTTGCATATCCTTTTTGTACGCCGCGCACTCAAGCGCAGCATTAGTTATAACGTGCCACAGAGCCGGTAAGCCGCTCTCATCGTCGAGCGCCAGCGGATATCCCAAATACGCAGAACGTGGCGCAGAAGGGCGTCGTGCCACCTTTCAGGGGCTATGCTTCGCCAGTCCTCAGCATCACCGTACTTCCGCATTCCATATTCGCGCACCTGCATGATCGCCTCGATGCCCTCTACCGGCACGAGCGACGGGCGGGGCTTGCCCTCGTCGTATTTTGCGCCTTTGATCTGATCCATCAATAATGCACCCTCCCTTCACGTTTTGCTCTATCGTACCGCCTAATTTTGGATTTCATGCCGCTTGTTATGTGCCTTTGCTCTGCGTGATCCACCTTGCTTTTGTTGTACTCGTCCGCAGCCTTGCGATACGCTATGTACGCCTCGCATGTTGCATGCTTTGCCCCGCAGCCCTTTTCCGGGCAATCCCCGCACGGAGCTGTGTACGGATTCATTTTCAGATTTCCCTGCATTCATCAGCCCTCACATTGATTCGCTTTCCACCGGACGTGATAATGTAGCCTGGGGCTCTTTGCCCTTCGTGTCTTTCGGCGTCGTACACACGGCCTACAGTAGGCGCCAACTCCGGATAAATGTCCAGCCCTCTTGTAATGAGGATCTTTACCGGCGTGTATGGCCGCTTCTCCCTCCGCGCATGCAGATCTGCCGATTTGCGGTATGCACCGCTGCATTTTACGCAGCAGCAGTATATTCCGTTTTCGTTGATATTGCGAATTCCGGTAAAGCCCTTCCCGCAAGATGCACATGTAGCTGTAACAAGTCGCCTGTTGCTCATTTGCCTTCGCACCTACCCTCCCACCAGTCTTTAATGAGATCGTTGCGGGCAAAGAAAGGCTGAAAGTTCTCGCCAAAAAGCTTCTGCAGCACGTAATCAATGCGTGCAATTGCATCATCGGATTCTGCCTTACCCTGCCATGCTGCGCCATACTCGCGTTCCAGATCATGCATTTTATCGAATAGCTGCTTTGCTTTGGCCGGAGTGCGGATAAATCCGCACTCATAGGCCGCAACGCAAAAGAGATCAATCATCTTCTGCCCGCCTGCATCGAAGCCAGCATCGAAATATGCTGTGTTGCTTTGCCGGAGCCTTGTCGCAAAAGTCCTTTTCACAGCTTTACCCCCTTGATGTACTTGTCAAAATACGTCACGGCTACTGCCATAGCCGCCCACATATCCGCCGAGAACCCATAAAAGAAACCGGGATCATTTTTCGTTCCCTTTCCGAAGTTCGGCTGGCCGGGCGCGTAGCGGTCGACGAGGGCCTGCCGGATGTTTGCATCCTTTGCCGACGTTCTTCCGCATAAGTAAAGCTTTTCTTCCCGGCGGAAGATCTTCTGCATCTGGTAGCACTGCCGGTAAATCTCGGCATATTCCCAGAACCGCCCGATCCAGAAGCAGGTGTCGAACACCTCTTTACCGACTGGCATACCCATACCGGCGACCATCTCAATTGCCAGATGGTCATATGGGCTGCAGAACACATTGTACATATCGTCGTTTGGGAGCTTCCCAACGTCCAGCACCTTCCGGATTTCCTTCCCGTCGTGCTCTACGAGGACATACCCGGATTCCATATTCCCGGGGTCAATTGCCAGAATCGTTCCCATATGGTCCCCTCCATGTCAGAACGTTTTCGTATTTACACGGGTACATTTCCCTGCAAACGAGCGTTTGCACACACGGAGGGGCCAAAAGGTCGGCAAACTCCGGGCATTGCTCAATCACTAGCTCGCGGATCTTTTGGGCGACTTTGCGTGTCTCCTTCGCCGCCAGATGGCACAACCGCTTTTCCATGATTGTCATCAGCTCTTCCGCGTTCATGTACCAGATCATGTTCACAGGCGCGTCCTGCCGCGCTGCGTTCCGATCGTATGCATCCTGCCGGTCGTTCCTCTGTGACCGAATAAACGGCTGTGCATGGACGTGGCGGGCTAAGTGAGTGCTCACCCAGTACGGCACGCCCTCGAGGCAAAACGCAAACTGCAGCGTCCGGATGGGGCTGTGCCGCGCCCGGAGAATGGCGTGTTTCCACGCCATATCCGGGGCCGTCTTCATCTCTTTTCCAATGGTGACTAAAGCACACTGCTTGGCCAGCGTCCAGTCCTCATCGGTGGGATACTTCAAAAGTGTAATGTTCATTCTTCCCTCCGTTCTCCGTAGCTGCAGAAATCCTGCCCGTTTGTATCAATATCGTGCTCGAAACAGTGTCCGTTCGGGCTGTCGGCAATGCCAACGTTTCTTTTCCAGGCGGCGCAGTCCCTGCACCGCACCACGATCACGGCGTCGTCTACGGTCGACACCCTGTCAATCAGCGTGCATGTATTGTCGTCTTGAAGGTCCGAACAGCACCCGCAGTCTCCCACGCATTGCTCTTTATACAGCTTTTTGGCTTCGTCGGCGTCAATCAGTCGCATCGTCGTTCCCTCCATCCATCTTCGCGCCACAATGACAATATGGATATGCTGCCGAGACGCTTTTTGGAGCTTCTCCAAAGAAATCATTGCCTACTGTCACCGTTCGCTTGCACTCCGAGCAGTAAAAAACAGTTTCAATCGAGCGGATCTTGCTTACGCACCACTGTCCATGCGCTACTGGCGCAACGTCGGCGGCGGGCTGGCGGAGCAGGAGCGTTTTCACTCGCTGCGGTGTCCAGTGCGGATTTTCCGCGTTGCAGGATTCAAAGTCTTTCAGTGCCTCGGTTCTGCTGATAAATTCTTCAGTCGCAACGTTTTCCATCGTCAAACTCCCTCCATGTGTGATACAGTGCCCATGCCAGCGGGTCACGGATGAACGGCAGCTTTTTCGCTTCCGCATATTTTTTGTCGAGGATGCTCATGGCCTTCTCCCAGGCGTCGCAGTCCTTGCACCGCACCACCTCCGCAACGTCGGCGGCGGGAACTTTTTGCAGTTTATCAAACAACCGGCTTACCCTCATCACGGGCGCCATGCACGCCTCGCTTACCCATTCATTCGCTGCTTTCAGCGCCGCTTCGCGTCTGATGTATTCGTCAGGCATTGTTTACCCCTCCTGTTTCATTCTCGTGCGAGCTTTGAAATTCTCCAATTCTCCGGTCTTTTCTGCGCGCGCATGATTTGTGCCAAAGGTTCTCGGTCCTCACACATGGCGTATTGCTTCCATCTGTACCCCTGAAATGTTCGGTTTCGAGTCATCTCTTCACGTGGAATGTAAAGCTGCTTATATTCCAAAATATACGTTCTGTTTCGCCTCCCGCGTTTTTCTGCTGAAGCTCATGCCTTGCCCTCCATCGCCCGCTCACCCTCAATGCAGGTATAGTGGCGACTGAAATAATCCCAATTTGTCACGCAGTCGCTTCCCGCATCGTCCGGCGTTGCGTCCTCATAATCAAAGTAGATGTTGATGTTCGCCCCAAATGGCTCTATGCTGACGATTACTGCGGTTATTCGCACTGCTCGACCGTCCTCATCTGCCCAGCGTTCCCCCGCCTTGCACGGCAGAATCAGGACGCGCCCGTTCTTGTCGGCCTCGGCAAGCTCTTTCAACCGTCCGACCGTCATGTTTTCCGCAGCCTGCGCGAATTCCCACAAATGCCCAGCATTTTCGCCCAGCTTATGCAGCATTTCCGGTGTCCATCCTGTGTCCTCGTAGGCCGCAAGTCGATCAACAAAATCCGCCTGGTACTGCACTCCGCTGAAATTTACCCGCCAGTATCCGTCTTTGAAATAAGTCAGTCGTTCCATTCCTCATACTCCTTTCCGATGTAGTCGCAGTATGCCATTTCGAGCTTCGCGCCTGCGCTTTCCGCTGCGTCCGGCAGGAAAACAACCGCGTCCGCAACGTCGATCATTGCAAAGCAGATCCGCATGTAGTCCTCACGACTCATGCCCTCCGGCAGCTCGGCCGGGCTGAGTGCTGTATACCCCCACTTTCCCAGTTCTTCTGCCGCCTTTCGGAATTTCTCCCGATACCCTGGATCCCCGGTGATTTTACCGGCTATGTATACTTTCATGCCTTGCCTCCTTTTTCCGGCGTTTCCTGCAAGCCTAATTTCATAAAACACCCCCAGAATGTTTTTTCCCTTTTTCCGCTTCTGTGCCCGAACAGTGGCTTCTCTCCGATTGCTGCCCACACTTTTTTAGCCTCAATCTGCACCTCCGACCACTTGAAGATCAAAACCCCATCCGGTTTCAAAACACGCATACACTCACGAAAACCATCATGCAGCATCTGCGGCCAGTTATCACTTAGCACACCGTATTTCTTCCGCATCCACGAGTTTTCACCTGCACGCTCCAAATGTGGAGGATCGAAGATCACAAGCGTGAATGTATCATCTGCGAACGGAAGATCCGTGAAATCACATTGTATATCAGGGGCTATCACACATTTCCGCTCAGAATCATTCTTCGTGCTTTTCCAGATTCCAGTGTATGATTCGCGCCTGCTATCGCAATACACTGCGGCCGGATGTGTTTTGTTGAACCAGATCGTGCGGGAACCGCACGTAACATCAAGAATTTTCTTTTCCATTGTGTTCCTCCGGCGCGCCGCGCCATTCCCAGTGGTCGCCTCCGCACCCGTAACAACGGCATTTCTCCTCACATCTATCGCACCAGTGCGCAACGTCTGTCCCGGGCTTGACGCATACCGCACGATTTTTGCACGTCTCGCAATCTTTTCCCTTTTTAGCAATCTCAAGCAGCGCGTCCCTCTCGGCTTCTGCTTCCGCCTGCTTTCGCTGGGCGAGGGCAATCACCATGTCCTTCCACTCGATCTCCTTGAGAAGCGATTCAATCGCGCTCGCTTGCCCATCCGGGAGCACCACATTCTCGGCGGTCAGGCGCTCGATGGCTTCAGCGGCTTTGGCCAATAAATTCTCTTGGCAGCGCTGCTTATCCTCATGCATGGCGCAGTTTTTGCACTCGCCCTCTGCGCAGCTCCGCAGCGCCCGCACGATTTCCTTTTCCTTGTCTGTCATAGCGCGTCCTCCTCCATTCCTTCAAGAACCATTTGTCCCGGCAAAACGCCGTCCTCCATCCACCAGTGCATCACGTCCTCGCCGGTCTGCCAGTCGCAGGGCAGCCCCCGCGTCTGCCGTTCTGCAAGCATCCTGTCAAACGCCCGGACATACGCCGCCTTGATCTTCGGATAGCGCGAGAGCTCCGTGTTTCTGTATTTCCTTGCCATTGGGCACCCGATGCACCCCACGCGCTTCCATCCGCATTCATACAGCGGATTCATGCAGATTTCTTCCTCTTTCGCGTACCCCCAAACGTCAGCGTCCGTCCAATCAATTATTGGATTTACAATCCGCTTCCCTTTGAGCTGGCAATTCTCCATCATCCTGCGGCTTTCGTCGTTGTCGTTCATCAGTGTTAGGCGTTTTGATATATCCCAATGCAAAACTTCCAGTGCACCGCGGCTCTTCCGTTTCACTGATTCTGCCCAGCGCACACCAGTCGCAATAAACCGTCCTTTTCCGCCACCCTCTTTTAGTTCCGAGCAACAGTAGCGCATCAAACGTGTCGGCGGCATGAGCTTTCTCGGGATCAGATTCCACATCGTCACGTTCCCGCCGTCCGGCGTCCGGTGCGTATCGATGTCGCATTTTACGCCAGCCAGCTCCAAGCGCCGGAAGGTGTCTCGGACGTGCCAGACGGTCTCCGGCGCGTCCGCCGTGGTCAGCGAATGCAGCACCTCATACGGGATACCAGATTTCCCAGCCAGATGCAGCAGCACGTCAGAGTCCTTGCCGCCCGAGTACGTGATCACCAGCGGCTGCTTGTACAGGCGCAGGCTCATATCCGAGGCCATTTTCAGCCGCTCAATCGCGGTTTGTTCCAGATCCATTGTTACCTCCCCGGCACATAGTGCAGCCTCTCCACGCGGGCGGTCTCCTTGTGTTTCATCAGTTTTCTCCATTCAGCAGCCTGTCTACGGCTGCGCGTTCCAAATCATTCAAAGCATCGTGATGGTGCTGCATGTTGCCGTAAGCGTTGGGCTTTGCAGCGCGGCCAAGCGCCGCAGGGCGTGTGCTGGCCTCTTTCAGCCAGTCAAACACGATCCCCTTGT
>ERZ1034678.135-NODE-135-length-40665-cov-24.080694_pt1 | contig 40665 bp, 30 predicted proteins | sample MGYA00520640_ERZ1034678 | MGnify/ENA primary metagenome ERZ1034678 (study PRJEB33766, sample SAMN09781767) | gut metagenome | biome: gut microbiome | host: Homo sapiens | place: Madagascar | study: EMG produced TPA metagenomics assembly of the PRJNA485056 data...
GGAATAACCTGACGCGAATAGCGAGCTATTTAAGGAAGGCTATGACGAAGCTATGCATAAAAATTCTTGTAAAAGCTGACTCTGCGATTGAATCAGCGTTTCCCTATGGGAAGGTGCCCCGTAGGGGCGGATAGGGTACAGGCGGTATGAAAGACAGATGAGGAAAGCGGAGAGGTGTGCGGCACATGTGGGGAAAGCGTGAGTCCCTGACCGCGAAGGTTCAGGGCTCTCGTGGCGGCTTTGCCGCGATCGATGAAGAGGTCGCAGCTGTTCTGGCATTCGTTATCTCACATACGACGTTTCTCGCCGCTCAGGATGACGAAACGGGGCGATGTCCGAAGGATGGAGGATAGAAGTCAGATGTCTGATATCTGATGTCTCCCAGTCTCCCAGTCTCCCGGTCTCCTAGTCTAAATCCCTAGCTACTTATCCCTAGTCACCAGCTGCAAGCAAAAAGCGCCTCCGTGAGTCGGAGGCGCTTTTCTTAGCTGTCGCGGAGGGCGCGTTTCAGGATCTTGCCGGTGGCATTTTTCGGAAGTGCGTCCATGGGGATGAAGCGTTTCGGGATCTTGTAGCTGGCGATATTTTTCATCATGTATTTGCGGATCTTGTTTTCGTCGAAGGTGTAGCCTTCTTTCATGACGACGTAGGCCCAGACGACTTGGCCGCGGAGGGCATCGGGCTGGCCGACGACGGCGCATTCTCCGACGCCTTCGACTTCGTAGATGCAGTCTTCGACTTCGCCGGGGTAGATGTTTTCGCCGTTCACGATGATGAGGTCTTTCAGGCGGTCGACGATGTAGATGTAGCGGTCTTCGTCCATGTAGGCGAGGTCGCCGGTGTGGAGCCAGCCGTCTTCGGTGAGGACTTTCTTGGTTTCTTCCGGTTTGTTCCAGTAGCCTTTCATGACGTTGTCGCCGCGGACGAGGAGCTCGCCGACGGTGCCGGGGACGTAGGGGCCGTTCATTTCGACGGAGATCATGGCTTCGACGCCGGGGATGGCGGGGCCGCTGGTCAGGTACTTGGGCTTCGCGGTCGGCAGGACGCAGACGACGGGGGAGGCTTCGGTGAGGCCGTAGCCTTCCTGTACGGGGTGCTTGTATCGCATGAAGAAGGCCTGCGCTACGGGCTGCGGGATGGAGGCGCCTCCGGAGATGAAGGTGTGGACGGTCTTCATGAGGGAGGGGTCGCCCTTGCGCGCGAGGAGGTTGTACATCGGGGGGACCATGATGGCGATGGTGACGTCGTATTTCACGATGGTGTTGATGATCTCTGATGGTGTGCGCGAGCGCAGGATGACGATGGTCGAGTGGGCGTAGAGGCTGCCGTGGACGATGGTGGTCATGCCGTAGCAGTGGAACATCGGTAGGACGCAGAGGACTTTGTCTTCCGGCTTGAAGATGATCCGCGCGGTGAATTGTTCGACGTTTCTGACGAGGTTTTTGTGTGTCAGCATGGCGCCTTTGGGGCTGCCGGTGGTGCCGGAGGTGTAGATCAGGGCGCATACGTCGTCTTCGGTGAGGGATGCCGGGAAATCAGGGGCTTCGGGGAGCGGTTCGTGTGATTTCTCATCCAGCTCTTCGATGGAAATCGAAGGGACGGAGACGTCCATGGGGGTGTCTGTGATGAGGAGGGTGCTTCCGGAGTCTTTCAGGATGTAGTCGACTTCGCGGTCTACGAGGGAGTTGTTCACGGGGACGATGATCGCGCCGAGGCTAACGACGGCCATGAAGGCGTAGACGAATTCAGCACGGTTCGCGGAGTAGAGGCTGACGCGCTCGCCTTCGCGGACGCCCAGTGCGTAAATGGCATTCCGGTAGCGGTGGATGGCGTCTTCGAGTGCGCCATAGGTGACGTCGACTTCGCCTGTGAAGGCCAGATGGGATGGATCGGCGCCTTTCATGATTTCATGTAGGAACATAGGGGGGACCTTTCTGTGTGTGAAATGTGACTGGTGGCTAGTGGCTGGTGACTAGTCACGGGGAATGGTGGCTATGGTTAGCCCTTGGGCTGTGCAGCCCTTTGATGGCGAATGAAAGCTCTGCCCGAAGGAGAAATGGTGGTACGGCGCATAAATCGAGGGCGCATGCCCCATTTGTTCTGGCAAACACAGCCTGACAAGCGACGTTTTCCGTCGGGTGCAAGGCGTGATGCGCATAGGCGTTTTTCAAAACGTCAAACCGGAGGGAGCCTTCTTCGGCAACATTTTTATTATGAATTTATCTTATCTATTGTAACAGATAACGCGTGATGGGTTCAAGGTGGGATGCGGCACGCCCGTGGGGCGTGCTTCTTGATGGCAGATGAAGGCTCGGCTCGAATGAGGAATTAGAAATGAGAAATGCGAAATGGTGGTGCGGCGCATAAAAATATAGAAGCGCCGCGGAGTAAAATAATGGCGATGCCCGAAGGGAAGTGGACAGCAGGTTTCCTGTTTGGAATTTCCAAACGTTGACCGCCAGAACGCGAATGACAAAGATTTCTCGCTGGCGCTCGAAATGACGATATGAGGGTTTGACGGCTGATGTCTCCTAATCCCTAGCCACTCATCCCTAGTCACCAGTCACTCCTCATCCCTCATCCCTAGTCACTAGCCACCAGTCACCAGCCACTTCTAATTCCTCATTCCTCATTTCTTCCCCTATATGATATAATAAAAATGTACTTGTGCGAAAAAATGTAAAACGTACAGATTTTGATTTCCTCTCTCATCTGTCTGAGGAAAAAATTCCGTCACAGGAAGGAAGAATGAATCATGGCAACAGCAATGGTAATTGGTGCCCAGTGGGGCGATGAAGGTAAAGGCAAGATCGTAGACTATCTTGCGGCGAAAGCAGATGTAGTCGTCCGTTCCCAGGGCGGAAATAATGCGGGTCACACGGTCGTGACCGGGGGCAAAGCGTATCCGCTGCGTCTCATGCCGAGCGGCATCATGTATCCCGGTACCATCTGCATCGTAGGCACCGGTGTCGTCGTGGACCCGAAGAGCCTTTTGGAGGAAATGGAAAATCTGGAAAAGCAGGGGATCGATGCGAAGCACCTGCAGATCTCCACTCGTGCGCAGGTGGTCTTCCCATACCATATTCGTCTCGATGAAGCGGAGGAGTCCAGAAAAGGCAGCCGCAAGATCGGCACCACGAAGAATGGCATCGGACCGTGCTATGCCGACAAGATCAACCGCATCGGCATCCGCATTTGTGACCTGATGGATAAGGAAACGTTTGCAGAAAAGCTGAAATATAATGTCGATCAGAAGAATATGCTTCTCGAAAAGCTCTACGGCGTGGAAGGCTTCGACTATGAGCAGATGCTTGCTGACTACCTCGCCTATGCAGAAAAGCTCCGCCCTTATGTCAAGGATACGAACTACACGGTGCAGAAGCTGGTGAAGGAAGGCAAGAATGTCCTCTTCGAAGGCGCGCAGGCATCCATGCTTGACTGCGATAACGGGACTTACCCATTCGTCACCTCTTCCCACCCGACGGCAGGCGGTGCTTGCATCGGCGCGGGCATCGGACCGCACAACATGCAGAATATCTTCGGTGTCGTGAAGGCGTACAGCACCCGCGTCGGACAGGGCCCATTCCCGACGGAGCTGCTCGATGAGACAGGCGACTATCTCAGAAATACCGCGCATGAATTCGGCACTGTCACCGGCCGTCCGCGCCGTATCGGCTGGCTCGATACCCGCGCTGTCCGTTATGCGGCAGAGCTGAACTCTTTCGATTACCTCGCGATCACCCGTCTGGATATTCTGGATGATATGGAAGAGATCAAGGTCTGCACAGGCTACGAATATGAAGGAAAGGAAATCGAAGAATATCCGGCTGACCTGAAATTCCTTGAAAAGATCACCCCAGTCTACAAGACCTTCAAAGGCTGGAAGCAGAAGATCTCCGATATCAGAAGCTATGATGAGCTTCCGGCTCTCTGCAAGGAATACCTCGAAGGCATCTCCAAGCTCATCGGTGTACCGATCGGCATCGTATCCGTCGGCCCGAGCCGTGAGCAGACCATCGTCATCAAAGAAGTATTCTAAGAATGAAATGCAAAAGGGGCTGTGAAGAAATGAGGATTCATTTCTTCGCAGCCTCTTTTTACTTTGCTTTCATTTGGTTCAAGGTTCAGGGTTCAGGGTTCAGGGTTCAAGGCTCTCGTGGCGGCTTCGCCGCAATTATATGTGGGGCGATGCCCGATCAAGAATCATTCTCGCCCCTTCCTCTGGAAGGGGCAGACGAGCGAAGCGAGGCGGGGTTGGCATCCCCGTGTGTGAAAATACCGCTTCACGTAGCCAACCTCCGCCCCTTCGGGGCACCTCCTTCCAAAGGAAGGAGGGAGAAAAGCGGAGTGCGTTGACTGGTAACTAGGGTTCAGAATTCAGGACTCAGGGCTCTCGTGGCGGCTTCGCCGCCTTTTTTAAGAAGATGGTATTCTCGTATCGCAGCCTTCCCTTCTAGGGGAAGGTGCCCGAAAGGGACGGATAGGGTGACTATGGCATGAAAGACAGTTGGGATAAGGTTTTCCCGGTTACTCCTATGAGAGCTGCAAGTCCCCCGCGGCAGATGGAACGCGAAAATGATATGATCATTTCTTCACATCGCCTTTTTGTTATAATAGGGAAAAGAGAAAGACGCGGTGTTTCCTTGTCAGAGCGAGGAAGGGAGGCGGAGCATGAAGAGGCGCGGATATATTCTTCTCGAGGCGCTGATCGCGCTTTTCCTGATCGCATCGCTTTCGGCAGCGCTCTATCCCTTCGCGGCGGAGGCTGTGCGTGCGGTAGACCTCATGGCGAAGCGTTCGCGGATCGCGGGCGAGGGGCTGTATGCCGTGGATTTCATGACCGAGCAGCTCCGCAATGCGCTCAAGAGGGAGACGGCTTCTTCGATTTCCGGCGATACCTACAGCTATTACGCGTATAACCAGTCGGGCGAGGAGAAGACGTATCGTTTCTTTCTGGATCAGGAGAAATTGAAGCTCGATGTGTACGGGACGACAACGGAGCCGGTGACGGGGACGACATCGGGAAAGGAAGAGTACGCACTGACTTGCGAGGAGGGACCGCTCTTTGTCAAGAACGGCGAGGGATCGCTTGAGATCTCCTTCTCGCTCCCGCATCGCTCGTCGGGGGAGACGATGGATTTCCGCACGAGCCTTCTCTCGTATGCGGATTTCTACAGGAAGGGGCAGCGCTATGAATAGGAGAAAAGGGTCCATGACGCTGTGCCTGCTGCTTCTTTTTTCCATGCTGGTGACGCTGTCTGCGGGGGCGCTCTACTACGTCTCCCGCACGGCATCGGAGGCGTACCTCTATCAGCAGGGGCTGTCTTCGGTGTATGCGGCAGAGAGCGGAGCGAATGTGGCGCTCGGGCGGCTGAAGTCGGGGGCGATGGGAAATCAGAGATTCACGCTCTCGGTGAATGGACGGCGGGTCAAGGTGACGGTGACGGATACGTCGGCATCCCGCACGGAGGGGACAGTAACCTCTACGGCATCGGATGCAGATGGCGGGTATAAACGGACGGTGCGGATCACGTACACAAGCGAAGAGAATGAGGGGCATCGCGCCATCACGGTCACAAATGTATCGAGCTGACTGGGGACTAGTGACTAAGAGACTAAGAGACTAAGAGACTGGGAGACCGGAAGACATCAGCGCTTCTGTCTTGCATACCGCCGGTGCCCTATCTGCCCCTTCGGGGCACCTTCCCCATAGGGAAGGCTGACGATACGAGGATAGCACCAGCTAAGTATCGTCGCAGCACGCATTTTCATTCTCTTAAATCAAATAATCAAAAATAATTTAGCACTCTATTGACATGAGTGCTAAAAGTGATATACTATAGTTGTTCAAGGGAGAACCGAAAGGGCTCCTGAAGAAAATTATAAAAAGAAAGAGGTCTTTGATATGCGTAGTTTGATTCCATTTGATGGTCTGTTTGGCAATACGGTTCTGGATCACTTCTTTGATGATGATATGCCGACGGTGTATCAGGATTACACCGCTGTCCCGAAGGTCGATATTGAGGATAAGAAGGATCATTACGAGATCACTTGCGATATGCCGGGGTTCAAGAAGGAAGAGATCCATATTTCTTATGAGAATGGGATCCTGTCTCTGGGTGCAAAGAAGGAAGACAAGAAGGATGCCGAGGATACAGAGCATCACTACATCCGCCGCGAACGTGCTTCGGTCTCCTTCAGCCGTCAGTTCACGGTGAAAGGCATCAAGGAGGAAGGCATCAAAGCGGCGCTGAAGGATGGCATTCTGACCATCATGCTGCCGAAGGAAGAAGAAAAGAAGGCAGAACCATCGCGTCAGATCACGATCGACTAATGTCTTTTGAGAGACGCTGATGCGATCGCATAGAAAGCCCCTGATCGGAAATTTTCCGGTCAGGGGCTTTGTGGTGTATGGGGGCTAGGGAGCTTAAGAGACTGAGAGACTAAGAGACTGGGAGATTGGAAGACATCAGCCCCTTTTTTCTCCCTCCTTCCTTTGGAAGGAGGTGCCCCGAAGGGGCGGAGGTTGGTCGCGTGAAACGGTACTCCCACATTCAGGGAAGCCAACCCCGCCTCGCTTCGCTCGTCTGCCCCTTCCAGAGGAAGGGGCGCGAATGATTTTTTAGGAAGCACTGATTCAATCGTTGTCATTCGCGGTCAGGGACTCGCGCTTCCCCCACATATGCCGTGCACCTCTCCGCTTCCCCCCCCCCTCTTCATTGTCAACCACAATCATTTTCTTGATTGACACATCTGATTGTTTATTTTATACTTACCTACAAGGTAACAATTCAAAGGGGCGAGTGGCCCGAAGGAATGAAGGAAAGGGAGAATCATCATGGAAAGTGCTTGTGCAGAGATCATCAGATTGGCGGAGAAGGTCATGGATGGGGGTGAGATCACGCAGGAGGAAGCGAAGAGTCTCATCCGCACAAAGGATGAGGATACCATGCTGTTGCTTGCGATGGCCGATAAGATTCGTCAGAAGTTCAATGGAAATGCGGTGGATTTCTGTGCGATCATCAATGCAAGAAGCGGGCATTGTCAGGAAAATTGCAAGTTCTGCGCGCAGTCGGGCTGGTATCACACGGGCGCAAAGGTGTACCGTCTTCTGCCGGAGGAGGAGATCCTGGCGGCAGCGAAGAAGGCGAAGGAAGCAGGCGCTGTCCGTTTCTCTCTGGTAACTTCCGGCCGTAATCAGGACAATCCGAATGAATTCGATGAGATCATTGATATCGTGAAGAAGATCAGAGAGCAGGTGGGCATCGAGGTGTGCTGCTCTCTGGGGCTGATCTCCAAGGAGCAGGCACTCCAGCTGAAAGAGGCGGGCATCACGCGCATCCACTGCAATATCGAGACGTCGCCTTCCTATTTCCCAGAGATCTGCTCGACGCATACGATGCAGGATAAGGAGGATATCATCCATACCGCGCAGTCGGCAGGGATCCGCGTGTGCTCCGGCGGGATCATTGGGCTCGGGGAGTCTCTGGATCAGCGGGTGGAGATGGCTTTCCACCTGAAGGAGATGCATATCGACTCGGTACCGCTGAATATCCTGAATCCGGTGAAGGGGACGCCTTTCTATACGAATAAGCGTCTGCCGCCGCTGGAGGTGCTCCGCACGTTTGCGATGTTCCGTTTCGTCCTGCCGAAGGCACTGATCCGCACCGCAGGCGGCCGTGAGGTGAACCTGCGAAGCCTGCAGGCGTATGCGCTGACAGGCGGGCTGAACGGCATCATGGTGGGCGGCTATCTGACGACAGGCGGCCGCGATCCGAAGGAAGATATCCGCATGACGGAGGATCTTGGACGTTCCATGACGACACCGAAGCTTTGAGAGTGACTCGGGACTGGAAATCAGACATCAGACGTCTGATTTCCAGTCCCGATTTCACAATCACCAGCACAAATGCATAGAAATATTCCCATTGTCAAACACGAATAGTTCTATTACGTATGACACGTAAGGTATGACAAAGGCAAGACCCGGCCATGCGACCGGAGAATTAAAAAAAGGAGTGTTTTACAATGGAAAGCAGCTGCGAACAGATTTTGAAGTGGACGGAAAAGGTTTTGAATGGCGGAGCGATCACCGAAGAGGAAGCGAGGACGCTGATCCGCACGAAGGATGAAGATACGATGCTTCTTCTGGCGTGTGCGGATAAGATCCGTCAAAAGTTTTCCGGCCGCAGCGTCGATCTTTGTGCGATCATCAATGCACGAAGCGGCGCTTGTCAGGAGGACTGTAAATTCTGCGCGCAGTCTGCCCGTTATCAAACAGGTGTGAAAACCTACCAGTTCCTTCCGGAGGAAGAGGTCATCGAAGCGGCTAAAAGAGCGAAAAAAGCCGGGGCTGCCCGTTTCGATATCGTCACGGCAGGCCGTGACCAGAGAAATCCGAAGGACTTTGCGGAGATCCTGGATCTGATCCGTCGGATCCGCAAGGAGGTCGGCATCGAGGTATGCTGCTCCCTCGGCTTCCTCACGCAGGAGCAGGCATACCAGCTGAAGGAGGCGGGCATCAACCGTCTGCATTGCAATATCGAATCCGCACCTTCCTTCTTCAAGGAGGTCTGCACGACGCACACCGCAGAGGAAAAGGCGGAGAATGTAGCGCGCGCCCAGAAGGCGGGCAACCGTGTCTGCTGCGGCGGTATCTTAGGGCTCGGCGAGTCTTTGGATCAGCGCGTGGAAATGGCATTTCACCTGAAGAAGATGCATATCGATGCAGTGCCGCTCAATGTGCTGAACCCGATCCCCGGCACTCCGTATGAACACAATGAACGTCTTTCTCCCTTGGAGATCCTTCGTTCGTTTGCGATGTTCCGCTTCGTCCTGCCGAAGGCGCAGATCCGCACCGCCGGCGGCCGTCAGCTGAATCTTCGAAGCCTGCAGTCCATGGCGCTCGCCGGCGGCATGAATGGCGTCATGATCGGCAATTACCTCACCAGCAAGGGCTCGGATCCGCAGGATGATATCGCGATGCTTCACGACCTTGGCCGTACCCAGACAGCACCGCAGGTATGATGCGATGAGGGGTGAGGCTGTCACCTTCACTCCTTCTATATACTTTTGGCGGGATCATGCAAGGGTCAGACTGGATCGGTGTTTTCCTGAAAGAAAATGGTGAGGCAAATCATGGATGAACATATAGCAACCATCACGCAGTGTATGGATCAGGTGCTCGCGGGTAGAGAGATCTCCAGGGAGGAGGCAGAGACGCTCTTTGCGGCCGGAAAGGAGGAGCCCTTCTTCCTTATGGCGGCAGCAGACAAGATCCGGAAGACTTTCTGCGGCGATCAGATGCGCTTTTGCAGCGATGTGAATGCCAGAAGCGGACGCTGTACGGAGAATTGCAAGTTCTGCGCGCAGTCGGGCTGGTATCACACCGGCGTCAAGGAGTATCCGCTAAGAAGCCCGGAGGATCTGCTCCGCGAAGCCAAACAGGCAGAGGCCTATGGCGCAGAACGCTTCGGCATCGTCACCTCCGGCCGCGGGCAGAGCGATCCCGTGCAGTTTGCTTCCATCGTAGAAGCGGTGAAGCGGATCAGCAAAGAGACGAAGCTCTCCGTCTGCTGCTCGCTCGGACTTCTGACTGAAGAGCAGCTGAAGACGCTGAAGGCGGCAGGCTGCCAGCGCATCCACTGCAATCTGGAAACGGCGAAGCGACATTTCCCCGCCATCTGCACCACACACACGTATGAGGAAAAGGAAGCGCACATCCGCCGCATCCAGCAGGCGGGTCTGGAGGTCTGCTCCGGCGGCATCTTCGGGCTGGGGGAAACGGAGGAAGACCGGATAGACATGGCCTTTGCTCTTCGTGAGCATCACGTCACCTCTGTGCCGCTCAATATTTTCAATCCCATCCCGGGAACGCCCTTTGGCAAGAATAAGCCTCCGAAGCCGATAGAGATCCTTCGGATGTTCGCCATGTACCGCTTTATCCTGCCTCACGCCATCATGCGCGTATGCGCGGGGCGTGAGAATTCGCTCCGCGACATGCAGGCCTTTGCCCTCTCGGCGGGGCTCAATGGCGCGATGATCGGCGGCTATCTCACCATAGCTGGCCGTTCGCCGGAAAGAGATAAGCAGATGGCCGTCGATATGGGACGGACATTGTAAAAAACAAGCCATCTTTTCGTGGTAAAAGATGGCTTGTTTTTTTGGTTCAGGGTTCAGGGTTGTGGTGGCGGCTTCGCCGCAAATATATATAGGGCGATGCCCGAAAATGGTATGTAAGTCACTAGCCACTCATCCTTGTTTTCAAACTTTTTGGGGTATCCTTTTCCTGTATCGTCATCCCGAGCGCAGCCGAGGGATCTTTCTTGCACTGCGGTCCGTATCACATAGGCACTGGCAGGGAAACGACGTCTTGGTGCACCGTATTTCTGCGTTCACACATGCATCGTTTATCGGACTGCAAGGAAGATTTCTCGCTTCGCTCGAAATGACGATACGAGTGACTCCTAATCCCTAATCCCTAATCCCTAGTCATCAGTCCCTAGCCACCAGCTGCCAGTCCCCGTCATTTCCCCTCCATCATCTTCCGGATCCGTTCGCGGCGTCTCTTCGCCGCTTCTTCGTCGACGATGATGAGATGGCCGGTGTCAGTGACGATCTCTTTGCGCTTCATGTCAGCGGGCTTGACAGGCGCGGTGCTTTTGTAGTCGAAGCCGCCGGCGAGATGACAGCTGGCGCAGTCCCTGCCGCGCGCGCCGCGCAGCATGCGGTAGAGGCAGTAGAGGAACCAGCCGGCGATGGCAAGGCCGATGAGGATGGTCAAGAGTGTATGCATAAGGGTCCTTTCTTGCAGTAGCTATGGGAATCGGGGAGGAAATCACCCCTGGGAGTGCCGTTTCGCGCGCTCCGCGGCAAGCTCGTCCAAAAGGTTTGGCGGGGTGTCGCTTTGCCATACCCAGTCAGGACGGAGGGTGGCGGCGCGTTCCTTGGCGGCTTTGAGGTCGTAGTAGACCTGCCATTTCGCATCGACCAGTGCGCGGCCGCTCTGGCGGAGAAGGTAAGCGGGATGGAAGGTCGGCATGACGGGGATGCCATGGAAATCGATCCAGTGACCGCGGGAGCGGATGATGCCGGCTTCGCGGCCAAGGAAGAAGCGGAGTGCGACTTTGCCAAGACCGATGATGACGGCAGGGCGTGCGAGTGCGATCTCTTGCAAAAGCCAGATGCTTCCGCAGAAATGCCCTTCGTCCATGGTAGGGGTGCGGTTGCCGCGCGGACGGCATTTTACGATGTTTGTCACGTAGACATGGTCGCGGGTGATGCCGACGGAGGCGAGCGCCTTGTCCAGCAGCTGCCCGGAGGGGCCGATCAGAGGGCCGCCGTAGTCATCCTCGACACCCCCGGGGCCTTCGCCGACGATCATGAGCGGGGCATCCGCAGGGCCGGTGGAGAGCACGGGGCCAAGACCGCCTTCGCGGCGAAGCGGGCAGCGGCTGCAGGAGGTGATGGCTTCCTTCAGCGCTTCGTGCGTGGCAAAGCCGGTGGGACGCGCCATCTCCTGCCTGCGGCGGACGATATATTCTTCTGGGTCTTCGTGTCCGAATAGATCCATAAGCGATGCCTCCTTAGAGGAAATCAATAAAGGGACAAGGGTTCAGGGTTAGCCCCGAGGGCGTGCCGATCCTTGATGGGGGATGAAATCTTTGCTCGAATTAGGAATTAGGAATGAGGAATGAAGGTGGCGGCTTCGCCGCAAATATATAAGGGGCGATGCCCGAAGGTTATTGAGATAACAGGCTTCCCGTTTGGGGGTTCCTGACATCGACCACTTGAATGCGAATGACAAAGATTTGAGGGCTTCGCTCGAAATGACGATACGGGAGTCGGATGTCTCCAAGCCACTAGTCACCAGCCACTCCTAATCCCTAGCCACTAGTCCCTAGCTACTAGAATCCAGTCCCCGGTCACTAGTCACTATTTAGGCATGCCTTCCGATAGCCAGAAGGCATGTGCATAAATGACGGTTCCTCTATATAATAGAGCCAATGGCCGGTCTTGGCAAGAGGCAGCGCACTTGCGGGGCAGGTTGTCAGGAATGATATAATAAGGAATATATGTAGCAGGCCATCCGGCGGCTTCGGGGCGCAGAGGTGATTTCCCTTTTCCCCTCGATCGCTCTCCTTCGCCTGCCGGGTAAGAGGTATATATGAAAAAAATAGATATGACGCATGGACCGATCGGAAGGAAAACGATCCGTTTTGCGCTGCTCCTGGCACTGACGGGCATGCTGCAGCAGGTGTTCAATACCATCGACACCATCATCATGGGGCAGTTTGTCGGGAAGGAAGCGATGGCGGCTGTCGGGAGCAATACGCCCATCATCAGCCTCATCGTGACATTTTTCATCGGTATTTCGATCGGGGCGAATGTCGTGATCTCCCAAATGACAGGGAAGGGAGATCGGGAGGGGATCCATCGGGCGGTCTTTTCGACGCTTGCCTTTGCGCTTGCCGCGGGGATCGTGATGACCTGTCTGAGCGAAGCTGTCGCGGAGCCGCTGCTCTCGCTGCTTCAGGTACCGGATGCGCTCATGCCGCTCTCTGCCCGGTATCTGCGCATTTTTTTCCTGGCTCTGCCGGGGATCCTGGTCTATAATTTTGCGTCTGCCATCTTCCGAAGTCAGGGAGATACGAGGACGCCGCTCTTCTGTCTGGCGCTGGCGGGGGTCATCAAGGTCATCATCAGCTACACGCTGGTGGCGTTTTTTCATCAGGGCGTGGCAGCTGTGGCGATCTCTACGACATGCGCGACGCTTCTTTCTTCTGCCATGCTGGTGACGATCCTGCTTCGCAGCAAGCATGTGATCCATCTGGAATGCAGGGCATCGCTCTTTGATCTGTATATTTTGCGGGAGATCCTTCGCATCGGCACACCGGCCGGGGTGCAGTCGGCGGTCTTCTGTCTGTCGAACATTGTGATCCAGTCGGCGATCAACAGCCTTGGCGCGGATGTCATGGCGGCATCGGCGGCGGCGTTCAATCTGGATATTCTTTGCTATATCTTTGTCAATGCTTTTGGGCAGGCATGTACGACCTTCGTCGGGCAGAACTACGGGGCCGGCGACATGGCGCGTTGCCGCCGCGTCGGGGTCATCACCACTGCGCAGAATCTGGTCGTCTGCGTCATCATCGGAGCGCCCATCCTGTATTTTTCGCCATCACTGCTTGCGCTTTTTACCAGCGATGTGATGGTCATCAGCTATGGCGTCACCCGCATGGGCTATATCATTCTGGCGGAGCCTTTGAATCTGGCCATCGAAATGATCTCAGGCTATCTCCGTGGCTTTGGTAATTCACTGTCTCCGGCGCTCATCACGATCGTCGGGATCTGCGGCTTCCGCATCCTGTACATGTGGGCCGTATTTCCTGCCATCCCCAACTTTGACTGCCTTATGACGGTGTATCCGCTGAGCTGGTTCGTCACGGCCGTCGGACTTTCTGTCTTGCTTTTCAAGACGCGAAAGAAGTATATTTCGGGGTGACTTGTGACTGGATTCTAGTAGCTAGGGACTAGTGGCTAGGGATTAGGAGTGGCTGGTGACTTGTGACTGGTAGCTAGGGATTAGGTTTGCGATACGAGAAAACCGCTAGTTTCAAACCTCCGCGGCGCTTCCATATTTTTATGCGCCGCACCACCACTCCTAACTCCTAACTCCTAACTCCTCACTAGAAAGCGCGCGAGGCTTTCACCCACAATCCAAGGGCAGCACGCCCCGTGGGCTAACCCTGAACCTTGAACCCTTAAACCTCAACAAAGGAGACTTTCTAATGGTCCATGAGAGCATTCTTCTCAAGCAGAAAACGCTTGAAGCACATTTGAAAACACTTGGCTCGGTCGCCGTCGCTTTTTCCGGCGGTGTGGACTCGACCTTTCTTCTTCATGAAGCCTCTAAGGTGCTCGGCGATCAGGCTGTCGCGGTGACGATGAAGCTCAATTCCGTCCCCGCGCGTGAGATCGAAGAGGCGAAGGATTTCTGCACGTCCCGCGGCATCCGGCAGGTGATCGTGGAAAGGGACCAGTTCGCTGCACCGGGCTTTGCTGACAATCCGAAGGATCGCTGCTACTGGTGCAAGACCTATCTCTTCTCGTCTCTTGGCGAGCTGGCGAAGGAGCATCAGATCGCTTATATCATCGACGGGACAAATTTCAGTGACACGAAGGGCTATCGCCCCGGGCTGAAAGCACTTGCCGAGCTGGGCGTCGTGAGCCCTTTGAAGGAGGCGGGGCTCACGAAGGAGGAGATCCGCATCCTGTCGGAGAAGGAAGGACTTCCCACATGGAATAAGCCATCCTTTGCGTGCCTGGCGACCCGTTTCCCCTATGGCACGAGGATCACGGAGGAGAAGCTCCGCGCGGTCGAAGCGGCGGAGCAGCTGCTGTTCGATCTGGGCTTTCCGCAGTTTCGCGTGCGCTGCCATGGAGATATCGCTCGCATCGAGGTGCTCCCCGCGCAGCTCCCAAAGCTCGTGGAAAATCGTGAGGCAGTCATCGCGCGCTTTCATGCGCTGGGCTTTCGCTACGTGACCATGGACCTGGAAGGGTTCCGCTCGGGGTCGATGGATGGGAAATAGGGACTGGTGGCTAGTGACTAGTGACTAGGGATTAGGAGCCTCAAGTAACTAGTGACTGGTGACTTGAATATTACTTTCGGGCATCGCCACTATTTATACTCCGTGGCGCTTCCATATTTTTATGCGCCGCACCATCATTTCGCATTTCTCATTTCTAATTTCTCATTCAAGCGAAACTTTCAAACGCAATCAAAGGGCAGCACGCTCCGTGGACTAACCCTGAACCCTGAACCTTGAACCCTAAACCAACAACCAATCAACCAAAGGACACATATATGAGTATTCAAGAGATATTGACCCAAGTGAAGTCCGGCACGCTGTCGCTCTCTGCGGCAGAGGCGCTCATCCGTGAGAATCCGGCGGAGCGATCCTATGAGGAAATGGGATTTGCCAAGCTCGATACGGATCGGAAGAAGCGTTCCGGCTTTGCAGAAGTGATCTACTGCCAGGGGAAATCTGACGAATTCATCGGACAGATCTTCCGAAGGCTCTATGAGGTGGAGGGGGAAGTCTTCGGCACCCGCGCCTCTCCCCACCAGTATGAGATCGTGAAGGAATTCCTGCCGGAGATCTCCTATGACCCGGTGTCGCATATCCTGAAGCTGGAAAAGGAGAAGGAACACATCGGCTGCGTGGCCATCTGCACGGGCGGCACGGCAGATATTTCCGTCGCAGAGGAAGCGGCACAGACGGCAGAGTACTTCGGGACGCATGTCGAACGTGTCTATGATGTGGGTGTCAGCGGCATCCACCGCATCCTTTCGAAGGAGGCGATCGTGCGCCGCGCGAACTGTGTCATCGCAGTGGCAGGCATGGAAGGGGCGCTCGCCTCGGTCATCGGCGGACTTGTGAAGAATCCCGTCATCGCAGTGCCGACGTCAGTGGGCTACGGCGCCAGCTTCCACGGCCTTTCGGCGCTCTTGACGATGATCAATTCCTGCGCGAACGGCATCGTCACCGTCAATATCGACAATGGCTTCGGCGCCGGCTATGTGGCGACACAGATCAACCGATTGGCGGAAATGGGACGGATTTGAAAGTAACCATATCGTCCTATTTCTTGTTATGATTACGTGCCATAATTAGGAATTAGGAATGAGGAATGAAGGTGGCGGCTTCGCCGAGATCCTTCGGCTCAGGTCGCAGCTGTTCTGGCATTCGTTATCTCAAGTGCGACCTTTCTCGCCGCTCAGGATGACGAAACGGGGCGATGCCCGAAAGTTGTATTCAAGTCACCAGTCACTCGAAGCTCCTAATCCCTAGCCACTAATCCCTAGCTACTAGAATCCAGTCACTCCTGATTCCAACCAATAATCAACAACCAACAAGGAGAATCCATATGGGAAAAACATTATACCTTGAAACTTCCTCCGGCATCAGCGGAGATATGTTCGTCGCAGCGATGATCGACCTCGGTGCAGACCCGGAGGCACTGGAACGCGCGCTGAATTCCATTCCCGCAGACGGTTTCATGGTGGAGATCTCCAGCGTCAAGAAATCCGGCATTGCGTGCTGTGATTTCAATGTCATCTTGGATGCAGCCCATGAAAATCATGACCATGATATGGCCTACCTCTATGGCCCGGCGCCGGTCAGCTCGGCAGCTCCGCAGGAGGAAGCGCACCACTGCCACTGCCATGAGGAAGAAGAAGCGCATCATTGCCACTGCCATGAGGAAGAAGAAGCGCATCACTGCCACTGCCATGAGGACGAGGAAGCGCATCACTGCCACTGCCATGAGGACGAGGAAGCGCATCATTGCCATTGCCATGAGGACGAGGAAGCGCCTCATTGCCACTGCCACGAGGACGAGGAAGTGCCTCATTGCCACTGCCATGAGGAAGAGGAAGCGCATCACTGCCATTGCCATGAGGAAGAGGAAGCGCATCACTGCCACGGACACGGAGGCGAAGAGCCTCATCATCACCATGATCATGAGCATCACCACCACCACGGACGCCATCTGGCAGAGATCTTAGACATCATCGACGCGACAGACATGACAGACTCGGCGAAAGCACTGGCGGGCAAGATGTTCCACATCGTAGCGGAAGCAGAGTCTCTCGCCCATCATATGCCGCTGGAAGAGGTGCATTTCCATGAAGTCGGCGCCATCGACTCCATCGTAGATATCATTGCCGCGGCGGTCACCTTTGACAGCCTGGGGATCACGGATGTCATCATCCCCTGCCTCACCGAGGGCAGAGGCACCGTCCGCTGCCAGCACGGCGTGCTGCCCGTCCCCGTCCCGGCGACCATGAATATCATCGAAGCCTACGATATGCCGCTCACCATCATGGAGGCGAAGGGGGAATACGTCACGCCGACCGGCGCAGCCATCGCGGCAGCCATCTGCACGACGCACCAGCTGCCGAAAGCCTTCCGCATCGTGGCGACAGGCCTTGGCGCAGGCAAGAGAGCCTACACCGAGCGCACGAATATCCTCCGTGCATACCTCATCGAAGGGAATGCCATGGAAGAGGGCAAGGATGAGATCGTGAAGCTCGAGACCGACATCGACGACAGCACCGGCGAAGCGCTCGGCTATACCATCGACCGCCTCATGCAGGCCGGCGCGCTCGATGTCCATTACAGCCCGGTCTACATGAAGAAGAACCGTCCCGCGTGGGAGCTCACCGTGATCTGCAAGAAGAGCAGGATGGAAGAGCTTGAGGACATCATCTTCAAAGAAACGACGACCATCGGTATCCGCGAATTTCCGAGCGTTATGCGCTCCATCCTTCACCGCAACCAGAAGCAGGTGGAAACGCCCTTCGGCATCGCGGAGGTGAAGGAAGTCGCCCTCCCCGGGGAGAGACGCTTCTACCCCGAGTATGAATCGGTGAAGGCCATCGCAGAAAAAAACCACCTGCCCTTTGCGGAGGTGTATCATCTCGTGAAGGCACTGGCGGAACAAAACGAGTAGTGGCTGGGGACTAGCGACTAGAGACTAGGAGACTCTCGTATCGTCATTTCGAGCGAAGCGAGAAATCTTCCTTGCAGACCGATAAACGATGCATGTGTGAACGCAGAAATACGTGGCACCAAGACGCCGTTTCCCTGCCAGTGCCTATGTGATACGGACCGCAGTGCAAGAAAGATCCCTCGGCTGCGCTCGGGATGACGATACGGGAAAAGGATAGCCCAAAAAGTTTGAAAGCAGGGACTAGGGATGAGGGACTAGGGGACTCTCGTATCGTCATGTCGAGCAAAGCGAGAAATCTTTTGCCATTCCTTAACATACGACGTTTTTCTCCGCTCAGGATGACGAAATGCGCCGCACCGACCCCGTTGAATCCATAGAACCTCCCCCCTCTTTCGTCTGCGGTCAATGGGACGGCACGCAACCTCGTTTCTCATAAGCATCTCAAGAAATTTTCGATAGCCAGAAAAGCCCCGCGGCGGCGGGGCTTTTGTCATGCAGGTCAAACTGTTCACTTTTTCAAGTGAAAAATGGTGTATAATAGAACTAAGTAGACATGTCAGATCGTTTGATGAGAAAATCTGTCCGAAAGAACTCTGCGTGTGGATCAGGAGCCCGGGGCATTTGCCGCCGATAAAGTAGATCGGCAGGATGGGTGCAGCGATCGCCTGAGAAATGAGCAGACTCTCTTTCATGAGCTTCGTCTCCGAAATTTTCGACTGTGAGACGGAGGATCCGGGAGCGTTTTCCCGTGCTTCACAGGGAAGGCCTTTGGGATGCTCTGTCTGTCCTCTCCGGTAAATCTGTCTAGCCGGTGCGGAAGAACGCAAAGGAAAGAAAGAACGAGGGCGGCCTCGCAGCGTGACATGACTCCCAAGGCACCAGAGTCGGGGGCCGTAGAAGTCATAGCGCATCTGCGTTTCCGTGCGCCTTTTACCAAGGCTTGCTCTTCTTTTCCGCATGAGGTCAGTGCTTTCCTTATGTGTTCCTGTATGATTTTCCATCCTGCTCTCCCATCTCTCCTTGCCGGCTGCGGTCCGGCAGAATGAAACCGGCTGTCAACGGTGAATCTCTGAGGAACATAGGCTTGTTCCGTTCCGCATTCTCATAGGATCATAGTCCTATGGTCTTATGACTAGACCATTCCGAAGACTCCAAAAATACAGCCCGCACCGGCCGCCATCCGGTGCGGGTATTTAAATGGGGAAAAAGGGCGTGGGGGGGAAGGCGGCACACTCCCTCTCATACATTTTCTTTACGATCCTCGGCGGTATTTCAACTTTTCTATGGAAATACCGCGTTTTTTAATGAAAGTTTTTCTTCCTCTATACAGAAGCCTGTCATATTTATTGCAGTAATGCCTTACAGTGATTATAAACACAGCAAGAGAAGCGGTGACAGTGGCGCGAGGAAAGCATCGATGGCAGGCATCCTTTCTCTTTGCGATTTTAAAGGAGAAAATAATGAGAAAACATATCATGAAAGCAGCAGTTCTCGGTCTTCTGGCCGGCGGTGCCATTCTGGGGGGCGTCTTTCAGGCACAGGCATCGGATATTCGCATTCTTCCGGTAGATACTGCAAAGTTCTGGAGCGGCGCACGTTTCGACTTTGATGTCGAAGTCTCCAATGCGAAAAACCTTCAGAATGTCGACGTGACGATCAACGGCGTTCCGGCTGAAAAGTTCTTCGGCAAGAAAGCGGTCGTGAAGGATCTGGGCAATGGCGTCACCTCGTTCCGTATCGATGACGTGACCTTTGCGAAGCCGGGCAAGGTGGAAGTCGCGGCTTCCGCAAAGGACAGCCTCGGCGTTTCCAAGGCGGCTGCTTCCTATCAGGTGGTGCATGAAGTCGCACAGAAGAAAGCAAAGAATGTCATCCTCTTCGTCGGCGACGGCATGTCGCTGCAGGCGCGTGAAGTGGCCCGCATCCTTTCCAAGGGCATGACGAATGGCAAGTACAATGACCTGCTCGCGATGGAAAAGCTCGCGCACAATGCAGTCATCACCACGTCCGGCTATGACTCCCTCGTCACCGACAGTGCAAACTCCGCTTCCGCTTATGCAACAGGTCACAAGTCTGTCGTCAATGCCATGGGCGTTTACGAAGACTCCACCAAAGATCCGCTCGATGATCCGAAGGTAGAAAATGTCTCTGAGATCCTGAAACGTACCCGCGGCATGTCCATCGGTCTTGTCACACAGGCGGAATCCACCGATGCGACCCCGGCAGCGATGGTCGGTCACACCAGAAGAAGAGCGGCGCAGGATTTCCTCGCGAAGGACTACCTCGAAGACTACCATAGACCAGATGTCATCCTGGGCGGCGGCTCGGCTCGCTACATCCCTAAGGATGTACCCGGCTCTAAGAGAAAAGACCAGGTGAATGTCATCGAAGAATTCAAAAACAAGGGCTATACCTTCGTCGATAACTCTACTGACCTCATGAAGGCGCCGACAGACAAGCCGCTCCTCGGCCTCTTCCATACCAGCACGATGAATGTTTACATCGATCGTGAAATGGAGAAGAATCCGAAGGTGCTGAAGGGCTTCACGGACCAGCCGAACCTGATGAACATGACAAAGAAAACACTGGATATCCTTTCCAAGAATCCGAATGGTTTCTTCGCAATGATCGAAGGTGCTTCCATCGATAAGCAGCTCCATGTCATGGACTGGCAGCGTTCGGCTTACGATACCATCGAATTTGATAAATCCATCGAATATGCGGAAAACTGGGCCAAAGAGCATGGCGATGATACCCTGATCATCGTTTTGGCAGATCATGCACACGGCATGTCCATCAGCGGTACCTACCATGAAAGAGATGGCAAGAAGGGTACACAGGCAGTCAGAGTGTATGCCGATTCCATTTTCCCGACTTTCAAGGATGCCAATAAAGATGGCTTCCCGGATAACCCGGATCCGGATGTCACCCTCGCTATCCAGTATGCCAACCATCCGGAATACTATGAAAACTATCATTTCATGAAGACACCGACCCCGCCGGCGCTGGCTACCAAGGAAACCAAGGAAGAAGCTGTGCAGAACGGTGAAAAGGTGGAATACCATCAGGTGACCACGGCTTCCTCCAAGGCAAATCCGGCTCGCATCCATCCGGGGGATCCGGCAGAGCTCATGCCGGCCAATACGCCGAAGTCTGATCCGCAGGAATGCCATTCCGCTGACGACATTCTTCTCAATGCCGGCGGCCCCGGCTCCGAATATTTCCACGGCACCATGGATAATACCGAAGTCTTCTTCGGTATCATGAGAGCCTTGGGGATTGATGGAAATAAAAAAGCAAAATAAGATATAGGTTGATGGGTTCAGGTGGTGTGCGAAATTTCTCTATCCCCTTCCTCTGGAAGGGGAACGCCCGAAGGGTAAGGGGTTGGTCTCCCTACCCAAAGCGCGAAGCCAACCTCCGCCCCTTTGGGGCACCTCCTTCCAGAGGAAGGAGGGAGACGGAATGTGCCTCACCAACCCGAAGTTTGAAAGCAGGTGTGAGTGGCTAGGGATTAGGGATTGGGGATTAGGAGTGACTAGTGACTAGGAGACTAGGAGACATCAGACTCTCGTATCGTCATTTCGAGCGAAGCGAGAAATCTTTCTTGCAGACCGCTAAACGAAGGATGTGTGAAAGCAGAAATACGTAGCACCAAGGCGTCGTTTCCGTACCAGTGCTTATGTGATATTGACCGCAGTGCAAAAAAAGATCCCTCGGCTACGCTCGGGATGACGATAGCGCGAAACACTATCAAAATTCCGCGGCGCTTCATTATTTTATGCGTCGCACCACCCCCATAGAACCCATAGAACCCGTTGAACCTGTTCACCCTCGAACCCTACAACCCTTTCTCAGGAGATGCATCCTATTGTTACGATCACTATGTTCCCTCATTCGACATTCCTTTATGGCGCTCGCCCTGGCCGGGGCAGTCACCCTGCCTGCAGCCGCGGAAGATTACTCCTTTGACGAGATCTACTCCGGCTACTCCGCAGAGGGATTGACCTTTTCGGACAAGACGATGAGCCTTGAAGGCGGCGAAGTGACGATCTCGGGCTTCATGGCCCCTCCACTGACACCGACCATACATTTCTTCGTTTTGACGGAAGTCCCGATGTCCGTCTGCCCTTTCTGTTCCAGTGACGCAGACTGGCCCGATAACATCATCGTAGTCAAGGTAGATGACTCCATCACCGCTCTCCCCTACGATACTCCCATCACGGTTACGGGCACTTTGGAGATCGGGAGTGAAACAGATGAAGAAACCGGATTCGTGAGCCAGCTGCGTATTCGAGCCACATCGATTGACAGCTGATTTCTCCAGCCGGAACCTCGTTTACCTATAAAGAGGCACCGAAAGATCGGGGCCTCTTTTTTGATTCAGAAGGAGGAATGGCGGTGAGGCGCCAAAGAAAACGCCCTGATCCTTGACCGCTCATTCCTGAAAGGCTCCATCATGATCGAAATCAGAAACCTTATTTGTGAATATCCGGATGGCGCGGGGAGGATCCGTGCGCTGGATCTTCCCTATGCGCGTCTTACGAATGCGCCCTGGGCGCTGATCGGCCCCTCGGGAAGCGGGAAGTCGACGCTTTTCCATGCCGTGAGCGGCCTGCTTACGCCGACAGCTGGCGAGGTCGTGGTAGATGGGAAGGACGTCGCAAAGATGACGGAGAAAGAGAAATGTGATTTCCGTGCGAAAGAGATCGGCTGCATTTTCCAAAAGCCCATGCTCATGCCCTATCTCACCGTCTTCGAGAATCTCCGTCTCTCCGCATCGATTGCGGGAAAGACACTCACCCGGGAAGAGGCCGAGTGCCTGCTTGCCTCTGTCGGACTTTCTGAGTACGCACCACGAAAGGCGGACGCGCTCTCCGGCGGAGAAGCGCAGCGCGTCGCTTTCCTTCGTGCGATCCTCCGGAAGCCTGCCGTCCTTTTGGCCGATGAACCGACTGCGAGCCTGGACCGCGCAAACAGTGAGCTCATCGTAGAACAGCTCCTGCAGTACCAATACGAGAGCGGCTGCCTGCTCCTCTGCGCCACGCATGACGAGAAGGTGCAGGCACGGTTTGCAAACAGACTGGTGCTGGGGAAATAGTGGCTGGGGACTGGAAGATTTCAGCACCGCTCGCTTGCCTGCCGCCTGTGCCCTATCCGCCCCTACGGGGCACCTTCCCCGCAAGGAGAAGGCTGCGATACAAAAATACCGCTTTCCCCATCCAACCTCCGCCCCTTTGGGGCACCTCCTTCCATAGGAAGGAGGGAGTATCCACGCAAGCCCCTTCCCTTGGAAGGGGCTGCCGAGCGCAGCGAGGCGGGGTTGGCTTTCTTTTTTTGCGGCGAAGCCGCCACCACAACCCTGAACCCTCTGGACCTGTAGAACCCGCTGAACCCTTTGACTCTATTAAAGGAGAATGTATCCCATGCTTCATTTGGCTTTTCTTTCGCTCATTCGCCGTCCGCTCACGCGGCTGATCCTGCTCTTTCTGATCGCGCTCGCCTGTGCGCTGCCTGTATTTCTGCTGCAGACGGCGGGCGGGCTCTATGATGGCATCAATCGTGCGGTCTCTCCGTTTCCGATCCTTGTCGGAGCGAAGGGCTCCTCGTACCAGCTGGTGCTGAATACGGTATTCCTTCGGGACAAGCCGATCGGAAATATCACCCATGACGATATGGAGAAGCTCGCTTCCGATCCGCACACGGAGGCGGTGTATCCGCTCGCCTTCGGGGATAATTACCGGGGCTTTCGCATCGCCGGGACGAACGCAGATATTTTTGATTTTCGCCCGGATAAGAAGAAGGGCCCATGGCTTTCCATCGCTGAAGGACGATGCTTTGCGGAGGAAGGGGATGTCGTCATCGGGAGCGAGACGGCGCGTCTCACCGGACTTCGCATAGGGGATACATTCCACTCGGTGCATGGAGCAAGCGCGAAAGGAAGAGCGCATCATCATACCTTGAAGGTGGTCGGGATCCTTGCTCCCGTGAAGGGGCCGTATGACACGGCGATTCTGACGGATATCAGAGACGTGTGGGAAGCGCATGGCACGGCTGCCGAAGCGCAAAAGGAAGTGACGGCGCTTCTCGTCGTACCGAAAGGCTACAAGGAAGCGATGCAGCTTCTTTCTTTGTACCAGCGGCAGAAGGATGTGCAGATGCTCTTCCCGTCGCAGACCATCATCTCTCTCTATGCGATGGTGGGGCAGACGAAGGATTTCTGGGGGGTCTTGACTGCCTGTCTTCTGGCGGTTTCTATCCTCATCACGCTTTTGGCGATGTACTGGAGCACGCTTGGCCGTCTCTCGGAGCTTGCGCTCCTGCGCGCACTGGGGGCGGGGAAGGGGGACATCCGCCGGCTGCTGCTCGCAGAGGCGGCGATACTTCTCCTTGCCGGTTCTTTCGCCGGCTGGCTTCTCGGCTATGGCGGAGGCGTCCTCACTGCGAAGCTCATCGCGTCTCACGCGGCGGTCGTGATGGAAACAGCGCCTGATCCGCGAGGACTCCTTATCATCCCTTTTATGACCGTGATCGGCACGCTCGCGGCGATGATCCCCGCATGGCTTATCCAGAGGAAGGATGTGGCGGGGAGCTTAGGGTGACTAGTGGCTAGTGGCTGGTGACTAGGGACTGGGAATTAGTAGCTAGGGATTAGGAACCTCGGGGGACTCGTTCAGACTCACGTATCGTCATTTCGAGCGAAGCCCTCGAATCTTTGTCATTCGCGGGCAGCCGTTTCCCGCATACTTGCGCGAACCGGGCACCGATTTCAAGCAATGGTTTGCATACCGCCAGTACCCTATCCGCCCTTCGGGTACCTTCCCCTCGAGGAGAAGGCTGGCGAAACGAGAGAGCCGCGTTTCCCCGGCCTTCGTGCATCGCCTCATATAAAAAAGCGGCGAAGCCGATACTGATTCGCCTTCTCCATCGGGGAAGGGGGACCGCGGAGCGGTGGATAGGGTACTTTCATAAATCGTCGACTTGAGACACTCCTTCCCGCTCTCTTTCATGCCGACTGTGCCCTATCCGCCCTTCGGGCACCTTCCCTTTAGAACCCGCTGAACCTTTAGAACCCGCTGAACCCGTTGAACCTCAAACCCATTCTCTTTGAAATTCTTCCGCATGCATGTATAATAAAAAGAAATTCATGCATGCGGCTTTTTTATGTTCGGCATAAGGGGGAAATGATGAAGGACGAGGCCTACTTGAAGATGCTGGGGACGGCGGTATGGGAAAGCCCCGTACCCATCTATATCATTCATGTCGAGGTGGATGAGGCGGGGAAACCGGTGGACTGGCGTTTTGCCTGCGCCAATGAGGCGGAAGCAAGGCACCTCTCTATCCCTCTTGAAAAGCTGATCGGCAGCTCGGGCATCGAGCTTTTGCCGAAGATCGGGGGCAAGTGGCTTTTCCCCTACTACGAAGCGGCCTATCACGGGAAGACGCTGGACTTCGATACCTTTGCCCGGAGGACGAAGCGCTACATCCATCTCCATATCATGCCGGCAGGGACACCGGGGTACTGCATCGCATCGATCAAAAATTTCGAAAAGACACTCGGTGAGGAACTGGAGCCGGGAGATTCTATAGATCAGACGGTCCGCCATCTGGTGCGGGAGAAGGCGATTTTAGAGTCGCTCTGCCTGGACTACACGGCGATCTATTTCGCCGACCTCAAGACGGATACGATGGAGGTCGTGAAGCAGGGGATCTTCAGTCACAGTCTGGATATCGAAGAGGCGCTGCCTGCGGATAAAAAATTCTCTTATCGTGCACGCATCGCATACCTCCGTGATCATCTGCTGGTGAAAGAGTCCTGCGGGGATTTCTATGGAAATCTTGGCTCCGAGGGGCTGATGCGCCATCTGATGGAGAAGGAAACGTTCACGTATCGTGCGCGTACCAAAGGGAACCGCGAGGGGAATGAATACTTCGAGCTGAAGGCCATCCGCGTGCATCAGGATGAGGCTCACTTTCAGATCGTCATCGGGATCAGACCGATCGATGATCTGATCAGGGAAGAGGGCAGACACCAGCGGCGTCTCGAGGAGGCACTCGCATCGGAGCGCCGGTCGCATGAAGTCATCTCTGCGATCAGCAAGATTTACTGGGTGATTTACCTCATTGATCTCGAAAAAGACACCTGCGAGCGGATCGCCGCCGTCGGCGAAGGGTATCAGGCGAGCGGGAAGGTGTATGCGGCGTCGCGGGCATTTGATGACTTATTGAAGGATATCGTTTCTGAGGAATATCATGGCAGCATGCGCGCTTTCGTGGATACGAGGACGCTCGCCATGCGCCTTTCGCAGGAAGATACCATCACGACCACGTATCGTGCGCACACGGGAGAGTGGCGGCAGGCGCGATTCATCGTGAAGACGAGAGATGAGAAGGGGCGCGCGAAAGATCTCCTGTACATGGTGAATCCCATCGACCGCGCCAAGCAGAAGGAGATGCAGTACCAGGCCGTGATGAATGCACTGGGGCAGGATTTCTCTGTGATCTTCCTGACGGATCTCCGGCAGGATACCATCGAGCTGATCCGGGGCATGGAGGATACACACATAGGGCGAAAGCTCGAGGATGTGCATTATCGCTATAGTGAATGGATCCGCTATGCCTGCGAGCATCTGGTGCATGAGGCGGATCGCGAAGAGATGGCCGTCCTCCTCTCACCCTCTCGCCTCGAAGAGGAGCTTCTCCGGCATAAGACGTACAGCGTCCGCTGCCATGTGCGTCCGAATCCTGCGGGGAATGAGTATTTCGAAGTGCGGGCGGTGCTTTCTCAGCAGGATGAAGATCATTTCGAGGTCATCATAGGTCACCGCGCGCTGGATCAGATCATCCATGAGGAGAGGAAGAAACAGCAGCAGCTGGAAGAAGCGCTCCGCCAGGTCGAACTCGCCAATAAGGCGAAGTCCACCTTCCTCTTCAATATGTCGCATGATATCCGCACGCCGATGAATGCGATCCTTGGCTTCTCCCACCTGCTTCGCATGTACAAGGACAAGCCGGAGAGGATCCTGGACTATACAGAAAAGATCGAGAAATCCGGTGAATTCCTGCTTTCTCTTATCAACAATGTCCTTGAGCTTGCGCACATCGAAAGCGGCAAGAGCGGTATCGAGGAGTCGATCATCGACATGAAAGAGCTCTATGAGTCTGTCGGCTGCCTTTTTGAAAATCAGATGAGGGACAGACAGATCTCCTTCACAAGGACGCTTCGGACGCCGCAGCGCTTCATCTATGCCGATAAGGTGAAGCTGCAGGAGATCCTGCTGAATCTTCTCTCGAATGCATGCAAGTACACACCGCCCGGAGGGAGGGTGTCTTTCGATATCTGCTCCGCTCCGGCCCAAGAGGGCATCGAACTTTTCACGACGACCATCCGGGATAATGGCATCGGTATGGCGAAGGAATTCCTCGCGCATATTTTCGAAGCCTTCACGCGCGAGAGGAGCAGCACGGAGAGCCGACGGCCGGGCTTTGGCCTCGGTATGGGCATCGCCAAGAAGCTGACAGAGCTCATGGGCGGCACCATTGCGGTCGAGAGCGAGCCGGGCAAGGGCACCACCTTTACGGTCAGGATCCCGCACCGCATCGCCAAAGGGCCGGAAGAGGCATTCCCCGCAGAAGACTCCGCCCTGCCGGATACGACGCTCCAAGGCCGCCGCATCCTTCTTGCGGAAGACAATGATCTCAATGCAGAGATCGCAGAAGAGCTTCTAAAGGAGGCGGGGCTTCTTGTGGAGCGTGCCAGAGATGGCATCGAGTGTCTGGCGATGCTTGAGAAACGAGAGCCGCTCTGGTATGATCTCATCCTCATGGATATCCAGATGCCGAATATGGATGGATACAAGGCGACCACCATCATTCGCCATCTGGAGGATCCAAGGCTTTCGAAGATCCCCATCATCGCCATGACGGCCAATGCTTTCGCCGAAGACAAGGCGAAGGCCATCGCGCTCGGCATGAATGCCCATGTGGCAAAGCCCTTCGATATAAGGGTGCTCAAGCGCGTGATGGCGGATGTGCTGGGGAAACAGTGAGTCGATGGTTTTTGGGGCATGCTGCTCTTTGAATTAGAAATGAGAAATGCGAAATGGTGGTGCGGCGCATAAACGTATAGAAGCGCCGCGAAGTATAGACAGTGGCGATGCCCGAAGGCGGTATTCAAGTCACAAGTCACTAGTCACTCGAGATTCCCTAATCCCTAATCCCTAGCTACTAATTCCCAGTCACTAGTCCCCAGTCCCCAGTCACTTCCCAAAGAGGGCAGATACGACAAGCTGCTTTTGCATTTTGTCGCAGCTGCCCTTTTTCGTTCTGCCCAGCGTCGATCGAAATCATTTTGCGCTTGCATTGTTGATTCATTTAGTATAGAGTATATATCAATAGGAAGAATATACAAAAATATGTATACACACTATATAAATCACATGCACTTATTGAGAGACTCTCTCATTTCTCATGGTCACTTCGGAGGTCGATCTTATGCTTCTACCCCTCTTGCTGGTTCTTTTGCCGCTTGCAACGGCCGTGATCCTGCTCTTGACACGCGATGCCTCCTTCCGCACCCTGCTCGTGAAAGGCTCGGCAGCGGTGATGATGGGGCTCGCACTTGCCGTTGCCGTCACCTGCTTTGATGAGCCGGTGAAGATCGGCGTGGATAGTGAGCTGCTGAAAGGGGTGATGCTGGCGGCAGACTTCCTTGTCATCCTGGCGGTCTGCTACTATGCGAAGAAATTCAAACGCTACAGCATCGCACTTCTGGGGCTTGTGCAGTTTGCGATCGTGGCGGCCTTTGAATGGCATATGGGCGATCGCATCTATGTATCATGGGATTTCATCATCGATCACTTTGCCATCATCATGATCCTGATCGCCGGCATCATCGGCGGACTCATTGCGGTGTACTCTCTGGGCTACATGGCGCAGTACCATCGAAAGCATACGGGGATCCCTGACCGGCGCGGCTTTTTCTTCTTCGTGGTCTTTCTCTTCCTTTCAGCGATGTTTGGCCTCGTCATGTCGAACAATCTGCTCTTCATGTACACCTTCTGGGAGATCACGTCTCTCTGCTCCTTCCTCCTGATCGGCTATTCGCAGACGAATGAAGCGATCCACAATTCCTGCAAGGCGCTCTGGATGAACCTTTTGGGCGGGCTTGCCTTTGCATTGGCGATCGTCCTTCTGGGGGAAAACTACTACACGGTCGAGCTGTCTCTCTTGGTGAATCTGGGCCGCAGCCGTGAACCTGTCGAGCTTATCGCAGCACTCCTCGTCTTCTGCGGATTCACAAAATCGGCGATGATGCCCTTCTCCGGCTGGCTTCTGGGGGCGATGGTGGCACCGACGCCGACCTCGGCGCTCCTGCACTCCTCGACCATGGTTAAGGCGGGCGTCTTCCTCATCATCAAGCTCGCGCCGATCCTGGGAGACAATCATGTCGGCATCATGGCGATGCTGGTGGGCGGGATCACCTTCTTCTTCGCTTCCTGCGCCGCCATTTCCCAGTCCGATGGGAAAAAGGTGCTCGCCTATTCCACGATCTCGAATCTCGGTCTGATCGTCTGCTGCGCGGGCACAGGCTCCTATGAAGCCGCATGGACAGCGATCATGATCGTCATCTTCCACGCAGTCGCCAAGTCTCTCCTCTTCCTCACGGTCGGCACCGCAGAGCAGCAGCTCGGCAGCCGCGATCTGGAGAATTTCGATGGGATCTTCAATTCCATGCCGCGCCTTTCGCTTTGCATGGTGATCGGCATCTGCGGGATGTTCCTCGCACCGTTCGGCATGCTGATCTCCAAGTGGGCCGCTATGAAAGCCTTCGTCGATGCAGGGCAGCCGCTGCTTCTCCTCGTCCTCGTCTACGGCTCGGCGACCACGCTCTTCTACTGGACGAAGTGGCTCGGCAAGATCACGACCTTTGTCCCGACGAATGAAAACCGCGAGCGAGGAATCCTTGGCGTCGAATGGACGGCGCTCAAAACGCTGGCAGCACTGACGCTCATCGTCTGCGTGCTCTTCCCGCTCGTTTCGGAATACGGCGTCATTCCCTACCTTGCACTCACCTATCATGCGACGGCAGAGGTCATCGCACAGAGCAATCTCTGGATCATGTCGCTCATGGTCTTCCTCCTGGTCGTCCTGCCGCTGCGCTTCGGCAAAAGCCGCGAGAAGAAACAGGTCGTCACAAATCTTTCCGGGGAGAACCTCGGAAGTGACAATGCCTATCGCGGCGCCGGCGGACGTGTCGTCCCCGTCACATTGCGGAACTGGTATCTGGAGAGCTGGTTCGGTGAAGACCGCATGAAGCTCCTGGGCTACACCGCAGCCCTTGCCTGCGTCCTGATGGAGCTGTCTTTGTCTCTAGGAGGTGCATTCCATGTCTGACTTCCTGATGCCTATCGCAGGGGGTCTCCTGTACCTCCTCTTAGCGCCGATCCTTGGCGGACTGCTTTCCGGGTGCGACCGCATCATCTCCGCCCGTATGCAGCGAAGAAAGGGGCCGCCCCTCCTGCAGCCCTTCTATGATTTCCTGAAGCTGTGGGGAAAGCAGCCGATCGCCGTCAATAAGGCGGAAGGCTTCTACATCTTCGGCTTCCTTCTGTTCGTCCTTCTGACAGGCACCATCTTCTTCGCGCAGGGCGATATCCTGCTCGTCGTATTCACACTGACCATGGCGAGTGTCTGCCTCATCATCGCGGCGTATGCCGTCGACTCCCCCTACAGCCAGATCGGCGCGGAGCGTGAGCTCGTGCAGACCATGGCGTATGAACCGATGCTCCTCATGGTGGCGCTCGGCTTTTATCTCGCCAGCGGCAGCTTCTCCGTCGGAGACATCCTGACGGGCGCCCATATGAATATCCTGCGTATGCCGGGCATCTTCTTCGGTCTCTGCTTTATCCTTCTCATTAAATTCAGGAAATCGCCCTTCGATATCTCCATGTCGCATGAAGCGCATCAGGAGCTCATCGGCGGTCTGAAGACAGAGATCTCCGGCCGTACCCTGGCCGTCGTCGAGATCGCGCACTGGTATGAGAATGTCTTCCTCTTCGGCCTCGTGCTCCTTTTCTTCGCATCGGATACCTGGTGGACATGGCTTCTCGGCCTTGCCATCTGCGAGATCGTTTTCTTCGCAGAGATCCTCATCGACAATTGCTGCGCCCGCATCAAGTGGGAGCGCATGCTCGCCTCCACATGGCTCGTCGGCCTTATGGCAGGCTTTCTGAATATCGCATTTTTGATGTACTTTAAGTAAAGGGGTCAGGGTTCAGGGGGCTGGTGACTAGTGACTAGTGACTGGTGACTAGGGACTGGTGACTAGGGATTAGTAGCTAGGGATTAGGTTGCGATACGAGAACACCGCTAGTTTCAAACCTCCGCGACGCTTTTAATTTTTGTGCGCCGCACCTTCCCCGCTGAACCCGTTGAACCCGTTAAACCCGTTGAACCTCGAACCCTGAAGTTTGAAAGCAGTGATGAGTAGCTAGGGATTGGGGATTAGAAGTGACTGGTGACTAAATACCACCTTCGAGCATTCGCCCCATATATACTCCGCGGCGCTTCATTATTTTTTGCGCCGCACCACCACTCCTAACTCCTAACTCCTAACTCCTCACTAGAAGGCACGCGAAGCTTTCAAGCGGAATCAAAGGTCAGCACGCCCCACGGGCTAACCCTGAACCCTGAACCCTGAACCCTGAACCCTTAGACCCAATAACACCCTATCCCAATTCACTCCATTCCGGAGGTCATGTATGAGCTTTGAAAAGAAATCTCCCTGGCTGATCCACTATGACGGATCGTCCTGCAACGGCTGTGATATCGAGGTGCTTGCGTGCCTGACACCGCTCTATGACGTGGAGCGCTTCGGCATCGTCAATACCGGTGACCCGAAGCACGCCGATATTTTCCTTGTCACCGGCGGCGTGAATGCACAGAACCTGCCTGTCGTCCGCCAGATCTATGAACAGATGCCGGAGCCGAAGGTGGTGATCGCCGTCGGGACCTGCGCCTGCAGCGGCGGCATCTTCCGCGAGTGCTATAATATGCTTGGCGGCATGGACAAGGCGATCCCCGTCGATGTCTACGTCCCCGGCTGCGCCGCACGTCCGGAGGCCATCATCGATGGCGTCGTAAAAGGCCTTTCCGTGCTGGAAGAAAAGCAGAAGAAACTGAGAAAAGGTTGATGGGTTCAGGTTGGCGGGTTCAAGGTTATGGTGCGGTGCGAAATATTTATAAAGCGCCGCACTATCACCCTGAAGTTTGAAAGCGGGGATGAGTGGCTAGGGATTAGGGATGAGGGATTAGGAGTGACTAGTGACTGGTGACTAGTGACTTGAATACCGCCTTCGGGCATCGCCCTTATTTATACTCCGCGGCGCTTCCATATTTTTATGCGCCGCACCACCACTCCTAACTCCTAACTCCTCACTCCTAACTAGAGAGTAGAACTTTCACCCGCAATCAAAGGGCGATACGCCCCGAGCGGCTAACCCCGAACCTATTTCTATCCCCCTCCCAAAGGAGAACATCTATGAAACAGCAGTTTATCACCATTCGCCCGGAAGACCTCTTGGAGCGTGTGGCGCGATTCAAAAAAGAAGGCTGCCGCCTGGTCCAGATCCTCTGCACCCGTACCACGGAGGGCTTCGAACTGACATACACCTTTGACAAAAATTATTTCCTCTACCACCTGCGTCTGACCGCGGCGCTCGACGGCTCCGTCATGAGCATCACGAGCCTGTACTGGTACGGCTTTGTGTGGGAGAATGAGATCCACGATCTTTTCGGGCTGGATGTCCGTTTCATCGCACCCGATGTGGACTATGGCGGGCATTTCTACCACCTCGCGCAGAAGACGCCGTGGCATGACCTGTCGAATGCCGTCCATGCAAAGCAGGCTGTGAAGGTGAACCTGCGAAGCGGTCTGGGCGTCGATGCATCTGTCGTGAAGAAGGAGGATGGCAATGGCTGAACTCACTACCGTTTCCTTTGGCCCGCAGCATCCGGTCCTGCCGGAGCCGATCCATCTGGATCTGGAGCTGAAGGATGAGAAAGTCGTCCGCGCCGTGCCGTCCATCGGCTATGTCCACCGCGGACTGGAAAAGCTGGTCGAGAAGCGCGATTTCAAGCAGTTCATCTATGTCGCAGAGCGCGTCTGCGGCATCTGCTCCTTCGGGCATGGCTGGGGATATGCGAAGGCCGTCGAAGGGCTGATGGAGATCGACGTGCCGCGCCGTGCGAGCTACCTGCGTACGATCTGGCATGAGCTTTCCCGCCTGCACAGCCATCTCCTGTGGCTCGGGCTTGGCGCGGATGCGCTGGGCTTCGAGAGCCTTTTCATGCACTGCTGGCGACTTCGTGAGACGATCCTCGATATTTTCGAAGAAACGACCGGCGGCCGCGTCATCTTTTCCGTCTGCGAGGTGGGCGGCGTGCGCCGTGACCTCACGGATGCCATGAAGAAGAGCATCGAGGAGAGGCTCACCGGTCTGCGCAAGGAGATTGAAGAGATGGCGTCTGTCTTTCTCTATGACGATACCATCCAGACGCGTCTTGAGGGTGTCGGTATCCTTTCGATGAATGAGGCGATGGATCTGGGCTGTGTCGGCCCGATGGCACGTGCCAGCGGCGTTCCGAATGATTACCGTATGGCCGATGATGACGGCGCATACAGGGATCTGGGATTTCATCCGGTCCTGGAGCAGACCGGCGACTGCCTCGCCCGCACGAAGGTACGCATCCGCGAGCTCTACCAGTCTATCGACATCATTCTAGGCGCGCTCGAAAATCTCCCGGAAGGCGCGATCGCATCGCCTGTCCGCGGCGTCCCGCCCAAGGGTGAATTTTTCACCCGCGTCGAGCAGCCGCGCGGCGAAGCCATCTACTATATCAAGGGGAATGGCACCAAGAACCTCGAGCGCTTCCGTCTCCGTACCCCGACGAACTGCAATATTGCGGCCCTCGTCAAAATGCTGCAGGGCTGCGACCTCGCCGATGTGCCGAATATCATCCTGACCATCGACCCCTGCATCAGCTGCTGCGAAAGATAGGTCGGTTCAAGGTTCAAGGTTCAGGGTTCAGGGTTCAAGGGTGCGGTGGAACAGTTGGGGAATTAGTGCTTCCCTAGAAATGCGAAATGGTGGTGGCGGCTTCGCCGCAAATATAATGGCGCTTCACGCTCTCCCTCCTTCCTCTGGAAGGAGGTGCCCCGAAGGGGCGGAGGTTGGCGATGCGCAGCATCGTAAGATTCGCGAAGCGAATTTGAATGGAGGATGACAGCCTTCCCCGTATAGTACCCCCTTCCCGAGGGGAAGGGACTTTATATAGAACTCGCGGCGCTTCCAAAGTATGATGCGCCGCACCACTAACCTGAACCCACTAACCTGAACCCACTAACCTGAACCCACTAACCTGAACCCATCAACCTGAACCCTTATTTTTCCCCAAGTCAAAAGGAGGCTTTCACATATGAGTTACCTGGTATATATCAAACAGGCCGTGGCGAATTTATTCAAGCCTCCTGTGACCTCGGAGTATCCGCTGGCACCGAAGACCTTCTGTCAAGGCGTCCGCGGGCGCGTGGTGAATGACGTCAGCCAGTGCATTCTCTGCGGCATGTGCGAAAGAAGCTGTCCCTCCGGCGCACTCACTGTCGATAGAAAGACAGGCGAGTGGAGGATCGATCCTTTCTCCTGCATCCAGTGCGGCGCGTGTGTGGAGGCATGCCCGAAGAAGTGTCTCTCCATGGATCCGCACTATGCGATGCCGGGCCTTACAAAGACGGAGATCATTCTGACCGCCGTCAAGAAGGAGGGCGTCAGCGAAGTCAAGAAGACTGTCGCTGCGCAGAATGCAGCCATGCTCGCGATGGATGACCGAAGCCATATCGTCAATAATGTGATGAAGTGCGTTTTCTGCGGCATGTGTGAAAGAAACTGCCCGGCGGGCGCCATCACCGTCGACCGTGCGAACCGTACATGGCGCATCGATCTGGAAGCCTGTGTGAACTGCGGTACCTGTATCGACAACTGCCCGAGAAAGTGTCTCTCACTCGGCTGCTATCTGGGAAATCGGACAGAGATCACCGTTCGCGGCGTCTCGAAGATCCGAAGAAGACCCGCGGGGCAGACCGTCATGGAGAAAACGCAGTCGCCGGCAGCTACGGAAGCGGCTGTGGCTGACAACCACGTGAAAAATGAAATCGAAAAATGCCTCTTCTGCGGCAAGTGCGAAAAGACCTGTCCGGTGGACGCTATCACGATCGACCGCAGAAACCGTACATGGACGATCGATCGGAACAAGTGCATCACCTGCGGCGCCTGTGCGCTTGACTGTCCGGCGAAGTGCCTTTCCCTCGAAGATACATGGGGAGAAGGAGAAAATAAAGCCGCTGTCACCACCTATCAGGGCAAGGTCCTGACCCGCCGCCCGCGCGTGCGCCCGGCACCGCCGGCACCGAAGGCAGAACCGGCTCCTGCGCTGAAAGAAGACGTGCCGCAGTCGGAGAATCCGCATCACGTGAAGAATACCATCGAGAAATGCCTCTTCTGCGGACGCTGTGAGCACAGCTGTCCGATGCAGGCGATCACGATCGACCGGAAGACCCGGAAGTGGACGATCGACCGCGAGAAATGCGTGGCGTGCGGCGTATGCACGGAGAACTGTCCGGCAAAGTGCCTTGCGATGAAGGAAGAGTGGGAGGAAGGCGAGGACAAAGCCCTCGTGCTGACGCTCACCGGAAAGGCACCGGTGCGGCCGGCTCGTCCGCGTCCGGCGGCAAAACCGGCGGAAGCGGCAAAGCCTGTCGCAGAGCCACCGAAGGCAGAACCGTCGAAAGCAGCTCCTGCCCCGGAACCGGCAAAGGACGACCCGCAGTCGGAGAATCCGCATCATGTGAAGAATGACATCGAGAAATGCCTTTTCTGCGGACGCTGTGAGCACAGCTGCCCGATGCAGGCGATCACGATCGACCGAAAGACACGGAAGTGGACGATCGACCGTGAGAAATGCGTGGCGTGCGGCGTATGCGCAGAGAATTGTCCGGCGAAGTGCCTTGCGATGAAGGAAGAGTGGGAGGAAGGCGAGGACAAGGCCCTCGTGCTGACGCTCACCGGGAAAGCGCCGGTGCGTCCCGCCCGTCCGCGTCCACCCGTAAAGAAGGATGAGCCCCATGCATGAGTACCCGGTGACACTGGAGATCGTCCGCATCGCAGAAAAGACCGCCCGTGAAAAGGGCGGTCTTGTGAAAGCGATCCATCTCGTCGTGGGAGAAGACTCGGGATTCATCGGAGAGTCCATCCAGATGTACTTTGATGTGATCTCCGAAGGCACCCTTTGCGAGGGCGCGCGGCTGACGATCCGGGATATCAAGCCGAAGATGCGTTGCGACCGATGCGGCGCTCTTTTTGAACGGAAGCGCTTCTCTTTCACCTGTCCCCACTGCGGCGGCGATGGCTCTCCGACAGAGATCGGGAAGGAGTTTTATATAGAGAGCGTGGACTTGGAAATCGAGAACAATGAGAAATGAGAAATTAGAAATGAGAAATGGTGGTGGCGGCTTCGCCGCTGATAAATAATAAAGAAATATGGGGCGCTATATGAATTGCGCGCCCTTCCTGCATTTCTCATTTCGCATTTCTAATTTCTCATTTTCATCCTTCTGTATAGTATGAATAATAAAGAAAAATGGAGAACCAATTATGCATATGGTCAAAGCTGGCGTGATGGAGAATATCTACGCCCATAACAATCACATTGCCGAGCATGTCAGACATTACCTGACGGAGCGGAATATTTTCGCCGTGAATGTCATGGGCGCACCGGGAACGGGCAAGACCACCTCGCTCGAGCAGCTCATGAAGTACATCGCGCGCAAGGTCTATGTCATCGAGGGGGATATCGAGTCCGACATCGATACCGAGCGCCTCAGAAAGCAGCATGTGAAGGCGGCGCAGATCAATACCTTCGGAGCCTGCCATCTGGATGCACCGCTCGTGCATAATGCGGTGCACACCATGGATTTCGATGCGCCGGGCATCCTCTTCATCGAAAATGTCGGAAATCTTGTCTGCCCTGCCGAGCTGGATATCGGCGAGCACATGAAGCTCCTCATCGTCAGCGTGGCAGACGGCAGCGACAAGCCGTACAAGTATCCGCTCGCTTTTGAAAAAGCGGATATGATCCTCTTGAACAAGGTCGACCTCATGCCCTATCTGGATTTCGATGAAGAGTTCTTCATGAAAGGCATCCGCCATCTGAATAAGAATGCACCCGTCTTCAAGGTCAGCGGAAAGACCGGAGAAGGGTATGAAGAGGCCGCGAAGTGGATCTGCGAGAAGGCAGGGATGAGTGATTAGTGACTGGGGACTAGTGACTGGTAGCTGGTATAGCGATTTGTTAACTTCTGGACTTAGTGAGAAGTGCTGGAAGGGGCACACCATTCATATAGTGCCCCAATACCCCTCCTTATATAAAATTCTGCGGCGCTTCCTATTTTTATGCGCCGTACCTTCACTCCTCACTCCTCACTCCTCACTTGATTTGGGAGTTGAGTTAAATGCCAGTTATTTAGAAAACGCAATACTAGTGCCTGGATTAGAAAATATGACTCTCGTATCGTCATTTCGAGCGCAGCGAGAAATCTTTGTCATTTGCGGTCAGGCGGGCGATGCTTGGAAACTCTAAACGGGAAACCTGTTATCCGCAGGCCTTCGGGCATCGCCCCCTATATATTTGCGGCGAAGCCGCCACCTTCCCCATAGAACCCATAGAACCCATAGAACCCATAGAACCCATAGAACCCGTGAATCTTTTATTTCTGAAAGGAGCCTGCCATGCTGACCTATCGCATCACTGCCCTTGGCCGTGTGCAGGGCGTGGGCTTCCGTCCGCTCATTTGCCGTCTGGCAGGGGCGCATCATATCACAGGCACCGTCAGAAATGAAGGCGGCGTCGTCACCATCATTGCACAGGGGAGCCGCGAGGCTCTCCTTTCTTTCATGGAGGATATACGGGCGGCGAGGCCGCCTGTGGAGGTCGCGGAAATGCGTGTGGAGGAGATCGCCCATGCGCCTTTGCCGGATTTCCGTGCGATCGTAAGCGGCGGAGCGGCGCGCGCACCGCTCTTTCCGGCGGATCTTGGCATCTGCGAAGACTGCCAGGCAGATATGAAGGATCCCAAGGACCATCACTATGGCTACCCCTACACGTCCTGCACCGCCTGTGGGCCGCGCTATACGATGATCGAGGCGCTTCCCTATGACCGCGAGCGGACGGCGATGAAGGATTTTCCTCTCTGCAAGGACTGCGAGAAAGAGTACCAAAACCTTTCGGACCGCCGCTGTCATGCGGAAAGCATCGCATGCGCGCACTGCGGTCCGCAGCTGAAGGGATGGACGCGGAAGAGACGGTTTGAAAAAGAGGCGGCGATGGCAGAAGCGATCCGTCTTGCGAAAGAGGGAGCGATCCTTCTGGTGAAGGCCATGGGCGGCTACCAGCTCGTCTGCCGCGGGGACAGGAAAGAGACGGCGGGCCGTCTTCGCCGCATGAAGCACCGCAGCGGGAAGCCGTTCGCGCTGATGATGAAAGACATCGACATGGCGAAGGCGTGGGCGATGCTTTCGGAGAAAGAGATCGAAATGCTCACCTCGCCGGTGCGCCCGATCCTGCTTGCCTCGCCGAGACGGAAGGTCCTTCCTGCCGTGGCATCTCGCGTGCCGCGGCTGGGACTTTGCCTTCCTTCGACAGGATTCTACAGCCAGCTGGCGGAGGGCGTCGATGCGCCGCTCATCGTCACGAGTGCGAACCAAAGCGGCGAGCCGATGATCTTCCGGGACGAGGAGGCGCAGGCGTACTACGAAGCGCACGAAGACATCGCAGGGCTTTTCTTCTATGACAGGGAGATCCTGCGGCCCGCCGATGACAGCGTCATGCAGCTGCAGGGAAGGGAACCGCAGATCCTACGAAGGACGCGCGGATTTCTCCCGGAACCTGTGGTGAGAGACGCGCCATCCGGCATGGTCCTTGCGACAGGGGCGGACATGGCGCCGGGCTTTGCCCTCGCGGGCGGCGGCTCGCTGTATCCCGCCGAGGTGCCATGCGACATCCTGAATGAACGCTCGCAGGCGTTTTTTCTGGAAACGGAGCAGGAATGGGAAAAGCTCTTGGGGCTTTCGCCGCAAGCGGTCATTTCCGATCTGCATCCTGCCTACCTGTTCCGCATGATGGGAGAAAAAACAGCCAGAGAGCGGGGGCTTCCCTTTTATACCGTCCAGCATCATCACGCCCATGCGCTCTCTGTCATGGCGGAGCATCATCTGCAAGGAAAGTCCCTTGCCTTCGTCTTTGACGGCACAGGCTATGGGGAGGACGGCACCGTCTGGGGTGGCGAGATCCTTCTCTGCGAAGGGACGTCCATGCAGCGCGTGGGACACCTTGCGCCGATTTCCATGATCGGAGGCGATGCCTCTATGAAACAGGCGTGGAAGAGTGCGCTCTCTTATCTGGCAGCAGCGGACCTTCCGTCGAAGGATCCGCGTGCGCCTCTCATCCGCGCCGCACTTTCTCATCACGTGAATACGATAAAAAGCTCCTCCATGGGCCGTCTCTTCGATGCGGCGGCGGCGCTGCTGGGGCTTGGCGAGGAGAATCATTTCAAAGGCGAGTGTCCCATGGCGCTGGAAGCCGCCGCGATGGCAGCCGCGCACGCTCCGAAGATTTTCTGGGAAGGGAAAGAGCAGGATGGGCGTCTCCTGTGGGACGGATGCACGCTCCTTGCCTCGCTGCTGGCGTCCCATGGTACAATAGAAGAAAAGGCGCTTGCCTTTCACGAGGCCATCGTCGAGATGATCCTCTTCTCGGCGGAGCACTTCGGCCTCTCGCGCATCCTTCTCTCCGGCGGCTGCTTTTCGAATCAGCTTCTCCTGATGCGCGCGCGGAAAGCGCTTCAAAAGCGCGGATTTTCTGTGTATACCAATGAAAAAGTCCCGCCGGGCGATGGAGGCATCGCGCTCGGACAGGCATGGTTCTATCTCATGAAGAATCAGAAATAAAGCCCTCTGTTTCCCGAAAGGAGCATCCCTATGTGTGTAGCATATCCCGGCCGCGTCGTCTCCATCGAAGGCACGCATGGCATGGTCGATTTTTCCGGCTCCGAGGTCCGTGTGAACCTCTCCATGGTGCCGGCAAAGCTCGGTGACTACGTCCTCGTCCACGCCGGCATGGCGATCCAGATCGTGAAAAAGGACGAGGCAAAGGACTGGATCGCCCTGTTCAAGGAGATCGGGGAAGAAATGGGTGACGAGTGACTGGCAGCTAGGGACGAGTGACTTACATACCACTTTCGGGCATTCATTGCCCTTTATAAAAAATCGACGCGGAGCGTCGCACCTCTTAGCCTTCCCCATCGGGGAAGGGGGACCGCGTCAGCGGCGCTCGGGTGCTTTCATAAATCGTCGATTTGAGATACTCCTTCCCGCTCGCTTTCATACCGCCAGTGCCCTATCCGCCCCTACGGGGCACCTTCCCCTCGAGGGGAAGGCTGACGATAGGAGGGAAACCTGCCACCGCAAACCTTCGGGCATCGCCAGATTTATACTGCGGCGAAGCCGCCACCGGAACCCGTTGAACCCTTAGAACCTTTTGAACCCGTTGAACCCCGTAGTTTGAAAGCAGGGATGAGTGGTTTCGAGTGGCTGGTGACTGCTTACCACCTTCGGGCATCGCCCCTTTATAAAAAATCAACGCGGAGCGTCGCACCTCTTAGCCTTCCCCATCGGGGAAGGGGGACCGCGTCAGCGGCGCTCGGGTGCTTTCATAAATCGTCGATTTGAGATACTCCTTCCCGCTCGCTTTCATACCGCCAGTGCCTTATCCGCCCCTACGGGGCACCTTCCCCTCGAGGGGAAGGCTGCGATACGAGAATACCATCATCTAACATGGCGGCGAAGCCGCCACCGGAACCCGTTGAACCCTTAGAACCTTTTGAACCCGTTGAACCCCGTAGTTTGAAAGCAGGGATGAGTGGTTTCGAGTGGCTGGTGACTGCTTACCACCTTCGGGCATCGCCCCTTTATAAAAAATCAACGCGGAGCGTCGCACCTCTTAGCCTTCCCCATCGGGGAAGGGGGACCGCGTCAG
>ERZ1034678.136-NODE-136-length-40578-cov-18.085260_pt1 | contig 40578 bp, 63 predicted proteins | sample MGYA00520640_ERZ1034678 | MGnify/ENA primary metagenome ERZ1034678 (study PRJEB33766, sample SAMN09781767) | gut metagenome | biome: gut microbiome | host: Homo sapiens | place: Madagascar | study: EMG produced TPA metagenomics assembly of the PRJNA485056 data...
GGAATCGCCGCTACTGCCTATCTTCGCGGAATCGCCGCTACTGCCTATCTGCGCGGAATCGCCGCTACTGCCTGTCTTCGCGGAATCGCCGCTACTGCCTATCTTCGCGGAATAGCCGCTACTATCCGGCATACTGTTGACTGTTTTCTCGAAAACGAAGTCTATACACGCTCTGATGAATCCTGCAAAACTCAGCTTTGCTCCAACCTTTAACTTGGTTGTGCAATACTTCTTTTTATCGTCTGTTACGGGCTCGTCCAACGCTTCAACTTCTGCAAACTCTGTGAATTTGCCTTCGTCAGTTATCAGATGGTAATAATCTAACACATCGAAAGGATTTTCGCAGAAGTGAATACCGCACTTACACGGCTCCGCTCGTTCCTCCGTTGCAATAGCTTTTTCCTCATATTGCTTGTCCCTGCAGATTAGCCCGGGCTTAAATGCTTTATAACCTTTCATCTATTCTCTCCTTTGACATTCAAATAAAAATGGTGTATACTTTAACTGATGTGGGCTCCTTCGGGAGCTTTTTCTTTACTCTTCATCTGTCTTAATCAAATTTTCTACAAATTTCTTGAAAGGATTAGAAGGGCTCATTTCATTTAACTTTCTCGAATCAGCTTCTTTTTGCGAAAGTTTAGCGTCTTCAAAAGCCACTTCAAGAATTTCATTTTGAAGCTCTTTAGGAACATTGTTGCTTTCCATAGATTCTCTGATTTCCCTAATCAATACTTCAAGTTCTGTAACGATAACCGGAAGGCTTCCCTTAATGTATACTTCCTTACTACCGGTCTTTAAATCAATTCCACATTTAATCATCTTATTTCTCCTTTCAGTTCCTCTACCATATCCGCCCATGCTTCGTTATTCGGGCAGTATGTTTTCTGCATTTTCTTTGGTGTGTCCATGCCCTTATCGGCATAGGCTTTAATCATCTTGACGAACGCTTTTACTCCGTCCTCCGGGGTTTCGTAGGTGTAATATCTCTTGCCGTCGCCCATGCCCCCGAAGTTATTACTTTCGGTGAACAGCCGGGAAGTGTAATGCCCTGTTTCCAGTCGTGCAATGGCGATTGCTGTTGTCTCGTCAATGCCTAACTTCATGCACTCCGCTTCAATCAGCTTGTCCATTTTGTGGCTGTACTCTGATTCAAACGGTATGTATTCAACGGTCATTCCCCCGCCCTGAAGCTGCCGAACCTCCAAATCGTCCGCACATGCGAAGCTGTATGCTCCAAGCATGGCAGCCGATACCATGAGGCAGATTAAAGGTTTCTTTGCTCTGTTAATGATACCGAGCAGTCCGCCGCCTGTTGTTTTATACTTCTTCATTTTCCAACTCCCCGGGATTCAATTCCTCTTCTGCATAAAGTGCATAGATTTTCACTCCATTGCATACTTTTACTTTCTGATAAGGGAAGGCTCCATCCTCTCGCTTTTCGATTGTGTAATCGTCAAACATCGTGTCGAACATTTTCGACGAGATGTTTACTTTCGTCTCACCGTAATCGCTATAGACTGTGATGTAAGTGTCTTGCTCTTTTGTAATTGCATTGATTACGCTGACAGCTTCGACTAACTTTTTCAACATCTTGTCTCACTTCCTTTCTTTATCTTCTCTACTACATCGGGGATGAAGTAGAGTTTTGCAATCCTTTCAAGCCCCGACAGGAACTTGTCCACCGAGTGTGGGTCTCGGTAACCCATGTACTCCGCAAGCTGTAATCGTGTGATGAACTGCGGAGCACCCTTGACAGATTCGCCGTCTTCGCTTAGCGACGCTTTCACATGCGCCGACATGCGCCGAATCATTTCTTGCTTATCCATCTTTTCTCCCTTTCCATATCCCCTGCATGGGCGGCTCCGTATTTGCAACAAAGAGGCATTCCAAAGTTACAAGATTGAGTGTGTCTGTGTATGACGGGTATCCCCGGGTGAGCCGCCTATGCAAGGGATATTCAATTGTTAATTACTCTTTCCTTTCCTTAATCAGCGTTTGTACCGTTACGCCTAAAACGTCAGCGACCTTTTGCAGAGTTGAAATTGTCGGTTCGCTTTTTCCGTCGAATTTATAGATGTGTCCTTTAGATAAGTGGGCTTGTCTCTCTAATTCGGAAATCGTAATGCCGCGTTTCTTGGCGTAATACCTAATGTTTTCGTAAATCATAGTTTCTCCTTTCGTAATTTTTTTGTTATAATGCTTTTGAGGTGATAACATGAAAAATTATTCAAAAGAACAAATTTCAATACTGAAAACTCTTTCAAAAAGTTCAGTAGATTTAAGCGGACACGAAAATGACTTAGTCTATATGAGGCAATACCGATTTTTATACCAAGAGGGCTTAATTTCCCTTGGATACCATGCGAGAATTGCAGGAAGACCATATATTGCAGAGATAACAGCAAAAGGCGAATCGTTTCTTGCAGAAACAGAAAAAGATAATTTTCGTTTCTGGTTCCCGTCAATCATTTCCGTGCTTGCGCTTTCTGTATCAATCATTGCATTTATTTTTTCAGTGAAATAATTTAAATAGTGCAACTATTCCTATGAAAATCCACATTGCCGCCGTTATCGGCTTCATGATCTGCAAGATTTTTTTCTGAATGGCTTTCTTTTTAGTTTTCCGCTCTTTATATGAAAGCCATTCTTCTTTTGTCATTCCTAATATTTTGAAGAAATCTTGCTCTCTGCCTCTGTTGACCCTTTCGGCTCCTAAGGCAAGCGCCTTTACTTCTTCTAATGTGTAATTCTTTGACAACGGAATTGCTTTGCAATATTCCATAATCACGTTCCAATAAAGGTCGTGGCTTATAAAATATCCGTTCATCAGCAGAACCTCAACACATTCCAAAGGAAATTCGCAGTTGTTTTTGTAGAACATATCAAATAGCTCTTCTTTTGTTCTCTTTTCCATCTCTCACCTCTGCATTATTTGCGTAAAACTTTACGAAAAAACATTGACTTTTTACGCAATTTATTCTATTATTCAAGTAGCTACACTTATAAATAAGGAACACATTGCGTTTTTATCGTCCTGTATACCGAAAGTTTTGCGTTTATATCTTTATTATACACAAAACTTTCCGTTTGTCAATGCTTTTTTACGCATCGTTTTCCTTACGATTGGAGAAAAAAATGGATATATACGAAAGACTGCAATATTTGTGCAAAATGAAAGGAACTACTATTAAACAGATGGAAATCGATAACGGAATGACTAAGGGGCATGCGTTCAAGTGGAAAAAAAGCACACCGACTTACGAATACTTATTAAAGCTGTCCGAATACTTCGGCGTATCAACCGATTACATTCTTACAGGAGAGCAAAGCGGGGTGTCTAAAGAAAGTCATTACGATGTTGAAACAGAAATGCTTGCAAGGGAATTACAGAAGAACAAAGAATTAAGAGCAATTTTTGACGTTGCTAAGGGAATGCCAAAAGAGCGTTTAGACGCTTTTTATAATCTGTTAAAAGATTTGAAATGAGGTGATGTCTTGGAGGAAAATGTAAAAGTTATTTTTAGACCGTTTGATTGCGATTTTCGCGGCGCGGTGCTTTGCCGGTACGAGGATGGCGAAAATTATTACACCATTGTCATAAATGAAAACCTGTCAGAAGAAGCACAAATACGCACAATAAGGCATGAAATAGCGCATATTGCGAATAATGACTTCGAAAGCGATATGCCAATTGGTGAGATTGAAGCAATCAGACACGCTACCATTTAAGAAATATAGGAGGTACAAAATGAAAGTATTAAAAGGTATCGCACAAATCGTTATATGCTTTGTAGTTTTAAGTTTTGCACAACCTTTGATTTATCGTGGAGCAACATTTATAGGTGCTTTCTTCACATCGGGAATGTTTGTTGTGGTAAGCTTTGGAGTTGGATTGTTAGTGTTATATGGATTCTTCTCTTTGTTTTGCTACGCTATTTCTTACGTAATCGGAACAAAAACAAGTGCTATAATAACATCTGTTTTATGCATAGCTCAAACTATATATTTTAATGCACAATTAACTATACACAACGATTTTTCGGTAGCCGTTGTTGCATCATGGATAGCTATTGCATTATCCGTTGTCGGTCAAGCGTCTTTTCCTTTTCTTGGTGTAAAAATGAAAGAGGAGCAAGAATAGAACTATGGATTACATCAGAAAAACATTTACCTTTGAGGGTAAACGATACACTGTCAGAGGAAAAACTGAAAAAGAAGCCATTATGAAGATGGCGAATAAACAAAGAGATTTGCAGGAGGGAAAAGTCGTACTCTCAAATAATATAACAGTAAAAGAGTGGGCTTTGAAGTGCGTCGACGCATACAAAACTAATCAAAAGGAAGTAACACGAAAGAGATATTTGTCACGAATGAATGCTGGCATATTCCAATACATTGGAAATCGAAGATTGAAAGACATTAAAAAATTAGAACTTGTGGAAGTTTTGAATAAGCAAAAAGGAAAATCAAACTATCAGATTAAAACCATACGGCAAATGCTGCAATTTATTTTCTCAAAAGCAAAAGAGAACCATTTGATAGCAGAAAATCCTGCGGAAGGACTTGAAAATCCTTTCGGAGTGACAAAAACGCGCAGACAAATCACTCCATACGAAAAGGAACACTTCCTTTCGGTATGCAAGAATGACAAATTTTTGGTATTTTTGCTCACCTACTACTGCGGTTGCAGACCTGTTGAAGCAAAAAATGCGTTAGGTAAGGATATCAAACAAATTGACGGTTGGAATGTTTTGCACATAACTGGGGAAAAAAGCAAAAACGCAGACCGACTTGTTCCAATTCCAAACGAATTTTATGAAAGGATAAAAGATACCCCGCCATTCTCACCAATCGCTCCAGCGCAAAGCGGAAAAAAACATACGGACGCAACTTATTACAGAGCGTTAAATACTCTTAGGAGAGAAATGAACATTTCTATGGGATGTAAGGTTTATCGCAATCAGCTTATACAACCTTACCCTTTGCCTGAAGATTTTGTGCCATATAATTTGCGCCACACTTACTGCTGTAATTTGAAAAAAGCCGGGGTTGATGTGAGAAATGCTCAATACTTAATGGGGCATTCAGACATCCGACTTACCGCCAACATTTACACTCATGTTGACAACGAAGATGTAATAACCGCCGCAAGACAAATTAGTTTGTACAATGAATCAAAAAGTGTCACGCAAAGTGTCACACCTTATGCCACCATATAACACCTTATAACCTTATTTTTTTACACAATTTTACACTTGAAAAATATGAATAAACCGCAGAATCGTTGAAATTCTGCGGTTTTCAGTTTGGTGACTCCTCGGGGAATCGAACCCCGATCAATGCCTTCGGAGAGCGATATATAACGGCTATTTTTCAACGGTTTAAGCCGTTTGTGTCACACCAAGTGCCACATAATGGCTATCTGTCAATAAAATATTTTGCGACTTTGTACTTTTTCCCGTCAATATCATTGATGAAGTTGTTCGCTATGCTGTAATAGAATTCTGCGTCCTCTGACATGCCGACCATCGCCGCTGTGTCGTGGTAATCGTTATACGCCATATTCATAACTAAGTACCACGATACGCAGTTTTCGGTAATTCCTTTTGCCCGTACAAAATCCCGGATGACATCTTGCGACCACTTTTCTCCGTACGGTCTCATGCTCCGCACAATCTCTCTTGCTTTTTCATCGCAGATATGATATGCGACTGCACCTATTTCATTCATTACTGATTCATAGCATGACGGGTCATACTTTTTTAAGCGTTCCAGGCCTTCGTCTATTGCATAATGCACCTTATCCCAGTCAGGTTCCTTTTTTTCCGCAATAAGGTTTATAAGCTCCATATATTCCATAGGCTCACCCCTTACTGAATCTTTTCGACTGTTACAATCGCATTATTTATTGTTGCAGCAGCGGACAATCTGAACGATAACGCAATATCCGTTCCAATGTTGTTCCTAAGTGCACGGATGATGTCTGTGAGATTTAATGAAATCTGATTCGTGGTTGCTGCCGAAGTTGCGCCAACGACTGCGTCTGGGATTGCAACTCCGTTGTTAAACATCTGCAAAGAGATGTCTCCAGCTGCAACACCTGTAATGTTGAACAATGCTTCTATGTCATATGCTCCACAAGAGTTAATTTTTATACGATTGCCGTTCATTCCGGTACGGCAATTCGTATTAAAGACAAGATTAAGCGGAATATCTGTATTTGCCGCCACTGTCGTTGCTGTTGTAATATTTGCTTTTAACATTTGTTTCCCCTTTCCAAGACAAAGGCGGGTTGCCCCGCCAATTCTTTAACCTATCGTTATACCAAAGTAGTTCCAGTCATACCAGTACAGGCGTTACCATAGGCAATCGGTGCCATGTAATAGCCATACGGATTCGTTCTTGGAATACCGCATAAAGCCGCCTGAAGCTGTAACTGATTGATTTGATTCTGCATTTCTGCCATTCTGTTTCCAGTAAAAGCGTCAAGAATCTTCTGCGTCTGTTCAGTTGTGTTTGCATTGATTGCCGCAGTATTGATTGCTCCGTTGTAGTTTACGCCGTCAATCGCTCTCTGTGTTTCGCAGCAACACTGCGCAATCTGACTTTGTGTCGTGCCGAAGTTGCGAAGCGTTTCATAGCCGAGATTGGAAAGTCCGTTCTGAATGCCCATGTAGTCAGACTGCAAACTGTCACTCAATCTCCCGATCGAGTTTTCAAGATTGTTAAAGTTCATAGCATTGCAAAGTCCGGCTTCTGTTACCGCTTCCCCGTTTCTTCCGCCGAAGAATCCGCCGCCACCGATTAACAGCAAGATTAACAGGGCAAAAATCCACATTCCACCGCCAAACATGCCAGTGTTTTCTTTGCCTGTTACTGCGCTGATGTCAGCTAAACTGTAGTTTTCCATAGTAATTCCCCTTTTCATAATTTATTATAAAATTGCAATTTTATCGAAGCATACCAAGAATCACATCTGGATTGATATTCATTTCCTTGCACTTGTCGTAAAAGACTTGCTCCGGATTTTTCCCCTTTACCATATCCATAACTTCTTTGATTCTTGGGTCATTTTGAGACATCTGATTGAATGCGCCCATCGGGTCTTGAGCAGCTTGAATCATGCTCATCATTTGTTTAATCTGTCCTACCATCGGAAGCACTTGCCCGATTTTTGCGTTTTGTAATATAGGATTCATTCTGACACCCCCTAATCGTCTTTATTTTCGCCTGTGGACGGGTTTTGAAGTATTTTGGATAAATAGGTCTTTAACTCTTCAAACTCGCTTCTTTTGACATATTCTTCGGGCTTTTCCTGCTTTGCTTCTACAAAGTCATACGCTTTGACGGTGGCAAAGCCGGAAGCGTCTGCCGTCTTTATGTAAAATCTCGGCATATTAGAATCCATGAGCATAACTTGTTGATTCGGCATAACCCTATAAGCGTTTGCGCTTTCTATGCCGTTCACATATTGAATGCTCTGTTGTGTCTGCTGTTGCATTGCCTGCATTGGGTACATTGAATTAAACATATCTTTATCCCCCTTATGCCTTAATTTTAAGCCTTGCAAGAGCGGTTCTCAATCGCACAAAAATGCACAAAAAATGCGAAAAAGCCGCCCAAACGGACGGCTAAATCATTTTCCCTATTTTTCTATTTACTTTTTGTGATATGCGTCTTGCGGTGTCTATTGATATATGTAAGCTTTCGGCAATTTCTGACAAGGGAATGCCCCGGCTTCGCATTTCGAATACTTCTCTTTCATTGTTGACAAAATTACAATGCTGTCGTAAGTAATCAAGCTCCGGCTTTGTAAAGCTATATATTAACATGACACCCCCTTATTCTGTCTTGTTTTGCTCCTTGCGTTCTTTCTGCGTTCCAAAATAGAATGCGATTACTGTCGTATAAATCAACATAAATTGGTCTGTAAGCTGATTTACAACAGCAAGGTAAATAAAAGTAAGTGTGAGCGCGATTGTGACGATTGATTTAACCTTCATCAATCCGACTACTGCTTCTTTAATCGTTTTCATAAGTTCCCCTCCTATCTTATTTTGACACTGTTTAATAATTGGTTATACATTCGCTTGATCGTTCCGTTTCCGCCTAAAAGTGAATACGCTTCAAACAATTCTGTTAGATTCTCAAACTCTTCCGGTTCGATTTCGTCCATTTCCATATAACAAGCCAGTAAATGCATGAGCCTGTCATGAAGCATTGCAAGCACCGCTTTCTCAAGTGGGCTTTTTCTTTGCATTTTAGCCTGTAAAAACTGCCAAAAACCACTACTGGCGAATACCGCTCCGAACAGTCCGAGTATTAAAGTTGTGTTCATTCTAAATCTCCCTAAGATATTCTTTAATTCCTCTAATTCGTACATATCCCTTTTCGGTTTTCAGCCATGTACCGGACGGAATACCTGTCACAGATTCTCCCTTTTTCAGTTTATCAAGCACTTTCCCTGTAAGAGACGGCTTTGCTCTGATATTGAGCGTCGAAAGAACATCATAAGTACGCTCTTTCACGGCAGGACAATAAATAAATCCTTGCAGCTTATAACCTGTGAAATAGGTATACGGAGGTTTTAAGGTCATTGTACGGAAGCGGAATTTCTTATATCCGCTCTCTCCTATGACAATAGAGCCGTCGGGATTGATTTTTTCGACAATGGCAACATGGCCTTTGCCCTGTGCTTCGCCGCCGACTTTCGACCAACAAATAACGGCTCCAAGTCTTGGCGTGTCGCCTCGCTCGTAGCCGTCTTTGATGTTCTTATACCAGTCACCGGCATTGCCAAGCGACAATTTAGGTGCTTTTCCTATTAGCTCATACCACCGCCCCCATACATAAGCCGTACAGTTCGGCAGCCCGTACCCCGCTCTAAAAAACGGGTTTTTTTTCGTCCACAGCACATTATTCGGCGCTGGGGCTTTCAATCTTGGTTTATACATATTCTCTCCTTTCTAAAATGGATTGCTTGTTCTTGAGCTTGATTTGAGTGCTTCAAATACTGCCCATTTTTGAATTCTACTAACATTTATGTTAGACAAGTAACTTATTAGTTCATCGTTTGAATAATGACCGTTTCCGTTTGCGTCAATTTGCTCTGCTATGTTATCCAACATTTCCGGTGTGATTTCTGCTCTTTTTATTGCCGTAGCTCTGGCAACTGCGTTTTCAGATACGAGTACATCGACAACACTCTGAGATTGTTCGCTGTCTAAAAGCGCATAAGCCTTTCCGACACTCTTTGTGTAACCGGATTCTCTGATTGTCCTCGCTGCGTTTATCATATCTTCCTTTGTTGCTCCTGCGTCTCGAAGCTTTGTTGCTTTCTCTAAAGCGGTTTTTGAGGTCATGTTTACAACCGCTTCTTCATTCATGCCGCTTTCTGCAAGCGCATAGGCTTTTCCTACACTGGAATCCGCTCCGCTTTCGGACAATATCTGATTTGCTTCTTTCACTTGGCTGACGCTCATTGTTCCGCTGTCAACAAGTGCCTTTTGCGTTTTGTTCAGTTCTCCGTAGTCGTAAGCGTTTTTGGTTGTCTCTCCCATAGAAATAACAATCGAACGCTTTGCGGCATCCGCTGCAGCTTCGTAAATATCTCTGACTGCTTCTTTTTTTTCGTCTGTTGTCATGTTTTGATATTCGGAAGACGATGTTAAACTTGAAAGCCCTTTGTAAACTTCTTGCCCTCTGACCTTCTTGTACTCTGTAAACTGCTCCGGAGTCATACGAATATCTCTACCGTCATATCTTACAGTGTAGCGTGAGCTGTAATCGGTAGGAACAACGTCTTTCCCCTCGCTTCCAAGTTCTTGACGAAGCCTTTCGAGTTCTAACGCGGTTCTGTCTGTCTCTTTCTTTTGCACATACGCCGGAGACAAGAAATTTTCAAGTCCTGCCTTTAGATAGTCTGTTGGAGACTGTTTGCTATCCGTTCTTCCGAACATATCGACAAAGCTTTGATTTGTGTTTGTTAAACCCGGGATTTTGTTTTCAAGCTTATCAATATACTTTTCTGTGTCTCTTTGCAGTTTATTTTCTGCTGTCGAAAGCGCGATTTTTCTTTCCGGCACAAGCGTTCTTGCAGTTTGACCTACAAGTGTAGGTATAAACTGACTTGCAAGATTTTGTGCAGCATTTCCCATGAATTTAACAATATCTTTGCTGTCTCCATTCGCGAAGTCAAACAGATTTTGCACACCGGAAAGCATAGACATCTCCAAAACAGGTTGATAAATCTGCGAAAGACTTTCAATTCCGTCCCATAGATTTCCGCCCTCTTTTAAGATGGAGTTTCCGAGTTCTACTCCGACAAAGAACGGCATACAGATTGGAGCCGCCCAGTCCATTGTGATAGAATAATCACCAATATTCAGGGCGTAATCCTGCTTTCCTAAAAGCTGTTTCCATTTATATTCGCTGTTGTATTCTCCAAGAGAACCGTTTGCAAGCCCCTTGTTTCCCATATACATACCAAGTGCAACAACACCGGTTCCCGTAAGCCCTTCCGCTACTTGCGTTATTGCTTTCTGCAATGCTATTGCGTCTTTTGCCCTCACAATCTGATACATACCCTTGGCAAGTCCAAGCGGAGAATGAGAAACGCCTCGTCTCAAAATGTTTATCGGTGTCTTTGTAAACGGTAAAGCGGAGTCCATGACAACCTTTCCGGCTGTCTTTGCCACTTTCATCGTTGCATCATCGGTTGCCTTTACATTTAGGTTTTTTCTGAACCTCGCAAGCGCATCTGCAAGTTTGCTGGGGTCTCGATAAGTTGAACGAAGAGCCTCATTGTAAGCATGTTCCGATGCCTGCTGAATAAATTCTTCTGTTAAGTCACCGACCTTTTTACCGTTTGCCTTGCAGTACTGCGCGAAAGCACTGTCGAAGTTTATCTTCATAAACAGTTGGTCTTCTGCTTCCAGTGCTGCACTGTTCAGCTTCTTTGCTCCCTCTAAAAACCGATTATTAAAAACTTTTGCTTCTAATGGTCGAAGTTCTTCATTGTACTTTCCATTCCCACTATCAAGCGTCTTTCTCAATTTGTCGAATTGTTCTCCGGCAAACTTTTTCAATGCTCTGTCGTCGGAAGAATTGGTTAAGATTGCAGCTGTTTTTTTCGCTCCGGCTTTTTCAAGTTTTCGGCTGAATGCCTTTTGTAGTCCACTCTGAATAACATTATCCATTCTGACTACAGGAACATATAAAGCGTTGCCGACAATGTTTCTGATGTGTGTCCTTGGATTTCCGAGCATGGCAAGGTATCTCCAAGCTGTGAGTTTTTCGGAGAACGTCGCAGGCACTTGATTCCAAAGCTCAATGTTTATCTGCTTTCTAAGTTCCGGAAGTTCTTCTTCCGATGCGTTACGAAGCCTGTTGAGCATTTCATCGCTAATATTTACGTTCACACCTGTGTTTTTTTTGATGTTATCGACGGAACGAATAACATTCTTGACTCTGCCTTCCGGAGACAGTGAATTGAAAAGCCGCATTGCCTGCAATGTTCTTCCGGCTTCACTCTCCATTTGGCATACGTCAGACAAAACAGTTTGTGCAGCTTCATAATTGCCTTTATTGATGTGTTCTCTCGCAAGCTGATAGCCCATAGCAATATCATCGCTTCGGACTTCTTTCCCTTCTTTTAAGATGTTTTCAAAAGATTTTGTTTCAAAATCAAGCCCGTTTGTTTTGATTTTGTCAGCTGCAAGGTCGAGTTTTTCTTTATTTGTTGTCTTTCTCGTCCAATAAGAGCCCTCTTCAATGTTAGCCTTAATCGCTTCCTGTGTTTTTTTGTCAGCAATGGGGGAATTGTATACAGTCTTTGCGCCTTGTGTTACTTTTCCATAACCTGTTGCTTTTGGAATTGTTCCGTCATATGTGCCATATTTCTCCGCCGCTTCTTTTACAGTCTGATTCGGTCTTGCAATATCAGCTCCGAGGTCTTTTAGCTCGACTTTGATTTTCCCTGCGCTTTCCACATTCGCCACGGTCTCTAATGCAGCTTTTTCACTCTTTGTAGGGAGTTTTGTTTTTCTCGGAGTACCTGCCTTAACCTTCGAATTTCCGCTTTCAGCTACTTTTTTTGCGGTATCAGCTTTGCCCTCAACACGCACATTTTTCACTTTCCCATCGACAATACGCGTCTCTAAATGCGTGTCTTTCAGTTTTGATAAGCCTTTGCCTGCAAGCGGAAGTGCCTCACCAACCGCACCTAATGCAAAATCAAGTGCCGCATTTTGTGCAAGGTCTGTGGCAAGTTCTTTTCCCTTTTTCCCTTCGCCACGCGCATGGGAGAGATTTAAAGTTGTTCCCACAGTTGCGTCTGCCACAGCACTCTTTGTTGCACTTTTCAAAGCTTTCTCAACAACATCTTTGCCGAGTTTTTTTCCAGCCTTACTTGATATTGCCTTTTCTACAATTTTTTTACCTGTTTTGGTAGAAAGTATTTTTTTTGCCGCTTTCGATGTAGCTTTTCCGGCTGCTCCATAGCCCGACGCATAGCCTGCTACTTCGCCCAAAAGCTTTCCAACTGCTTCCCCTTTCTTTGCACTTTTTGTCTTTGCGTCAAGCCCAAAATCAACCAGTTTTTTTCCTTTTATGATTTGATACGGTATACTCACGGGTGCTAAAGCAACATCGTTAATGACTGTTTCATTAAAACTTTTTAATCCTGCCGCGATAGGATTTGTGCGGTATACTTCTTTTTGCGCTTCCTTCCCCGCCTTAGGTAATTTTCGAGACTTGACATTGTTATTTTGTGTGTTCTTGTTGCCGTTGCTGCCTTTTTTTGGGGGTAACTTCGTTGTGTTTGTTTTTTTAGGCGGAGTTTTATTCGCCTTTTGAGTGGAAGAATTTAAGGTCAAAACTCTTGTTTTCGCAACTTTGTCTCCCTCTTCCGCCTTTTTTCTAAGTTTATCCCAGTTGATAGCCATATCCACACCTTCCTTATAAGCCAAGAGCCTTAAGCATTCTCTTTGCCTCGGATTCTGTTATTGTTCCATTCGATACCATTTTACTTATATAATCTACGGTTTTTGTTTGTCCATCTTTTTGTTGTCTCCATGCAGCAGCGTTACGGTAGACATCATTGTAATTGCTTTGCTTGGAGTTAGTTGGTGTGCTTCCGCCCCAAACAGACATATCTATTTCATTTGAATTTTTCGTACTGCTTGGTATAGAATTACTTGATTTCGAGTTATTCGATTTTCCCGATGACTTTTTCTTGTCATAGCTTGTTCTGTCTACCACGGTGTAACCTTGCGCCTTTGCAGTCGCCGCAGTAGTCTGAGAATTGGTGTAATGCAGTCTACCGTTATTATCCGTATATACAAATCTCGGATTTTTCGCTTGAATGTTCGCACTAACTCTCGCATTCCAATTACTCGTGTTATTTAAACTCTTATTCTCAAGATAAGATTCAAACGCTGACCTTTGCGCTTCGGCGAGCTGTTCTCTCTGATTCGCCAAGTCCTCACGCTGGAGCTGTCCGTATTGCGAGTTGATATTCGCCTGATTTTGCTGTAATTGTCCTAAAAGGTCAGACATACCGCTTTGGTACTCATTTCTAAGGCTCGCAAGCGCAGCTTGTCGTGCAGCTTCATTCTGTGATAAGTTAGAAGAATAGGCATTTAATATGCTGTTTAATGCCGTTTCACTCGCCCCACCTGTGATTCCGTTCGTGGAAAGCTGTTCTGCAAGTCTATTCTTATTTTGCTTGTAGAGAATATACTGCTGTCTTGCCATGTCGTCAGCATTTAAATTTGCTTGTTTTGCGCCTGAACTGTATATATTTCCAAGCTGTCCAATTCCAGTATCATAATATTGCTGTGAAGCAGCAAGTGCATCATCCCATTGCTGTTTAATGTTAGGGTCTGCAACTAAGTTTTCAGAGCCTATTGGGTTCCCTCCGGACTGTAGGTATTTAAGATATGCCTGTGACGCTTGTGTCGGGTTTTTTGCAATATTCGACACCATACCAAGAACGCCTTTCGTTAAACTGCCGGTTGAATTTCCTCTGTTGCTTGACGAACTGGACGAGCTTCCTCCGCCGGACGAGCTTCCTCTACTTGTTGAACTTCCGGAGCTTCCCGGTAGTGGATTACCAAACAGTTTTACGATTGTTTCTCTTCCGAATGAATTACCGGCTGTATTCGAGCCGCCTGTATCCCGCTTGTAGTTAGATAACGCGGACGATGTTTGATTGCCCCATACACCATCGACATTTCCTTTATAATAGCCTTGGTCTTTCAGTGCCTTTTGCATCTCTCTTACATCAGTGGATGATGCTTGCCCTTGTCTATAGATTGTGCTTGCCATATTTCTCCTTTCTCTGTTTAGAATTCTGTGAAATATTCGCCTTCTGTCAGCTCAATTGGATTTCCTGCTTTAATGCAGACATACCGCTTTTGCCCGTCTGTGTAGTAGTAGTTATCCCACACATTCATGCCCGCTTTAAATGTAATCGGCTTGTCTGCCGTTCCCTCTGCATCTGGGTCTGCTTCTTCTACCCATGTGATAGAGCCTTTTGCTGTGGTCTGCGTTGGAACCCATTTATATCCCGGGCGTGGCGTTACGATGGACGGCTTATCTTCGATGGTAATTCCCACCTCTTCCACAACAGCAATCGTTTTCTTGTCGGCTCTGATTACTTCCTTGATTGCTTCTAATCTTGCTGTCTGTTCACTGTTCATTGATTCCCACCTCATTTTCCAATTCTGTTAATACGGTGTCGATGTCGTCCTCCTTAGGTTCTGCCGTGATGTCTTCAATCTGCAGTAGGCAGTTTTCTTCGTAGGATTTACTCGAATCCATCGGCTTTCCGTAATCCCCGCGTTGCTTAATCCACGGTTTTCCGTCTAAATAAATCATGTAGCCGTCGCTTAGAATCTCATAGGTAATAGGCTTGCTTTTGTAGGTTTTGTCTGTTTGAATCATTTTTTTAAACCTCCGTGTATACTTTTTTATTGAGCTGATACCAATCTGCGTAGCTGTACAGCGAGCTGCTGTTACTGTTAGGTTTTGCGCCTATCAAATTGAGCACGTTTTCGAACTCTATAGCAACCTTATACAACCCTGTAAGGAGAGGGTTTTGCGTCTCCCATGCCGTTCCATCGAAAATGGCATGTCTTTCTGCGTTCAAGACGTTGATTTTTCCGTCCACGGTAAGCGCTTCTATCGCTGTGAACGGTGGTGCTTCTTTCGTTTCCCACGTTGTCCCGTCTAGCTCGTATCGGTTTTCGCTAAGGATGCTTATTTTTCCATTATATTTAGTTGCTCTTTTTCCGGTGAACATCACGGGTAGTTGTCCCATTTGGGTCCATGTTTCCCCGTCAAATTTGTAAAAACCTTTCTGACTATAGTCTCCGCCAAGCAAGTCTAATTCGTCTTCCATTTCGATTACTGCCCCGTTTCCAAAACTATACGGCAATGCCTGTAGCGATGTCCAAGTCTTATCGTCGTTACATCTGTAGATTTCTGACAGGTGACTTCCGCCACCAATTATGTGCAGTTTTCCCTGAAAATTGGCAAACCCCGAATTTCCCAACGAATTGGCGTACGGTGCTGCACAAAATTCTTCAAGCGTTTCCCCTGTCCATTTATAGATTTTGTCGGTATGATAAATATAGATTTCCCCGTCTTTTACCAATCCACCGCAGTCACTGGTCAAGGCAAACGGTAATGACGGATTTTTGAACAGTACAGATATGGTTTTGAGGTTTAACGTCTTACTGACTTCCTCATCATCAATCTTAATCGACGGTTTTGCTTTCACCGTAACCTTGCTCAAATGCTTTCCGCTGTCCGGCAGCACTGTCTGCCGCGTCGTCGCTGGTGCTACAGTTTTCTCCTGTGTTGGGGTCGGATTGACAGTTACCTTTTTAATTGTCCTGCCGTTAGATGGCAAAAAAGTCTTTTGATTTGTATCTGCGGTTACGGTTATTTCTTCTTCGGTTTTACCGCCCCTCGGCTTGTACCATATTTGACTCATTTCCCTCCCTCTCCTTTTCGCTATACGTATAACTTGTATCTTCAATGTCAATCGCTTCGGCATATTCGACACCGGTTTCGTTTTGAATAATCGGCAGCCCAGTATCTGAATAGGTTCTTTTCAGCCGAACACCATCTTTTCTTGTCATGTAATATTCCGTTTTGAGCATATTTAACCCTCCAATTCTGACATTGATTTGATTTGGTCAGCATATTTCGCCCAGTTTGTAGCTGACTTGTACGAATTGAGCAGATTGTCTGGCACATATACATAGCCCGTGCCCTGAGCAATAGGGGTGTCTATGAATGTGTCTGCAGCTATTGTACAAACAACAGAATTTGGTAAAACTAATTTTTCCAGTCCGCTATAGCCGAATGTATATCGCGTCAATGTTTTGATTTTAGGCAATGTTACCGTTTTCAATTTTGTGCAATATGCAAACGTCCAATCGTTCATCGTTTCGACCAGTGGTAAGTTCACGGAAGTTGCTTGGTCGCAATAGATAAACATCGAATGCCCCAGTACCTTTGCTAAAGGTATAGAAATAGATGTGAATTTGTTGCCCCTAAAGATGTATTTTGCGACAGACGATGGGTTATATTTTGTTAATGACAACGCACCTTCCAACGCTGCCTGCTGGAACGCTGATTCGCCCAATTCGGTAATGTCGCTTAGATCTATACTTTTCAGCTTGCTGCAAAATGCAAACGCATATTGTTTCACGACTTTTAAGCTTGGAAAGTCTACTGTTTCTATCGTCTTATTATTCGCAAAAGCATAATCGCGAACAATTGTTACGTTAGAATCAGATATACTACTTTCTGTCCAGCCATCTTGTGCATACTGCATAGGGGACATATCCTCAATAATAGCCGGATAAAACGCCATTATCTCACCTCCACTTTTACTTGCACTTTTGTAGTTTGTGGTTTGAATACTACTGTAATAGTTCCATTTTCAACAGTAATGGATTTAGCCGCAACGGGATATTTGTCCGTATAGACATTCACAATCGAACTTTCTGTAATGCTGCTATCATTGAGCGTCAACGTGCTTTCTCCTGCTGCCAGCTCACCTTGAATAAATGCAGATCTTCCGTATACTCCCGAAGTAGCAACTTCCACTTTTACACTGATTACCTCGGTCTGTGCCTCAAAAGTCAGCGTCACTTTGCCTGTTTCCGCTACAACATTAATGGGACTTACATCATATTTTGACGTAAAGACTGACACTGTGGAATTTTCTGTTATTGCAGCGCTTGTCAGTATTATAGATGTTGAGCCTATTGCAAGTGTCCCTGTAATTGTCGTTGGCTTATTTGCTTTTTTATTTAGTTCCACGTTCGTGTCCGTCGGAAGATTGTCCACTTTCTCTTTGTCAGTATCGTTATAATCATTTTTGCTGAGCCCCTTGCCTGCCTCCTTGTCAACCTTTTTATCGAGAGCAGTTGTTAATTCACTTTGCGTCACAAAGTCTTCGCCCGCAATTTCTTTTGCTTGCTGGGCATAGTATTTTGCGTTATCGGTGTCTTCTCCCTGTCGGGTTCCGGTGCCGCCTACTGCGTAGGATTGGGCGGCTATCGCCGAACCGTTTGCCGCATTCGCCTTGCTGTTTGCGGTCTGTGCGGCATTCGCCGCTGCTGTCGCACTTGCCTCCGCCGCATTTTTAGAGCTTGCTGACGATTCGGAATATCCTTTTGCGGACTGCGCAAATGTACTTGCATTGTTTGCGCTCGTTTCTGCCTCTGTCGCGCTCCCTGCCGCCGCAGTTGCGCTCCCTGCCGCCGCGGAAACATAACCCTCTAAAGTTGACACCGCGGCGAGTGACAAGTGTTCTAAGGTAATTGAATTATTTTTGACGATTGCAGTAACTGTATAGGTCGGTGATTCTATGAAATCTATCGTATCAGAATCTTCAAACCGATACACATTGAATAATGCAGTGACATCTGTCTGTGAGGATGTACCATCTTGGTTTGTAACCTTGAGGTATTGTTTTCCCGATTCGGTTACCAACTCAAACGAAGCCGGAACCTTTTCAAGGACGGTATCAATAACCGTCTCTTTTCCGCCTTTCGTCGTTATCTTGAATTTGCCATCGTCAGCGGTGAATTCTATTGTTTCGATTAAATTGTTGGTCTCTGTCGAAATTTTAGTGTCCGTCTCTGTCTTGGTATACCGAGAATCTAAATCATCGACAATAGAATCAATCCCCAGTGTAATCAAGAGGTCAACAAGCGCATTATGCTTGTCCATGTTCAGTTGTGGAAACTTGTCAAATGCGTTCTTGTTCTCTTCTACGGGTCCGGTGAGCCTTCGCCCAGGATTGGACTTAACATATGCCGCATTCCGTTCACTGGTTAGTGTCTTTGTATCGGATAATGCCATGTCTTACCCCCTATTCTTACCGAAATTTCCTACTGTATAGGTTTCTGTTATTTTCAGAAGTCCAAACGGTTCATAAATTGCCGTGTTTTCAACGATAACTTGAAGTCGTCTGTACTTCTTTACTTTCTTATTGAAAAAGTCGTCTTGTGCAGTTTCATTACTGCTGAATGTGAATCGGTCAAAATCAACTGGGTCCCATGTGAAAATGTCCGCATAAAAAATTCCGAGCGGATATTCTCGATCTCCGTCGGCAATAAGCGTTACGATTGCGGATGTTTTGTCATATGGTAACAATGTCAGCAAAGAACCCTTTTTATTGAGAGTTTTGAAATACTGTGGCATACGATAATCGTCAAGCGGCGTTGACCATCTACACGAAATTGCCGTTCCTCCGGTGATAATCTTTTCTCCCTGTGTGCTAAGTGCCAAAGTTCCATCGTCGCAGTATGCAGTATTATCTGAAATATCCGTGTTAAATTTACACAAATATCCGTCTGCGGTGCCGAACCACAATTCATTCTCGTACACAAAGAAACATGTGGCCGGTATATTCTCCCAGTAATAGCACTCATATGAGTAGTTCGTGGTATTATTGTTATCCGTCGATTTTTGCCGCCCGTCTAACACATAACAGTGTCCATTCACGCAAAGGATATAATACCTTCTCCATACAACGGCTGCCGAGGATTCCAAATTATCCTCTTCAATCAGTTTTTTATCCACGAAATAAGAACGGTTCCTTAGGACATTATCTGTTGTAGCAAATACATTTGTAATTGCAAAAACCCCGTTTCTTGTTAGGAATAAAGGGTCGTCGCCTAAAGTTGCAAACGTCTTGGGTGCGATTCCCCCTTCGCCGCCCATTGTCGGCTTTACAGCGAAATAGGTTTCGTTATTTAAAATCTGACCGTATGCCAAATAAACCGTTGTTTCTGTGTTGGTATCGCCTTTTATAACAGCCAAATAAGACGAATAAACATGTAGTCCTACAATATCGTTGCCGTCCTGCCCTGCGATAAAATAGTTGTTATCCGGCCAGTATGTTGGGTCGTCAACGCCTGTATAATAAACACGGTTTTTATTTACTCCTCCAACCGCAAAAATTCGGTCTGTTTTGGAGTAGCCATAAGCCTTTGTGATAAAGGTCTTTAAAAGGTCTGCACGATTTTCTTTGTACTGTCCTTTGTAAATAATGGTCTCCGTTTCTCCCTCTGTCTCTTTGTGGTCTTCTGTTGCGTCGAAATTTTCAAATGTAATCTTGACATTGTCTTGTCCTGTAATCGTTGGAGCATGAGCAGTTGTGAAAGTAATCTTAGGTGCGCAAACATTAAAATTCACAACCTCTCCAAGAACATTCTTGCCCTTTAAGACCGTTATTTCTCCAATCTTATAATCAGTATCTTTTGTTTGTTCTTTAAACTCTCCGTCTTTGTCCATAACTTCGACTTTGATAGAATCCGCCACAATGTACTTGTAAAAGTCGTTAGTTTTAAGTTTCTCCGGTACAAGGGAATATTCCTTTGCGCTGCTGTTGCCCAAAAATGAAAATATTCTCTTCGGGGTTAATAAGTTTACACCTTCAAGCGAAACACCTCCGCTCCCATCGGGATTTCGGGATATTGAAACCTCTGGGATTTTTGCTGTCCCGGCGGCGATTACATCTTCCGCCGCAAGGTCTTTGAATTTGTATAATTTCCCGTTTGCAAATGCATAAACAGTGTCATTATACAAGAATAGGTCTGCACATTCCAAAGCGTTATACGATACAAGTGTGGTGATTGTTTCGACGCCTTCTGAATTGTTGTAAACGGCGAAAATTCCTTTTTCGGCTAATACATACTTGACTGCGCCAACGCTCTCTTTGTGTAATAAGATTTTTTCAATCTTGCCACTATTCTCAAAAGTCGTCATTTTCCGCCAACCAAGACGCTTAATCGGATTGCCTCCGTTGTCAGAAATGAGATTGAGCACATCCGGGCTTCTCCGCCCGTTTACCTCCGTTCGGTCTCTCGAAAAGTCCGCGCCGCGCAGATTTTCATAATGTATATGTCTGTATGTCGGCTGTGCCGGTATAGTCAATTTCATAGTCTTAATCCCTGCCCTATCTTTACTCTCGTTGTTGCAAGGCACGCTTGCCTAATTTGATTCGACAAATCGTCATATTCATTGTAATAATAGGTTGACTTTGAAAAATCGTCGTCCATCCACACATAATGTGCTGCCAAAAGTTTAATTAGAGGCTGCACAATAAGTGGCAGCTGGATTTCAAAGTCTGTTGGAGTATTTGCTGTGATGTCTTCAATGACTGGCATACTCCATTCCTCTTCATCCGTCGAAAGCTCAACTTTAAAGTATGCCTTTAGCGGCATGACTACCGTTGTGTTAATAATATGAATCGCATGGTTGACTGCGTTTCTTACGATAGAATCATACTCCTGCATTGCAGAATCGTCCTCAAAACCTAAATCTCGTATTTGATTTTTTAATTTTCCCCATGTCATAATTCTCTCCTTTTAAAAAAGTGGGGGCATAAAGCCCCCTATTCATTACGGTAATTCGACAACAGACATTGAAGCTTTTGTCGAGGACGGTACGATAAGGATATAGTCCTTGTCTTCTCCTGAAACATTCTTGTATCTTCCGTCGTCCAGTCTGATTGCAGCAGTCTTTCCGGCTGGAATCGAAAATGCGTCAAGGTCTTTTACTCCCTGAATGCCGTTACCCTGCTTTACAGTTACAGTAATGGCTGCAGAAGTGTCCGTATTCTGTACTAAAACAACTCTTTTCCAATCACCGTTTGTTGCCGGTACTTTGAAGCCGTCAGTAGTTCCGGCTGTGAAAGTGAGTGCCTTCCAGTCGTTAAGTGTTAATTTATCGGATGTAATTGTTACTTTTGCCATCGTTCACACCTCCTTACGCCCATTTTCCTACGATAAGTTCTTTCGGTCTTGCGATGATGCCATCATACAAGATAAATCCCTTAACTGCATCGATAAAATCCTCTTCCGGTCTGTACGGCTCGATGTGCGTCATTGGATTTACAAAAGCAATCGCTCTGTTGGTTTTCAGCTGTACCATGTAGTTTCCGGAAGAATCTTTCGCGCAGTTGTTGGATTCCTTAATCGTGATGCCGTTGTACTTGCCAACAACGCCGTTTTTCAGCATTGCGGAGTTATCGGTGTCAAGGTGTACATACGCCTGCTTCAAAAGCATTACATGCTTCGGCGGAAGCGTTAGGGTGATGTTTGAATTTCTCTTGACATCGTTCTCCAGTAATTTAACAAGCATACTGTCGATTGTTTCAAGGATGTTGTCCTTGGTAATTGTCGTTGCCGCAGAATTGAACACAACAGCCTGTTTGCTTAGGGACATATTTGCAACAAATTTGTCCATTTCGTCAGCTAACCCCTCTGATGTTTCTTTTGACAGTGCTTCCATAAGTCCGCCGACTGCCTGCCTTTTGTCAATATCTCCAACTCCGTAATTGAAGAATGAAACCTGATTGATGTTTAATGTGATGGACTGATCTGCAACTTTTTCAACTTTTCCAAGTGTAATGTTCTTTCCTGTCTGCGTCTTAATTGTTGGCTTTCCTACACCAAGGATTCTTACGGAGTCACCTTGCTGTTTTACTTCGCCCTCATACTGTCTGTTGGTGTCCGCTACAAATACATGGCTTCTCTCTAATTCTCTGTTGATTGCTTCCGCCCATACTGTTGGAATAAAATTTTGATATGACATTTGTTATTTCTCCTTTACCAATTTGGAATTGATTCGCGGATTTTGTCATAATTCGCTTTCACTTCCGCAGGAGACATCGCTTCAACTTCCTCTCGCGTGTAATAATCGCTTTGAGGTTTGTCTGTGGTTGAGACATTCCCGATAATTGGCGGTTTCTTGGGTGTTGTATTGCCTTTGTATGCCATCATCATTTGAAAAGCTTGCTCTGCTCCCATTTCGCCCATTGGATGGAAGCGGAACGCTAAATATTCCTGTCCTAACTCGTCAATGGACTTTACTTCGGGATGTGATTTCTGAATCTCTGCTAAATCCGCATCCATTTGTGCTTGAGCCTGCTGCTCTAAAAGCTGCTGCTCTAAGTTCTCTTTTTCGTTTTGGAGTGCGGCAAGTTGTGCTTGCATTTCCGTTTCTGCTTTGACTTCCTCGAACGGTCGCTCATTGTAATAGGCTTGTGCCTTTATTGCTTTGTCCTCACCATCAAAAAACAGCCCTAAAGCGTCTTCGTACTCTTTGGACTGTCTCTGTGCTTCGGCTAACTGCCGTTCAAGTTCTTCTTTGTCTCTTCGCATTTGTGCAAATGCTGCATCCTGCTCTGTTTTGGCAGTTTCGGCGACTTCCTGCTCTTCTTCGCCTAAAACTTCCACTTCCGACGGTTCAGCGACTTCCGTCATTTCTGCGCTTTCCTCAATTTGAGGGTTCAAAGTTTCTGTTTCCATGTTTTATCTCCTTTTTGAATATTAAAAAACAGCCGGTTGGGCTGTCTCTTGACTGATATTCTGTTGTACTAAGGCGATTGCCTCTTCTTGCGGTATGCCTTGCGATACAAGGTCAAGCACCTGTCTTGCGAAGGCTGCTCCGCTGTCTTCTTGCTGTTTCTTCATCATTGCTTCTCGTTTTGAAAGAACCGCTCTTAACTTGCCTTTTGGCACGGAGCCGTTATCCGGTGCAAGTTCTGCGTATTCCTCTAAGGAAAGCTGCTGACGGTCAAACATATTGTCAAGCCATTGCTGTTCGGAAAGTTTCGTCCACTGGTTATCCTGTGATACATCAATTCTTACCGTAGGCTTTAGTTCTTGCAATTGCTGTTGGTCAATTAAGGTCTGTACTTCCTCTCCCATGTCGTTAATTGAGGTTACGTTAATTCCCTCGGGGTGATAAGCTACCCACATGTCGAACCACAATAAGGCAACATCTTCTACAAACTGTTTAAATCTTGCCACATTCTCATTCAATGGGATTTGTGCACTGTCTCTTACTGCTATGATAGCTTGTCCGGACGCTTGCTCAGGGTTGACATTACCCATTGCGTAATCGCTCGCTCCGGCAAGGTCTTTCGTCGTCTGTAACAAATCGTCTTGCAAGTTCTTTGCGTCGCTTGAAATGTTTGTTGCGTTAAGGTATGCTACTTGCTGTGCTACCGACTGTGCACCGCCTCCGTTGACTTCAATCGGCTTGCCGACTGTGTCTAAGTCTTCGGGGTTCTGTACGGTACTCGAATCGTACGCAATACGAGGGAATGCACACAGTTTTACGGTGATTGCTCGTCTTGCTGCTGTCTTGTTGACCTCTAACTGGTTCGGTATCATTTGTGCAACTTCTGATATTCCTCTTGCGTTGTACGGTACCGGCTCCCATATCATGGAACAAATCGGGTACGAGTGCAGTCCTGTTACATCTCCTTCAATCGCATGAAGAGGTTCGTAAATGCATTGCGAAGTGGAACGCGCCACTTTGACAATGCCGTTTTCCTTTGTCATGTATAAAAGCGAAGTTACCTTATTGGAAACTTCGTCGTTGTTCAGGATAACACCGTTATTTGAGTTCGCATTATCGTCTCCGACAATCAATTCTATTTCCTTTTTCGCGATTCCGTTTGCCTTTGCTGCTCTTCTTACTGCCTCAACCTCAAGCCTCTCACGGATGATGATAAATGGCTGTTCTTGCAGTTCGGTGATGTTTTCATCGCCTAAAAGTACCGCCGTGTTTGGCAATATCTTTGGTGGCATGTCCGTTCTGTCGGTGCCCCAATATGCGTAAGAATCCCCTTGAATGCACGAAGCTTTGATAATATCCCATGTTTTGGAATCCATTTTGGACTTCTCCCAGTTTTTAGCAAAGTTTTGGTTCAGAAGTTCGTATATCGGCTGTAAGTCGGCTCTCTCCTCGATATCAGAGTACTTGGCAGTCATTGAATTTTGCGACACAATCGCTGTTTTGTACCTCACTATCGGGGAAATAAAGTTGATAACCGGAAGTTCCTCTCCCCCGGTATTACATCCAACCCACTGATTGCCAATATAGAAGTTCCAGTTTCGCTCGGTTTTCTTGACAAGCCCTTTTTTATCAAGATAATCTTTGCATTTTTGGTATTTTTGCCATATTTTGGTATAAACTTTGTCCTGCATTTATAACTCCTTTTGCCCTTTAGAGGAACCGTCATAGTTTTCTATGTTCTCAAGTAATGTGTTGAGTCGTCTCCGATTTTCTGCGGCTTTTTTGTTTTCTTTGGCTCTTTCAATCTTCTGTTTTGGTGTTTCAACCTTGATTTCGGGCTTTCCCGTCTCTTTTGCACCAATGTTATAGCCCTTTATAAAGCAAAAGACACTCAAAATCGGTGTCATAACGGCTAAAATCAAAATCGTAAGGTTAGATAACATGAATTTTGTCTCCTTTGTCGAATTTTTTCCCTCTTTTTTTCTTCAAGCCCGGAAAATTGCGAATTAAAGGTGATTCCTCTATGACTTTCGCTATTTTCGCGCTCGAATAGATGAATTTATTCAGCATTTGGCTCATACAGTCAACTTGGTCATCATGCTTTCCGTTCGGAAAAGCTGCGCACTCGTCTATAAAAGAACCTGTAAACGGTTTATTTCTCGGAAGAAAGCAGTTTCCGCTTTCAATTGCGCCTATAACGGCGTTTACACGAGATACTTTACCGCCATCCGGGTTGACTGCGATAATTCCCGTCATATGCGTGCGCAAATATTTGATTATGGCTGATCCATTTGCCTTGTCCTCTATGTAGGTTGTTTTGCATTTCGGGTACATTGCCCGAAGTCTGATAATTTCACGCATGGTTGACGGCATATCAAGATGATTTCGAACCGCGTCTATCAAGTACATATCAGGACCGTTTTTTCCCCATACCTGAATTGCGACAAAGTCGTTATCTTTTCCGTCTTTAAAAGTCGCGTCAACGCTCATTCCCCATGTTACAATCTCGGGAAGCGTATCATAATACTGCCACCATTCGCGCTTGATAAGGTTACCTTCAAGCCCTGTCGGGTGTCCTTGAAACAATGCATTCCATGCACGCGAACCGCTCACGCTGGTATATGACTTCTTGAAGTCGGCAAGCCAAACATTATCTTTGCCGATTTCAGGGCAAAGTGCGTCGCCTACCTTTCGGCCTAAGATATCGTTTGGTTCAGCTTCTAACGGGATATTGACTATTTTTACATTTTCCTCTGTCTCTATCAGTCTGCCTGCAAGGTCATCTTCATGCCACCGCGTCATAATCAAGATTATCTTCGCCCCGGCATAAAGTCGTGTCTTATACGACGAAAGCCATTCATCGAAAACTCGGTTACGATAACTCTCGGAATCTGCTTCTTGTTGGGTTTTAACAGGGTCATCAATAATCATTAGATCACATCGACGACCGGTTACGCCCGTAAGAAGTCCGCAGCTTGTCATTCCGCCGCGGTGTCCTTCAAGTTCAAATTCCGTGGCGTTAGCTGGGCTGCCAATACGAATGCCAAAAATTTCTCCGCCGTATTCTTGGATTTTTCTAAGGTTTCTCCGTCCGAAACGCTGTGCAAAGTCTTGTCCGTAAGAAATTTCGATTACGGACTTTTCCGGATTCCGTCCAAGATACCAGCTTGGAAGCGTCTCTGTCACCGTTACAGACTTGCCGTGTTGCGGCGGTGTCGATAAAATCAGAATATCGTATGCATGTCCTGTGTCCTCTTCAAGAAAATCTTGCACCGTATCACACAAAAAACGGTGGAATTTACTGACTTTATAGTCATTGTTGGTATGTTTTACATACGCGCAATAATCCGTCCTCAAAACATCGTTATAGAGTTTTAAAACATTATTCATTTTTTCCACCCTCTAATAACCGAGGTCTCACATATCCGAGTTCTTCTAAGTTCTTCTTTGCTTCGTCGATTGAAGAGGTATCCTCCACCTTCGTAATTCTGTCTTCGCGTTTATCCGCCCAGTCGCAAAGGTTTTTTAGCGTGAAAATCGCACTTGAAGTATTATATGCACCGACCAACGCCCCATCTGACAGCAAGTCACCAAGCATTGACTTATACTCCGCTTCCTGCGACGGTGACATATTCGCGAGGTGTTCGCGCATAGAGCGACGCGAAATGCCAAGCCACAAGGCAAGGTTCGTGACATTTGGCACAATCGGCATTACACCATCCCCACCGTCGGGTCTTTTGAATTGCTTAATAAAATTGTTGTTGCGGATATATGCGCAAAATCCCTCAAAGGCGGTCAAAATCTCGTCGCAATTCTCGAATGTCTTTGCATTAAATGCCGCGCTAAGATTTTCCCGTGTGGAGAAGATATAAGCCCACATTTCTTTCGCTTCTTTGGTCAACTCCTTATCCTCAAGATTGAGCGGATTCGGTCTCGGCTGTGCATACTGTTTATAAAGCTGGTCAGCTCTGCGGATTGCTTTCTTCGCATAAGCTTCCTTGTTCTTCTCTTTGATTTGAGGTCTCACATGAGGCACAAACGGTTTTACGACCAATTCATCCTCTTTAGGTCTGCCTCTTCCCCTTTTCTCTTCTGCCATTTTTCATCCCCTTCTATCAAGTACTTTCTTCATCATAAACGGATAAACCCGTTCTCCTTTATGCTTCTCTGCATGGCATTTATCGCACAGGGTAATTAAATTGCCCCTTGCGTCTGTTCCGCCCTGTGAGCGGTATATAATGTGGTGTACTTCCAAGTAAGTTTTGCTACCGCAATTTCTACACTTGTTGTGGTCTCTCTGTAAAACGGCAACTCTAACACTTTCTTTTATCCTATGCTTTTTATAAGGATTTACTGCTTTTGATACAGTTTCAATCTTGCTGTATAGTTTTTCAATTTCATCCTTTCGGGAAACGATTTCTTCTTCTAATTCATGGACGCGAGTTTTTCTGTATTCTTCAAATTCTTCCCATAAAAAATCTTCTTCTGCGCTTTTCTCCATTCGTTCCTTTTCGATTTCTTCCATGCTTGTGGTGCCTTCAACTTCCAAAGAATAGTCCATTTTCATCCCCCTTTTGGTCATTTTGAATATTTATGCTATATTTTTTAGTGTTTTCCCGTCTTTTTTTGATATTTTTATTCTTCCCTCTGTATATTTATTTAAAATTTCCAGTCACACACTGCTTTCGAATAGTGGGTGTGTTTACGATTCAAGGTCAGAGGTGCGGGTACTCTGTATAGGGGGCAAGCGCGCGCGAGTGGGGGCGTTTACGATTCACCCCGACCCTCACCGTGTGGGGTGGCATCCCACTATATGTAGTGTGAGGGGCTGCGCGCCCGTGTGTGTGGGGGAATGCAAGCCCTGTTTGTACTGCGGTACGATGTTGGAATTTCAACGGTTGCAAGGGTTTTTCGTGGTTCGCTCAACTATTCCTAAAAATACGATTTTGGGAATAGTTACCGTGTGCCAGTATAAAGTGTGCCGCCGTGTGCCAGTGGTTTTTGCTCGGCGCGAATGTATACGGGGCTGCCTTTCCTCCTGCCATCTGCCCGTCTTTCCTTCCTTTTTACGCGTGAAAAAAGACAGCTTGTAAGCTGTCGTATTGTAAATATAGTTTTGTGTTTAATGTTTATAGCGTTGGTATCGTTTCCCCCGTCTGCGTGGTTTCGGTAACATGTCCCGCCCTGCGCTCCGGGGTTGTTTATGGCAGCCGTCATTCCCCCGATCGTCACCGGTAACGCTGCATTGTTCTATGTTATCCGCCCGCCCTGCGGGTCAGTCATAACCTTTGCCCCGTTTCCGAGGCTGATGAAAGGAGTAAAAAGATGAAAAAAATTGCCTGAAAATCATTCTTTTTTCTTTCCACGCTATCATTTTAACATACTTTTGCGCTTTTGTGGTTCGCGGAATTTCCGCATTTTTCAATACTTTGCGGGTTTTGGCGAAAAAAGTTTTAAAAAAATTCAAAAAAGGGGTTGACAGCCTACTGTTCAGTATGCTATTGTATGGGTACAACGAAAGAGCGGAACGCCACAAGGGCGATTGAAAGGAGAAAGCACAATGGAAGTTATGAAAAAAGATTTGATTCTTAGAAAAGAAGGCATTTACTGGACGATGTACCTCGGCAATTACCAGTGCGGCTGCGGATTCCTTGAGGATATGACAGAACAGCTTCAGGAAGTCGGCAAGCGGCTTGACGCCGGGGAATCTGTAGAAGAAATCCTGGCAGAAATCGAAAAGGAGCTGTAAATGGGCAAAACATCAAGCGAAGTCAAAGCCCGTTGGATAAAAGCAAATTACGCTTGTTATCATGTCAGCCTGCGAAAGGATACCGACAGCGAGCTAATAAGCTACATCGAGAGGCGGAAACACAACGGAGAACAGACAACGGAGATTTTCCGGGAAGCTGTTCAGCACTTAAAAAACGAGGGTTGAATAAACCCTCAAAAACATGGCATACTAAACCGTATGCCAAGCACAGAAAGGAAGCAAAAAAATGAAGTATTTTAGCAATGTAAACACAATCGAAGAGTTAAAAAAGCAGTATTTCGCATTGGCGAAAAAGCACCACAGCGACATTACAGGCGGCAGCGACGAAAGCATGAAGCAGATCAACGCAGAATATGCAGAGCTGCACAAGAAGTACAAGGACATCCACACCAGCCACAAGCCAGAGCAAGAAACCTACACCGCAACGGAATCCACGAGCGAATGCCCGGAAGACTTCATTAACATTGTATCCGCCCTGTTAAGAATGGGCTTAAATGTTGAGCTCTGCGGCCGCTGGTTATGGATCAGCGGAGACACGAAGCCGCATAAAGACGAACTGAAAGCCCTCGGCTGCAAGTGGTCAGCTAAAAAAACGATGTGGTCATGGCACTACCCGGAGGACGGCAAGAGATACCACAAGAGGACCCAGAGCATGGAAGAAATCAGAGAAACATACGGAAGCGTCAGCTTCCAGTTTCAGCAGCAAATGCAGTTAGTTTAATAAATAGCCCCGCCGGGCGGGCAAAAGCCCGGCAGAAAGCGAGGACGAAATGAAAAGATTTGTTTTAGAATATGCGAACGCAAAAAAGGATTCAAGAAGGGAAAAAGCGTCATTTATAGTTGACGACGCAGAGCACCAAAAACAATACAATACATTCTGTCAAAAAATTGATACATACATAAAAGCCTGTAAAATTGGATTATTGACAGATACGGAAGCAGTAGAAAGTATTGCTAAAATTTCATTCTATACGGAGGCATAACATGTACACAACTACAAGAGACGGAGTAACGGAATACCACATGAACACATACACCAACGACATCCGAATATATACAACTGGGAAATCTCTATTAGTTGCAGACCGCAAAGCGGCAGAGGACATCGCAAATCTAACGCGTTGTATAGCAGAGTTGAAGCAATACCGCAAAAGTCTTGCGGAACGCATGGTACAGCTTGAAACGATGGAATTTTACACAAGATGTGAACTTATAAGGCGGAAGCCTTGGAGAGATTCAAAAGTATTTTACTATATCATGATTACTACGGTTTTTGAGGATGGAACAGAAAAAACTGTAGATTGCAAAGAATACAGTGGCACAGAGCGAAACAAAGCCCTTGCAGACTATGAAGCAATGCGGAAAGCAAACCCGCATTGGAAGTGCAGCAAGGATATTGAGCGGAAAGCATGGGAGAAATGACTTTCCGCCCCGTCTGCCGGTACAAGTCCGGCACTGATGAGCAAGAGCGAAACGGAGGGAAAGAAAATGAAATACTCAAAAAATTCTACAATCCATTTTCACGATGAAATGCATTGTAGTGCAAAAAACATTGATTTTGTAAAGCTTAACAAGATTAGAGCAGAAAACGGATATTTGACCTATTACGGAAATTATTTCGATGATGACATAACCGGTGTCTATATGCTGTTCGGCATAGAACAATATAGGTTTTGCGTAAAGATTGACTAATTAAGGAGGTACAGCAATGAGAACATTTTTACTTATCGCCCTGCTGATGATGATTACTGCAGCGGGCACACACATCTACACCATGACACATTTATCAATCGAGACAGACGGCGACGGCGACAGTGCATTTATTACCTGCTTAGGTCAGGAATGGTTCTACGGGATAAACGGTTATACGGTTGATTAGGAGCAAAAAGCAAGGCATAACACCTTGCTTTTTCTTATAACTCGCTTTTCAGTTCTTCCAGTCCCTCTATCAATCGGTCAATCTCTTCTATCCGGTCTTTTTTGATTTCTCCTATTCTTTCCATATCAATTCCCTTCCTATGCCCCATAATCGGCGATTTCACGGAGTTTTTTTCTCAACGCGCCTAATCGGTTATAAGTGGCTGTTTTATCGTAGCCGAGGGCATTTTTTAAGTCCTCAAAGTTCTTACTGGATTTTGGGCTTGCCATGTACTGAACCATTAAAAGCTCGTCCGATCCAAGATTAGCGGTCAATCGGTTGTAAGATTCTATATAAGCCTGAAGCCTGTCAATTTCTAAATTGATTCGTTCCCTGCGCTGCGCCCGTTCTGCGGTCGGGTCGGAAATTCCTGCGCCGCGAATGTGTGAATAGTCCATGCCGCCCGAATCGGCGGCGGCTTCTTTTTCGGCGGTCAGTTCAGCAAGCCGTCGGACATTTTTATCATGGTCGGATAAGAACCTATCCACATCGAAATTATAGTATTTTTCTATCATGATTTTTCTCCTCGTATTTTTTCGCAAATAACTGAAACATATCAGACAATCCTTGCTCCATATCTGCAATGTCATATTCAAAATACGCAATTTTTTTCGGATAAGAAAGCGCAGCGGCGGCACCATCTTTTTCTATGCCTATTGTTATTACCCTTGCGTGGGGATCGTCAATAAAATCCGTCCTTATTCCTTTCTTTTCGCATTCTGATGTGAAATCGTTCCTTTCTCTCCATGCTTTTTTCGTAAAAATCGCTTTCCATTATGCAATAATTCGCCAAGTCCAACAATGTATCTTCCACCGATTCATCACTTACATGCTGTTCTGCCCCATTCATCAGCGATTCAAGCCTGTTCAGTTTGTCGTTCAGCCTAATCAAAATGGCATTCGGGTATTTCTCCCTAACCTGTGCAAAACTGTCGCCGTAATCGGCATTTTTAGCCTTGTAGGTCTCGAATAACTCCTTGCATATTGTCCAGTGAATACATTCCTTTGCGTCGTTTTCTCTTTCTTTCTGGTCTTCGCATACCCATGCATTCCTTGACCCTCTTAGCATTTCATCAATCATTGATTCTCCGATAGCGGTAACACTATCGTTAAATTCTTTCACCGTTTCCGCCCTTTTCGGGCTGTTTTCCTTGCTTCTCATTTCCGTCCTCCTACAGATTTTTTTTCATGAGAATAATAGCTATAGCTATTACAATCATCGACTGAATGTAATATGTTTTTGTTTTTCGATAACTGGAATCAAATATACATCCAATGATGAAACTCAGTAGCAACATCCCGTATCCTGCCGTAAATATCATTCTATCCCCTCCCAGTCTATAGCTTGCCCACACTCGCAATGATGGGGCTTGCCGTCGTGATACAAAACAATTACTTCCCCACATGTAGGACACTCGAATCGCCATAGTTCTTCATTGTCTATCGGCTTCATCGGCGTTTGCTTCCGCATGTCCTCCACCGCCAGCTCACACGCTTCTGTGATAGCCTGTATACTTGCTGTCTTTCCGCTGAATCCTGCGTAATATTCAATCTCTGCGATTGCTTCCGCAGTTGTCTCCGGGTCTAACAATCTAATTGCTTCTTCCCTCGTCATTCTTCCTCACTCCAATCTATCTTCTGTCCGCAGTTTGGGCAGTATTTATATTTGTCCGTTTCCACTTCGTAATCTGTATCGCAGTTCGGACAGACCCATGTGTCATAAACTAACGCACCATTCCAATATCCATCACCTTCGATTCGATGTCACAATGCGCTGTTATCCATTCTTTCAATTCGTCAGCGTCTATTAGTCTCATTCCTCTACCTCCTTGTTCCAACAATCTGAACATCTTTTTTCTTCACATTCTGTCTTAACTGCAATTCCTAACGCTTCGCAGCAAGAGTATGGTGTTCCATCTTTCATTAGCATTGCATTCGGAAACTTCTCCAAAAGCACAGTTTTTCTTGTTTTTCGCGGGTGTTCCTCAGCCCACTGACGAACAATATTAGTAGCTTCAATAGGATGTTCGATTTCAAAATCACAACAAATAGAATCAAAACCATTGTTGTATCTTGATAATGGACATTCATGACATTCTACACCCACACATTGGTCTTCTATTCGCCCCAAGCTGTCTAACATTCTTTTCTTTTCAGCTAAATAATTAAATTCCATCTTCATTCTCCTTTCAGGCATTCAGCTTTACATCTTCATACTTTACCGTCATGCTACGCAGGCTCTTTATGTCTGCGTAGATGTCCAGTATCTCTTGTTTTACTCTTTCAATAAATTTCTCCGCCTCTGTCGGCGTATCTTGAATGTTCCAAACTATCATGTCATAGTGCCGAACCATCGCCATTTGCTCACCGTCTACAATGTAATGCAGTCCTTTGATTTTGCTGTCTACTACATAGGCGGTGATGTTTGCCAGCTCCATGTCCCAGCAATGGTACTTAGGGAATTTATATTGTCTCATTTTTTTACCCACCACTTCATTACATCTTCTCCTGTTTTCCATTCTCCTTTTTTTCCCGAGGCTTTGAGCATTCTGTCAAATGCCCTTATGTACGCTTGTTTATATTTCGGATATTTTTCCAATTCTTCCGCCTGTTTTGTGCCCATAGGGCAACCTATACATCCCAATCGTGTATATCCCTCGTCATACAGGCTACAGTAAGGTATGTCGTATGTGTGAATGAACTCCCATACATCTTCATCTTCCCAATCTATTATTGGGTTAAGGATATGACTGCCTCTTGTCGGGCAAATTCGTACCATTTCTTCGTTATCCGGGTTATCAGGGTCAAGGCGTATTCGTTTTTTGCTTCCGTTAGCGGCTTCCAGTCCCCCCCTCAATCTCCGTTTTGCGCTCTCGGAATGGCGTACACCAGTGACACAAAATCGCCATTCGCCACCGGATTCTTTCAGTGATTCACAACAGTACCGCACAACTCTTGTTGGTGGCATTTTCTTTCGCGGTATCAGGTTCCACATTGTTATCCGTGTTCCGTCCTTGTATCGCGGAACCTCAAATATTACATCCGGGTGCTTTTCCTTGATAAACCTAACCAGTTCCGGTGGGTCTACACTCGTTAAGTTATAATGCGCGTCATATTTTACTTTAGCCATATCAGCTAATGCCTTAATTACAACGCTGTCTTTCCCTCCCGAAAAGCATAGGTAATATCCCTCTTCGGGTTCAAACATCTGCAATCGCCTTATCGCAACCTCGACCTTGTTTAAGCCGCTCATGTTTAATTGGTTAATCATGTAATTACCTCCATGTGTATCTTTGCGCTTGATACTGCCCATATGTCAGTCGCCGAAGTCGCGCTTGTTCGTTTATGTCGGGTATATGCGTCTCGCGCTTTGTCGGCTTGTGGAAATTCTCACGGCATTCATCGCAACAGTATCTTTGTCCGCGCAAGGCTTCAAATTCCACCCCACAGTTTTTGCATTGTTTAATCATCTTCTGCCTCCTTCCACCGCTGACCGCAGAGCGGACAAAACGCATAATTGTCTACCGTTCCCGATTCGGCTATCATGCCATGCTTACATCTCGGACAGATGAACCGCCCGCTTTCCTCGACTTCGGGTATCATCACCTCTTGGTACTGCAATATCTTCTCGATGTACTTGAACATATATCGAATCTGATAAATCGTATCTGCGCCCGACCGCCGTTCGCTTGCTCGGCGCAATTCTTCAAGCCATCTAATCGCGGCTCTCGGTGTTAATTTGTTCTTCTTTGGTGTCATTTCTTGCCTCGTAAATTTTCATCCAATCTTCAAATGTCATTGTTACTAAAATTTCATGGTTGTTCTTCTTGTGGAATACCGCCGGAAGTTCATCCGGCTTTGCGTCCCGCTTTGCTTGCCATACCCAGTCATACAGCTGCATTTTCTCTTGGTGCTTCGCTTCGATATGGATTCCCGGCAGTCCTACCACATCCGCGTCGCCGTTTGCTCCGCAGTACTGCTGACCTCTTCGGCAGTTATAGCCGTACACTCTCAGTCTGCTTGCAAGCTCCCTCTCGAACCTCGCGCCTTTGGATTTGCTGTTTATCATCGTTTCCCTCCTCGCGTTCGTTTTAGTGCGTTATACCTCGAATTAAAAGCCTCTGTGCTTGTCTCGCTAAAAGGGTACATCTTCATCTACAGCCGCGAAACCTTCCGGGATAGGTTCGTCATATTCCGGGCGTGTTCCCTGTCTGTCTCCCCATTCCAAAAATTCTACTCTGTCAGCTATGACATCCGTGGTGTAAACCGTCGCTCCATCCTTATTGGTGTAGCTTCCGGTCTGCAATCTGCCTTGAACGCCTACCAGTCTTCCTTTTGCAAGGAATCTTTCGCAGTTTTCAGCCTGTTTGCCGAAGCAGATAACTCTCGGAAAGTCCGCTTGCTTCTTTTCGTCTTTTTTCACGGGTCTGTCAATTGCAACGGTAAATGTGCATACCGCCGTTTGTGTGCCTGATGTGTATCTTACTTCCGGGTCGCGGGTAAGGCGACCAATTAAAACTACTGAATTCATTTTGCCTCCTGTAAATAATCTTCAAATTTCATTTGTTCTAATGGTTTCCATGCGAGCATTTCATTCTTCGCCCGCTCATAAAAATTTCTGTCAATTTCAAATCCATATGCATTTCGGTTGAGTTCGATTGCTGCTCTAAGTGTTGAACCACTTCCACAGCACGGGTCAATTACCGTGTCCCCCTCGTCTGTGAATATCTCAATCAACTTCTTAAGCAATCCAACCGGCTTTTGTGCCGGATGTATTTTCGGAATATCCTTTCCGTCTTTTTCCCAACTAAACCAGTTGAACACCATATGCCCCGTTCCGCGAATGTTTTTTCCGTTTTCGTCAATCTGCAAGCCGTTTCTGAATTTCGGAAGTTTGTCTCGGTACAGAAGCAATGCATATTCTGTTGCGCCAACTACACGCATGTTTGCCTTTAAGACTTGTGGGCTGTAATTCTTGATAAACACAAGAGGTATGTAGTTATTAAATCCATGCTTTTTTGCCGCGTTTATCAAAGTTGACTGCTGTTCAAAGGAACAGAATACAATCATGCACGGGCTGTTGCTGCTTCGTCCTCTTCCCTGCTTTGATGTGTCCTCTTTTTTCATCATTTTGTGGCAAAAGTGAAAATATTCGTAAAGGTTAAAATTAAAGTCGGAATTGAACGCTGCCCTTTTTGCGAATTTGCTTTCGCCGTTTTTGTTGTCGCCGCCGTTGTACCACATCGGATTACTGCCGTAAAAGTTATTGCCGACATTGTAAGGCACATCAGCAATGATTAACTGGGCGGGCGGTATTGCATATTTCTTGTAATTTTGCATAGAATCTCTGAATATCTCACATTTTACACTATTCATGTTTTATCCTCTCCAATTGTCTGATCAGCTTAAATGCTCTGCACTCTCTAACATCTTCTTCAATCCCGAACAGGATTTTAAGCTGTTCAAGCATTATCTCAACATCTCCGATTTCCTCGGCAATCGCGTTTTTTAAGCCTTTTAGCTGCTGTGCGTCGTCGCCTGTGTATCGCCAAAATTTCGTTATTGCCTGCGTCAACTCTGCCATCTCTTCAATGGTCTGTCTGCTTTGCGGCTCTATCCCATAGTGCCGGGCGATTTGTTCTATAAGTTTCATTGTTCCTCTCCTTTCAGTGCCATTTCCATTTGTGGAAAATCATTTTTAACTTTCTGCCGGCGGATAGACTGTCCGTTCATTACCACCGGGTGGCAGCGTTCGAGAACCCTGTCATAGATTCTTCGTTTGCCAATATCCGAAGCCTTTTTTATCTCTTCGGTCGTCAGATTCGTTGTAATAATCATCGGCAATCCCGAACGATAGCGAGAATCGATTATGTTAAAAACCTGTTCCTGCATGTATTCTGATTCTCTTTCAGCCCCTAAATCGTCGATAATCAGTAATGCGTACCGATTCAACCCGTCGATGTATTCCTGCCTACCATCGAATGACGATTGCAAGATATTAACCATCGTTGCAAAATTTGTCATTAAGACTTTGTGTCCGTTGTCTATGAGCCGATTCGCTATACATGCCGATGTATGACTTTTTCCCGTTCCGACGGTTCCGCAGAAGAGAAGCCCTTTTCCTGAAGCCTTAAACTCATCAAACTGCTCCGCATATCTCTTCCCGATTCTGAGCATTTCGCTATCGTGTGAGTTTTCAAACTTGCATTCGCTCAATGCGGATTTGCCAAAACAAATTGCTCGGTTTCGTCGTTTTTCCTCTTCGTCCTCTTTCTCTTTTGCCGCTTGCAATTCTTTCTTTCTGCAATCGCAAATGCAAGAAACTTTGCGTTTTTCGCCGAGTATCTTGATTGTGGTTTCGGTAGCCTGTCCGCATACCGCGCAGCGCATTACACCGTCCTCGCCTATGTATTCACTTGGACTTTTCGGAACATTGTCCGATATCTTTTCAATCATTTTTCACCTCAAAATAAATCGTCTAAATCGTCAGCAACAGGTGTTTCGCAAAACCTTCTTTGCGTTCTTGTAGGGTGGTGAACATTCTCAGCCGTTCCCTGTCTCTCCCATGTTCTGACCGCTGCTTGCCAGTTTTTCATTTTGTTTTTACCGACCATCCAACCGTTGGCTGTGTAATAATCAACAAACCTTTGCGCGTCTACGCTGTTATTTCTTTCGGTACAATAGGCTCGTACTTCATCGACTGTAGGTGCTACGAACCTCTCACGCGCGCGCGCGTTTTTGTTGTTATATATATTATTATCATTGTTGTCATTGTTGTTTGTGTCCGCAAACTGTCCGCAAACTGTCCTTTTTTCGTCCTTTTTCTGTCCTTTTGCGTTTTGCACATCGTTGTAAAATGCGTAATTTTCAATGACTATAGCCGTTATTTTGCCTGTCCTTTTTATGTCCAACATTGCGTCTGTTTTGAGTGTATTTAGGAAATCACGCACTCTGTGTCTGCTCCACCCCCAACGGTTAGATAACTCTAATAAACTTAGGCTTACTGTCCCCCTTTCAAATGTCATTATTTGATTCTTGTAAGGCTTCTTTACTTCTTCGTGATTTGCAAGCATAATGAGGTCAATCCATGCTTGACCTTTGCTGAATGGTTTATCGTTCCACAGCCAATGGTCTTGCAGCTGCCTGCTAATCGGGACCCAGCCTTTTCCCAATTCAATCACCTGCCTTTTTTTGCGAATTTAAGCGTTACTTTTTCTCTGTTTCCTATCTCTTTCTTGGTGCAACCCTCTCCCGCCGGACAACCTCTCGGCTCTCCGGTTTCGAGTAAATAGTCACAGCTTTTCGTGCCCCCATAATGCCCTCGGAAGAGGTATTTGCACCCTTGACAAGATTTGTCTATTGTGTGTTCCATTGCTCCTTCAGCCTTTCGATTTCATCTGGTGTCATTGTTTCAATTCCTTGTTCCTTGCAATCCGCCACAACTGCGTCAATCAGCCTTGACATTTCTTTGGTGTCGTATACCGACGAACCATAGTAGCACTTGATGTTTTCGTAGCCCGCAATCTTTGACTTTCCAATACTTTCGCATATCCATCCGCTTCCGTTTTTGCCCCAGTTTTCCACCCATCGGTCAACTGCTTTTTCGGCAATCGGTACGATGTTAAATGCTCCGTAATCTCGTACATAATTCTTATAAACTTCCATGTGCGAAATGTGCAGCTTATCGGACAGCTCTTTGCAAAGTTTCCAAAAGTAGGCATTTGCGTCAAGGCTTCTTTTGCGCTTTATAGGCTCGATTTTGATTGTGTAATCTTTCATCGGGTCTATTTGCCCGACAGTATCCAAAAACTCGTGTACGGCTCGAATTTGCCCCTTCTCGAGGGGTATAATCAAGTTGTCTTGCCTGTAGAGAAGTTCGAGCCGTGGTCGCTCTTTAATCTTCATCGCTTCCACCTACCCATGAATATTTATCGTACACCAGTTTCTTTTCATCCCAGTTCTTATAAGTGCTGTTCAGGTAGTCTCTGATGTATTTTTTGAATTCTTCACGATAGCCGCCGTTGTCATACTTGAAGTGGCAATCCCTACACAACATCACAAGGTTTTCGGGAATCCCCATACCCCCTTGCGCCCTGCTAATGTAGTGGGCGCACTCGAGGTACCACGGTCTGCCGCACAGTATGCAGCAGTCTTTGTCTCGCTTCCTGACTTTCCGTCGGGTATCCGGGGATATTTTGGTATGTTCCTTCATGCTCATTCTTTGCCTGCGGTGATTCTTACATATCCCGCCTTGCCTTTCTTCGTTACTTTCTTGAGATACTTTTTATACAAATCGGCATTCTCGGCTGCGAATCCATCAACATCAAATTCCCATTTTTCGGTCGGTTCTCCGTCCGGAACAAGTGTTATCTTCGTTCCGTTCGGGGTCTCCCATTTCTTGATGTGGTATTTTTCCATGCCTGCCTTGAGGTCGGATTTTGCGTCCTTATACTCTTTTTCAATCTGTTTGAAAATCTCAAGTTGAGATTCCAAAAGAAGCACTCTATCGGCTATCTCCACAATTTCTTGCGGTTGCATTTCCTCTTCCGTCAAGAGCGGATTCTCTTTCAGTCTCAACCAGTCCGCCCGGAAGCGTTCAACCTCTTCTTTGATGTACTCTATATATGCGGTATAATCTGATTTTTTAATGTGGTAAACGGTTAAGTTATCCGAATTGAATTCCTCGTTGAAATCTTCCGGTCGTTCATATATCGCCAAAATACCGTCCTCGTAGCCGTACATTTCGATTCCCATAAGAAGCTGGCAAAGGTAGTAATCGTAATCGCTGACAGCTTCATGAATTACGGAAGTGGTTTTGATTTCAAGAACCATTCCCTTGTCATAGTCCACTCCGTCAGCGTGGTATCTCAAATAACCGTTTATGATTTTCCCTTCAACAAAATTTGTAGACCATTGAGAGTTGATATACTCTCTGATTTGCGGTTCTAACACATTGCCGTACTTTGTGTATGCGTTGCCTGTGAAGTCCGATTCCTCAATCCCGGCTTTCTCCTTCAAGAGCTGCCAACGGGTCTTGAATTTGGATATATTCAGAATTGCGGCAATGTCGCTGCCACCTATGTATTTATCCCTATCTTTTGTTACATCCTGCATTTATTTCCCCTCCAAGTTCTCTAAAACTTCCTTGAATCTCTCATCTGTGGTCTGACCGTTTAATCCATAATCCTTTGCGACTTCGGTAAATGGTATATTATTATCTCTCAGATAAATAATCAGCTTTTCACGATAAGTTAGGGTTCTTGTTTTCGGTGCAGCTCCCTGATTATCTTTTTTGCTGTCATTGTACTTTGTATTGTCTTTGTTCCAATAAACATCTGCCCCAATACCGAGGGATTTGCAAGCGACGGAGATAGCGTCCGTCAGAGCCATTTTGTAGCATTCGTCATTTACATATAGCCCGTTCTTTTCATTCGCTACAAGCATTGAGCCGCCGATTCCTACAATCGGCTTGCTCCATTCATCGCCTTGCTTGACATAGAGGTTTATTTTCACATTCGCGGTAATTTCATCTTTTGCCATCGCTGTTTCGAGCCACTGGTCTACAATCTCGTAGTACCATCCGAAGCCGCAAACCCCAAATTCTTCGGTGAGTGTCTTGATTCGCCACATCGGGTTAATATCGGTCATTCCTTTAAGTCTGCCGCCGCCAATGTTCTTCTTTGCCGTTTCAGGCACTTGCCTGAATTTATCGTATAATTCAAGATTGTTCATCTACTCTACCTCCTTAAACTCTCCGTCAATTAACTGATAGAATGTATCTTCTTTGATTCTTTCTCCGTCTACTTGCTCAGTCTTAACGCAAACTGGAACATATCTGTCCTTGTTAGGGTCGCGTTTCCACTCCGTAAGAGTTATCCAGCTGCCTTTTTTCGCTTTTGCTCTGCTATTGATTCCCGCACACATGATCACACTGTCTTCACCGCTTGAATATATCTTCGCGTAATTGCCGCTACTGCCTATCTTCGCGGAATAGCCGCTACTGCCTATCTTCGCGGAATCGCCGCTACTGCCTATCTTCGCGGAATAG
>ERZ1034678.141-NODE-141-length-39839-cov-7.601724_pt1 | contig 39839 bp, 56 predicted proteins | sample MGYA00520640_ERZ1034678 | MGnify/ENA primary metagenome ERZ1034678 (study PRJEB33766, sample SAMN09781767) | gut metagenome | biome: gut microbiome | host: Homo sapiens | place: Madagascar | study: EMG produced TPA metagenomics assembly of the PRJNA485056 data set...
GGGATACGGAATGCTATAACGGTATAGCAATCCAATTTATAGTACATTGTACGTGTTGATATTCTTGGTGACTATTCCAAACGTCCATAGTAAACCCAGTTGATGTTTTGTTATACACCATTTCCGTAACAGAAGGCCATCCCCATGTTTCAAATTTTGGAAACTGAAGAGATGTGATAACAACATAATCTGTTTCGATTGGTGTATTAAATTTAACCTGAACAACGTTATCATTTATGTTTGTTGTCATGGTAACAACACCTCTTTGGGATACGGAATGCTATGTTAAAAGACAACAAAGGTTGCCTTTACGGCTTTATTGCCAGACTGCAAATATAAACATCCATTTTGATAATAAGCAGTTGCATGTAGACTTATATCAGAAACATAATAACAGTCTACACAATCACTTGCATTTGTATTGTATTTAATAAAATGAGATATTGGAAACACCGTAGAACACAGTGGTCTATTGTAGTAGACACATATTAAACAACCCATTTTTGTTGTTGGCAAATTTACCTTAAATGATTCATATGAAGTAGAACCACTTGTTTTTGCCACTTCTATAGGAGCTTGGGATACGGAATCCCCAGTTAGCTTATAGCCCTTATTTTAGACTTTCTAGCTTTGTCGAATATCAGCTTCTCGACAGCCGCCTGAGCTTCTTGGCAGATTGTTTTACGAGGAACGATATAGTGATTATATGCCGTGCTAATCTCTGTATGACCAAGCATCATGGCAACGGTTTCGATGCCAACTCCTGCTTCGATTGCAAGTGTAGCCCATGTATGGCGCATGTTGGTCATAGATACATATGGTACACCAACCTTCTTACACTGTGACTTGATGGCGCGAGCCGCCTTATCGGGAGAGACATCACCGATAAGAAGCCCATGTCCTTTAATCTGCTTTAGACGCTGACGTGCAAACTTAGGTAGATAGCAAGACCTAGTAGACTTCTCTGTCTTAGTTTTTACTGTGATGATTCGACCATTCACATATTGACGCGACTTGCTGATACGCACCTCGCCAGTCTTAAGATTGATATCAGACCATTCGAGAGCGCAAGCTTCACCACGGCGCAAACCAAGAGTTACAGCACAGATGGTTACAGCTTCAGCCCAATGACCCCACATGCCGCGAAGCATCTCTGATACCTCTTGTGCGTCTAAAACATCTGGGCGATAAGGCTTGGGGTGGTTTACTTCTATGTATGCGGTTGGATCGATAATATGTAGACGCTTCTTGCGAATCCACCAACGGATGATTTGGCGAATACATTTAAACGCTTTCTCTCCTGCACCAGCCTTTTCAAATGAGTCTACCCACTCCTGCAAATCATCGGGGCAGATATCTTCAATCTCACATTCGCCCCATCGCGGAAGTACATGAAGGCGCATTGATGAGTCGTATCCAGCTACAGTAGATGCCGCCCTCTTCTGTGTTTTCTCGGGTAGATAATGCTGTTCATAGATGTCGATAAGTTTCATTTTTTAAGTCCTTTCATTGAAAAAATCCCACGCAATTTAACTCGAAATGAGTATATAACTTGCGTGGGATTTTTTCAATGGTGCATATAAATTTATTTATATATAAATTAAAAGTTCTACAATTTTGAATATTAGAAAACACATTTTATGTTACAATATTAACCATATTTATAAACTCTAACGACCAAGGAGGTATGTCTATGTACGAAGTGCCTTGTTTAAATCTTAACGGAGACACAATTAATAGATTCTATCAATGGGACATAGACCAGAAGATAGTTATCGACCTTAATGGATGCGATGAAAGATATCTTCAGAATCCACCTGAAGTACATTTCTCTAATTCAAGTAGAAAAGAAGCGTTGGTTGTTCGCTCTACTGTAAAATATAGTGGCGATGATGTAGCCGTTCAAGATGACAGCGTGGCAACAATGCACGCAGGAGATATCATTATTGCCGACATCCCTAATATTCTATTGCAGGAGCCTTATCCTCTACTTGTCTATGTATATTTAACTGACGCAGATGATTCGTCTTCTCAGAAAACAATTCTATATAGTGAGATCCCTGTTCGTAAACGTGCAAAGCCAAGCGATTATCTCTACGTTGAGAATATTACTCGCATTACTGCCGAGATGATTAAAAAAGAAATTGAATCTAGCACCGAGACGGCTAGAACAGATGCCATTAACGAGATTAATAACGTTAAAACAGAGTCTATAGCTACTGTCACAGATACAAGAGATACTGCTGTAAATACCATAACGCAGACTAAGACAAACGCCGTTAGAACTGTTGATGAAGCCAAAGAAGGCTTTATCACTACTGGCAACGGTCTTGTTAATACCGCCACTGAGATTAAGAATAATACTCAGAAGACATATGATGATGCCGTTTCTGTTGCAAATAAGACTCAGCAGACTATTGAGACAAACATAAACACGCTCATCACAAAGAACGGCGTGTATCTTAAGACTGTTAACGATGGAAACGGCAACGCAAATCTTGCCATTCTCGTAAACCAATCATAAAGGAGGTGCGATGATATGTCAACTGCCTATCATGTTGAAACTATTGAGCGCATCACCGAGCAGATGTTAACAGAAGAAGTAGTCAGCGATGTAAACAAGATAATGTGGGACGCAGACACGCAGATTAAAAAGATTAAAACTGATGCTGTTAATGAGATTGAAAAAATTACTCCCGAAGCCGTCAATGCAATCAACAAAATTGAACAAGATGCTTTAAAGTATATTGCCAGTGAAAAGCGGGATATGGTTTTTACTTTAGGTGAGAATGATGCCGATGGTAATCCAGCAGTAAGGGGCAAACTGCGCAAAATTGATACTGATACTACTGCGATATATAATAAGCTTCTTGATGTCGCTCCCAATACAGAAGCAAAGATACAGCAAAATATAAGAATTATGATTGTTAATGATGGTTATGCTATTGAGCCTGTAAACGATGGCAGTGGAAACGTTGCCGTTAATTTAGCAAGGAGGTCTGTATAAAATATGGATGGAAATAAGATAATGAAATCCCTTGGCGGTCTTGAGGTATATGACGAAGCTTGCAGACAGCGCGTTGTAGGTATTACAAGTGCTGGCACTGGTGCCGCATATACTGCTACCGTTAAGGCAATTGAAGTTCTTTCTGTTGGTGCTAACTTTGTTATGGTGCCACATGTTACCAGTACTACTACTGCGCCAACATTAAATGTCAATGGTCTTGGTGCTAAGAATATCAGGGTGCGTATTTCTAGCTCTCCTAAATCTACTATTCAATTACCAAGCGAAGATTTCCTTGCAAACGGCAAGCCAGTAAGACTTATATATGACGGTCAATATTGGGTTGTTGATGATATGGTTCAGCCTAATGCCAATGGACTATATGGTACTGTTCCTGTGGCTTCTGGTGGCACTGGTGGCACAACTGTTGAAGAAGCCAGAAACAACTTGGGTCTTGGAAATACAAGCGGCGCTCTGCCTATTGCTAATGGCGGTACTGGATGTACAACACTTGCAGATGCTAAGAAGCTGTTTAGCGTAGCAGATGATACTGGTGTCATTCCCGTATCGAGTGGCGGCACTGGTGCCAAGACAGCTGCCAATGCAAGAACGAATCTTGGTATTACTCCTGCCAACATCGGAGCCGCTGAAAGTTCGCATGAGCATAGTGCTAATGATATTACAAGTGACACTCTTGCTATCGAACATGGTGGCACTGGTTCTTCTGATGCTGCTACTGCAAGAACCAATCTTGAAATCACCTTAAATAATCTTGGTATTACATGGGGAACTGATGCAGCTCCTTCTACGGGAAAGGCAAATACAATATATATCCAAATTAATTAATACCTTGGAGGTGGTTATATGGCAGAGGTTTATTCTGATTGGGTAACTAGTTATGTATACGGAACAAACAAACATAGATGCTGTATTACATACAGCATATCAAGTAATGCAACAGAATATACAGTATCGGCATATACACAAATTCAATCAGATGCAAGTTGTAATATTCAATATAATGGCGTAAACGTTACAACAAATGTTGATGGAACTACTAAATCAACCAACACAAGGTTTTATGATACAACATGGTATCCACAAAATACTGGCGATACTTATGCAAGTAAAACAATTAAAAGAACCAAATCAGATCAGACTATTAGCGTGTCTGGCTCTTATTCTGGCGGTGGATTTTCTGGTAGTAAATCGTTTAATATAACCGTTCCAAAGCTTGATTCATATACTGTTTCATACAATGCAAATGGCGGTTCTGGCGCTCCTAGCTCACAAACAAAATGGTACAATGAAGCGCTTAAGTTATCTAGCGTGATTCCAACAAGAGAAAGATATGAGTTTTTAGGGTGGGCTACTTCACAAAATGGAAGTGTGTCATATTCTGCTGGTTCAAACTATACATCTAATTCTGGTATAACTCTATATGCGGTATGGAAATTAAAAGCATCTGTTGTCACTATATATGACAAGAATGGTGACGCACATAAAGGTGTTACACACTTTTATAACGACAATGGTGAGTTACATTACGCTGTTATCACAGTATATGACGAAAACGGCAAGGCTCATAATGTGGTATAATATGCATGACATAAGTTAGGCTACGTTCTAAGGAGAACATTATGGCTGAAACATCAGAACAATCTTTTATTGGCACAATGTCAACCAATGAAATTTGGAGGGGCAATGATACCAGTCGGTGTCTAACTGACGATCTAGATGCTATGGACACAATTCATGAATCTTTGTCAAACACTTATGCCGCGAAGAATCATACGCACTCTGGATATGCTGCTAAAAACCACACTCACAGTTATCTACCTTTAAGCGGTGGAACACTCACAGGAAATGTCACAACAAGCAAAGACATTAATATGGGTGTAGAAGCTGCTATACAAGGCAAGACATCAGACGGAACTTTGAAGAATGTATTCGTCCCCGTGTCTGCTGCTGGCAATACGGCAATTGGATATGATAACTATCAAAAGTCTAACGGAACAACCAATCTATACGGTAACTCTGTTCGTATTTGGAGTAAAACTGGCGGTCTTATTGGTTCTAATTATGGTGAGAATAAGGTTCTGTGGAGCGGTGCTTCATACGTAAAAGAGGACGCTACTATTACCCTTTCTGGCAATGTGTCTGCGCAACCTCATGGCATTTCTCTAATATTCAGTGCATATGACGTTGCCAATACATCTCCTGTTAATTCTAGCTGGAACTCTTTCTTTATTCCTAAATACGCCGTAGCAAATGATAACGGCGGTGGGTTCTCATTCATACTTGAGCGTGGTGGAAAGTTCTACAAGAAGTATCTTTATATTAATAATAATGAGATAAATGGCAATGCTGTAAATAACAACTCGGCCTTTTCTCTTCATGGTCAAACAGTTGATAATCGAAACATGGTTCTTCGCTATGTAATCGGTGTTTAAATAATTCAGGGAAACAGATTAATTTCTGTTTCCCTTTTTTTTACGATTTTTGGTTGCCTTCTTTTTCAATAATGTATTTTAAATCACTGCGAATAGATTCTATTTCCTTTTGAACGCTTTCTAATCTAGCCAGAATCTTTATTATTGAATCTTGTTATAATGTCATTGCATCCATCTCCTTTTTATCGTTTTATAAAGCATATAAAAAAGAGGTTCAATTAAGAACCTCAATGAGTGTAAGGTGTTGTATGTATTTGTCTAGTTGCGTAGACTTAGCCGAAGGAAATGGACGATAGTGTTTAAGCAAATCTGTAAGCAAATATGACTCAAATACATACAACATTAATATAATGTTTTGCTTATTTTACCCAAATCCAGGAAATCCTTAACCCCTTATATATCAAGGAGTCATAATTACTTACTCGTTGTTATCTCCTAGAACTCCAAATGCAAAGCCCTTATATATATTACTTTATTTACATAGTGTTTGCAAGCTTGTTTAAAAAATTTACGCAACTAATACGCAACTGCTTAAAAACGCAAAAAATAAATTTGCTTAAATCTCTACGCAAATTGAACCTCTACGCAAATACTCAAATAGAAAACATAAAAAAGACTCCCTATTATAATAGGAAGTCTTCTGCTTTTGCCACTTCTTCATTCAGTTTTGTCTCTAACAAGTGGGTATATTTAAGAGTGACCGAATAATCTGCATGACCCATAATTCTTTGTATTATTACTGGATCTATTTTTTTCTCAAAGCATCTTGTAGCAAAAGTATGCCTAAATGCGTGTGGATAAATATGCTTAACCAATTGTGGCTCACGTCCTTCAATAGACGCATTATATTTTTCTTTTTCATTAATATTTTTTAATACCTTTTCTATATTATGTGATAAGGCGTATCTCGTCACTGGTGATCCAAGCGTGGTTGTAAATACTAAATCTCCAAGATCTTCTTTAAGTCTCCATCTACTTCCGAGTTTTTTCTTATATTCATCTTGTTTTATCTTCCATGATTTAAGAAGCTCTCCAACATTGCCAAAGAACGGTATGCTTCTGTAGCTATTACTTGTTTTAGGACTGGTTAGATATTCTATTTTTTTGCCCTCTACATAGCCTATCGTTAAACTTCGTTGTATCCTTATAAACTTTGATTGAAAATCTATATCTTGCCACTGCAATCCACCAAGTTCTCCTATCCTTACGCCAGTGAGCAACATTATTTGGTATAGTTCATTATAATATTCATGTTGTACTTCATCTAAAAATATTTTTATTTCGCGCGAACTGAGAACCCTTCTTTCTTGCATTGCTTCATTTTCTTCTTTTATAGCTATATTTACACATGGGTTTGATTTTATTAATGAATTTATAACTGCAATATCTAGACATTCCCTTAAAACACCAAGTGCTTCTCTAACGGTTCTAGATTTAAACTTTGTTACAAGGTCATTAGTAGTATTTTGTATGTTCATATGTGTAAGTGTTTCTAATTTTTTATCACCAATCTCTGTTATATATGTGTTGTTTACTTTTCTATGATATGCTTTTCTAGACACTTCTGATTTTAATGCTTGTGATTTGTGTTCGCTAAACCATTCTGAAAACCATTCTTTTAATGTAAGGTTTGGCCTAATATTTTTTTCGTTTCTTAATACTTTGGCCTTTTCAATTTCAAATTCTTTTTTTAATTGTGTTAAATTCATATTATAGATACAAATCTTAACACCGTTTATCATTGCTCTCGCTTCATATCTTCCATCTTTACGCTGCGATAGACCTCTGCCAAGGGGCTTCCCTTTAAGATCTTTGCCCACATTTGTTCACCTCTAGTTGTATTTATATTAATTATAATTTTAATATTATATTAATTTTGCGCAAACTACAAAAGATAAGTTCTCAAAAGAAATTAAGCAAAAAAAATATTCTTTAGTTTTCATCAACATATTTCCATATAAACCCTCCCGCGCTCTTTCTTTTTCCGCGACAACATGCAGACATATGCGATGGATTAATTTTTAATCTTTTTGAAGCGTCTGCCATACAGCCCCATATTTTTATAAACTTATTTTCTTTTGTATATTGTGCAACTCTTCTTGCTACTGGGCTTTCAGAACCACTTAAAGCATAATGTCCAATATTTGATTCGCTTAATTTTCTTTTGTGTTCTTTTGAAAAATGTTTACCGTAATTAGGATTCTTTTCTCCTTTTAATTTTTCGCTCATTTGCTTCCGTTCTTCTTTTGTATATTTCTTTCCGTAATTCGGATTGTTTTTACCTCTAATATAATATCTTGGTTTTCCTTTTTTGTGCTTCGCTTATCTTTTTCTTAGTTTCATCTGATACGTGTCTGCCAGTATTCGCCTTTATTAATGCGTTTTTTGTTTGTTCTGGCATAACTCTATCCCTATGTTCCCACGACTTTTTAAGCTTTGCTTTTGTTTCGTCTGAATGTTTGCCCTTACTGCCACCGTGCCTAAAATTATATCCATTCTTTCTATTAAGAGTATCAAATTTATTAATAAGAAATTCTTCTAATTCATCTGCTTCTTCTAATGTTAAATTTTTATCTATAATTTCATGTTTAAAATTATCCCATCCATATTTCTTTATTGATCTATAAAAATATTCATTATGCTTATACCCGACACCATTTACTCCCCACCTTTTTTCAGGAGGATATTGGCACGTCTGTCCTACGTATTTCTTACCATTTGTTTTATTTGTATGCACATATACGCAATAGCTTTTGTCTTCATTCTGTATATCTTCATCTTCCAAAATAAATCCTAACTATTAATATCTCTAACCCAAAATGGGGCTATAACAAGCCCCACAGCATATATATTTAGTTGTTATTTAGATTATACTTTTTGTAAATTTCCTCTTTTACTTCAAAGTCTGATTTCGAATCAAGATAAGCATACTCTTTCATATACCAATCCGACTTATCAATATCTTCTCTGCCGCCCTTGTCAAGCGCACGCTTGCGATATTTATGTGAGTTGAGCTTACAGAAGGACATCGTTTCCATAACGCCAAATAGAAGAATCATCTCGTCAATGCATTCAATGCCATGCTCGTAGTGAGACGGGTGATTTACCATATCTTTATCAATGCTAAGATTGTCTACGTTGTCATACATACTGTTTACAAACTCAGCAACCTCCTTAAGCTCCTCCTCATTACCATGAACAATAAGAGAGTTGTTGCCGCTCTTGCTCTCGTTATAACTAATTACCGCCATGCTATACACGCTCCTTATATGTCTTATTCAGTCCACATGGATTGAACTCGGTGCAAATACCGCCACGATAATAGCAGTTAGGCACTAGTAGTCCCTCAAACTCTGGATTAATCTTAACAACCTCATCACAAATAGCCTGTACTACTTGACGCGTCTCAGGAGAAGCCTGTGTACATAGACGCTTATGTGCAATTGTCATAAGCTCTTCTGCGTTCATATACCAGCACATCGAAACTGGCGTATCTTGACGTGCGGCATTACGATCGTAATTATCTTGACGGTCATTGCGTTGCGTCTTTACAAATGGCGTTGCGTGAATATGGCGTACTAAATGTGTTGCTACCCACGAAGGAATGTTATTCAGCCTAAAACAAAACTCTAGTGTGCGGATTGGACTATGCTGGGCAGCAAGCAACTTCTTCTTCCATTCCATTGTAGGCGGCTTTGTACTCTTCTTATCGACAGTAACTAGGGTACACGTCTTTGCGAGCATCCAATCTTCATCAGTAGGATGCTTAAGAATCTCTACAGAAAAGTCGTTCATATATCCTCCTAGAACTTTATATGAAGTGCCAAAAGACTAACGTTTTTGTATATCTTTTGGCACTATTATAGCATATATATTTATTTGTTTAGATAAGAATCAATGGCAATCTCTAAGAACTTTAGGTAGTCTTCCCAAAGGCCGCGCTTATAAATATAGCCTTTAACATCACGTGTAAGACATAGAGTTTTCATATCTTGCTTGTAGTCAAACGGCTTACGTTTTCCTTTTGGTCTTAGCTTCTTTGCTAGAACTTCGTCAAGAAACCTATCATTAAACTTTTTAATAACGATATAATTGTCAAGCTTTGAAACTAGACTTTTATAACGAGCAAGCTCATTTTCGGGTATATCTACCTGCGCTTTTGGTAGGTTCTTTGACGAGAATGGACTAGTTTTCGCACCGCTAGTCTTAGGTTTCATTAAAGAAGCAACTTGATCCATATCAGAAGCGTTGAACTTAAATACTACCTCTTCATCTGACTCATCACAGTCAAAAACATTTACGCCATTTTTTCTTGAGAGCTTTAACTACGTTATGACCACGTTGAACAGATGGAATATAAGCAATCAGTTTAGACCTACCGTAATGCCAAATTCTTGAATTGTAATAGCATGGGATATATACGTTATCCTCGTCAATCTTGCCATTGCAATCACGACAGAAATCATTTGTGGCATTATTGATAACAGGTAGAATGCGATATACAGATTTATAATGATTAACTAGATAACCACTCATTAAACCACCCCCCCTATAGATAATCCCCGATTGACCAACCACTTAGCACGCCGTTGCCAATAAGATACATCATAAACATATCTACAGATTCTTTAACCTCAAGAGCTGGTGCAAACTTTGGATTGCGCTCAAGCATACTCTGATAATCATATGGCTGAAGAAACTCTTCGTCCAATACGTCAATTTTTAAATCTTCTGGATTATCTTTTGGAATTGTGACGTTGAATGTTATTGTCGGATATTTATGTACGTGCTTACACAAATACCACGATGTAGTACTCAAATCATAAAATCCAAGCCTGTGCATTTCATCATCTGAAAGAATATGTGCTTTTACATTTGCATTCAATCCATTTTTATTAATAGGTACTTTGCGAAACATACAACGCGCCTTTCCTGTTGGTCTAAAACATTCACATGCGTTTAAGTCTTTGTTGATGTCATCATATTTGACTTCACAAGGAATTGCCCAGTCATTCCAACCAAGATAATGCTTGCATACATCACATGTATACTTACTTTGCATCAGTTGAACCTAGCCCACCATTGCGCACAGCAGTGGTATCATCATCAAGAGTAATACCAAATGGAAGGAAAATACCTTGACAGAATGCGTCGCCCTTGTTGATACGAATCTCCTTAGCTAAGCAGCTGTCATTTGTCAACTTTACAAAAATATTGCCTTCATTATCAGAATCAAAGTAATCACCATCAATAATAGAAACACTATTTGCCATTGACAAACCATACTTAAAGCCAAGCCCACTACGCGGGAACCCCATTAGAACCCAACCGTCATACATCTCACAACGAATACCAGTTGGAATCTTGATAGAATCATTGGGCTCAAGAACAAAGCTCATAGGAGAAAAGAAATCATATCCTGCTGACTGAGCTGTGGCACGCTTTGGCAGCTTGATACCATTGTAGATATTGCGAAGATGCTTCTCAAGCTTATCGTTATCAGTCTCGTCCTTTAGGGCATCAAAAGTATCAAGCCAATCATCATGAAATTGGTTATAGGACACTTTATGAAACTGAGAAACCTTATTCATTTAAATCACCTTTCTTTGTTATTGCATATAACATTAATTATTATACAGTACAATCTTATCTGTTGCTAGTGTTTTTTGAACGTTGATGACTTTTTGATTTGTTGAACCAACCCAAGGACAGTTAACATCAGCAAGCTCTTCTACAAACTCGCCATCGCAAACGTAATCACATAGCTCGACAATACTCTTGCGCTTCTCATCTAACATAATATAATCCCACTGATATCCAGTGTAAAGCCAAATAGTCTTATCAGGATAATTATCTTTAATAAGTACAAGCAAATTATATACATCATCTAAATTACTGTGAAAAAGCGGATCGCCACCAGAAAGAGTAATTCCAGAAATATAATCTTTCTTTAACTCATTTGTAATTTCATCAAATGCGCTAACATCAAATGGTTTACCGCTGTCTGCCCCCCATGTCTCTGGATTATGACAATGCGCACAATAGTGACTACAACCAGAAAGGAAAACAACTACTCTAAGACCGTCTCCATTTAACATATCGTCTGTTCTAATCATATGATAATTCATATTACATTGATTTCCTTTCGCTAATCTCAATTACCTTCGCCTGATTATAGCGAGTCTTGCCATGAATCTTCGTATACCCAATGTATCCATTCATGCGGTCAATCTGTGTGATATTCTCGCTACCGCACTTAGGACATACATCCATATCAAGCTGCTCGTATCCACAGTCTTCGCAATAAGATAATGCTAGGTTGCAACCCTCATAGAAACCCATCTTCATTGCACGCTTTACAATTGTCTTCTGAGCTTCCTTATTGTATGAAACAGGGTAGCGGCAATACTGAATCTTACCACCATTGAAATAGTTCCAGAATCTACCCTCTAAATCTTGCTTCTGAATTGGTGTAATGTCTTCCCATACACCACAATGGAATGAGTTAGAGACATAAGCCCTATCAGATACACCCTTAATGATGCCATACTTCTTGCGGAATTGCTCAATCTGAAGTCCACAAAGGCTTTCTGCTGGAGTACCATAAATAGCATATAGAATGCCGTCTTCCTTCTTAATCTTCTCAGTGTACTCATTGATATATTTCATTACTTCAAGTGCAAAATCTCCATCTTCAACAAGAGATTTTCCGTTATATAGACACTGAAGTTCGTTAAGCGCCGTGATACCAAAGCTCATAGTGCAACACTTAATAATTGGACGAATCTTATCATCTGGCTTTAGATTGCCACCAAGAAAACCACCCTGAGTAAACGCAAGCGGGTTTGTAGAAGCTGGCTTTTCACCAAAGAAATCATAAGTACGCTTATGAAGTCCTCGAATCATTTCAAGATAATAATCAAGAACCTCATAGAAATCCTTGTTCTCCTGTCGCGCCTTAGCAAGAATCATAGGGAGATGCAGGGAAATAGCACCAAGATTCCAGCGTCCCTCGAATACAGGATAATCATCATCATCAGCAGGAGTCATGCCACCACGAACAAACCAAGGAGAAAGACTAGCTCGACAGCCCATAAGCGATACAACCTTACCATACTTCTTATACATAGATGGGATGTAACCATCACCAGTAAGAGATAGGAAGTCTGGATACATTGTCTTGCTACTGCATTCAAGAGCTAGGTCAAACAGATACTCCATCGGTTTGCCTTCGCCATGAAGATTCTCATCATAAAGGAACGTTAGCTTTGGGAATAGAACTGGTCGCTTAAACCCTTCCCTGCCCTGTCCACCCATGCGAACCTTTAGTGCAACCTCTGTAGCCATACGCTCAAACTTATTCTGACCAATGCCAAATGAAATTGCAACGAATGGATAATCACCACGAGAAGAACCTACTGTGTTGAAACGATACTCCCATGATTGGAAACCCTGCTCCATATCACGATATACCTTATCCATGGCATATCGTTCTGCATTCATGGTCTTTTCAATTTTAACACCGTTCTCATCTTCAATATAATCGCAAATATTTGCGTATTCATACCTATACTTCCAATAAGATTTTTCTGCATATGGAGCAAGAATGGTATCAACGCGAGGGATCGTGAAACCACCGTATTGCTGACTCGCTGCACTTATGGCAACATCAGAAATAACATCAAATGCAACGTCAAGACTCTTAGGCTCGTTATACCAAACGTTGCCCATCTCAAATCCACCAGAGATAACATTTGACATGTCAAACAGGCAGCAATTCATGCCATCTAGACGGTCTTTCATATCATGGATATAGATATAACCATCATTAACCGCCTGTAGCTCTTCACGATTAAGGAAAAATTTACGATACAGGTTCTTATTAAGCTGACCATAGATAAGACTACGCTGAGTAGAAACCATAGTAGAGTCAGTGTTTGCATTGCTTACATCACCGATATATCGAATTGTTTGAGACTTCTGATACACATCATCAAGCATATGAACGAAGTCAATCTTATAGTTTCGATACTGCCTATACGCTTCGCCAGAATTAGGATATAGCTCCATAAGCGTCTTCTCTACAATCGAGTGAACTTCAGCTACAGGAATATCGACATCCTCGTCAGTGTTGTACTTATGCTTGATATAGAACATAACATTATTGCAAATGCGCTTATAGTCATCATCCGTTAGATTATCAAGTGCTCTCGCAGATGCTTTTTTACAGGCATTGATGATTTTATTCTCATCATACTCTTCTAGCGTACCGTCCTTTTTAATAACAAACATCATACGCATTACCTCCTAGTTAAAGCATATAACTTTATTTGATACAATTAAATATTATACAGCATTTAGCCACTAATATACATAAGAATATAAATTAATATTCAAAAATATTTCTGTTGTATACCTTGATAGTTTTAATTGGGCTATCCCAATCTTTTGAACAGTACGACATGTCACCGTGGAACTTAACATCTTCATTCAGTGCATCTGAATCAACGATAAATTCACTCATACATCCATTGTGTTTTGTGATGATATTGTCTGAATCGGTGTCTACATCGGCCTTTTGATCGCCCAAAATACATGGGATAACTGTGCCATTTTCAAGTATAATATCAAAATACTGACCAACATCAGATGTAAAATATGTACCGATAGCTACGATATATCTGCTATCGACCATCCTAATACCGTATTCGCCAGTCTCAGCATAATACTGTTGTAGCTTGTACTGTTTGGAATCGGTATTAGTTATCGTTCTATAATCCATAAAAGATTTAAATCCACTATTCTTAGGAGCATCATAAGTCTCATAGCTTACATACTTTGCAGTTAGGTCAACATCCTCATCAACAGGCTCTTCTGTCTTCTCTTTGTCTTTAACAATGGCAACATCTATATCATCAACATCTTTACCATCATTATTACTATGAACTGGCTGAAACACGAAATACAAAATGCTAAACAAAAGAATTACAAATATACCCAACATACCAATAGACACTAGGATATCTTTATTCTTCAATCCAATCACCTCTTTGCATATAACATTAGGAGTTTGCAGTATATATAATACCACAAACTCCTATTAGTATTGTGTAGGTTTTATGTCAATCTATCCTTGCATATACTCCATTGACTTCATCAATTCCTGCATGAAAGTCTGCCTTGATAGATTGGCTTTCTTTTTAACCGCCATATTGACGGCATCAATAGAACCTAGATGATAACAGCGATTTTTTGTACGGCTCACACCAACATACAACAGGTTGCTATTGAGCATAAAGATGTCGCTCTTTGTCGTGCAAAGGATAACGTTTTTGATGCTGCTACCCTGTGACTTGTGGATTGTCATGGCATATGCAAGTCCAACCATAGTCATATCATACTTAGAATACTTGACAATGATACCATCAAAATCAAGCACAGCATATGTAGCACATACGTATACAATACGTGCGGTTTCACCATTTGCAACGAACGCCGTTCCCTCTTCTTCGTTTATGACTCCACGTTCATCACATATTAAGGCACTATAGTTGTTTTGCTTTTGAACCACTATGTCATCATCATAATATTGTACATCTCCCACCTTCATATATTTTTTAGTGCCATAGTTTTTATTAACAGCCTTTTGAATCATGTTGTTAAGTTTTGCTGTACCGTATTCTCCTATGTTCTTAGCCGTAAGAACCTGAATGTCTTCCATGTGTTCGCCGTTTTTCAATAGCTTTTTGTATAGCACAACTGCATTTTTAGGGACATCTTCTTTTGCAAGATCAATGAACACATAATCTTTACTTGTTCCAAACCAAGTAGCTTTGTTTTTCATACTTGCATCAAGATATGTCTTACAGAATCGCGTGTCTGTCGCAACAGTGGATACACCGCCTTCCCCATAACGAAACACTTTAGTCAATGTCGTTGTTGGGATAGCATCGCTCTGCATAAAATCATGAAACAAATTACCGCATCCAACAGAGGGTAGCTGTGCATTATCACCAATCAGCATAAGCTTTGTGCTATTAAAGTCGATAGCATCAATAAGATGTGCGAACAAATTAACGTCAACCATCGAACACTCATCAACTACGACAACATCGCAACAAAGCTTGCAATCTTGGTTATAAGACCAACCGACTCGTGGATTATACCCAAGACCCCTATGAATAGTAGAAGCTTTTCTTCCTGTGAATCCAGATAAGACCTTAGCCGCCTTACCAGTTGGCGAAAATAATTCATACTTCTTTCCATTATCCTCAAGCATATTGATAACAGCTTGTGTTGAAAAACTCTTACCAGTACCTCCTGCGCCATTGAGAATACTGATATTGTATTTACATAGATTTTCAACAGCTTTCATCTGCTCGTCAGATAGTTCAAATTCACCAGCCTTGCTGTACTTTTCTACATCAAAATCCCAAACGTTATTTGGATTAAATATATTGTTTATAATCATATATGCAATATATTTTTCTTTCTTAAACGTACTTGATAGGGCGATTGACATAGTGTACTTATCATAGTAAATAACATCATCCTGAATGGCGTTAACAAAATGGTCTGCACAAGATGGAACCATGTCATAGCATTGCTTGCGCAAGTCTGCAAGATTCATCTTTGTGTTGCCTTCATTCTCATTCTCTTTAAGCAAATAGATAATGCAGGCAAGGCATCTATCTTTACTGGTTTTTACATCGTATCCAAAATCAATAACACCCTCTTTTTGTAGGTTAAGGATGATGGAATCGGCAATCTTATAGCCAACACCGCTGACACGGGTAAGCGTGGCATATGGCGCATCTTTAAGACGTTCCATAAGCACATCAACATCGTTGTATTTATCGTAAATACGCTTAATCATACTCAGTGAGATAGCGCCTTTGAACTCAGCCACAATATCAACAAGTTTAAAGTTCTCGATAATCTTTTCTTTGATTCTCTCAAATGTCTTTTTGCCAATACCATAGAGCTTATCGACATCTACAGTATCGTCTTTACCTTCCATGACAATATCAATGATATCTGGATAGTTCTCATAAAGAACCTCTGCCTGATTCATAGTAAGAATCTCTTGTAGAAATGCCTTGACATCTGACGTTTTTGTAGGCATATCCCTACGTACATTTACACCACGATAGCTTATGCCATATTTTGTCTGCTCCTCTGTGGCAACAACATCATATTCAATACCAATAACAAGGTCTGACAAATCACCAATAAGAGAAACATTGTCAAACTTATTGCGTTTGACATTAGGATATGAAACATCGTCTACGTCAAGAGCATAAGTTTTGAAATTAGGAGAAGAGTAGACACATTTAACAACAGTGCCTTTGAACTCTACCTGATTGTTATCCATTGCGTCTACCCTTTCATACATTCATAATTTTCAAGTACAATCTCGCGCTCATCTGACTTTTGCCATTCACCATTAATCTTCTTGTTCTTGAAGTCATATGTAAATCCTTCAATCTTCAAGATAGAATACATGCCAAATGGAGTCTCCTTGAACACCTTTGACTGCTTAATTCTACACCCTATCTCTTCGCCGTCACAAATTCTACGCAAAACAAGATTGGGAGTGCAGGGATTCTTGTATGTCACAAAGCCAGTGACAATATAATAATCGTCTGCCATATTGGAGTTAACATAATTCACATAGCCAAGATAATCCATCTCCGCTCTTACTTGAGAAACAATATCAAGAGATTTATTCTCAAGTCTATTACAAAGCTCATTGATTAATCCTTGGTTATCGAGCTGTCTCCACTGTGATTTCGTCTCCTTGCCAGCATACTTTTGCATCAGATAATCAGATACGCCAAGCTCCTCCATCTTCTTTTTGGCGATAATTTTTGAGTTAGCAAACTTATCATAGATATCAACAACATCTAACAGATACCTATTCTTACCAAAGTCTGAAAAGAAATTAAGACTGATAAGGATGGTCAGCTGTCTAGAGTTAATAGATGTCTTATCTTTAATATCTTTAAGCAGCTCCGTAAACGAATCATACTTGTTCTTAGATAGCTCAAGTAGTTCATCTGCGATTTGACGATTACAGAATTTGATAGACTCAATACCCTTATATATGCAATTAGCATCTTTGTCCATTGTGTAATCGGCACCAGACTTACCAAACTGAATTGGTAGCAGCTTAATATTGAAATAAGGCATCTCTGCGATTAGCTTTGAAGTTCTCTCGATATCATCAGCGTATAAAGATAAAGTGCAAGTGTAATACTCTAGTGGATAGTTTGCCTTTAGATATGCTCCATACAGGCAATCAATACCAGTTGCAACTGCGTGTGCGCTACAAAAGCCATAGCTCATACAGCTTTGAACCATTTGCCAAGTCTCTTCAAAGTCATCAAGCGATCCAGTATTTTCAATCCACTTTGCTTTAATCCTCTCTTCAAGATTCTTGAAGTCCTCTGGATGAATCTTCTTCTTGGAAATTTTCTTGATTAGACCAATAGACTCAGCGGGCGTTACGCCAAGCCACTCAAAATATTGCATCAGATTCTCTTGAAAGAGAATATATGAGTGAGTTGACGTAAGCACTTCATCAAGATAAGAAGAGCCAGTAGTAAAATTCTCTCTGTTAATAAATTTGTCTCGCCAAGGTTCAAAGAATGGACGTAAGCAAGCTGTGAACATAGCCATATCAGACACAGAATGTGGCTTGAACTGCTTTAACATAGACGTAGCCCAATCGCCATCGGCTTGATTAAGGGTACATGTAAGACCATTGGCAAAGATGCCCCACACCTTTTCATCTAAGTTATCAAGTAACTCGCTAACAGAGATAATTGGCTCACCAATAAGATTAAACGTATCTGAAATAATGCGATATACGGTTACTACTAGAAAGTCATCCTTAAGCATCTTATATTCATCTGCTTCACCAGAGGTAATCATAGCGCACATAGCATCGCCAATTTTGACAACGCCATACTCTTCACGAATATCCTTATTATCAAGCAAGAACGCGCACGGATGCACTGACGCTGATACCACTGTACCCATATACGTTTGAGCTTCTTCAATATACGGTAGCCACTTTTTATCATTCATATGGTTTTCAATGTCTTTTGCGATTTCGTTATAATCATCAAACGCAAGACCGTGTGAACGACAAACGTTTCTGAAAGACTCACCAAGCTTCATCGTTCCATATGCAATCATAGGATAGCAACCATGTTCACCAAGTAGCTCTTTGGCTGCGTTGGCAAATGGCTCCTGTGACACTACGTTGAAATCAATATCCGGCATAGCCCTATTCTCAAGAAGTCGTGCGGTACTCATAAAGCGCTCTGGGTACAGCTTGATATCTAGCTTGAATCGGTCAAGCTGAGTCATGCCAAGAATGCGATTGATGTAGAAACCGCCACAACTACCACGTCCAGTACGAGTAAGAATGCCACCATACTTATTAACAGCAAGGTCAACTAGTTTTTCATTAAGCAAAAAGTAATCTGCCGTGTTGATTTCCTTTGTATCCTCAATAACCTTCATCTCTTGTGCGATGCCATTCTTATAATCAACAAGTTCATCTTTAGAGATATGGTCTGCATTGATGATGTCTTTGAACTTAGACACAACATGTTTTTTAAGCTCGCTAATCTTTTCATCTGCTGTAAGGTTTGGATAAACAGTCGGCATCTTAATACACTTATCAATCTCAATATCCTCGCACTCACGAAAGATAAGAGTATTGGCTATTGCCTTCTTGATTTGCTCGTCAGATAATACACCCTGTTTTTGAAAACGCGCAAAGAGAGTGTCGTAATCTGGGAAATCAAGAATATATCCGTCCTCATCTCCATATGTAAGACCCTTACCACGAAGAAAATCAAGACGCTCTTTTGCTTGTTCTGGATAGATATAGTGGCTATCATTTGCTGCAATAAGCTCAAGCCCAAACTTATTAGACAAAGCAAGGCAGGTCTTATTCGCAGCAATTTGATTAGGCTCATTATGATTCTGTACCTCAAGAAGCATATGATTGCCAAAATGCTTCATTAACGGCATGAAAATATCAACAACAGCATCTTTATCGCGCACAATACCAGCGACACATGCTGTAGTAATATACACATCATCTGGGTCGAGTTTAAGCAAATCCTCTGGAAAGATACGAGGACGATAATAGAACCCCTCAATATTAGACCTACTTGTCACAAGATTAAGCTTTTTTCTAGCTTTGTTAGTTGTAGGAATAATTACGATATGATAGTTGCGCTTATCTTTCTTAAGAGGATCTTTAACAATATAGCCCTCTACACCATACAGGCATCGAATGCCAGCTTCTTTACATGCGGTAAGAGACTCAAATACATCGCCGCCAGTGCCATGATTTGTGGTGAAATAGCAACCGTAACCAAGCCCCTTGATGCGATTAATATAGTCGATTGGTTTGACGTGGCTATCAGGTAAGTAAATGTTTGATATTGAATCATGTTTATGATAATTCTCATACTCTTTAAGCACAAACATCACTGCTTTCAATACTCTTTGGTGGTTTATTATAAAATTTATTGTACTTTCTCTCTAGATACCAATTATTACAATCTTGATAAATGAGATTTCTAAACAATAATACACTTTCTTTTTTGAATATTTTTATATAAAACGTTAAATTCTTTCTGTCAGAATTTCTTTTATCAATATAAATTTTTGACGCAATATTATTTTGATTTAAAAATTTATTTAATTGATAAGCAAATTTTTCACTTGCAGTAGTAAAAGTAATATATGCATATGTATATTCCTTATTCATCTTTTTATCAAACGTTGTACTGTAATAAACACATCCATCACCATCGAAAATACCCCTGATTAAATGCCACATGTTTTCATTAAACATCGGCAATACAACATCAAATGTTTTTCTCTCATGTATACCTATGTCATTAAGATATTTAACATCATTTTCATTTCTCCACTTTACCTGATAGTTATCACCGTCTTTATATACCTTTTTGTTTGGACATACCAAATCTCTAATCCGTTCTATCATTTTAAAATCTTTTAATGAAATACATATAAAAATTCTTTCGCCATTCTTTGACAAACATCCATCTGTAATTATTAATCCTAATACGTATTTTTTAATGTAATCATCAATTTCTTCTCTAAAAAGACCAATATCTTCTACGTGCCTATCTTTTACTGAACATGATTTACAACAATACATTTGATTATTATGGCCTTTTTTAGGCTCAAACTTCTTTCCGCAATACTTACAACTCTTCTGCATATATGCACCCTCTCAATAAAAAAATAGGGAGATCAAAAGTCTCCCTACATTATAGCATATATATTTACTAGTTGAGCTATAAATTTTTAATCTGATTGTTTTTCTTCCTGTTTCTTCTCAGGAACAAACTTCATAGACTCCATTACACCATTTTCATCATGCAGTACAACGCAATCAAGCTCATCATTAATTGCAAGATACTCCATATCGACATCAATCTCAACCATATTAACCACCTTAAAACAATAATTCTATATATTAGTTCTCATACTTTGCTTTTAGCCTAGCAAGCTCTGCAAGCTCCTTGTTTCTGAATTCTTCTTCCTCTTTTCTTTGCTTTGCCTTCTCAGCTTCATCAAGTTCTTTATTGAGTGCGTCATAATCAGTATCGTCAAGCTCATATTTTTCTAGGCTATACGCATCACACAGATACTCATAACTGCTTGGCATTGTTCTCATATAGTATTCCATGCACGTCTCTGCATCTTTTTCGCTCGTAAAATAGCCAACGTTAAACATAGTGTCGTAATCATGGAAACGAACAATATAAATAGACATAATCAACCTTATCTATTCAAGAACTATTACCATATCACCATCTCTAATGCTAATGTAGCCAATATAATCTATGTATCGCATATCATATTCACCATATGGATGGTCATATGTCGAAGCGGATATAGGCACACGCACAGCAACATCAAAGTCTGGATATTTCAATAGCTCTTCTGCAAGCTCTTTCGCCTTCATTATAATGTATTCTTTCCTTAAAACAGGTTATAGAACAAGGCGGGTAGAGTTCTCTTCCACTCGCCGTTTTTATACTCATACCCATTCATATAAATCTTATCACCGATAATACTGACCGATGAACGCTTTGAGTTTGATGGGCATGTGGGAAGTTTTTTGCAATCGATGTATACCTCGCCACCATCTTGAACGATACAATGCTCTGTGTTCATTAAACTAACACCCTATTCTTCATTGAGCCAAGATAATTCATCTGGCAACTTTGGAACATTCGCCTTGATATCTGCATCCATAATCAAGTCAACATTGTTTTCATTATAGTTCTCAATAATAAAACTACCATGACTGTCTTCATGAGAAATACTGAGGTCGTATTTTTTATATAAAGCAATCAACTCTTTGTAAAAAGACCCAATATGAAATGGCGTGTCCATTATTAAAACCTCTACACTCTAAAGAAACCAAGCCAGCAACGGCATCGTGTTCCTTCTTTAATAGTACCGCCGTCAATCATCTCTTGGCTTACCATATACCCCTCTTCGATACCGTCAATAGCCCAAGGATTAGTCTCATATACATAAACCACTTGACAATAGAACCACTCAGAAGGATTCTTAGGCTTTCTAATCTTCTGTGTCTCTGTGTCTACGATGTAGATATCATTATTCTTAATGTCTTCACCAGCTATGTAATCCTTTATGACTCCACCATGAGTAAGAATTGGCGGCATTTTATCTCCTTAAAATCAAAAACGCTGTCGCAGATTTAATACGATTGTCTTTGTCTTATCGTCTGCATATCCATCTACAGGACAGAAGTGCAATGACTCTGGATGACCCAAATCATGACTACAATTGTCATAAAAATCATAATCCCAAATAAAGCTTGTGATTTCGTAATCTGGGTATCCCATCATTAAGTTCATTAAATCTCTAGCAGTCATTACATTTTCTTTCTAAAGACTCTAAATTCAATTTCGTACTCTCGACCAGCTTTGCCCTTGTTAATAGCTTCGCCCTTAAACTTTAGCACGCCCTTGTCTTCACCAACATAAGTCACACGCTCTTGCATATCGGGATTTGGATATTGATGCAGCACTTCTCCGTACTCGCTATTAAGGTCATGCCCCTTCTCATGGAACACAAAGTAAGAAGCGTCTTCGACACTCTTAAAATAAGACGTTTTCAGCTCATCCTTTTTATATTCGCCGATAACATCAACAACATAGACATACTTCTCAAAGCTCTTGACAGTATCAACCATCTTGTTATCAATATAAAATGCAAGCTCTGTCTCTGGGTCTACGATACCGTTTTTCGTATCGTATTCAGGTGATGATAGCTCAACGTAGATGTTTGTGTTAGCTTGCGACAGCCACATTCTACCGCCATGACACGAACACATCTCCCACGTAATAGACACTGGCAGACAACCAGCCTTGACTACGACCTTATAGGAGGATGCTTCCATAACAATAAATCCAGCTTCTTCTGCTTTCATTGCTATAGCCAACATGACTTTATCTTTTTTAACTAAATCAAGAGTAGTCATTATAATTCCTTAATCCTCGTCTGGAAGATACACGTCAATCGTATATCCAGTACCATAATAACCATTGCCATCCGTACCATATACATCAAGCAACTCTGTTGTCATGCCGTCTGCGATAACAAAAATCTTATAGTGTTCATAATAACAATCATCCTCGAACTCTTCAACGAATTCAACGTTTGTAATTGCATTATTTACAGATGCAATATGCTCCAAATAATAATTACCAGACTCACAGCCGCCACACCCGATGTTTGGATTGATCTGAAGCACTACACCGTTATCAAGAATAAGCTTGTCATAATCATCTGCTGTGACTTTATGCCCAAGCAACAGCTCTTCAATCTCTTTCTCATTGCATTCGCAAAGCGTTCTGTCTCTATACATTGTTACCCCTTATTACTCAATATCCATGCCTAGAATTTTACCAACACAAAATGCCGCAAGACTTGTGCCACATTCAAACCCATCTTCAAAACAATCAAATGAGTTACCTTCTGAACGTTCATACGTCCATTCACAAGCAGGTGCGTTATAGTTCTCTTCTACCCAGTTCTTAAGCTTCTCAATAACGTCAGGCATATTATCTCCTTAGAATAAATGTTTTAATCTTCTGCTTTATCAAAATCATACATGCAAAATGTATCGAAACAGCATCCTTCTAAATCTCTGCTGGTTTCAACATCATCTGGATATACACAACCTCCATATTCACACTCTTGACAGAATTTCATTTCTGGATCTATGCATTGAACTTGTTTCTTGTTGTCGGCTAATTCAACTAGATATTTATAAAAATCATCAACAATAGGGACATGAGAAAATTCGCGCTCATTAAACATCATTAATCCTTAAACATAACGTTAGACATGTTAACTCATTAAAATAGATATTCTACTGTTTCATAAAACTAAGGATCCATGCAATTACGTCAACAGTCCAGCCATTGCCGATCGCCTTGACCCTGTTACTCCTAACCCAACCTTCTGTATACCCATCAGGCAGCGTTTGAAGGCGCTCTAGCTCAGTGCAAGTCAAACGTCTAATCGTATTGTCATAATACACAGATGCATCGCAGGCACAATCAAGAGTAGATGACTTCTGCTTAATCACACGACCACGCCGAGTCTTGCTAGTCGGGAATGATAGATTAACGCCATCGCCATTATGCGCTACAATATAACCCTTCTTAGTTGCTTGATTGATACGTAGCTCGCCATCAACTCGATTAACAATGGCAACAGCATTCTCTGGAAAGTATGAATCGAACATGATTCCCTTATGCTCAACCAATTCAACATCGGGATTGTCTTCAAGAATATCAAGCAGCTTAATACCCTTGTCCTTTGGCTTTTCAACATTGGGGATATTAGTCCAATATGTACGCCAACGATTCTGTGCGCTCATAAGTTTACTGTTAATCTCAATAGGCTCAACGCCAAGATTATCGGTGATAATATCTTTCCACACATCTTTCATCTTGACATTCTCTTGCAAGAACAAAACATCTGGATTCTTTGCTTTGATATCATTAAGAATGTCAACGTAATCAAAAAACAATCTGCTTTGAGGATCTTTAAAATTAAGCATATTTCCAGCTCTTGAAAATCCGCAACAAGGCGTTCCTGACAAAACCAAGTCGATATGCGGCAAATCCCATTCGCGCCACTTAGTAATATCACCAAGACGAATAATACCATCGTGGTTCTTCTTAGAAATAGCAATGGCATTTTCGTCAATCTCACTTGAAAAATACTTATTTACCTTGATGCCAGCGCGGTCAAGAGCGACCTTGCCACACGAAATACCATCGCATAGATTTAAAACGTTAATACCATTGCTCACTGTATATCCTCCTACAAGTTAGGCTAGTTCATCCAACCAAGATAGATCTACTTCATCGGTATTATTATTGCATATATCCTGACTAGTTGCAACGTCATTTTTAGAATCTCCAACAAGACCGCCAAATATATCTGCATCATTCTTCTGTGCTTCTAGCTTATCTAGGTATTTTTTATATGGTTTATGTAGATTTGCACTGTATCCCATTAATGTCGAGAAATAATACGACTGTGCTTTAACATCTTCCTCGGAATCCCAAAATGCAGCATCGCTTTCAGTCTCTTCGTAATCTTTCTCGCGCATGTTAATATCTTGAATGGTAGATACAATCGTATCAGCCCACTTATCAATTAACTCTTGTGTAAATGAAATAAACACATGACAATCTGTAATTACATATTTATCACGTACATCATCTGGCAATACATCAATGGTGTTTGTATCAATAAGAAGTTTCAGATAATCATCAACTTCATCTTCCGAATACCCATCAGCTTTAAGCCACATCTTAACATTTGTCTTAAGGCTATCGCCAAGTTTATAGCGCTCTACCTGACGTTCTTTAACAGCGCCATTCTTCTGATGATACTGCACATTGCAATACTTCAAGAAGTTAAAGCAAATCTTCACTTTATCTAGAGGAATACCAGCCTGAACCAGTCCTAGTCCATAGATTGTTAGCTGACCAGAATGTTCTTCAAGCGTCTTGCCCTTGTACATAGAGCTAGTCTTAAAGTCTATAATGTTATAACAGCCATCGTCATCCTTAAACAATGCATCGATATAGCCAACAAATACATTGTCACCAACTTGCGCGATTACAGGCTTCTCAATAAGCAGTTTATGCTTATACTTGATATGATTCTTAAAGAAGATTTGTAAGTCTTCCTTGTATTTAGCCTTGATACTAGCATCATGCTCTTCATCATTACGGTCAAGCTTAAGGTCTGCAATGTCAATGGCAGTAAGCCAACCATCCTCGAACTGGTTAATCATATCTTCATATGAAATATTGCCCTCATAAAAGGCATCTAGAGTGTCGTGCGCGATAGATCCGAGTGGCGCATATCCACAATCTGTTCTGTCTTCGTTTACGTGCTTAACATACTTGAGATAATACTCATAATGTGAAGTCATAAAAGTATTTACACGACTCCACGAATAAATACGTGATACGCCGTACTTCTTTTTGATTTTATCAAGTTCTTCTTTTGACAAGCGTGCCATTTAACTACCTCTCTATAAAGCAAGATTTATTCATCAGCAACTTCTTCGCCACATCGCGGACAAAAATAAACAGTACAATCTCCAAGGCCTATAATATCAGCTGCAAAACCACAGTTTGAACACCAGAAATTAAACTTACTAAAAATCTCATAGCCAACCCCATCGCCTTTAGTTCCGCTTAAATTACGACACACAGCAGGCTCTTCTTTTGACAAGCGTGCCATTAATACAACTCCTTTGTGATGTATTCAAACGAATAATCATTCTCTAGGCAAAACTTCTTAGCCTGTTTATGTTTGTTGAAATAGTATTTCTTTTCTGGAACATAGACTTGTGTTTCCTTTGGCTCAATGCCTAAGCACATGCCATACTTTTTTGTGCTAAAAGAAATTTCTTTCTTTGTATGTTCTGGAATCGTTACGACATAAAATGTGTCTAGCTCCATATCGTCTCCCTATAAAGAAATAGCTGCTTAATACGCAGCTATTATTATATCACAATATTAAATCTATTAGTAAACAACTCGAACATCTCTAGGGACAGCATATAATGAAACGTCTTTCGGCAATACCACTACGCCACTCGCTTTCATTTCGCACAGTCGCTTTTGCATAGCGTTCATATCTGCTACCATCATATTCTTTTGGCATTTAACGATAAGAAGGTCTTCAGATTTCACTCGTTCCATAACGCTCCTTAAACTTTTATACTTCCAATATTTTTGTTACTTCCAATTACTATTTGGAAGTAACATTTTTATTGGAATTGACCAAACTTTTAAAATCACGATTTTAAAGCTTTTTTCGTCAACAAAACCGCAGGTCAGAGCGTTGTTTTAGCGCACTCTTTTGTCAATATCGTGCCATGCCGCGATATATCGGCAATCTCGTTCATCATACTGCCTAGACTCGGTAAACTTATAAAGATATGCGTTAATCGGACTGCCCATAGATACATACGCAGCTTCATTCCAGACTACACGGTCAACGAAATCAAGTGCGTCCTCGGCGTGCGTGAAATAATATACTCGCTGCTCCTGTTCATACCAAGGCTTGTCCTCGTCCTCGACTGTCCACCAATCAAATTCAAGTTTGTATATAGCCATATCAATTCCTTTCTATGAATCCTCTAACATCTTCAATGCGTTTGGCATCTCGGCAATTGTGCCTTCAATCGCATTGCCAAACAAGTCCTCAAGCTTATTATCAACTACGCCCTTGAGTTTAAACTTAAACTTCTTCATCCAATAATTTTCAATTGCAGCTACGATTTGACTATACATAGTCCACTCTGGCTCATCGCAGCCTTCCATGTGGTCAAGCGCCCAAGTGTAAACATCTTCAATGTCCTTTTCGCAACCAAGCTCCATTATAGTCTACACCTCTTTCTTTAACCACTTGCGAAACTCATTTGAGCAATCATCGCATAAGTCAAGCCTATCTTCAAGACCTTCCCATAGGCAGAACCTATCGAACAATATAACCGTCTGATGATAGAATCTCTTACCCACGTTGTGTGGTACTTCCTTGCCACACCTGTCGCAGATTATAGTGCTTTTCTTACTCATCATAACCATCTTCCTCATACCATTTATCCAAAACATCATTATGCTCTTCTGACATAAATGAATAAAAGGTACACGAATCAAGTCCATCTAGGTCGTTATCAAAACCTATGCTCCACAGCTCATCGACATATGGCTTGCACCTATCGCACTGATGAAACGTATACATCTCATTATAACAGACTAGGTTCTGAGCTTCGTACTCTTCGCCGACTTCAATCTTCTTGCCGCACATATCACACTTATGTGGTTTGCGAGCCTTCACACGGTCAATGCTTACAATTTCCATTATCACACCGCTCTATTTATTGATGTATATTCCTCGGCGCTCTATGATATCATCCATTTCTTTATGCATTCTTTTGAACATACGAAAATCATTATCTCTAAATCCGCCATATGTTGAAGCATCACACATACCAATGAACTCATCTACAATGCCCATCATATAATATGTAATCTTCATAAACTCTTGGATATCATCTGTTGTCGTAGCGAAATTAGTATGCCATGAATTTAAGTCATCTGAACAATTATCACTCATATATAACATCCTTAATACAATTCAAAAGAAGCACAGGCATCGTCTTCGCCACTAAAATAATCACAGCATTCAATGCAATATCCCATGTCTGTTACACAGATATCATCTGGAATCTTTGCAAACATCGAACACTGCTTACACTTCTTGTCGATGTAACCCTCATCGCTATTCCACGGCGCGTAGGAATCTTGTTCCCAAGTGTAGTCTGGATAGTTACTCATATTTATAACCCATTTCATTCCAATGATAATAGTCTGCAAGGAAGTCATACAAATCATCAACAGTCTTGATGACATAGTGCTTAACCTCATTGCCATACTCACCGACACTTACAGTGTTGTTCACTTCGCCGTATCGAGTCGTATTGATATACCATGCAGTCCACTCGTATTTATCACCAGCAGAATCTACAAGCGTTTGAATTAGCGAGTTTTTAACGTAGCACTTATGACCATACTGATGATAGAATTTTTCAACTTCTTTAATTGAATTCACTGCGGAAACAAAATCTTTTTTCGTAATCATTTCTGCTCCTTGTTATCTGGATACAGCTTAAAGAACTCTGTATGACTACCTACGTCATAGACTGTCGCACCATCATCGTCTTGCCAAATACGAGTATAATAGATATGAAAATTTCGTTCGTTGCAGAAATTTTTAATTTCAGAATATGCTTCATCAGCCGTTTTAACATCTGCAACTGTTCGCTCATGTCCTCGACTGTTCTGAAATACGAGTTTCATTGTTTACCTCATTTCTTCTTAAGACTGTTTAAATACTTTTGATGTTCCGACTCATCATACTTAACTCGATGTTTAATAAGAAAATTATACACCTTATTTTCCGCATCAGCGGGAGCATCTTTATCACCGAGTAAATTCCATCGATCCTTCACATATGATACATTTCTAATATGATAGAACTGCTCACATATGTGACGTACTTCTTCTATTGGAACATCATTATCAAGAGCAATAATAACTTCGTTTACATTCAGTCCAATGATAATACGTCTTTGCTCATCACTTAGCTTCTTACCTTGAAGTGCAACACAAGTACCATCATTACGCGAATATCTTTTAAGAACAGACTTTTCAGACTCGCAAATAACTACAGTTTTCTTATCCTCAATCTCTTCTCTGTTCTCCCAAAGGCCATAAAGATTAAGACTTTTTCTATATGAAGCAGTTAGAAAGTATTTACGAATTCCTAGTTCTTCATAATTCTCAACCGTAGTTCTTTGATTAAAGCCAACAAGCGTACCATCAAGCCAATATCTAATAGGAATAACTACGCGATGATATTTATATGAATAGGCTAGTCCAAACTTTTTAGCAGCCCAAGGCATGATACCTTCTCGCAACCAATCAATATAAAGCAAAGGAACATAATCGTTAATAGCTTCTTCTTTAATAGCATGTATCTCCGCTACGTCTACTATTGCCCTATGTCTGTTGATAGCGTTCTCAAATACAGCAAGTGGGTCTGGTTTTTCTTTCTTTTCTTCTTTCTTATATGGCGTTAATTCAAGTCCGAGAATGTTATGAAGATATTTAACAGCATCTACAAATGAACACTTCTTGTTATATTGAGTAAGAGAGATAATATCTGATACATCGTCAAACTCATTCTCACGAGTCCAATTATGGATAAGAAGGTATTTGGTATTATAGACATTAACAGCGCCAGTATTATCACCATTGTAATTAGCCGCTGAATAAAAGTTTTTAGAGGAGTGATATTTAATTAACTTACAACCAATCTTCTCTAGAACAAATTCAACTTTATTATTATTGAAGATATATTCCTTCAGAGAAGTTGTATCCATCTAAATATCACTCCTTTCGCGCTCGGTCACTTATTAAAGTATAGCACAACCGCATATAACATTAATAGTAAAATTAAAAATCTTGAGGTATGTTACAGTATCCAATGTCCTTATATGTATTTGTACTAAGGTCGCAGCTTGATACAACTTGATGTCCGCCGCTAATACCAAACCTATTCTTACATATAAAAGTAATCATTGGATTATCATCCTTCTTTAGCTTAATGGCGATTTTTGATTTGCCGTCTTTGCCATCTGGACGATAACCGATTACCTCTTTTGATCCGCCTTCATATTCATCTTCATACGGTCTACGCATCATAAGATTTACACTCATAACATCTACGATAGACTTAGCTTGACCAATCTCATTGTTGGTAAGATAACGCATCTTTAAACTACCCTTACCAAGCTGATACGTTACAAACAGCCCAACGTTTTTGGCAGACGGCTTGACAACATCGTAAAGAGTAACCATATCTCGCATCATAGATTTATATATCTCATCTGTTTTAGCATCAAAACTCTCTTTGAGTGTATCAAGAATAAATACGCGCACGCCAAACGCACTTGAATACTTCTTAATAATCTTAATAACTGTATTAACGGAATATCTTTCAAGCGGAATAACAGTCAAGATATGTTCATCTTTCTGCTGGTCAATCCAATCAGCGCACTTCTTTAGCAGGGCAATTGTCTCACCATCAAATCCGCCGTCACGAATTGTACGTTTATGAAGCTCTTCATGGAAAATATTATTGGCTACCCAGATTAAAAGCTCTTTACGAATACGGCGTTCATCTTCCTCGTTGATACACATAACCACCTTTTCGCCATATTTCATAGCAGAAGGGATAATCCAGTTAAACGCCATATTAGATTTGCCGCAGCCACTTCCTGCACCGAGTCCATAAATATTGCCATTAAGATTAAATCCGCCAACTTCTGCATTAAGCAAGTCGGCATTGTAGAACGGCATACCAGCTTCGCTGCACTCATTAAGCTCTTGAATAAACTCATACATACCATCAAATACATTGACACTCTTAATGCCAGCAGATGAATTTGCAAAGATATGATTTAGATATGCTTCATGCTCATTATAAATCTCTTCCTCAGACATATCGGCATAATCAGAAAGCCTATCTTTTACAGGAAATCCCTTTTCACAAAGCTCTCTTACAGCATCCCACTTATGCAACTCAGATACATAGCCGTCAAGATTCTCTTCATTGACATACCCCATAGCGGCAGTAATAGTATTATAGCCACCATACTCAACATACTTCTCATTAAGCTTTGGATGCTTATTGAGATACATTCCTATTGTAATATCGTCAAGAGTATTCTTGTTCTCAACAATAATAATGTCGTGTGCAATTTGCCAGAATACTTTCCATACATTACTTGTAAATGAACTTAAATCAATGTCGGTATTATACAGCTGGTCTGGATCTTTGTATAGAATAGCAACAACATTTGCTTCACATTGAAGTTTATATTCAGATACCTTTTTAATAGTCTCTACCTTTTGCTGCTCAAATACGCTTAATTTCTTTTTATTTTTTTCTGCCATATATCAACCAACCCTCACCATAGGTCATCAAGCTTCTTAGTGCTGTTTGTTTTCTTTGCCTTAAACATATTAACATAGTTAGCAGCATAACTGACATCAGATTTTACAGCTTCTTCTTTTACTTTCTCTACATTTTTCATACGGATATATACCGTATTGATATTGTTCTCTACAATTCTCATAATATAGTTAAACTTTGCAGACTCATCTTTAAATGCAATGCGTTCAACTGCACGCCCAATATCAGGCATTGAATATTTAAATGTGTTTAGTATAACCTTGTAAGAATAGTGGGCTTTATCTTTAATCTTTTTATTTGCCATTGCTTTACCGTCAACAAGACCCTTTAAACGCAATACAATGTATGGTGTCAATGATTGGTTCTTATCGTAGCCCATTACTTTTGAACGCACATACTCATAAAGCTCGTCCCAATCTGCAAGCTCTTGCTCTGTCATTTTTTTCTTAGATGTCTTAGCCACGGCGGAACCTCCTTATACAAAACTGCCCACGACTGTTATGTCATGGGCAGAACATTCAAGTCAATTAATTATTTAGCAAATCCAAGTCGATATACTTGTCTTTCCAATAAACAAAGTCTTTCCACTTTACATGCGGAATATTTTCGCCAGACCAGTTTGCAAAGCTCTGCCACTCTTTATTGCTCTCATTATAAGTTAGGCCAATACAAAACCCAAATGTACCAACTCGAATATTTGGGAAAATCTTTGCAATCTCATCAGTTTCATGAAAGCTGCTCAGCTTGCCACAAATAGGACAATAACTTACATAAGTATCACGCCATTTGCCAGCCACCTTATCATACGACTGAATAATTAAATTCTTATATTCATGTTTATGATTAGACTTCTTAGGCTTTTGCTTCTTCGTCTTCTTTAATGGCTCATTGGAAGCATCGTCTGAAATATACTCATACTTGTTTTTCAGGAACTCTTGTTTAAGGTCGGAAGACATATAGACTCCTTTCGCTGAAGTAACATTCCATGAAGATATACTAGGAAAGAATAATGCCGTTCTTAGCCTTATTAATCTTACGGCGTAGCTTGCGCATAATGCCAACATTCTCGGAGTTCTTACCCTTGCGGTTAAGTAGCATCTGATAGCGCTGCTCCATGACCTCAATAGACTGTGCCATAATCAAACCTTTCTTTAGTGAGTATAACCATACTACATTTTTTATGTCCTGTAGCATGGTTATACATTATATCAGAATTACTCAGAAATTAGAGCGAGAATCTTGTTTGCGTCCTCGACATTATCAATGGACTTGGGGTTGTCATACCCAAGATTCTTGACGGCTGCAAGAACTGGCTTAATCTTTGCAATGTCAGACTTGTTCTCAGTAAAGAAATCAACAATCTGAGAGACTACCTCGTCAACAGCGGCCTGAGACTTAGCCTGCTCTTCCTGCTCGGCAACGCGCTTCTCAAGCTCCTTCTCCTGCTTAGCCTGCTTCTTCTTGGCTGCATCAAGTGACACGCCAGACTTAGACTGCTCAGACTTAATTGCATCCGTGAGAGCCTGAATAAACTGGTCTGCGTCACAATCAATTTCTGGCACAATATTAGCGAAGCGCGACTTGCAATCTACAACAGCACCGTCATCACGGAAACGAATGCGGCGCGTCTCTCCGACTACATGATTAACAGTCTCATCTTTGTTAGAACCAAATGCTTTCTTTCCAGTCTTCTCTGCTGCAATCTGGCGGTCAACATATAGAAGTCCAAGAAAATGGAGGTTCTTTTTAATCGCATTGAAATAATTCTGCTGCTGGTCTGAAGTAAGAATCTGATACGTTTGACCACTGAATGTGTCCTCGATCTGCTTTTGCTTCACATGTCCGATAATAATAGTTGCTACACCAACTTGACGAAGGCGAGACATCATATCGAGCATTAGTTCAATAGCTTTCTTCTCTCCTCGTCCATAACCACTGTAGCACCCGTTAATGGTTTTAGCACATTTCTCAGGATGTCCAGTAGTACGGCACTCTCGATTCCACATGTTAATAACTTTATTTTCAGCACATGTAATGAGCTGGTCTAGAGTATCCCATACTACAGCGCGAAGCTTTGGATAATCGCTAACTCGATTCTCAATAATATCCTCACATACATCTGCGAATCCAGCAGCATTATCGAACTCATCATAATCCATATCCCATTCAGGGCAATTGATATAGTTGATTCCTGAAATCGCGTCCGCTCCTCGTTCCTGCCCAATTTCTAGGAACATAACCGACTCAGGGTCACCAGTATACTTAGTAACAACATTGTTGATTAGCGAGGTCTTGCCTGCTCCACTCTCCCCCAATAGCATAATGTTATAACTTAGAATATCTAGATTGATTTCGTTACGTTTTCCAAATGCCATGCTGTTCACCTTTCTTTATGCATATAACATTATCAGTTAAGAATTATAACATAATATTATCTATTGTTTCTGCATCGCCATACTTTAATATGCCGCCAGAATCAATATAATCAAGGACTTTATTATGTGGCTTATACATATAATCACCATAATATTTTTGTTCTGCTAAAATTCTTTCTTTAACTGCATCTGTAAAATTATCATAACGACCAATATGTATTGTCTTATGATTATTACCTATTGTGACGTAAAATTTATTTCTTGATTTATCTTTACTTACACCTATAAATCCAGATGTATTATTCTTTCCCTTGTCTCTATTATGTGCGTTTTCTATATATGTTGCAGGTCTTAAATTTGATTTCCTGTTGTCATTACGTTTATTGTTTTTGTGTTCTGGAATCTTACCATCATCACATGGAAATACAATATTATGCATATATAGCTCATCATTTACACAAGTTACATAGCCATTTGTTCCTACATACCATGTATATTTATCTACAATATCAAAATCTTCTTTATCGAAAAAATACTCTTTCCCATTTGAATCATATCCTACAACATAATCATCGATAAATTCATATTGATTGTCTTTATATCTGCCAATAGACTTACCGAGCCTGCTCTTATTGCGATTAATTGTTGTCTCTTTTGCAAGACAGCCACATGACTTTGTAGAGCCTTGTGTTAATGATTCTGCAAGAACAATGCACTCATTGCCACAATCACAACGGCATTTATATGCAACACGTCTGCCTTTATTTTGCACACGCTCTATGACTAATAATCTGCCAAATCTTTGTCCAACTAAATCATTATATTTTTTTCCTTGTTCTCTAGCAGATTCAATATGTAAACAACCACATGATTTTGTATAGCCACCCTTTAATTGATCTGCTCTAACAGATACAACATTTCCACAATCGCATTTACAAAACCAAAATGTTCTTCTATTTTTATATAATGAAGTTTTCTCTTCATCCTTATGTAAGACAGTAAGCCTACCAAACTTTTGCCCAGTTAAATCGACAGCACTCATATCCACCTCCAATCACTAGCAAATGAGCGGGAGAGTTCAAACTTATCTCTCCCGCATATAACCTTAATAGTATATATTATTTACAGGGAATCAAGCCAAGACATGTCCGAGTCATCTGAAGACTTCTCATCAGTATCAAATGGCGCATCCTCATCGCTACCAGTGTTAATTACAAGCTCATCATCTTCATACTTATCATCAAAGATTTGGACAACAGGAGTCTTGTCATCGCCAACAAGCTTAATCACTGGCTTCTGAAGAATCATACGGCGCTCACGAGAGCCGCTTGCACTACACTTGGCAAGTGCTTCCTCCTCAGAATAAATACCCATATCAATTAGATCCTTGATATCATCGGGAACATCATCCATTGTTGCGGTAACAGTAGCTCCGCCCTCAACAAAGATACCATCAAATGTTACCTGACGAACATTCTTCTTAATCTTAAAGAGCTTATCATAAACCTTCTTGCAAAGCTCAGGCTTAGTGAAGTCCATTGGAAACTCGAACTGCTCTGTGAACGGATACTGACCATTAATCTCAGTACCGTTAAGCTCACTCACATAATCAAGAACACGAGCATTCACATACATAACGCCCTTGTCCTTGTCAACATCCTTAAGGCTTGCAGAATCCTTATCAAGAAGAACAGACTGAGTGAATCGAGCATAGTACTTAGAAGGCTCATCTGCGCTGCTAAGAACAATGCTCTGAATAGTCTTACGAACCTGAACGGTATCATTGTACATACTATACTGCAAACGACCCTTAACGTTTACGACCATGCCGTCCTCAAGATGCTCCTGAGCATAGGCAATGGCATCATACTCGCTAAGGAAGTTCTTATAATAAGTCTTTCCAGTCGTAGTCTTCTCAAGACCGACAACGATGAACGAAAGGTCGCCGACCTCATCTAGAATCGTATCATCAAAGCGGTCTTCCCAAGCAACAGTCATCTGCTTAGAGAAGTCATCATTGCCGTTATCGTCCTTGCCGTGGGCATAGATAATGTTCTCGCGGTCTGGGGAATATCCACCAAACATCTCGGCGCGTACAGTACCATACTTCTCACCGCAGTCAATGTTAAGGCCCATAGAATTATAAACCCAAGAACTGCGCTCACTCTGCTTGTCGATAGTAAAGGTATAGTCATTTACCTTTGCAGCGCCAACCAGAACAAAGCTTGACTTCCAGTCAGTCTTCTTAATGCCACTCTTCTCATTTGTCATCTAAGATACCTCCGTATATTTATTAAGGCATATAACATTAGTTATTATATCATAAGTACAAACTAATCTAGCAGATAATCTAAAATATAATCTAAAAAATTTTTACATTAGTCTACATTAGTTTTACATTAGTCTATTACGCCATCAAATGCTGACATGCAACATAATCGATAAGCTCGTCAAATGTATCGCACATGCGCGTTGTACACTCAATCAACCAAGGATGTAGCTCAACATTATCCTCGTTTAGTCCAGCAACGGGAATACGATTCTCCTTGGCAATAGCAAGCTCCATAGCAGTACCGATTGACGAAGGCGAGTTGAAGTTTACAATAACCAAGTCAGACCTACGGACATTATAAGTCTCAAGCTCAAACACTTCGCGTTCACTCTTATGAAGTTCTTCCTCTAAAGTGTAGTGCATAAGAGGATTGAAGAACATAGGCATATAATCATACCCATAAAAGTTAATACTCTCAAGAATCTTGTTGCGCACATCTTTGCGCCACTGCCACTGTTCATCGCGGCTTAAATTGCTGATGCCACCAGCAAGGTAAAGCAACTTACTTTCCATTAACACCATCCTTAATAACCTTAAACATATCAGCGATATCATCCATCAAATCATAGCGCTCAGTAGAAACAGAACTCTTGGCAAACTGTCGATTAACACTATCCACGTATAAAGAAAATTTGCCATCATCACCCATATAGAACTGAGAGTAGTCTTCCTCGCTCATAAGACGCTTAGGCTCAAGCTGCTTAATTGCAAGGTTGTCAAAGCTAATGCACTTGAACCAACCATCATTCACCATCTTAGGCAGCAGGTCATAGAACTGCGCCTTTAGATAATTAATCTGACTACCGCACTCATCATACAGAGCCTTGCCACGTCTAAACTCCTTGTATCCAAGGACGAGAATCTTCAAATCGTTATGGGCAAGTGCTTCTAGGCTGTCCATATGAACAATACCATTGATAACATGGACAACGGCATTGGGGAACTGCTTGATTGCGTCAATGCAATTCTTATGGCGACCACCGATATACGAGATACCAAGCCCATAGATTAGCTTCTTATCAGTAAGCTCTTTCAGTAGGTCGATATTATGCATAAAGTGTACTTGATTTACCGTCATGCTTGCGATAATCTTACGCTCTTTAAGACCCTCAAGGAACTCAATCAAGTCTGGGTGTGTCAGAGGGTTGCCGCCACCGATTGCAATTTCACTATATGGAAACATGGTTTCGATAAACGGAAGGTTCAGAATGTCACCATGCTTCCCATCAGGTGTTGAATTCTCGTGACACATACCACATTCCATATTGCACATGTTGGTAATCTTAAGGTCAATAGACTCAGGCTTGACTGGGTTAAATGAATCTTTATCATTCCACCTAATTTTAGTGCCGTCTGAAAACATGGTACAGGTATAGTCGTTGTTCTTATAACTGCCAAGAATCTTCATTACTTCTCCTAGCGATAGCCATATGCTCCGAATGCAATCATATCATCACCAGACGGAGTTGTAAAGGGTGTCTCATACTGCTCTAGCTCATCATTATATCTACACCAATCATCATATGTGTAGATACCTAGGTCGTATAGTCTTGAATCCTCGCGGCTAGACTCTACATCTTCGTCATCGCTATACTCCAACATGTCAACATCGACAGGAGTATACCACTGCTCATCTTTGTGTTTCTCTTCATAATACTTTGCGTAATTTTCGATGGCTTGCTTTACTGTTTCTTTATCATAGATTCCGCTTCCAACACCATCAGCAAAACAATGATTGAAAGAATAACCATATCCATCTCCGTCAACAAAATAATATTCACCATTATGACTTGAAACCCATTTATTGAAATCATCTTTAGTCATAATACATAGCGAATGCGTTGAGCTTGAGTTAGTCTCGAACACGCCAGCGCGAATCTGAATCATTGTACAACACCTAGTTTCCCTTATAGAAGTATTCGTACTTCTCTTCATCATGATTGGGATTTGGCTCTTCCCAGCTATTGTGCCAATCCGTATCCCACTTCCAGATTGTAGGCTTTGCGGCATTGCACATCATGCCACCCTCATCATTATCATTGCCAGTGTACACATGACTATCACTAAAGAGATAGCGAATTAGCATATCATCATTGTCAAGCACTGTATGTACGAACTCATATGTATCATATCCGTGGTCGATATATCCAGTCTCATTCTCCCACCAGTCCATCGTATCATATTCGTGATGGACTAGCTTTGGCTTCTCAAATGTATAGCTGATACCATGAGCATCAAGAATATCCTTTAGCTTATCAAGAAGCCCACGGTCGCCATTCGGGTCAAGCTCATAGATGGCTGTGTACAGATAATCCGCTACATCGGCATCGTCATTCTCCCAGCCGAACTCTCCGAAATGAAAGTCGACATGACAACCATCTGCATCAACAGGTGTCTTTGAGATACAAATACTGTGTGTGCTTGAGCTATTAGTCTCAAATACTCCATTGCGAATCTGAATCATATTAATCACCACTCGTCCCAAATACCATAGTCTTCATTCCCATACCTACGGAGTTCATCTTCCTTGTGGGAAACCTTACAACATGTATATGATACCACAATTGCCGCCACTCCAACGATTGCAATTACCGTCATGCTACATCCTCCTCATTTTCTCCATCAAGTCTATCGCATACATTGCCTACAACTTCAATGATTAAACCAATATCTTCGCCAAAGCTGTAATACTTAGAGTGCTCCCAATCAAACATGAAATAAGCAGCACGCTCTTTGATATATGCAACTTCAACAGTGATTGTATCGCCATCTTCATGTCCCTCTGGCATATCAACCGTACAGATATCGCCTTCATACAGCTCGACACCGTGTTTATCCACAATTCCTAGACTTTTGTGGAATAAGTACCTATCTTCAGGCAATTCCTTCAATTTTTGCCATCCGAACACAGCGTTTCCGCAGGTCAGAAGCTTGTTTTCTCCGCATGAAATTAGAATTTTATCGGGGTCTGCCCATTCACGATTTTTTAGATCAAAAACCCTATATGACATATAAAAACTCCTTTAGTGTGCGGCCTTATCTGCTTCATGTAGAATCATAACACATTGCATGAAATAATCGCCCCACAATTTTAGATATTTATTATACATTTTTTCGTTGTTGTCTTTCTCCCATACCCAAGGTTTCATATGGTTTGAGATAAGCGCTGAAACAGTTAATGCGTTAATACCAACAGGATAATCAAAGAATAAACTGTCATACGCTCCAACATGTTCGTGCGAATAATATCTACAACGATCAATTGGTAATATTGGCGATATTTTTTTCTTAAAAACTTTATTCTCTGTAATATACGCCTTATTGTTTATTATTCTTGATACCGTTGCCGCATCTACACCAAACATATCTCCAATCTTTTCATTGGTATAACATGCATGTTCTTTAACAAATTTAATTGACTCAACTTCACCAAATGAAAGTTTACTTTGCCATTTATCAAAACCAGAAACGTTTCTATTTGGATTTGTTTGAAA
>ERZ1034678.142-NODE-142-length-39560-cov-43.292596_pt1 | contig 39560 bp, 59 predicted proteins | sample MGYA00520640_ERZ1034678 | MGnify/ENA primary metagenome ERZ1034678 (study PRJEB33766, sample SAMN09781767) | gut metagenome | biome: gut microbiome | host: Homo sapiens | place: Madagascar | study: EMG produced TPA metagenomics assembly of the PRJNA485056 data...
CCCCAGCCTGCCTTGATGCCTTCGCCTGCCTCGATGCCTTCGCCTGCCTCGATGCTTCCGGAAACTTCTAGCCGTCCGGCAAAAATGATTGATTTTTCGGTGATCAGATTGCCGTCGACCTTCCGGACATCATCCGTCCTGCCGAATATGGAAAGCAGCCATGACCCGTAGCTGAAATTCTTTTCCGCGCAGCGGTCCAGCAAATCCTGATACTCTACGCCCTCCGGATACTTTTCTTCCGGGAATTCTTTCAGAAAATCCCTGTATCCGGCTGCACATGCGCCTTTCTCCCGCAGGAGCTCCTTTGTAATTTTCATTTCATCCTCCTTAAATAGTCTTCCTTGCCGAGTGGGGCTTTTCTGTTTGCTGCATAGCCTTTGCGTCTCTGAGCCCTTCGCAGCCCTTCCATTGCTATGCATTGCTGAGCTTTACAGTGCCTTTGCGCATCGGTTCTCCGCGGATCACTAGCTTCTCCTTTGCCTGTCAGAGCAAAGCGTGCGTTACTACGCCGTTGCCAATCCTTGCTTTACTTCGCCTTTGCGTTGCCGAACTTTGCCGCTCGAAACTATGCCATGCCCTCGCGTCACTTAGCCTAGCCTTTCCGTCGCAAACATAGCATCCCATGCCGCCGCGAAGCCAGACTGTGCTTTGCCTTTGCGAGGCACATCAAATCTCTACAGTGCCGTTGCCACGAATTGCATACCAAAGCCTTTGCGTACCCAGCATTGCCCTACCAAGCCTTTGCTATGCGGAGCAGTCAATGCCACGCCATCGCTACGCTTTGCACACCACGCCGTTGCCGTTCGATGCCTGTCCTCGCCGCTCGCTGTCATGCCTCTCCCTCGCGAAACTATGCGGTTCCACGCCTATCCGTTGCTTTTCGAAGCGTTTCGTAGCTTTTCGTAGCGTTTCCTTTGCTCTCATAGCTTGTCTAAGCCTTCGCTGTGAATCGTGCTGCTGTGCTTTGCCGTTGCGCCGCCGCGCTCGGCTATGCCCTCGCACTTACTCGAGCACTTCGTAAGTGAACCGTCCCTTTCCGGAGTTTCGCCACTGGCCGATGCCTCTGAGCCGTCCGTAGTCCAGCCATTCCAGGACGATATCCTTGTGCGCCTTTTCGTCCAGCATCGTAATTTCAAACTCGATCGTGCTGCCCGCCGGGATTTCCTCCGAGTTCGCAAGCGCCACACGCTCGCCCTGCGGGGTCGGTGCTCGCAAAGGCCGCTGGCATTCGCCGATCTCGCCGTTGACGGAAATCGGGATGTGCCGCGGCTCGACGAAGATCAGACCGTCGATGATCTTCTTGTAAGCTTTCAAGCTCGAGCTCTTCGTACTCTTGACTCTTGCCAACATGCCGCAAGAGTCTTTGAAGAACCCCTTGATCTGATAGTCATACAAGACAGGGCAGCCGTTCGCGCGGGGGAACACCGTCATTCCCTTGTCTGCCACAACGTCCGCGCCCAAAGCCGCGATCTCGTCTTCGATGGTAGAAGCGTCCGGCGCTTTCGACGCGATGAAATCCCGCGCCACGTTCTCATTGCTCGGCCACGTGCCAAGCACAGGCTCCAAAAATGTTAATCTGACTTTCATTCGTTTCAATCCTCCTAAATTTTACGGCTGGTGCCGTCTTCTGCGTTCCTTCCTCTGCGCTTCCCACTGATCGAGCACAGAGATGATAACCGGTCTGAGCTTCCGGGCGCTCGCCCGTCCGTTTAGTACATTGCTGATGTGGCTCTGCGTCACGTTACAGCAGTCTGCAAGATCGGCCTGCGTCATGTTCAGGTCGTGCAGTCTTGCCTTCACGTAAGCGCCAAAGCTTCTTTTGCTCAATCTCTCGCCTCCCTTACCACGGGTAGCAGATCATTTCCCGCACGTCTGCGATCGGGACCGATAAACACCGCATCAGCTTGAGTGTTTGTGGGAAGTACGCCGTTGGGCTTTTATAGAGCTTCAGTAGTGTCGGCTTGCTCATACCCGCATACTCACACGCCTTTTTGGTGCTCACCCCCTGCGCCTTGATTTCGCCCTGAATTCTTGCGGACAGGTTGTAATCAAGCGTCCGCTTTACCGCCGCCTTCGGCATGTTCATCACCTCCTGTAAAAAGCTCAGAAACCGTCACCCCGTACAGTCTTGCCAGGTTTTCGTGATGTTTCCGTGCAATGCGTGTTCTCCCGGTCTCCCACAGGTGTACCGCAGACTGATTCACGTTTAGTTCCTTTGCAACTTCAGCCTGCGTAAGCCCTGCTTTTAGCCGGAGTTCCCTTAAATTCAATTTCTCGCCCCCCTAAACCTCATAAATATGAGTAATAATGATTGACAACCCTTCAGGAGCGGTGTTACAATGAAATTGTTCAGAAAACATTGTTTTTTGCCGCTCTCCGAGGGGCTGCTTTGCTGTACCTTTCGGGTACGCTCATATAATAACTCATAAATAAACCATTTGCAATAATAAAATGGTTTATTTAAACTATTTGTTTACATGCACAATTTTGAGGTTCCAATTATGGACATTATGCTAGAACGTATTCTCTCGCTTATTCCGAAGAAGGAAAATGGCGATTTCAAACATGGTTCGCTGGCGGCATTTGCCCGTCCGCTTGGATTCAAGGATGGACACATAATTTCAGACTGGATAGCTGGCAACTCAACGTCATATAGTAACTATCTTTATGAGATTTCTGCAAAGTATGGTGTCTCTGTTGCTTGGCTCAAGGGCGAGACAGACGAAAAAAATCCCCCCGTCCCGGAGGACGAGAGGGTTTTGAACGAGGATCTTATTTCGCGCCTGGTTTCTTTGACACCCGAAGAGATGCAGAAGGTTGACGCTTTTGTGCAAGGGCTCTTAGCAAATCGTTGAGCTGTCGCTTTTCGTTGTAAGATAGGCGCTCTATGTATTTGGCTGCTTCTTCGCGTGTCATTGGCGGTCTCCTTTCTTCGCGGCGTATTGATATTTTAGAACAGGTGTTCGTAAAATACAATATGCAAGATTCCACAAATTTCATATTCAATTTTCTACACGGAAATTTTGAATAAGTACAAATTATTGGACAGGGAGTGTGCTATATGAAGAAAAAGCGAAGTGTCCTGCTTCGCCCGGTCGCATGGATAGCAACCGTCGCACTAATTTATTGCATGGGAATGATTTCGAAACTGGTCTGTAATCTCGGGGTATGGGCAGTCAACGAATTTAGCCATCTCTCAATTGGCATGGTAATTTTGCTGGTCATTCTTTTCGGAAGTATCTACATCGGTATTTATTTCTACTCTGCCGTCTTACTTCCGCAGTTGCTTGTCTTTGTGTCAGATTTTATTTATCCATCAAATCACGCTTTTCGATATTACTTTGCTGGTGTTCTTGAGATAATCATCTGCGCAATTGCTGTGTTTGGCGGGATTCGTGGTTGGATTGTTCAAACCGGCAGTACAAGTATGTTCTGGTTTTACGCTGCTTACGTTCATTTCATTTTAGAAATGATAGTAATGATGCTTCATGGACGTTCAGCATCAGAAGGACGCCACGAGACAACAGCCGGCGGTTCTCAGTAATGTTGCCCCGCCGCCGAGCCACCGAGCGGCGGGGACTTTGTTTGCCAAGCAGTAGTGGGAGCTGCCTGTAGTTCCAGCATATACCATTCCATATAGGCATGTCGAGACACAATGTCCACATCCTGCGCACATCAGCATAGGTTTTGTCCAATAAAAATATATGGGGGAATGCATTTTGGCTAAAAAGCTGTGGGAGATTTGCCGCGACGCGAAAGACGCCGCACACGTTACGAACCAGCATATTGCAGACGAAACAGGTTTGGCTTTGAACACGGTTTCGCAATATCTTCGCGGAGATACCAAGCACCCGTCTGTCTACACTGTCGGACCGATTTGCCGTGCATGCGGCGTTGATCTGAACGCCTACTTTGATATTGAAATACCGCGAGAAAAGAACCCGGACGATTGCAGCGCTTGCCCGGAACTGGCGCACGCAGAGCAGATGCAGCGGATCTATGAACGCGGGCTTCGCGTGCGTTCCGTGATTATTATGGGGCTGTGCGTCATTCTGGTGCTGGCCCTGGTTGCGCTGATCATCGACCCTTGCAATCCAAACGTCGGCTGGGCTCGCGCATAGGAGAATCATATGAAGAAAATCAGCGTTCCCGAAGCCAAGCAGCTTCCGTCCGGCGCGTATCGCTGCCGGGTAAAGGTAGACGGGAAAACATATTCTTTTACAGCTGCAAAAAAATCAGATGCCGAGCAGGAAGCGCGTGACTTCAAGCTCGGCTATCTTTCCGCGCCGGAGGAAAAAACGCTACTCACCGTCTCCGGCGCGATCGATCTCTATCTGGCCGCAAACGAAAAGTCGATTTCTCCGTCCACAAAGCGCGGCTATAAAACCATTCAAAATAACCGCCTGCAATCTTTAATGTCCATGCCCGTCTCGAGCCTTACAGACGCGCTCTGCCAGCGCGCCATAAATCTTGAAACCGTATCCCCGAAATCCGTAAAAAACGCGTGGGCGCTCGTCTCTGCCGCCGTGAAGCATCAGACGGGAAAAACATTCACTGTGTATCTCCCAAAACTTACGCAAGAGGAACACCCGTTCTTGCAGCCGGAACAAATCCAGACGTTTCTTTCCGCAATCGAAGGCACACCGTGCGAAATCCCCGCCCTTCTCGGTCTTCACTCCCTCCGGCGCTCTGAAATCATGGGTCTGAAATGGCGCAGCGTTGATCTGAAAAACGACCTTCTGTATATTCGCGGTTCGACCGTCTACGATGAAGACAACAAGATCGTCAATAAGCCGGACAATAAAAATAAGACCTCCCGGCGCACGATACCGATTATGATACCGCGCCTGAAAGATCTTCTTTCCTCCGCGCCTCATGATTCCGAATTCGTTGTCACCTGTAACCCCAATACCATCTGGGCGCAGGTCAACCGCATCTGCGCCGCCAACGGCCTTCCGAAAATCGGCACGCATGGCCTACGCCATTCCTTCTGTTCTCTCGCCTATCATCTTGGCGTATCTGAAAAGGTCGCCATGAAAATCGGCGGCTGGGCGGACTATCAGACTATGCGGAAAATTTACACGCACGTTGCCGATTCCGACATCGCCGCCTCTGTAAAATCCATCTCCGATTTCTTCGCCCCGAAGCCCTGAATTTCGTGACTCTGCTTTCAAAAGTGACACAAAAAGTGACACGAAATTAAAAACACATTGAAAACACTGTATTTTTGAGCGAATATGTATGGGTTCAAGTCCCGCCTCGCGCACCAATAAACGGAAGCCTGCAATCAGCTGAGATTGTGGGCTTTTCCTTGTATATCAATGGTTTCCGGGTTTTTGAGAGGTAAAAGAACGCATACAATAGTAAGCGTTCTTTTACAAAAATATCGCAAATAGCGACACGAAAAGTGACACGAAAAGTGACACGAAATTCAGAGCTTCAGAGTGAAGAAATCAGCGTCACCAATAATGAATTTAGTTTGTGCTGTTTTTCTTCTTCGCAATGCAATGATAATACGCAGAAATCTTCTCCTCCGGCTCCCCCGCGTCCTTGTCAAACAAAAACGCCTGCGCCATATCCGCGTAAAATTCCGGCTTATCCACGCCATGCTTTCTGGCCACCATGCAGTAGTCCGACCGCATCATGTTCACCGCCGCAAACCAGATGCAGGCTGGAAGATACACGCCCATGCTCTTTGCCATCGCGCTTGTCTCGTCCATCGTCCATTGCGCCCCGGTCGTGCCGTCGCTGTTTTCCATGTGCTCCACCCAGTAAAGCGCATCCTCCTTCGTGAACGTCTCGCCGCACTCGAGCTTCTCCAGCGCCCGAATGGTCTTCGCGTAGAGTTTGACCTCTTCCACATTTCCGAGCGTCGCAGGCCGCTCCATCAGCTCATGCAGCCGCTCCCGAAGCTTTTCTATGTATTCTCTCATACTGCCTCCTTGATATATCTGTAAAGTTTGTCCACATCGTTCTGGTCAAATGTCAGCTCCCCGATAAACGGAATCGAAACCGGAAGCCGCTGCTCAAACTTTGGCCTCGCCGCATTGTAAAGCCGGTCAATATTGATGTTCCCTGTCTCGTCCATAACGCCCATCATCTGCACCACCGGGTTCTCCCGCAGCGCAAGGATTCGTTCTTTCCCGCCGTCCATCATAAGTGCCATCGCGATACCGGCTCCGATCCCCTTCCCGGTCGGAAGATGTGGAAGAATCTCCGTGTCAACGAAACGCACGATGCCGCGCATTGCCTGATCAATTGTTACCATATGCCCCTCCTGAGACGTTGGGGCGGCGTTTGCCGCCCCTTTGTACGTTAGGTCGTCGTGCTGGTTGTCGGTGCCGTCCAGCTGTTATACCGCTGCATAGGCTCCGGACAGACGTTGCCGATGGGAATGACGGTCTTCGTCATGGCCGAGAGCGCCGCGATCTCATTCTGCATGCAGCTGATATTCGCCGTGGTCTGCGCATTGATCACGCGCTGCTGACAGAGCTGCTCTTCGATCGAGCGCATTCTGCCGTCCGTGTACTGGTACAGCTCGAGCATTTTCTTGTCGGTGTAAGCGTTCGCGTCGCGCAGCTTCACTTCCGTCTCCAGCTCTGCGATTCGTGCGGACTGACCAGCCTCATACCGGCTGACATACCGGTTGTCACTGTTACCCGCAGCCATAGCCGCAGCCGCAGCAGGATTCGCGCCGAATCCGCCGAGGATGCCGCCGAGACCGCCGTTCAGCACGCCAAGACCGGTGCCGATCGCGCCCAGCGTCACGCCGAGGTTGCCTTTTCCGTTGCTTGCGTATTCCATAAAAATACCCCCAAAAAGATAGTGAACCGGCCAGTTCCTACCATCATTCTGTGGGAAAACGCCATAACAAAAAACCAAGACAAAGGCTAGAAAAGGCATAGAAAAAGGCAGGCGCTTACGCGTCTGCCTTCAATAAAACTTCCGTGCATCGTTTGATAATGCCCTTCATACCATTCACAGAAAACCCGAACCGTTCGGCCAACCGCTCTGCCGTTTCCCCGTCGCAGATATTCCTTCGCATGATCTCCCGATACATTGCATTGTGAATCCATTCAGAAATCAGGAACTCCCACTCACTGCGCGGCTTTAATGGAAGTCCGCGCTGCATTTTACCCCTACTTTCTGTTCAGAACCGCAATGCTTCCCTGATTCGACACTTCCAAATCGAGCGCCGCCGCAAGGTCTCTGACCTTGATATAGTTCGTGCCGTCCTTGAGAATCCGGTCGACTTCGATCTCCTTGCCGTCTACAATGATCTTCGATTTTTCTACCACTTCCAGCTCTCCTTCCGACTTTTCGCCGTTTCCAAGTGCCATTGCCGTATGTCTCGATTCGTTGACGAGCACGTCGCCCTCCAAGAGATAGTCCGGGCAGTCCAGATACTTACGATCTGTAAGCAGCTCAAATTCACCTGTCTTGCCCCACTGCTGCCGCATCTGGAACGTCGCCGGGGCATTTCCTGCCGTGTATGCAGACTCCATGTCCACGCCTGCCGCTTCTGCGCAAACCGCCATAAATGCCGAGCAGTCCGTCTCACAGTCGTCTGTGACCGCCGCAAGATTCCACTTGGCGAGTTTTGCGTAATACCGCAGCGTATTCCTCTGCCACTGGTCATACCCGATGTGCCGATTTCCCACGCCCGCGCGGCACGCCGCCGCCATCTTTTTTGCTGTGGTTCTCCACTTTGGCCGCAGGACCAGTGTCCAGCCGTTGGCATACCAGTCTCGGATATTCAGCTCCCAGCCGGACTGATTACCGGCGCTGCCGCCGGTAATCTTTCCACGCTCGTCAATGCTCGCCTGTCCGATGAGCATCACTCGTTTTCCACCTCCGGAAGACCCGCAACCGAGGTCAGAAGCGAGAGGATACCCGCCAGCGCCGAGGCCGAAGCGACCGCGACCCAGTTGACCTCGTTCAAAAGCGCCGACGTGCCGATCGTTGCAATCGCCGTCTGGCACACCGTTTTCACCGCGCGGATACCCGCAGCCTTCCACCAATTCTTGTTCATCATACCATACTCCTTTCTCATGCTTTCAGACCGAGTCTGAACAGCACATATCCAATGATTCCGCCAACTACCGCCGTGACAATGGTTTTCACCGCCCCCTCCCACATTGCCCCCGACTTGCCCGTAAGACGTTGAACGGTCTTGTCGATCTTATTGATCTTTTCGTTCATCGTCTTAAACTGTTCTGCCATGACCTTCACCGACGAAGTCAATTCCTGTAAGACCTTGTAGTCTACTTCCAGATCATTGATCCGGCGCGTGTTGTCCCGCGTCAGTGCCTCTGTTTCCGTCAATCTGTGTTCCATTTCTACTTCATTCATAGGCGCTCCCTTCTTTTTACCCGGCCATTCGGACGGGGATTTTTGTCCCGTTCTTCTCCGCGATGATCTCCCCGCGAACCAGCTTCCACGTCCACCCGTCCGGCGCGTCCCACGTCTTCATGACGCCGTTCTGCATCATCTTATACGCAAGCTGCCCCGCTTTAGAGCCGACCGTGTAGCCGTCTCCCGGCTCGTCGTCAAAGCCGTTTCTTCCGAGGACGGCCCGCGCCCGAAGCTGCCGCCCGTCCTTTGTCCGGACGATCACGTCTCCATTTTCTCCGACCGACCATACAGACCCGTCCTTCGCTTCATACCGGTCTTTCCGCTTGAGAAGCAGGCTCAGATACTCCCGGTATCCATCGTCCGTCCGGATGTCGTAGGTTTCCTCCTGTGGCTCTTGCTCTGCGGAGGATACCCCATCCCAGCCGACGTTCTTCTGGATTTTCTTCCTCGTGCTCTCTGCGTAATCCTGAACGCTGACGGCAATCGCGTATTTCTGCTCCGCTGTCATGTCCGTCTGGTTGAGATAATCGCAGAACCAAGCCCATTTCGTTCCGAAGCCCTGTGCTTCTCGTTCGTCTGCATTCGGTGCTTCCTTGAACTGCGCCCATGCGTCGATGTAGTCGGCCATTGCCGCGCCGGTGTCCATGACGCTGTGCGTCCATCCGGTCTGCGCTCTCGCCGAAAGCTCGCTCTTCGCCGCCGCGACGCTGATATTGCCCTCCCGGAGCTCCGAGGAAAGATACCGGAGGTTCTTCACCGAGTCCGCGTAGAACCCGGCGCGTACTGCGTCCTTCTGGTCTTCCGTCCAGTCCCGGCGCTCGAGCCAGGAATCAAACTGATCTTCCGCGCTGCGCACAACGTTTCCGTCCATGTCGTAGACCGTTTCGATGTTCTTGAGCGCCGCCTTTGCTTCCTGATACATGGCTTCCGTGGCTCCTGCCGCCATGCCGAACCGCTCGTAGGCCTTCTGCGCCTGACTCTTTTTCTCTGCATCGCTGCTCCATCCGCTGAAAGTTCCGCCGCCAGTCCCGCTGGAAGCGTAGCTGCCGGAACTGGAAGTGGCACTTCCGGTCGACGTGACCGCTGTACCGCCGGGGTTTCCACCGTCTGTAGCGGGCGCAACATACGCCGCGCCAAGCTTGTTTGCGATTTTCTTCTTGGTCTTCTCAGACATGGAGCGGTCTGTGCTGATCGCGATCGCGTACTTCTGTTCTTTGGTCAGTTCCGTGTTCTTGTTCAGCTCATTGCAGAACCATTCCCACTTGCTGTCAAAGCCCATCTTGTCGCGTTCTTCCGCTGTCGGCGCGTTCTCAAACGTCGCCATGCTGGAAATGTAATCGCGCATCTGAACGCCGGCGCTGCTGACATTGTGCGTCCAGCCATACTGGTATGTGGGGGATAGTTCCTGCTTCGCCTCTCCGACGGTAATGTTTCCGAGATCAAGGTCTTCCACAAGTTTGTTGTAGGTATCTACCGTATCCCCGTAGAAGCCCATGCGAAGCGCCTTTTTCTGTTCTTCGGTCAGATTCTTCGAATCCAGCCAATCGTCATACTGATTCTGTACGCTACTGGTCACAATGCCGTCAATGTCTTTGACTTCGTGCATTCTCGCGTGCGCGCTGGACGCTTCAAGCATCATCTGCGGCGTAACGCCTGCGGCCTTTCCGAACTTCTGATACGCATCGACTTCACGGGCAGACAGAACCGCAATTGCCGTCCGGTCGTTCAGCTCATTGTCGTTGTATGCCTGCAAAAGCTCGTCCCGGTTCGTTCCGTCTTTGTTCGCGTCCTTGTACTTGGCCTTGACTGCTTCGTCAAGGAAATACTCTGCAAGCGTCTTCTGGTTTTTTCCTTCAAGCTTCTGCTGCTCTTCGGAAAGTTCGTAGCCGAATTTCGCCTTTTCTGCATTCTGGAAGTATTCCGCTGCCTTTTCCCGCGCAGATTCTTTCAGATCGTCGGATACCCCGGCATACGCAAGCGAATCATAGAGCTTCTGCACATTCCCGAGCTTGTTCTTTGCTTCGTCGCTGATGTACTTTTCACTCTCAACGGCTCGCCCAAGAATCGCGTTCACGATTTCCTCGTCGGATTTCCCCTTTAGTCCGTTGATCCATTTCTCATCGCTTTCATAGCCAACGCCCGCCGCTTCTTTTCCAAGCGCGTTCGCGTACTCCTGTGAAAGGCTCATTGCCTTAGACTTTACATTATCCGGAAGCCCCTTGTAGATATCGCTATCCAACATATTCTTCCGGATATTATAGTCCGTCTGGCCTCTTGTTTCTGTATAGTTTTCGTATTGTTCAGAGGTCAGTTTGACATTCTCCCCATCTACGGCAATGCTCTTCGGCGGTTTCGTATAGAAGTTGGAATATTCTGCATTCACATCATGCAGCCGCGCGATTTCTTCTTCGACTGCATCTGTCTTCTGCTTGGAGGGATATACCGGCGTGACCGCCTTGAACGCTGCTTCTCCAAAGCCGTTTGCTCCGTTTCCTTCGACCGGAACGCCCCAGTTTCCGTAGGTAACGGCCATATCCTCCCGAAGCCCCGGGAGCTTCTTCTGTACACCCTGTACGGCAGACTGCACCGGACTCCAAGCGCCGTCCGGTTCCAGATACGTACTTCTCTGGTTCTTGTCAAGACTGGCCGCTACACGCCCCACGATCGTCGGCACGTACTGCCCGACATAGTTTCCGATAATCTGTACGCCCATCTTGGTCAGTAGCTCACCAGTTCCCGCGTTGTCGGAATTCTGGATCGTCGTCAGAATGCTGTCCATGCCGCTGAGCATGGACTGCTCAAACACTGGGTCTGTGATTTTAGACAGCGCATCGAGAAAATCTTCAAACGAGATCGGTTCGTCGCCGTTTCGCGCGTTCTGCGCCGCCTCCCAGATTTGCGCGCCCGTCAATAGCCCTGTCCCGGCCAGCGTCAGGCTGTCAATGGGGATATACGTATCTCCGACCAGAATGGAGAAATCTTTCGCGCCAAAGGCGTTCTTCTGCTGCTCTTTTTCTTTGTCGTCGCCGACGCCCGTCGCCCGAAGGATTCCCTGCTTGGCCAGCATCGCGCCGACGCCGAGAAGTACTGTTCCCGTCGTGGCCGCCGCAAAATCATCAATTGCTTTGGCCGCCGTGATATCCGGATTTCCTTTCTGCATCTGAATGAGATCCCATGCCCCTTTCAGATACCCGAGCGGCGAATATTCCACCGTCCGAACCATAACGTTTGCCGGGACCTTCTTGAACGGATAGCCCGTGTTTGACAGGAACCGGCCAAGCTTGCTGCCCTTACCAAGAGATGTCGCCCACTTAGAAACCGCGTTCAGGTCATTATACGTGCCCTTCTTCGCTTCGGTCATTGCGTAGGTTCTAGCCGCGTCTGTGATTTCCGTAAGCCCATTGGCTTTCATATAACCGGCCAGCGCCACAGAATACATAGGCTTCGAGAACCACATATCTTCCACTTCCAGCGCCTTGCTGTTCAGGTTGTTCGCCTTTTCCGCGATATTCAAAGCCTTGTCAATGCCTCTTGTCAAAGCATTCTGTGGGTCATTGATCTTCCAGTACCGGCGCTTGTCGTTGATGTCACCCGCCGTGTTGGAGTACTTCCCCGTGCTGTCTTCATAAAGATCGACTGCGTTGTCGTAGTCCGCCCAGCCCAGATTCAAAAGATTCTGGTCTGCCTTATTCAGCGGATTTAAGAATGCTTTCGTTCGACCTTCTTTGTTCCCGATGAAAACAGTTTCCATGAGCGCCGCAAGGTTATCCTTGCCGATCTTTGCAACTGCGCCGGAGACGTTACCCATGATGTTCTTTGCATGTGTCGAAGGGTTCGCCAGCATCGAGAAATACCGCCACTGCTGCGCCGCTTCGCCGAGAGATGTCGGAATCTGGTCTGCAACATTTTGATAAATGTTCTGCAAAGCGGCTTCCTGCGCGTCTGCTGTCGCTGCGTTCTGATACGTCTGCAAAAGCGCGTCCGGGACATTGATCTCGATCTGTTTGTTTGCAGCTCGCCTCTGATTGATCTGCGCTTCCAAATTGGAAACCATCTTCTGCACCGTGAAGATTCTGCCCTCCGGCGTTAAGGACTTCATGAGTCTTGCCGCCTGCACCGTCTGACCGGCGTTTGTCTCAACCGCCGTCAGTGCAACCAGAATGTCGGACGCTGCGTTGTAGTCCCCTTCCGCGATAGCGTCTGCATACAGTGTCGTACCCTGAGAAACGAATTTTGCCCCGGCCTTTCCTGCGTTTGCGTCGCGAATGAACTCGCTGCGGATTTGCTTAATGGTTTTGCCTCTGGCATACTGCTTTTCAATCTGCTTTGCCCCGTCCTCGATTGCCTGTTTGTTCCCGTAAACCTCGTGGCTGAGCTTCCCATCCTGCACCAGCTGCTCAATTCTTCCGACCATTTCGTCGGTTGTGATCTGCGCTTCTGCCGCTGTCCTGGCGAACTTGCTGACCTTCGTCTCTCCGTCCATTGAAACGGGGATATCTACCACGCGTGTGGGATTCTCTCCGGGAGGAATTGCGCCGTACTGGTTGCTCGCATGGCTTAACGGGTCAAAGCCCGTAGGCGCTGCGCCGGTCGATGCATCTGCGCCCACATTTTCCCTATTGACAGAATCAACCGACTGTGCTACATTTGAATTGTAGCTAGTGTTATACGACGCGTCTGGGACGTGGTTGCCGGGGGGGCTTACGCCTTTTGATCCGCTTCGAGCGGGCACATCGGTATCGCCGGAAACACTAGCTATTTTTGTATACTTTTTAAGGAAGCTAGGCTTGCTGTCTTCGCCGGTAATGACCATCTGCTTCGTTCCAAGAACTCCATCATCAAGGACTTCTTCAACGTAAAACGTCCGGTTTCCCATCTGCTTCTCGTAAACGACCGTTGGGTTTCCACCCTTTGTGTCATATCCTCGGTACAGGTTGTCATAGTTATCTATGATATTCTGTGCCTGCTCCATAACCTCGGCAGTGACCTTGTACTTATCGTTCGACTTGGAGCCGTGTGAATTGTCGACATGCCGAATATCATTGTCTCTCAGCGCATGCGCGTACCCCTCGACTTCAATTCCCGCCGTCCGGAGCGTTTCCGCTAATTCTGGAGAAACGTCAGAGATTTTCAGAAACTTATATTGATTCTGCTTGTTGAACGCATTTTGAATAAACCTTGAAATCTGCTCTTTCGTTGCATTGAGTAGATTTTTTACGTCCTTCGGCTTATTCGTCGCCACTTCCGGGCTGATGCCGCTTTGCAGCTGCATCTGCGTCTCCATAATAATATTGTCCAGATCTGTCGGCTCTCTGACCTGCGTCACATTCTCCGGCGTCTGCACACCCTGTAGTGTGTCCAGAACTGCTTGATCGAATGGGCTTGCCGTCGGGTCAACGATTCTCTGCCCCCTTGCGGCGATGCCCTGCGCCAGCATCTGCCCGCCGCCCAAAATGCCGCCGATGGCTGCGCCCATTCCGAATTCCTTTAGCGATTGGTCGAGATTGAAGACCGCGTCTTCATTTTTACCTGTGTCGTCGTTCCACGGCGCGTCCTGATCGTAGACAGCTTTGTTGACAAGCCGCTCGATCATGCCCTGCACGACTTCTTCCTTGCCCTCGTCCAGAGACGAAGAAACCCACTTGCGGATTTTATCCTTGCTGGTAAGCCCTTCTTTTCTCAGTTCGCCCGGCAGCTGCTCCACGCCGCCGCCAACTTCCACAATGGCGTTCGCCGTCGAGGAAAGAAGCGTCGCCAGAAGCGCTTCGTCCTCCGTCGCGCCCTTTTCGATCGCCTCGTCATACGAATTGCCGAAGCTCTGAACGAAGCTTGTCCAGTACATAGGGTCTTTGGAGAGCTTCTGCACCGCATCTGCAACTGTCGCCGTCAATCCCGAAGCCTCCGGGGCGAGTGTCGCCGCTGTAGAGCCGCCCGCCGTTGCCATTGCGAGAACCGCGTTCGGGACTGCCGAGACTGTGCCCTGAATCAGCTGATTTGCAAGATTGCCGCCTTTCCCGTACTGATTCCATCCCGTAGCCGCTTTCTGTGCAAACTGCGCCGTCGTGTCCTTCGTGCTCTGGTTCAAATCAGATACCGGTTGAAAGAGAGAACCAAAAAACGGCGCATCGCCTTTCACAAACTTACCGGTTCCCTTGTCCCAGCCGCCGTTTGCAAGGGCTTCCAGCTGCATTAGAACATTTTTACCCGCATTCAGTGTGCTGGTAACGCCGGAGTTGAACTGTCCCGCACCGGCTTCCAGCGAGTTATAAATGGAGTCAAGAACGCCGTAGTCGCCCGTTACGTCCTTTTTCTTCTGAATCAGTTTGCTTCGCTCTTCTGTCAGCGCCTCTTTGGTTTTGCCGCTTTTCTCGCTGACCACTGGGTAGCGGCCTTCAATTTTGTTCTTGAGCGGCGCAAGTTCGCTGTCGATAGCCGCAATCTGCTTGTTAAGCTCAGATACAGTCCGGTTGTACCCCTTTTCCTGATCTCGGTTAACCGTCCTTTGTGTTCTGATGCGCTGCTGCTCATCCGCTCTCGCCTCACTCGGGCTTTTCCCGCTGGAAATGGCTCGTTCAAGCTTCTGATTAACCGTATTGCGGAAATCCTGCGCCTGCTTCGTGTTCTGACCAACCAGATACCCGTTCTTCGTCGCCTGCTCCACAAGCGTCTGCTTCCGCTTTGACTCCGCGTCGGAGATCTTCTGGTTGGCAGAGCTCTGAAACGAAAGCCCGTAGGTTCTCGAGCTGCCGATTGTTGCCCTGTCCATCAGGTCGCTGAGCGCTTTGGATTTTTCCGCCGCGCTCAGTGATTTTTTCTTGCTGGAGGAACTGGAAGAAGACGAAGAAGAGTTGCTTGTCGAGCCTTCCGTCGGCTTGGGCGTCGTCAGTGAACCGCTTGTGCTGGAAGAAGGCGTCGTTTTCGGCGTGCTTGTGGAGGCGCTTGGAATCGACTTTTGCGCGCCGCCCTTGTTTCCTGTGCCGGTATTTTTCTTCTTCTGCCCTTTATTACTCGCCTGTTCGGCTTTGCTCTTCCCGGAATTTGGGTTTCTCTCGCCGTCTTTTGTAATCATCTGTACGCTCCGTTCAGTATGTCTGCAACGCTATAGCCGTTGCCGTCAGTTCGGCTGGAACTGTTCTTTCTGATTTCCTTCAGCTTCAGCGCAAGGTCGAGCCTGCGTCCAAGCTCCGTGTCAGCCAGTTCTTTATTGTAAATCGTTTCAAGCTGCGCAATCACGTCGTCGGAAAGCCCGTAAAGCTTCCCATACAGACCGTATTTGCCGCCCGCCGCCGCGATCTCCGCTGCCTTCCGTGCCTCTTCCGAAGCAAGGTTTCGGTCGGAGCTCACCTGATTGAGCATCATGTTGAGAATCTCCAGCGCGCGGTTGCTGTCGTTCTTGGAAGCGTCAATAATGCTCTCGTCCACGCGCACGGCCTCCTGATACAGCCTTTGTGCCAGCTCCATATTGTTTTCCGCTTGCGCCTTCTGGATCGCGTTCTGATACTGCTGCCCGAGAAGCGTTCTCTGCCGCTCGATCTCCGCCCGGTTCTGCGCCTCGGCATTTCCGAGCGCCGTCAGATCGCTTTGCAGCTGATTGCTTCTGGAAAGTGCTGCCTGACCACCCGTGCCGGAGTTGAGCCCCGAGGCGTTCGCCATCTCGTTATAGCTCGCCTGCGACCGGTCGGCGTTTGCCTGCGTCTGCCGTCTCTGCTCATAATAATTAGAGCCAATCTTGCTTGCCTCGCTGTCGAGTCCGCTGACGTTCTGGTTGTAGTCGCTCTCGAGCTGGGCTTTGTTCGCCGCCAGCTGCTGTTCATACATCTGCCGGATATAATCCGACTGGTCTCCCGCCGTCGCTGTCTTCTGCCCCTGCATCGCTTGCAGCTGCTTGAGATAATTCTGAATCAGCTGATCATATGCTTGCCTCTGGCTTGCCGCGTTGTCGACTGTTTCGCTTGTCCCCGAGCCGGTTGTGCCTCCGCCAAGACCTGTCCCGGTTCCGGGAGTGTTGCCCCCGGACGGCTGCGACCCTGCCGGGGGGTTCGTTGCCCCGCTGCCTCCTGTATTTGAAATGCCGGGTCTCCTGCCGCCGGAAACATAGCCGCCAGCACCTCCGCTGCCGCCGCCCGGTTGGTATGTAATATTTGCCTTTGTGGTCACGCCGTCCTTCGTGACCCAGATGTTCCCGTCCCTGTCCGCCGTCCACGAAGACCCGTCCGAGACCGTCGTGCTCGTGCCCTGATTCTTTTTCAGCGACTCGGAAATGTCATACCCGGCTTTGGTGCCGATGTTGTAAGCGCCCATTTATTCCTCCACTTCCCACGCAGCGGCGTATTCCTCCAGACTGTAGGACGTGTCCTGCACACATTTTGTGAACTTCCCGCCCTGCACTGCCCATTCTCCCGCCTTGTACATATCGTGCGCGCCCGTCGGATGGACAAACTGCCGAGCCGTCTCGCGCGATGTCCCATGATACGGCTTGTTGAACGTGTACCAGGCGTTCTGCCCCGGCGCGATATCCGGATAGACTGCATTGTCATACGCCTGAAAACAAGTCCACGGCTCTCCATCAACAAGGAACGTTTCACCCACCGTGTGCTTTCCCGCCGTCCATTCCGGGTACAGTGCAGAACACCGGATGATCTCATCTGCCGTTTCCAGCTTCACATCCTTCATCAAAAACTGCACCGCGTATGCTATAGACGCATCCAAGTCGTATTCTACCGGCTCCTGCGCCATCGGCTGCGGCAGTGGAATATTGGTAAGCACCCAGAGCCCATCTGTAATTTCCTGCCGGAGATAATCTGCCGTGTCGAATGTCTGCATCTGGAAGCCATTGTTCGTGTAGACCGCAATAGACCCGGACAGAGCATAAACGCCAGCCAAGCTTGCACCCTCGAACCGTACCGTCCCATCCATGCGCGTCACGCGGATATTCTGGTACTGTATAGACTGATTTGTAATGTACATTCTGATCTCCTATCCCATCGTGATATCGCAAATATACCATGAGCCGCTGCTGTTGTTTTTTCTATCGAATGCAATGACTGCGTTCCCGGTCACTTTCAGTGCGTACGTTCCGGCCCCGGCCAATACCAGGTCCCCATTGAGACTTATCTTGCAGCGGTTCTCATTACCGCCTACATAGACGTCAACTGTCGCATCCGGCTTCACTTCTACCGTTGCCGCCGCCGTATATTTCGTTTCTCCAATTGTCGCATATGCGTTTTGGGGACTAAAATCGCCGGATATATCCACTGTGAAGTGTTCCGGGGTTGGAAGACCTCTTCTCAAAAACATTCCCATAACGGCCTCCTAAAAGCAAAAGCAAAACGCCGTTCCATTTCGGCTTGTTGTGTCTTCGCCGGATGTGGTAAGATCACTGGTTCTAATCGCATAGACAGAACCGCTGCCGGCGCGTGTCCGTGCCCACCATCTTTTTTCTCTTCCCGCCATTTGCTTTACTCTATAAAGACGATGGGAATAATACGCATACTGCATACCTTCGGCAGCGTCTACGCCGGAAGCTTCAGGCTGTTCAACCTCCACCACTGCCGGTATGAAAAGCTTATCCGCTGTTGTAACGACGATCTTTGGACCGTTTTTCGTCAGCTTGGTCACCTCTCGAATCCCGCTTTGTACCTCTGCCGGCATAAGCGCAAGAATCGCCGGAAGCGTTTTCGTCCGCATAGTGCTCTCGCTCCATTCAGAGGTAGTTCCGTAAGAGTTAGACGCGTAACAGTCGTGCAGTTGGAAGGTCAGCGGTGCTTTGCCCGAGCCGTCCGCGTAATCATCGTGGTTCATGCCGATAATGTCGATTCGGTATTCTGCGCCGTTGATCGTCATGTTCTTCCAGTCATGCACCTTCCACTCTGGCGGGATTTGCTTATTCTGGCAGGCCGCTATGATCTGTGCCCACGACCACCCGGCAAACCCTACCGGCTTTTCGATCCATCTAGGGCTTCTTCCGCTCATCCAAATACCACCACCTTAATTGGAATGTTGATCTCCGGCGGCGCGCCGATGCACTGCGCGGTCAGACTATTCGCACCTGTCGTAAAGTTACTGACGCGGGAGAATCCCGTCAGAAGTGCGCTGTCTGCGTCCTTGTCCATCCCGGAAAGTACAACGTCCCACTGCGGATCAACAGCGTAAGATGCCTTTAGCCCATCTATTGTGATCGTCTGGCTCTGATACCCGTGAGAATCTGCCGCCCAGCCCGTGGAAAGAAGCGTCCCCGTGTACTGAAACGCGTTTTTGACGTTCTTGATTGCCGCGTAAACGCCGCCGGATTTGACAAGGTTTTCGCTTCCTTCCGTCGGTGTGCTGTCAAACTCTGTCGTAATATCTGAAAGCACATGCGTATGCACAGCGTTTGCTTTTCCGGAAAGGCCAGACGTAAGCGCCTGCGTCAGGTTCTGAATGGCTGCATGCACGACCTTGTTCATGATCGCATCCGAGCTGGTAGCGGACAGTTCGTTATTGACAAAGACCTTCGTCGCGCCCGCCGCGATTCCGTCGAGCTTAACCTTGTCTTCCTTGCTCATCAGGCCGTTCGCCGAAGCCGTCGCCGGGTCAATGATAATAGGCCGGTTCTGTAGCTCCGTGATATCCGCCTGAGACTGCGTGACATCTGTTCTGAGCCCCGTCAAAATTGTCGTGACGTCCTGCGCCAGCTTGATATAGTTGATACTGCCGTTTGGAACGGCCGCGATCGTCGCCTGCTTGACCTGTTCTTGCACATTCTCAATGGCTTCCTGAATGGTTTTCGCCGGAATATCCGTCGTCGCCTGAAAGCCCAGATTCGCCGCGACCAGCGCCGGGAGCAGCACCGTGTTTAACCAGTTCTGAATCGTAAGTCCCGCCTCGTCAAACTTTGCCTTGAGCTCCGCCGCCGTCAGACCGCCTACGTCGTTCGGCTCGTCATCCAGCTTCTGAATAATGTTCAGATCGTCTTGAAATTCTGTCAGTGCCATCAAATCACCCCCGTCTCATTAAGCGCCCGCTGGAGCTGCCCGTATCCGCTGCCGCCCTCTACGGGAATTTCTGTCCCCTGCCCCATTACCGGGGAATTCGACTGCTGCCCCGCCATCTGTGCCTGCATGCCTTGCAGCTTGTCGATAAGCTCCTGTTTCTTGGACACATACCCTTCCGGGATACGTTCCAGATAGTCCACCAGCTCGATTTTCCCCTGCATCAGAAGGTTGTCGAGCGTCTGCACCGTTGTGATCTCGCTCCAATACGAAGACGCGCCCACATCAAGTTTCAGGCTCATCGGAATTTCATTCAGAATCGAGAAATCAAACGGCTTGTTGAAATTCGTGTCCTGAATGCTCATGCCAAGCGGCTGATTGTTCATTTCCTGCTTGGAGAGGAACTTCACCTGCACGTACCGCGTCCCGTAGTAGACCCGCATCATGTCGAGGTAGATCCTCCCGAGGTCTTCAATGGATTCGTACATGTTGAGTTTTACAAGCTCCAACGGAGCGTTCGACGCTCTTTGCAGCGCGATAATGGCCGACGTGTTGTCAGGTCTTGTGTCGCCCAAAGCCGCGTCGGAAGCGCCCATAAAGTTTTGCGTGTAGTTGACGGCAAGATCAATAAACTGCGATATCTGCGGGCTGATCTGTGCCGGGTCAATGATCTTCGCAATGGAGTTCATGTCCCCGCCGTTCACGCCAATGGCTGCGCCGACCCTCGAGTCCCATTTAGGAATTCTTGTCTTGTCGTAGACGATCTTCGGATAGGCCGTCGTCATCAGCGAGATCATCGCCATTGCGAACGCCTTGTTCACAAACTTCTGGTTCGGAAGCAGCTGCGAAATCAGCGCCTGCCCGTGGTAGCTGTCCTGAATATAATCCCAGTTCATCCATGTAATGGGATAATGCTTCAGCTCCGTATCCTTGTCTTCTTCCAACTCCACGTTCTGTGTGCACTTGTAGCTGTGAATCGTCCCCGTCTCAAAATCCCGGTACAGGTAGATATACATGGACACTCTGTCGTCCGTCAGCGCGTCCATTTTGTTGCCGTACGCCTCAGAGTCTGCCCGGATAGAATCAATGTCGTCCTTCTTGACGCCGTTTTTCTCGGCCAGGTTCTTTACATATTCCACCTGCTTTCGCATGGGAATAATGATATACGGCTGCTGCTGCACGTTCCGTTCGTTCGGATTGCCGAAGATGATTCTTGTGTTCTCGATGATCTCCGTGACAATGCCGCCCTTTGCTTCCTGCCCCGTCTCCATATCCGGGTCAAACCACGAATACGTCGCCCCGTCTCCGTCCACGGCGGCATTGCGCATGAACTCGCGCACCTTTGTCACAATTTTGTTGCGTTCAAAAATCTCCGCGAACTGCTTGTTGATCACATCCGTGACCTGTTCCAGATCTGCAAGTCCATATCTGGACGTAGAGTTCAGCGGTGTCGCCTGCATGGACAGGTTGTCGGAGCTGATCGTTGCAATCTGAAAGAGCGTGACACGTTTGAGAAAATTGAAGACCGGCGTCGGCAGGCCGTTTGCCTCCACGCCCTCCCACTGCTTACCAATGAAGAAGTTTTCGTTTTCCGTGACCGTGTCATATAGGCCGATCTGCGTATTAAACATTACGCCCTTGTCATACCGCTTGGAAACAAGCTCCGGTGTTGGTTTCTTCATCTATCCCTCTCCTTTGGATTCCCGTAAGAAAGAATGTTCGCAACGCCTTCGTTGAACAGTTTCATTTCCATCTCTGCTCTGCGTTCTTCCTCTGTCTTTTCTGCCGCCTCTTCCGGAACGGCCTTTTTCTCCCGCCGCTTCCAGAGCGCCGCCGCAATCAGCAGCAGTACCGAGCAATGCAAAAGGATGAACATACTCAGAATCCCGAGAAGCACACACATAAAAATTTCCATACAGACCTCACTTTACATAACCCGTAAACCGTACCCGCATATCAACGCCAAGAACAGTAACGTCGTTCGCGACCGATACCGCGCCGATCAAAAGCTTGTAGTAGACGAACTTCTTCACTTTCAGCTTGACTCTCTGCATATGCGGGCTTCTGTTCGTGTTGAAAGAAAAATGTCCAAAGTCAACGGATGCAAAATTCGAGATCTGCGCCGTGACGGTTTTTTCTGCATACTCGCTCTTTCGGTCAGACCTTGCCGATACTGTGCATCGCGCGCCTGCCGCCGGTTTGAGGCTCACCCAGAGTACCGAGCTGTGCTTCCTCTGGTAATCTGACCCGAAGTCCATATTGCCGCTTTCCCACGTGCACCCGATTTCCTGCCCAAAATCGTTGTGCACCAGCTCGTCAAACAGCGCAAGCTTTCCGTCTGACGTGCCGAAGTAAATGTCGTCTCCGCTTCTGCATGCACACACGACCTTGAGATTCGTATATTTATACCAAACGTCTTCAATGTACCGGTGCACCAGCGCCGTACCGGACGCATCGTTCAGGAACACGTAATATTCCTGCTTGCTGTCGTCATCAAAGATAAATACCTTCTCCGGCTCTGCCCGCTGCATCGTGCTTCGTACACGTTCTGACACCATCTTTGCGTTTCTCTCGTCTCGAACCGTCGAGGAGGTCATTTTCCAGTCGTAAAGCGCGCTTGCGTACATCGAGCGCGGAAAGTTGTAGACAAGCCGCACCTGTCCCGGCGCTTCGTTTCCGATCTCCCGGTTCAGTGGGATCGTGTAAAATCCCGCCGTAACCGCCCCGTCGGCCAGCGTCACCGTCGAATACTCCGTTGCGTATACGCTTCCCGGCTTAAATGTCAGGAGCCTGTCATAGTGCTTGACCATCGCCGTAATGGGCGTATTTTCATCTCCGACCAGCATTTCATAAAGATCAGGGAAATACTCCGCCGACGCAACGCCTTTTTCTGTAATGCCGCAATACAGAGCCTTCGCCGTTCCATCTCCGTACAAAAACACTCTTGTATCATTTGCGCCGTTGAAAAATTCCCAGAACCGCATGGCCGTGACCTGAGAACGAAGACTGTTCGGCGCTGTATAATAAATCTCGACATTGTTGCTCCCGGCTGCCGGAGCCGTAGAAAACGTGACCGTACCGGCTGCCGCGTCCTTCTCTGCCGCTGTTTCCGTCCCTTCGACATAAACATAGTCGATGGACGAAAGTCCGGATTCCGGGAGGACATATTTTGTGCTCTCGCCGTCCGCCGAAAAGCGCACCCGCCGTTTTCCCGTCAGCCGGTTAATGTTTTCCAGCGTCGTTCCGCCGCCTTTGGGGGATGCCGCCGTTACCACACACGGGATATACCCGTCCACCGTTTTCACGCTTCCCGCGCCATCCCACGACAGATATTCGTGCCCGTTGAGCATATAGACCTTATTGTTGAATCCGAAAAACGTTGTCGGTGCGTCCGTGATGTTCCCAAGCCTTGTCTTGCCTTCGGAAATCTTCCATACGCCGCCATCTGCTGCGCAGAGGGTAACTTCCTCCCCCGCAACGAAGCCGTGCCACAGCCCGCGTACGGCTCCCTGAAAGGTCTCCATCACCTGCATACCTGGTCGAACCTTCAAATGGTACTGCGGCGTGACCTGCCAGTTTTCAAGTTTTGAGGCCTCGCCGACTTTGAGCTGCGTGTCGCCGTCCTTCGATTCGTTGAGCCCCAGAAATTTTTGTATCTGTAAAACCTTCGCGACATCCGAAGTTACGATTTTTGCCATACTTCCTCCAATTTGGGAAAAGGGCAGCTTGCGCTGCCCTTATACTCAGTTCGTGCCCTCTGCCGCACCAGACCAATACATGCCGGTCTTCGTCGCTGCCGCACGGATGGTCTCGCCAGAAGCAAGCGTCGGCTTGCTGGATGCCGAGTACGTCTTCGCGGTATCGCTGAAACGCGGGTCGCTGCCGTCCGTGGTGTAGAGAATCACCGCGTCGGTAGTCTCCGAAGTAATCGTCGCGGTGTTCGACGCAATGACGATTGTCGGGTCTGCCGCTACAGTCCCCGTCTTGCAGGCGACGTAGATGCCGTCTGCCTTCGTGGGCTTCACGAAAGCGTCAAACATGAAGCGCATTTCGACCAGATCGCCGGAAACGCCGGGCGGGTCGGTGTGAATCTTGTAATCGTTCAGCTTCATCGGGGAAATCGCCGCACCCTTGAAGACGATCATGAAATACACATCCGCCGGAAGATAGCTGGACGGGACCTTCTTGACGGGCATGCCGTCAAACTCGCCCACGACGCCCTTGGCAAGCGCCTTCGTGCCGATGCCCTCAAGCTTGACATATTCGTCGCAGAGCTTGAGATGCTTGTACATATCGTTTCGGATGTACAGCGTTCTTCCTTCCTGCGGGACAAACTTGTCGTCGAGTGCGCAGGTCGCATCCATGATGATACCGGCAATCGTGCTCTTCGTCGGCGCAGCGCTCAGTGCCGTGTGAAGACCTGCCTTCGTCGCCCAGACCTTGAAGCGGTACTTGTCGATGAACGGGGTCACGACAAGACGCATCTGTCGCTTGAGCGTCGTTGCGGCAGTCTTGATGTTAAACTGCTCTTTCGCGTTGCCCTTGTCGATACTCCAGGTGGACCCCTTATCCTGCTTCATCTGGAACTCGTAGAGATTGTCTGCAAGCTCCTGCGGCGTGCCGTAGCGGTTCGAGCCGGAGCGGGTATAATCGTTCAGCGGCGCGACGTCCGGGTCATAGACCTTGACGGTTCTGACACCGACAAATTCCATGTCGAGGTCCTTCGAGAAGGAACTCTGCGTCAGAGAATCCTGATAAAATTTTTCCTGTACCTTGTCGGAATACTTTTCCGCAAGATTGATGGTTTTCGACATTTTTTACCTCCTGTCAATCGTCGCTAAACAGGCATTCGAGGAACGGGTCCTTCGCCGTCTCCTTCCCTTCTGTTTTCGCGGAACCAATACTTTTCTGCTTGTTTTTCTCATTCTGTTTGAGCGCATTGAGGCTCTCCTGAAGCTTCCGGTTGCTTTCCGCAAGCTGCCGGTTCTCATACCGGCCGTAGGCAGAAACTAACGTTTCGCCGTTTCTGACGTCGTCCCAGACTTCCTTCGGGATCGTGTTTGGGTCAACATCCTTGTAGAGCTTCAAAAACCGTTCGATGTCCTGCTGCCGGGCAAGCTCCTGCCCCTGCTGCGCCTGCTGCTTTTCCGCATCCGCCTTTTCCGTTCTGGAAAGCCGCTGCTCTGCGTCCTCCCGTAAAACGCGCTCGTGTGCCGCGTCCCGGCTCAAGCCCTGCGAGACATAAGCGTTTTCCCGCACCGACTGCAAAAATGTGTTCCTGTCTGTGCCGGATTTCTGAGCTGCCGCGTCCAGTAGCCCGATAATCGCCTCGTTGTCCTGCTTGAACTTCAAAAGCTCTGCGTTTTCCTGCTGTAAGTGGTCTCTCTGCTCTAAAATGCGGTCGTGGTTCAGCCCCTTTTGGGCAAGCTCCGTGACCTCCTGGCGGTTCACCTTTCGGATTTCCTTGTTGAACTTGAGATCAAACAGCTCTTCCGGTTCTTCCTTCTGTTCCATTGTGGGCTCCGCTTCCGGTTGCCCCGCCGGTTCTTCTGGTTCTTCCGAAGGCTCCTGTTCTTCCTCGTTCGCTTCGGCTGTTTCTTCGCTGGTTTCCTCTTCGGTCTGGTTGCCGTCGTCTTCGGAAACAAGATCGCTCAGATCTACGCCGAATTCTTCATCCATAAACTCGTTCATGTTCTTCCTCCTGTTTTTGGCTCTGGTAGGCCATATTCACGGCTCTGGTAGGCCGCTGTTTACTCAAAATCCGTAATACGGGGTAATTTCCTCCCATACGGAGGGCTTCTTTGCCGCGAGCGTCGCGACAAGCTCGGAATACCGTTCGTTGAAAAAGCTCGCCATCGAATCGTTTTCGCCCAAAAGAAGGTGCGCTGCCAATCCGTAGGGCATAATCCCCTGTGCAATGACATCGTCGAGCCCGATCTCGTCCGTAAAGTCCTTGATCTCCGGGCACACTGCCCGTTTTCCGTCCTTTCCTGTCTGGAACGTATCGGAATACGGGAAAAGCTCGTGCCGCAGAACGTTCAGAATGCTGATCGTCCGCAGCCTATATTCCTGCGTATCTTGCGTTGCTGTCGCACCGCTTGACTCGTTCTGCTCATCCATCAAGTGGATAGCTCTGGAAAATACCCATTCAGGCGTTGTCATAGAATCCTCCTAGAAATTCAGGTAGCTGCTGTCCGCTTCCCCGCCGGTCATGTAATCGCCGTAACTTTCCTCGTGCTCTTCTTCGTCTGCAATGACCTGCTGTTCCGGCTTGAGCGTCCGAAGCTGCGCGTAATACCGAAGCGCGTCCGGCGCGTGAGTTATGTCATGCGGTTCTTTGGCGCAGTCCGACGGGTTCTTCTCGTCGTGCTGAATCGCCATCAGATCGTCAATAATCCCCTTGCAGGTGTTGAACACCAAAAGCCCCGGCTTTCCGTCGTTCATGGGCTTGAGCAGTTCCTTGACCGCCATCCAGCCTGCCACACGAGAGTTGTTCGCCTTGACAACCGGAAGCCCGCTTTCTGCAAACAGCTGCGCCATCGTCTTACCGGTGTCTTTCAGCGTCGACCACATATCCGGCGGCGCAATCGTATACTCTACTCTCTCCACGGGCGGCGTCGACACAATCGCTGCATTCGCCGCCTGCGAAACAATCAGCCTCGATTCGTTATACTCCCGGTACAGATACGCCCTGCCGTTATAATCAACTGCAATCCAGAGGCACGCGAACATATCGAGGCCGTAGTCAAACGCCCGATACTTCGCCCATCCGGACGGAATCGCAAACGGCTGGATGACGTGTGTCTTGATCGTGAACTCCGGAAAATACCCGCCGGACAAAGCGTCCCAGTCGCCGAACCGGTGCGCCCTTCTCACATCCTCCGGCAAAAGGTTCAGTGCGTTTACATAATCCGGAGAACCTTTCAGCAGGTCAACGTTGTCCTCGACCGTCGCTTTCAAGAACAGATAATCGTCCGGATTTTCTTCCGGAAGAAAATCTCTCGTGACAAAGATCCGCTTCACCCACTGATGCCCGACACCGCCGGGGTTGCACGTCAGATACACCCGTTTCGGAAATGGCGTTGCGCCGCGGCAGCAAGCCGCAATCCCTCGGAACTCCTGCTCCGTGAACTGCGTCGCTTCTTCCATGAAAATCCAGTCGTATTCCTGACCCTGATACTTGCCCGTAACTGCCGAGCCGTAGCCGTCCATGTTGCCAAATTTGATGCTCGACCCGTTGACAAACGTCAGCAGATGCTTCTGCACGTTGTATGTAGCCAGGCTTTCCGGAATCAGCTTGAGAATCGGGTCTATGACAGAGTTCTCCAAATCCTCATATCTCCGTCTGATAACCAGTATCCGAAGCCCCGGATACTCGATGCACCCGCCGACCGGTTTTCTCTGCGTACACCACGACTTTCCGCCGCCTCTGGCTCCGCCGTAGCACGTGTATTTCACCCGGCTTTCAAAGAACCGCCTCTGCGGCTCGCTGTTCGGGCAGCCAAGATTCAGCGTGATCGCTCCGCCCTTTGCTGTTTGCTTTCTCGCCATAGCGCCCTCCGCCCGTGCTCACCTTGACGCCCGGATTGCTCCGGGACGCCAAAGTAAGGAGGATTGAAACGTTGGCTCGCCGCCAAGGTCAACACGGGATTTTTGAAAAATTTGAGATTCGATTTGTGCAAAGGGGTACGCCGTTTTTCTCCCACCCCTCCCAATGAATGGGAAAAGCTTTGGAAGGGCATGCATGGGGGAGCTGGATATAACTATACATACAGGAGACCGCGCCCCCTGTTTTTCCGCTACCCCCTCCATTGCCAGATCGTTCACCGGAGGGCATACCCGGAAGCGCCTTCCCGCGCGCATGCCATCAGAAAAAACGCGCGGGGGCTTATAGGCCTGCGAGCGCCGCCCTTATCGCCCCTCGAGCCATGCAGCCCGCGCCCAGCCGTGCCCGTCATTATGCCGAATGATGGTTGACAGTAATATAACTATGTCTACTACATAGCATAAAGTTGCGCATTTACCTATAAACTCGGCACGCTACTAACTATTTGCGAAATACGAACGCAACAAAATGGATATTTGGTGGCGTTGACTACTTGAAAGCCGTTTTGGACCCGCCGAACTCAATATTGATCGTCAGCTCTCCGGAGCTTTTGCCGTCGTCCGCCTTATCGTTCATCTTGCATCCGTCGAAGTCCTGTTTATTGGCAAAGATGCTCTTTGACGAATTTGGGCCCGACCAGCCCGGAGCCGTGTTGTACTGCCCGCGAATCCAGGTGGCAAACTTTTTTAGCTCGCGCGCCACGTCCATTTTATTGGCCGGCGGATTTTTGATCGCCTTTGACACGCTCTCAGCATCCATGCCGATTGTGCCGCAGAAATGCCACCAATCCGCCTTTGGGTACTCCCCTGTCTCGACCTTATGTTTGTAATCGTTGATAGCCGCCACTGTCTGCTTGTAGCTCAATGGAAATACAGCTTTCCCGGCCAAATCGTCACCTCCCCGAACATTTCGCCGCAAAACCTATGCGCCCGAAAAATCTCTTTGCGTGGAGATTCAATAAGGGAAATCGGAAACTTTGTTTCCGAATTTCCCGTTTGAATCTCCCCAGATGTATATATATCACAGATTTTTTGACCATAAATAAAAGGCCGTTTATTACTTCCCAAAAATATTGATTTTTCCGGGCAAGAAAGCGTTGGAAATGCAGGAAAAACCGTGATTTGAAAAAATTTTATAAAATAGTGGGCGTAGGGTCTTGACAAAAATAATCAGAATTTTCCATCTGTGAAATCAGGCTGCGCACGGGCGTAATCGAGCCGCCGCATCTGGCCTTGTCCGTCATGCAGCACTTTAAGCACACTATAATACAATCAGTGCAAATACATTGCAAAAAATGCCCTCGAAAAAAATTTTTGAAAATGGCTTGACATATACGGTAGTACCGTATATAATAAGGCCATACAGCAAAACAAAAACAAACCCAAACACGGGACAGGAGGAAATAAAAATGACTATGGTAATCAACAAAAACGGTACGGAAATCAACTTTGACGCGGCGGTCGCGCTGATGGATGATGACATCCGCGAAGATCTCCACGCGGAACTTGCACCCTGCACCGATCAGGAGTTTTTTACTGCGTATGAGGCCCGGCACGAAGCCAAGTATGGCGAGGAGTGGGAACTCAGCAAAGAAAACCCCTGCTACTGATGCCGACGGAAGCGCAGAAGCGCACCCGCGACAAGTGGGATGCAGAAAACATGTCTGTGCTCTCCTGCAAGCTCAAGCGGGAGATCGCGGAAAACTTTAAGACCGCCGCGAGGTCCCGCGGCACCACACCGAACGAGCTGATCCGTGGATGGATCGCTGCATATTTGGAGGAGGGAAAATGACAGTAGCCGAATATATAGACAAGCTAGAGCGTGATGCACCTAAAAACGTCCCGCTGTCGATGCTGACAGATGCACCGCTCGTCGTGTCGCGCCGAACGTGGAAAAAGCGCGCCGCTGAGATGCACAGCGATCCTGCGTTGGATTATATCAACGGCTATCTTGCCGATCATAAGGTCGTCCTTGTGGACGTAGACTTTATTGAGCTGCTCGCTCCTACTAGCTCGGCAATCCGTTTTTTAGCGGTCGGGGACTGCTTGATCCATCAGGACACGCTGCACCGCGTCACGCGTGTCTGCCGGAGCGTGGATGGCCGCGAAACTGTTGTTGATGTCATGCCGATTGCAACTATTGCATATCGTTGATCATGCGCGCCAGCATGAACACCGAGGCTGGATCGCCGCATATTTGAAGGCGATGTAATAAAAAAATCCCCGATGCCAGACCGGCACCGGGGTATCTTTATATTATGTCGTTTAGTCTTCCAGCGTCTTTTGCAGGTTGTCCACGATCTCTGCAAGCTTTGCTTCCTTCTTCTTCGGGTCTTTCTCTGCGATATAGTCTTTCAGCATCGCGAGCAGGAACCGAACCCAGCTTTGAAACTGCTTATCTGTCATTCCCATCTTCAATTTCCCTCCTTACTGCATTTAATATAAACGTCTGGACGCTCTGCCCTGCGCGGGCGGCTGCGTCTCTGATCTTCTGCCCTTCTTCCTTCTCGGGGCGAATCATGATATTGTCCCGGCTGGCATTCCATTTGGCCGAGGCTCTTTTATGCGCGTCGCTGACTGCCATTGCGTCACCTCGCTTCGCTTTGATTGTACACCATCTCTGTCTAACCGTCAACGTATAAAATTCACCAGAAATAACCGTTAACTTTTGTGCATCCTGCCACTTGACGTTATAACCGTTAACGTGTATGATTGAGCCATCAGAACGAAACGAAAACGGCACCGCCGAGGAGGAACACACCATGACATACTTCACCAACATTCACACGCTGGACGAGCTCAAGAAAGAATATCGCCGCCTTGCCTTTGTGAACCATCCAGACCGGGGCGGAGACGTCGAGACCATGAAGGCGATCAACGCCGAGTATGAGACACTGCACGAGATCTTAAAGAAGCAGCACAACGCGAGCGCCGACGAATACCACCAGACGACCGAGACCCCCGCCGAGTTCATCGAGATCGTCAACGCGCTTGTCCGCATGGGCGGATTGGAAATCGAGCTTTGCGGCTCCTGGCTCTGGATCGGCGGCAACACCCGCGAGAACAAAGACGGCCTGAAAGCTGCTGGCTGCCGCTGGAGCAATAATAAGAAGCTCTGGTACTGGCACCACGAAGAGCCCGGCAAGCACTGGCGGCGCGGAAACTCCACGATGTCCGACATCCGCCGGAAATATGGCTCCCAGGTCTACACCGCATCCGGCGAGTCCACCAAATACGAAAAGATCGGGGCGACGGCGTAAGCCGTCCCCCAAGAACGGAGGTAAAAACAATGAAAAGCATTTATCCGATCATCACACGTGAAAAGCAAGCAGCTTTTGAAGCCAAAGTCGGTGCCACGCAGAAAAACAAAATCCCCTGCATCTGCGGCTATTGCGGCAGAGCCTGCCGCCAGATGCACAAGGCCGAGGGCGCGAACCGTGCCTTGTGTACCGGCTGCCCGCTCGCTACTTTTGCGAGGAATGCGCAATGAGCTACCACGATCTCTTGCACCAATACGGCCACGAACAGCCGCAAGCCGAAACCCGCGTTTATATCTTCGCACAAGCGCCCCGGAAGCTCACCACGCCCGACGAAGTCGCGTACCGGGATAAGACCATATCGCAGGACATCAAACGGCTAGAGAAGCTTATAGACGATCTCAAGGACTACCGCCGCGCCCTTGCTTCCCGGTATGCCGAGCTGGAAACCCTGCCTTATACGTACCTTTTGAAGCTCGAGCGCGTCCCGCATTGGAAAGGCCATATCGAGTACGTTATCACACTGACAAAGACGCTTTCCGACGGCACGAAAACGCAGGACCTGCGCGAGGTCTTCCCCGGCAAAGCCCGCCGCGCCGCTTTTGCCAGAGCTGCAGAGTTAAGACGCCAACGCCCCGGCATTCCCTACGAAGAAGATATCGCCCGCCGCTCATGGGAATAAAAGAAGCTGCACCGATATGGTGCAGCTTTTGCTTTATGCTCTTCCGACAAGCTCGTCAAGCGACACGCCGTATTTGTAATATCTCCCCATCATCTGCCCGAACTCCCGAACCCATTTTCCCCGCGTTCCGTCTCCTCGAGCGAGCTGACCACTTCCAGCTCCGGAAGGATGCAGGGCAGTATAACAAGCTGCGAGATCTTGTCGCCCTTGCAGACCTTGTAAGGATTGCTCCCGTGGTTGTAGAGCTTGACCATGATGCTTCCGGTGTAGCCGACGTCTATAACCCCTTCGCTTGTGATTCCGTGCTTGACGTTCAGACCGCTTTTGCTCTTGATGAATCCAACCGTATTCTTCGGCAGCTGAATGTGAACGCCTGTATCAAATAGGAAGCTTCCTCCGGGGGATATCCAAATATCGTAGTTCGCGGAATACAGGTCTAACCCCGCGTCGTATTCATGCGCCCTTGTGGGCATGATCGCCCACGGTTCCAAAACAATTTTCATTTGTCCCACCAATCCTTGATCGTATCGTTCCGTTCGAAAAACGGCTTCCCTCCTACGCAATCAGCATAAATTTAAACCAGCCCGGCGCGTCAAGCCCTACTATCCAGTCAAACCAGATCTTGTAGCAAAGCATGCTCACGGCAATAACCAACACCGTGGCGAAGAAGATCACAAGGAAATCTTTCACAGTTTAACCCCCCTTATATACTTGTCAAAATACGTCACAGCTACCGCCATAGCCGCCCACATGTCCGCCGAGAAGCCGTAAAAGAAACCGGGGTTCTTCTTTGTTCCCTTGCCGTAGTTCGGCTCTCCGGGCGCGTAGCGGTCGACGAGGGCTTGTCTGATGTTCGCATCCTTCGCCGACGCTCTGCCGCATAAGTAAAGCTTTTCTTCCCGGCGGAAGATCTTCTGTATCTGGTATCCCTGCCGGTAAAGCTCGGCATATTCCCAGAACCGCCCAATCCAGAAGCACGTATCAAACACCTCTTGACCGACTGGCATTCCCATTCCGGCAACCATTTCGATTGCCAGGTGCTGATACTCCCGGCAGAGAACGGGGAATATCTCCCCGTTCGGGACTTTCCCGACGTCCAGCACCTTCCGGATTTCCTGCCCGTCGTGCTCTACGAGGACATACCCGGATTGAATGTTGCCGGGGTCAATCGCCAGAATCGTTCCCACCTTGCAGCCTCCTTCCGGTCTCGCACGGCTTCATTTCGGGGCAATCGCCGTATTTCGTGCAATGCGGCTCGAGCAGCCCTTCAAACTCCGGGCAATGATTGACCACCAACCAGCGCATCATTAAGACAGCTTCCCGCGTCTCCTTTGCCGCCAGCCTGCAAAGCCGCTTTTCTGTAATGGTCATCAGCTCTTCGGCGTTCATGTACCAGATCATGTCTACCGGCGCGTCCTGCCGCGCTGCGTTCCGGTCGTATTCGTTCTGCCGGTCATTCCTCTGTGACCGGATAAACGGCTGTGCGTGGACGTGGCGGGCTAAATGGGTGCTTACCCAATACGGCACGCCCTCGAGATAAAACGCAAACTGTAACGTCCGAATGGGGCTGTGCTGTGCCCGGAGGATGGAGTGTTTCCACTCCATGTCCGGTGCTGTTTTCATCTCTTTGCCGATGGTGACCAAAGCGCACTGTTTTGCAAATGCCCAGTCCTCATCGGTGGGATATTTCAAAAGTGTAATGTTCATTCTTCCCTCCGTTCTCCGTAGCTACAAAAACCGTCTGCCGGCATTCTCTCAAATGATTTCATGCACTTCCCCTCTGGGCCAGTATCTTTTCCGTAAGTATCCGGGTCACTGTCCCATAACTTGCAGTCCTTGCACCGCACCACCTCCGCAACGTTGGCGGCGGCCTGACGCAGCAGAAGCGTTTTCACCCGCTGCGGTGTCCAGTTCGGGTTTCTTGCATTGTTTTCCTCAAAGTCTTTCAGCGCCTCGGTTCTGCTGATAAATTCTTCAGTCGCAACGTTTTCCATCGTCAAACTCCCTCCATGTGTGATACAGTGCCCATGCCAGCGGGTCACGGATGAACGGCAGCTTTTTCGCTTCCGCATATTTTTTGTCGAGGATGCTCATGGCCTTCTTCCACGCGCGATCTCCGACGTGCAGTTCGGCGGGGAAGTATACCCTTCCCAGTCTGTCGATGTCCCCGACGTGCAAGCGAGCAGTCCCGCGCTCGTCAAAGAGCGCGTAGACGTCCTTGTCTTTGATGTAGCCAATCATTTATCCCTCCTGTTCCATGCCTCGACCGCTTCAAGATATGCGTTCGTGTTCCATGCTGTTTTCAGGGCGACGGATGTTTCGCATTTCTTGCACTTTACATTGAGCGTCATAATCTTCTTCCCGAAATTACATGAACCGCCTGTTTCTTCAACTTCACCGCCGCAAAACGGGCACGGTTTCAGTTCAGCCATCCTTCTTTCCCTCCTCTGCACGCGGTTCCATCCATTTTCTAAGCTGCATCGCGCAGGAGCAGCAAAGCTCAACATCAGGTGATTCCTCATGGAACGCGCTTCGCACGTTTACATACGTCGCAGAACTTGTGGGGTTTATCTCCGCCCCGCAGCGGTCACATACTCGTTTTGTTGCCATCCTTCTTGCCCTCCTCATCCTTGAGAATCACCATCGCGGAGTAATAATGTTCGTGGGATCTGCCATCAATCGCGGAGCTGTACTTAATGTCCACCACGCGTTCCGGCGTAAATTTCTCGATAGCACCGTTGACTAACGTCTCAAGTCTGCCGATGAGGTCGCTCTCGACCAGAATTACCTTCATGTCTTGTCCTCCATTTCCTGCAAAGCCTTCTCGGCTTCTTCGCGGGTCAGGAATACGGTCTTGCCGATGCTACCTGGTCTAAATGTAAAATTAAACGTTAGCCCTGTTTCTTTGTCGACGTGCTTGCTGCGAACCTGCGAGATACTTGCTTCCCCCATCTCGTACCCTGTGACCTTATACTGGAGAATAGGATTGGCGCGGGCGAAATAAATCGTATCGCCCACCTTGCACGGCAGCACGACCACACGCCCGTCCTTGTCGGCTTTGTAGAGTTCGCGGAGGCGCTCAACCTCCGACGTGTCATCCGAAAACGCCATCTCGATAGTTTTCTTTGCCCACGCGGCTTTCTCTGGTGTTTGCACCGCGTCCTCGAACTGCTTGAGCCTTTCCCATACCTCCTTCTGCGTGCAGTTCCCGCCATACTTACACGGCAGGTCGCGGCACTGCGCAATGTCGCAGAAGTTCCCTTCAAACGTTAATCGTTTCATAGCCCCTCCTATTCAATCCAAAACGTCGCAACCGGAACAAGTTCTTCATACCATTGCTGGAAATCATTCCAATCGTTAAGAATGTTCCGGAAAAATTGTGCTGTCCCTTTTACCGTTCCCCATCCGTTCGGTGCTTCGTATTCTTTGAATTTGTCGGGGTTCTGCTCCAACTTTCTCAAGCCAACCTCGATTTTTGGAATTACATCCACGCAAAGCCCATTGTTCTGGCAGTTCTTCCATTCCAGACCAGTTGATTTCTCAATAATCTTCCGAACGTTCCAAGTTATATTTGCGTCGCACGCACCAACGGGGACGTAGGCATCAACTCCGTCGACTTTTACCTTGAACGAAATATCGTAGCTCATGCCTTGCCTCCTTCCTCCGGCGCTTCCGGCAGCGGCATCCAGTGGGTGACTATACTGCCAATGCAGTCACGCATAGCTATTCCGTCATATCTGCGCCACGTATCAGCGCTTGTTCTGTATGCTTCTCCAACAAATACGCCGTCCGTAGCAAGAACGCGCGTTCCAGGCTTTGGGTGCCTGTCATCCACGCTAATCCACCTCGGCACCTTCTCCCGCAGCGCCGCATTCTCGGCGTTCAGGCGCTCAATGATGTCGGCTGCACACTTATGCATCTCGTCCATGCAGTTTTCATTGCTCACTGCCGGGCAGCGAGCGCACGGTGCCCCAAATTGGCAGCGCCGCAGCGCCTGCACGATTCCCTTGTCTGTCATAGCGTCACATTTCCCCTCCTATTTTCCGTTTCCCTCTTGCTGCCCTCCTGCAGTTTCTCGCCCCGCCATCGGTCATTTGGCTTATGTCGATGATCTCGGCGCGCCTGCCGTAGCTTTTCAGCCGTTCTCCCTTCACGGCGTTCCAAGCCTCGCAGGACGCGCTGCAACCGGCTTTCCGATTGGGGCAGTCCTGCGTGCACGGTCCGAAATTATTCATGACCCATCCTCCATCATCTGCCGGATCGCCGCCCGCTGCACATCGGACAGCTCGTCCCCGTGATGCTGCACGTTGTATCCCGGCTTCTTGGCTGGCGTAGCTTTCTCGTCACTGCTTCGCTCCCAGTTCCTCACAGCGGCTTTCCAGTCCTTCATCCTCGACTTCCCGACCATCCAGCCCTTTGAGCTGTAAAAGTCGACAAATCGAGCCGCATCAACGCCGTTTCCGCGTTCTTGGCAATAAGCCGCCACTTCCTCGACACTCGGGGGCGTGAAGCGCGCCGCGCGCGCGTCTGTCCCTGGATTCGGATTAGAATTCGGATTCGGATTCGGATTAGGATTCGGATTAAGGCCGCATCCAGCCGCAGCTTGCGGCAACTTGCCGCAACTCGCCGCAGGACTCTGCGAACCGTCGCAAGCGTCCGCATTTTCCATCCCCGGGAACTTCGGTTTGCATTCTCGGATTCTCTGATGTCTCGCCCAGCTTGGGAACAAAAAGTAGGGCTTCCCGCCTACAGTGTAGAGGGCAACGCAGCCTTTTGCCGCCAGCGCGTGGAGCGCAGACTCAATATCCTTCGCAGTAACCCGTTCTCTGAATGGGAAAACGTGGCCTTTTATGTATGCAGGGCGGGCGTCTCCTCGCCCTGCATCGTCCGCTTGCGTGATCAATCCAACCCAAAGCCGAAACTCAAAATCCGTCAAAGACGCGATCCGCTCCGAATCACATAAGCTTTCTTTGATGATCCTGTTCGGCATATCTCAGCCCCCTAGAACGGCAAGTCCGAATCGTCGTCCATCATCGTAAACCCGCCGGGGTTTTCCTGGTTCTGTACTTCGGTGTTTCGCTTGCCTTCGCCGAAGTAAACGCGGTTCGCCACGACCTCAGCAGACCGGCGCTTGTTGCCGTCCTTATCCTTCCAGTCTCTGAGCTGCAACCGACCGTCCGCGACGGCCATGCTGCCCTTGAAGAAGTATCCGCTTACAAAATCAGCGGTTCCCGCCCACGCGACGCAATCAATGAAATCCGTCTCTTTCTCTCCGCCCTCCGGCGTGAAGTCGCGGTCAACTGCCAGCGTGAAGGATGCAACGGACGTTCCGCCATGTGTCTTTCTCAACTCCGGGTCTCGAGTCATTCTGCCCATAATAACAATGCGGTTCAGCACTTTTCGTCCTCCTTTTTGGCAGTTTCCCGCTTCCCAAAGTAGACTTCCAGGACGTCCTCGAAACGATACGAGGGCATCTTCTTATACGATTCAGCGAGCATATCGAGCGTCAGGCACTTCTTCGCCAATTCCTCATACTTTTCCGTACTCAGTTTTACATAGGATTCCATAATTACGTTCCTTTCTTATAAATCAGTTTTGTTTCCTCCCAATCGGGATATTTCATTTTGAGATACCGCCTGATATACTCTCTCAGACTTTTGCGCTTCGGCGATTGGTCAAATGCCACATGGCAGCTATCGCATAGCGTCACAATGTTCTCTTCAATTCCAAGCCCGCCCTGCGAGCGTGGTATGTAATGACACCACGGATTGCCGGGGCGTAGGCAGACGATGCAGAGCCCGCCGTCGCGCTCCCAGACGGCCTTCTTGACCGTCTCAGGTATCTTTGTCGCCCTCGTTTCCTTTCTCACCCTGCCTCCATTCCAGCGCCATACGCTCGAGTTCTTCCGGCGGGAGCGTCTCAATGCCCTGCTGTTTGCAGTCCTCAACGACCAGATCAATGAGCCGCGCCATCTGCTTTGTGTCGTAGGTGCTTGAGCCGTAGTAGCAAATGACATTCGTGCAGCCCGGAATTTTTGACGCCATAATCTCCGTACACCAGCCGAGACCGCGCGCTTCCCACCATTCCCGGAAGCGCTTGACCGCTGCGTCCGGAGCGCAGATCGTATCAGAGTTGTCACCGACATCCGGGATATAGTGCCGATAGATTTCCTCCGGCGGCGCACCCACCTTAACCGAAAGCTTATTGCAAAGCACCCAAAGATACCGGTTTGCGTCCAGACTCCGCTTCTTGCGAAATTCCTTGATCGTGACCGTGTACTTTTTCTGCGGGTCAAGTTCCCCGGCAACCATCTGGGCTTGTCCGGGCAGCTCCGGCCGGAGTCTCAGCCAGCTTCCCGAAGCGTCCACGCTCCACGAAGCTTCAACTATGTTCAGCTCTCTCAACCGGAATGACCCCCTTTCTAAGGCACTTCGCAAGATATCGAAGCCGTGGTAGATATTCGCTTTCTATCCATTCCCGATCATACGGTATCGGATGATATGATAATCTATCGTCCTCAATCTCCCGAAACCAGTTTCTGTAGTCTTCCGGTTCCAGATGGTACGCCACGATACGCAGATTCTTTTTCGCCGCGAACATTTCAACCTGTGCTTGCATCCAGTACGCGCGGGACACCTTGAAGGATTCGCCCTTGTGCGTCTTTACTTCCGATATTTCCAGTGCGTCTTCTCCGTCAAGGTTCACGCGCAGCCGGAGCCGTCGAATCCTGATCTGCCTGTCCATCTTCCGGATTCCGATATGCTCCAGAATCCGGTGCTCATAGGCGCTTCCGGTTTCCATTTCCAGCGTCGAAAAGTGGTCGCGGTTCACGCCGAGCTTTTGCAGCCAAAAGCTGCGGAACGTCTTTGTGTCCCATCTGCCCATGATCGCCGCCGTATCCGAGGCACCAAACCATCCGCTTCTGTCGTGATCGTGTATCATAAGCGTTTCAGCGTGTTTTCCAGATACTGAATGTTGCCGAACGACGCCATCAGCTGATCGAATTTCTTCTGATTCAGCCCAAGCCCCGAGAGGATGTAGCTCATATCCGCTCCGTTTTGCAGTTTCAACGTGATCAGCTGTTCGATTCTCTGCTTGATCGCCATAATGCTGTGCTGGGAAAGGTCATCGTCTGCGCGTTCTGTGTCTTTGTCGTTCAGCCAGAGCTTGAAGCCAAGCCCTGTGTGAATTGCCACGCCCTTCACAAACGCTCTCGCATGAGCGTTGGAAATCCGAAGCTGATTCAACGTGTCATCGTAAACCACTAAGGAACCGTTCATCAGCGGCATATCCATTCGGAACGTCTTATCGTCGATGTGGATTTCAACGGAGACAAAATAGCACCCCGTCGTTCTTCCATTCTTGTCATGGACTTCCTTTGACTGGAATAAGTACCCGCCAGTCTCATTTTTCAGCGGAACAAAGTAGACCTCGCTCGCTCCGTTTTCGTGAAGCAGCATCTTGCATTTTGCCCACGGGAGATACGGAACCTCAATCGGCTTCCCACTGTCGTCCTTCGCCTTCCGCTTGTCACAGAACGGCAAAACGTCGATCTGTACAAGCTCGTTAAATCCTTTCAGCATATTGCCCTCCTTCTCAGCCGGGTCAGAACGTCTTCTTCTGATACCCCAGCTGCTCTAATATCCACCTTGTTCCCATCGTCTCTACCAGATCGCAAATGACATGATTGCCCGGGTCAAAGTTCTCAGAATCGCACACGAAGATATCTCCATCGTTTCCGACGAAGTATTCTTCTCCTTCGTAAATCTCAGCGCCGAACCGGTCAAACATACATTGCGCTTGCTGCTTATCCTTCATCATCCACCAACCTGTATCTGGCATAGCTCGTATCCTCGCCATACCGGTTCTTGCTCGTTTCCGTTTCCTTCTTGATCTCGTAGCCCTCGCGCTTGAGATCAAAAATCCTCGCTCCCAGACGCATACAGCTGATGTCCCGAATCGCTTCGAGCTGCGTAATGCTTCCGAAGTCGCGCATATATTGCAGGATTCTCTCCGTCTGCTTCATGCTCACCTCCACGCTTCTGTAAACACCGTCCAGAACACGATATCGCGGTACGTGACCTTCTGCTCCTGCGGCGCTTCGGGCGGATTCGCGCATGTGTAGAGGAACCACTCCCGCCATCTGTTGCACATGCAATTTTCCCCGCGTCCTTTTGTGCAGCTCTCACAAGGATGCTCCATATCATGCCCCCGTAAGCACCGCACCGACGAAGAAGCACGCCGCCGCGCCTCCAAGCGTGACCGCCGCCCGGAACAGGCCAAAGCCCAACATAACCGCCGTACCGCCCAGCAGCATACATGCCACAGAGAAGCAGGCCGTTTCCACGATCTTCATCAGGCTCTTTTGCCGCTTGCGAAGCCGGATGATCTCATCCCACCTTTCGCCAAGCTCGCGCTCTCGCGCCGCTCTGTGGTTTAACTCCGTGATAATCTCAACGTCACTCATTCTCTGCCTCCACAAATTCGCCGCACATGATATTCTCCGGCTTGGTCTTCGCGATAATTTTTCTGTATTCGCTTGTGATTCTCACGCGGAGGCCTGCGTAAATGCCAAACTCACCGCCTGCCTTGATGCCCCAGCCTGCCTTGATGCCCCAGCCTGCCTCGATGCCACAGCCTGCCTCGATGCCTTCGCCTGCCTCGATGCCCCAGCCTGCCTTGATGCCCCAG
>ERZ1034678.143-NODE-143-length-39514-cov-67.529030_pt1 | contig 39514 bp, 34 predicted proteins | sample MGYA00520640_ERZ1034678 | MGnify/ENA primary metagenome ERZ1034678 (study PRJEB33766, sample SAMN09781767) | gut metagenome | biome: gut microbiome | host: Homo sapiens | place: Madagascar | study: EMG produced TPA metagenomics assembly of the PRJNA485056 data...
TACCAGTAATCCACCAAGCGATTACGAATGCTCACACCAAGAGACTTCAAACATGACCATAGGTTACCAATACCAAAACGACACAAATAACCTATCAATCCACCTACCAGCAAAGCTGCCAATAGTGATAATGCAAATACCCAAATTTCAATATACATAGTTATTACTTATTTAATGAAACAGTTTTAAGCAATGATCATCTTTCTATCTTTGTTTTAGAAAGACTTTTTTCCACTTCATTGATTAAAGAATCAACAATACATTTTGTTATCTCATCAATTTGCTTCTGTTCTTGAACTTCAGCAAGATTCAAAATATTAACCATACCTTTAACTCCTAAAATAATTATCAAAAAACATTTGGTTTAACTCTGGTTTGAAATAGTGCTTACGTTTTTTCCATACAAAACCATCCCCTTTAGATATAATGGCAACATCAATAGGACCACCGACTCCCTCTTCAGACATAGTAATACGCCGATTCAAGTGAGTTATAGAAATTAAACTTTCAACAAGTTCGGCCATATCTTCTTTGTCTAATATGCCTAAAGAACTCATCAAAGGCGCTATTGACGTTTCTCTAATGATATTATCCAATGTTGCACCCAATGTAGCAACCAGTTTACCTTCATCAATTGCCGAATTTATAATATCTTTGGAGTATTGAGTATCAACATTATTTATCATCAGATTTTTCAATTGAGAAGTAAAATTTCCAAAAATATCATATAAAGCTTTTTTCAGATTGTCATTGATTCCATTTATGAAAGTATTGATTATATCAGTTTGCCCAAATCTACAAATTGATGCAGAATTATCTTCTGTAATACCAGCTGAAATATAACTGTTATAACGAAAATATTCATAAAATCCCCAATATAAACATACAGAACGAAGAGAAGGAAATATTTCTTTATCTCCATATCCTACAACTACAATCTGTGTTTCATTAGCGAAATTACTATTTCCATGAGCTACAAATTTAGCAAAAGCCTTAATAAAGAGTCTTTTCAGAGGAGCATTATCTCCAAATACATCTTCATGTTTAGCTATTACTTTTGCGCAATGTCCCTTGATGGATTGAACGAAGTCTTTTTCTAGAAAATTCTGAAATGAAGTACAATTCTCACAAGAATTCACAACAATACTATTTAGCTGCAGAATAAATTCGTTTAGAAATAAACTTTTCTTTTCATTTGCAGTATTTGCTGCTATCTTTAAGATCAGTGTATAGAAATTTTCTATCTCGTTCTCCATATTTACATTTTGCATTTCTGCAGAACAAAAATAATGGTTATTCTTAATAAACCCTAGAAAATCAGATAAATATTCAGAAATCGTTGCAAAACATCTATCTTTCAATTGCTTTCTATACAATTTTACAATAACCTCTATAGGAGTACTCATAAAATTAGCATTACCACAAAACATGATTCCAACAGGGTGATACTTAGATAGAGCAAAAACTTTGTTTGCACTATTTATAACCTTATGCCCATAGGGAGTTGTTACAGTTATTGCACTATCTGCCGCTATTACAACAGCGTGCTTATTCATTACTGATACTAATGCTGTCATACGTATATTATTTTAAAGTTTCTTTTTCTAAGAATCGGCTACTAAATTCTTTCACAAAAAAGTAGCTTCATTAAAAAGGAGATAAGGAGCCATTCGCCCGATATATCGTTATTTCTTATTCTTTACCCTCCAAAAGAAGTGCCAAGTTCTGAAGATTGGCTCACTTAAAGCCTCTGCAGGATAACATCGAACGAAGTGCATATTCCTCCATATCTTCAGGAAATACTTCTTCCCCATACTCTGATGCGTAAACCCAGCATATTTGGTGAAGTGACGTCCGAAGTTACCACCATTCAGTATCTCTGCCAGCAACAACTTTCCTCGCTTTTCATCCATCGGAGCTATCATCTTCTCCCCAGATAGTCCCAATGCCTCATGCAGCACATACATCACCGCCCCTGCAAACTTCCACAATCCCAAATACTTCAGTTCTCTCTGTACCACAACTAAAGAAGTAGAGGCAGAAGGATCAGTAGTGGAAGCAGAACGGACAGAAGTAATAGAAGAACCAGAGACAGAAGAACAGGAAACAGAACTCGTATCCCCACTAACATCCCGGCGGTCCCATCCCGCACAATCTGGCGAGACCTTTGATGGTCCGCCATCCTTAGAGCGTAGCGGTTCCGAGCACCGAGAAGGTGCGGTTACATCCCCGCTTCCTGAGGAAGAGGGGCTTGGGGAGAAAGTGGAGCCCTCTTTGGAAAGAGGGACGGGGTGATTCGAAAAATTGACGGGGTGATTCGAAAGATCATTAATCAAAAATACATTTTTTGAGAAATCATTGACTACAAGAAAATAGTCAATGATTTGCCTCATTCCAATCCCTTCATCAAAGAAATGGTGATATAGATGCGTCAGCTGATAAACCACATTGAATGCCGTCGTTGGTATAGCAATTTCTCCAATACCATCTGGCAGGCTAACAACATTTGAGCATTGCAAATCAGCATTCCGCTTGAACCATTTCTGCAAGCGTGCATTATAGATAGGATTATTCATTGTGCAAGGGAAGAAATGCAGCTCTACCGGTACTCCATCTACAGAAGTTTCTATATGTTGATACCTTATATCATCCCCAAGTTTGAAATGCTTCTTGGCATATTCCGTTATCTGTTCACGGCTTGCATTCACCCATACATCAATATCCCCAGGAGTACGAGAATAAGGATTCGGATACATCAAGGCATTCCCTTGTCCTTTCAATATGCAGCATCGCAATCCATCATCTCTAAACTTTGAATAGAATTTAGCAGCAACTCCATTCACCTTCATGTTCTGACTGCGAATTTGTTGTGCCGCTCCCATCCAAGTCATCAGCAGTCCCCTTTCAATCGGATTCTGCTTCAACTCCTCAGGATACTCCTTTCCTAGTCGTTCAATGCCATCAAAGCAAAGCCCCAGTATCGCCTGCTTAGAAGCAAAGGAATACAGTTGCTGCCAGTCTATATCAGCAACAACATTACTCATATTATCCTTTCTATCAAGACAATATTTTAGAAAATCAAAAATCATTTCATTTATTCAGATATGCAATAAAATAAAATCTATCTCGTTTCTATAATATAAAAAGTAGAAATATGAGATTACGACATATACATAGTCTAATTAAACTATTTCGCCTCCTTCTTTGGCGAATTCTTGATGCCATAGACCGCAAGCTCGGTCCAGGACCAGGCGACCATCGCCTCTAACCCACAATCAAGACAAGGTTTTACATGAACTTTGCCTTGATGAACTGTGGTACCTTCCAAGCCATTTTCATCAGCTTTGTCAATATCACAGGCTTGAAGCCATAGCCAGAATATACTCTGATGTCCTCATCCCACATTTTCTTACGTTTTGCAGAATCGGTACTCATACCACCCATGCGCATTCTCGTTACAAACTCAGGGAGATACGCTACCTTCAGATGGCAGTTGTACAGATAGTTCACCAGGAGGTTGGTATCAGCAGCAATCTTGTAGCTCTCATCATAGAGACCGCATTTCATCATCACCTCACGCTTGATATAGCAGGTAGGATGCAATGGCAGCCAGCCACATCTCACCTTCCAGCGGGCATACTTGCCTCCAATCCATTTTCTCACCACCTTTTTGGTATTCTGCTCATTCACAAAGATACCATCGGCATAGAGAAAATCGCAATCCGTCTCCTCCATCTTCTTCACAACGTGCGATACCGTATCCTTGGCAAACATAAAATCATCCGAATGACAAAGAGCTATCACATCACCCGTCGCCATACGAATACCCTTGTTGATAGCCTCATACATACCATGGTCAGGCTCTGAGATGAACTTCACCTTATCCTCATGACCGGCGATAGCCTCACGGATAACCTCAACAGAATGATCCTTGGAAGCGCCATCCACGATGATATACTCGATGTCAGGATAATCCTGCGACAACACACTCTCCACTGCACCGCGAATCGTCTTCTCACGGTTGTAACAACTTGTTATAATCGATACTTTCATTTAATTTATCTATTTTCCTTTCAAGTCCATAGCTTCTTCAATTCCTCTTTCATATCCCAAATAGACATCATTAAAACCTGACTCTTTGGAATCAAAATAAGGAAAAGTTAAATTTATGGGAAATTGAACATCTTTATATATTATACTTGCAATACCAGCAACAAAATTTGCATGATAACATACTTCTACCTTTTCATCAGCATCCAAATCAAAATCATTGATATTTTCATAAATCTGCGTAAGTAGATGAGAAACTTTTGAACTAAAATCAAAATCAGCATCAAAGCCTTTCAGCATCAAAGCCTTTATTAAAATCAAACAATCAACAATACGCACATCTTGAATAATCTTCAATACAGAAAACATATGATTCAACAAATCACGTATGTCACCATTTATCTCCCAAGCCACAAAAATGGCAGAAGTTGTTTGTCCTCTCATAGATGCCTCTTTTGAAAAAAGACTTTTCTTTAATATTTCCTTGATTTCATCAGGCATCAATAACGTGCCTTTTATGTGGGAGAAACATACCAATATCGGCAAGCATCGATATCCCTTATCAGATATAGTCTTTATGTCTGAGACAAAAAGCCCCAAAAATTTATTACCAAGAATATCTTCTCTATGACTACAAACAAATTTCGAGATATAATCCATTATATCATTCAGGAAAGTCCTAAGTCCACCAAAGAACATTTCGTGCTCATTCTCTCCTGTAAAAGCAGTCAAATTATCATGTATAACATCTATAATTTTGTTGAAAATTCGATTAACCTGTTCTTCCGTTAATCGATTATTATAGATGCTAATCTCCTCCAAGTTAGAAATGCAAAGGCTTAAGATATCAGAACTACTCTTATAAATATAATCTTCTTTACAAAAGTTATCAACTGACATTTGAGCCAATTCATTTAATCTTTGTAATTCTTCCGTATTCGGTTTTATAAGGTTATAAGAATAATGAGTTAAAGAAGAGTCATTTGAAGCCCTCCACATTCTAATCAAAGATTCCAAGTCTTTTCTAGCTTCTTCACTTAATGCCTTACTTTTCCATAAGAAAACACAACGTTCATAAGCTTCGCTCTGTCTATTTATATCATTGGAAGAAATATCTTCTCTGATCTTTGCTAATAACGAAGAATCGACAGGAAAAGAAAACCTCTCAGGATTTGGAGGCAATTGAACCCCATATACATAAGGAGTTTTGACATCATAATTTGTCAAAACAATAGGTATCAACAAAGAAATTTTGTCTTTTGGAAGAAAATCATAGATGAAATTAAGAATCTCACTAACTGTATGAACATCAAATTTCAGTAAACTTTTTGCATAGTGCAACACTCTATCTTCTGATACAACAGAGCATAATCTACCCAACATATGAACAAGGCTATAATGAATCACACCCTTTTGACGTGCATTCAATACCTCTCCATACATATCTATATACTCGATGTATTCATCAAAATACAGATTAGCTTCTTCCTTACTGATTAAAGAAAGCCTACTTCGAGTTAGCGTTTCTTTCACAAATGTAGTATTTCCAACAACCAACAATTTGTCCCAAGCAAAACGCCAATCATACGCAAACATATTATCTATACAATGCTGAAAGAATTTCTCATCGACTATGGAGAATGACAAACCTACTATCTCTTTTATGGCAAACCATCTTTGTGAATATAAGTAATCTATGACGAATCCAGAACCACCCATTTCCCAAGAATTGGAATAAGAACCTAACTTAAAGTTATGAACAACCTTTTTACCATATTCAGGATGTTTTTCATAAGCCTTTTTGCAGCAATAATCATTTTGTTCGTCTAATGTATAGCCTAAACGTAAATGTTTAGGTATTTCATAATCAGTATGATTAGTGTCTATATATCTCAATAGTTCCAATACATAAACAAGGCAAGAGCTATTGTAGGCATCATTTCCTTGCTGAACCCAAGACTTACTGAGCGTCAATCTACATTTTTCCAAAATATCAAAAGCATCCCTTTGATTTCCCATCATTATCAATACACTCGCTTTATGAATGCAGTCAAGGTAATCTCCATAATCGGTTGGCCATTCTGACAAACATTGTTGGATTTCCTTATAATCAAGAGTTACTTGAGCAAACAGGATTTGTTGATATTTCACACATCCTACTGGTACATTTACCATATCAGCTAACAGCAAATCACAAATTTCTCCGAACTTTTCCTTGTTATGCTCAAGGCGATATATTTGAAGCAGGGAAATCCGCAAAGCATTAATCATCTCCCTTTCTTCTGTATTCGGAGAATCTATATGCTTTATAACTTCATTAATCTTAGGTACATACCATTCGATATTTTTAGGCGTACAAGATATTGATAATCTCCAATCCAGTTCATACAAAAACTGCAGTTTCAGATGCCATTCTTCAGAAACTTTATCTATATATTTGCCAATGAACATGATACACTCATTGACATCTTTAAATTGATCGTAATATTTAGTAGGAAGAACTATCCAGCCTGGATATGTTTTCCTGATATCAGACATTTTTTTTACCAGAGTATCAATTTCTTTTTCTTCTTCACCTTTATCAAAATGATAGTCCCAAGTATAGATTGTACCACTCCATTCACTACTGTTTCTTGAATCAAGTAAGTAGTCCAAGAAAAAATCATACGCTTGCTTAAAGTCTTTCAACTCGGGAATTTCTGCAAGGTTAATGATGTCAATGCCTAATTTAGCCATCAAGGACTTTTCCGCATCATGGTACCCTTGGTTATAGGTTACAAGATAAGTTGGGCAGATACGTTCTTTTCCTATCACATCTCGTAGCCACCCCAACCAAGACTGAAAATTAGGGTCATCCCCAGAGAATCCTATCAAGCACATCAAACTTTCTAAGAACGCTTGTCTGGCTGTATTTACCATTTCGGGATGCTCCAAAGGATATCTACGATAATCCTCCTTCGTCATTATGTATGGACGAATATTAGGAAAGCTGCCATGCAACTTGATAATACGAGGTGATGGCTGGTAAAGTAAAGTTTCCTTATTAGTAACAAGCTGATACTTTTGTACTTCCTCCTCCGCTGCTCTTTCCAACAAAGTATCATAGTTGGTAGTAAGAATATCCCTCCATGGCAACTTCATCAATTTTCGGTGCAGCACACCTGGACGAATCAATTTGTCAGGCAAAGCTGCCTCCAATATCTCATCTAATTCATTGCGTTTAAACTCAGCATCGATAAGGGAAGCCAACTGTACCACATCATTTTGGTCCTTGTTTTTAGCCTCCTCATCATTACCATAAAGTTTCGTCAAGAAGTCGTCCCTCAACTGCGCCCAAGTCTTCATTTGTACATGAGATGGCATCTCTGCATTGAGGCTAAAACCTGCTCCAACAAAAGCAGTAACACGCCCTTTAGACATATATTGCTTAATTTGCTCTAATTTAGAGGTCAAAGAAGGAGGTATAGAAATACTATTCATGCCTATAGTCGTTTTATTAATCAATTACCTTCTTAATGAAATTCAGCCACACGCTATAAAATTCCGCATAACCACTCATGTTGTTATTATATTTTGGACGGTTGTTTAACATTTTAAGTAATGTTTTAGAATCAGATTTCACCCTGTTCGACAATTCTGTTAAAAAATCACCAACATCAGAAATAAGGTTTCTATATTTTTCTGCATTATCATGGATGTACTGTATGTATTTCTCGACATTTTCACTTGTCTGATCAGAGTTTGAAAAACCTTTCAATCCATCTTCGATTGATTGAATCTCGCCAATTTTACTCTCTGTTAGCTGGATAAGTGTCTTATCATCAGAAGTTTTTCCAATATTTAAGCCAAATGTTTTTTCTATCAATTCCGGAAGTTCATCAAAATCCTCATACCAAATCACCTTTACCCCAAGTTCACGGAAAATTGACTCCAATACAGAATAGTTTAATGTATAAATATCCTTCTGCTTATTTTTGTCTATCAAGCTCTCAGACACATGCATATACTTACATGCCTCTGCCACATTTACCAAACAATATTTTTCCAGTTTTTGTCTTCGGAGAAAAGCATAATGATTTTCGGTATCAGTATTGTTGATATTTCTCGCTGCATCCAATAATCTTCTCAAGTTTGGATCCGTCATAGAAAGACCGATAAAGAAGCAATGTTTTCTTGAAAGTGCATGAAGTTGCTCGATATTCGACCAATGAAAAGAATTAGAATAACGCTTATGATATTCCTCTTCCGAGAATACTACGACATCTGCAGGTCCTTTTTCTGGTATGATGCCATGCACATGATAAATAGGAATTTTACTATGATCACTAATTTCTGCATCCTTAGAAATTGCTAGAAAATCATTACCTTCCTGCAATCCTCTATTTCTTAGTTCTTGCTCCAAAATGTCATCAAAGTTGTAAGTGATAATCTCATCAGTTTTTCTCTGGTGCACAATGCTAGATAAGTCCTTCAACAATCTTGATGTATGTTCATTACTATATAGATGCTTTTGGATTAGATCAGAGAAGACCATATTCTTATCATGCAATCTTATTGCAGATTGAAGATATCTCGCCATAACAAGATAAGAATCACCACATTCATCAAACACGTGAGTGCTCATCTCTTTGAAAGCTTCAAGTGTATCACCCTTTAATTGCTTCACTTCCGACATCAATCCTTTTAGAAGATCATTCCATGACGGCATCTTTGCAGACATGCTTACACCAGCACCAAGAAAAAGGGTACAATTACCCTTTTCTACAACGTTTTTTGCCTCAATAATAAGATTATCACGATACTTTTTCCAATCTACCTTCTGTGAGGTTTTCAGATAATAAGCCCCTTTCGCTCCCTCTTTATCTTTTCTTCCTTTTAATTCTTGATAAGACAGAAAGTAAATACGTCCAGCATCATCAATATCTTTAGGAACAGAAGAAAGCCTTAAATGGAAATAGACAACTACAAAATTAAAGTTATCTTTTACCCGACTATAAGTAGCCCTAATATTTTGCATAGAAGAATAAGACAACATACTCTTCACCTCAATTAGCGTTTCGCCTTTTATATTCAAAGAAGGAATGCCATTAGGAGCATAAAGATCTGGCACATAAGAAACACCCTTCAACATATGTTTACTTTCGAACTTAGCACCAGCATTTTTCGAATTTCTCTCCAATGCATCATATACCAAGAACTCTTCATAGCTATCGAATATATTTAAATTAGAAATATCCATAGATTCTATAATAACATGTTATTAACAAAACTATTCATACTTATGAATCCACTCCAATGTTACCTTTGTCCCCTCAATTCTTGACACTGGCAGATTAGGAGCAACAGACTTGATTGGCTCCAAATTATGAACATTATCTGTAGTCATATTATGGAGACGGAAGCTAGTCATAGGGAATGCTATACCGAACTTCTTTAAGAAGTCACCAACCCATCCTACAATTTTGAAGCAACAATAAGGAACATGAGGGATATGAATGCCTTCTATCTTAGCGATTTCATTAGCCCAATCTGTAATAGGATAAGCCTCATAGTCACCGAGATAATAAACATTTCTGTTTACCTTCTCTGGTTCAGCTTGCAAGATAGACATAATCTGGTAGATGGCATTATCCACATATCCGTATGTCTTTCGGCATGCACGTTTACCCATATGGAAATACATATGATTCAAAACGATATGGAAGAACTTATCATAAGGCTCGCCAAACCAAGGACCCCAAATAGAAGTTGGGCGAATAATACTCCAGGTATAAGAAGGATTAGCCGTCTTGATACGCTTCTCAGTCTCCACCTTACTCTCACCATACAATGTGTGAGGAGCATAATCCTCGAAGTCCTTTGGCATATAGCCAGGCTCACATACATACATAGAAGAAGCAAAGATTGCACGCTTCACAGTACCCACTGCTTCTATTGCATCAAGCAGATTACTTACACCACTCATATTGGCATCATAGTCCTGCAACGTTTTGCCATTGAGGTCAGTTCTTGCACCAAGATGAATAACATAATCTGGAGCAAATGCCTCTACTACAGCGACAACAGCGTCATGATTACGCAAATTAACCTGCACCCAATACTTATCCTGAGCCGAAATCTTTGGCTTCACAATATCAATATTCTGAATTTCGTACTGAGTATCTTTTGATAGATGCTCAATGAGGTTAGTTCCTATAAAACCAGAGCCTCCTGTAATTAACAGCTTACTCATTTTATCTTATTGTTCATTATAAAATTAACAAAATCTTCAACTCGAGAGCAATATAATTCAACAGAATAATTAGCCCTAGAATCATCGAAAGCTCCCCTTCTTACTTTATTATATTCACCTTTTGAACACAATAATTGTTGTAAGCCAGAAACACATTCTTCCGCACTAGAAAACAAATATCCATTTATTCCGTTTTTTACTAATTCCGAAGTACCCCCACTATTATAACCAAGAACTGGAATAGCCCTCTGCATAGCTTCAATTGTAACTCGTCCGAAACCTTCACTCCTTGAACACATCATTAAGATATCCATGTCCTTATAAATTACATTCGGATTCTTTTCAAAGCCATGAAAGACAACACTATCGGATATTTGCATTCTTTGAACCATTTTATATAGGCTATTCTTATATTTTCCAACTTTATCACCCCAAACATGCAGCTTAGCATTAGGATATATTTTCAAAATTGCTGGTAAAATTCTAATAGCAACATCTTGTCCTTTTTCTGGATCAAGAATACCTACTATACCCAAATTTAATTCTTCTGGAAGTTCTTTATCAGAGAAAGCAAAATCTATAGTATTAACGCCATTATAGATAACCTTCTGCCATTTCTTTAATGGTTCCCCAAGATTTACGTGATTAGCAACAGAATTAGAAACATATATTACGCCATCACTTTGATTGATATAGTCTTTTTTCTTTTTACTACCATATACAAATCTAGCATCATGATCCAAATCCATAAATTCACGAATATGGCTGATATGCTTAATTCCATTCTTTTTAGCTATTTTTATACCCAAATTCTCTGCAGAAGTGTTAGAATAAATAAGGTTTGGCTCAAAACTACATACATATTTTTCTATTTTAGATAGCTGAAAATAAGTATGCATAGCTAAGAAAGGAAGAGCTAGATACTTCAATTGAGGCTTATAATAATAAAGCTGTGTAAAACAGCTTATTACAACATATTTTATGTTCTTTTGCACTAACGCCTCCTCAATATCACCATGTTTTGGCAGAATCAAAGCAACTTCATCTCCTTTTTTCTTAAAATGCTCTATTATAGTAAGCATGGAACGATTTGCACCATATAAGTCACTATAATTTGATATAAACAATATACGCATTACTCAAAATCAATTATAAATTAATCATTACTTTTACACCATTAAGTCTAACAATCCGAGCAGGATTACCAACTACAGTACAATTATCTGGTAAATCTTTAGTTACAACACATCCGGCACCGATTATTACATTATTGCCAATGGTTACATTACCCAATATTGATGCACAACAACTAACAGTAACATGATTACCTATAGTTGGTATTTTTCCACCTTTTTGACCTACAGTAACATTATGATAACATCTAAAATGGCAACCTATTTCCTTAGCATTGAGGAAAGTATTAAAAGCATGCTCCATATAAAAGTTGTTACCGATATTCATATTTTGATTAATTCGAGAATAAGTACAACGTGGCAGCATCCAGGAAAACAAGAAATGTTTTCTTCCTAATCTATAATAAAATACATTCCTGTAAGGTTTATCATAAACCAGATGGTATATAATATTTTTCACCCCCCCCATATCAAACTTGATTGCCTGTTTATTTTAAGAAAAAATAGAAAAGCAGATGGGGAAATAAATATGGTAGCATTAAATATGCTGCATATAATCTTTTTTTTACTATTTGCATAATGTTCGTTTTTTTAGTTCTACATGTTTCAAAATAAAATATATAATAAAAGAGAATATTATGAATTTGCCATGAGTTCCGTTATAGCAAAATGAAGTCACACCTTGAAGTATAATTGATGTATAAAAAACAAATAAAAAGAGAGTACTCAAGGGGATTGTATTACCACGGACTTTAGTTAATTTTGCAAAAATCATTGATATAAGCGGTAATATTAGAGCTGTGATTATAAATCCAAAATCCTGAACAAAATTACCGATATAGCTATAAAATACATTTTGCTGAATACCTTGGAGCCTAGTCAGAGTGATATAATAATAATCTCGAGTTAATTCATGAGGATTCAATCCTAATATATCCAAAAAATACCAGCATGTGATTTCTCCTCCTAAGGTTGTCTTCATACTAGGTAAATATTCATTAAACAACAAAAACTGTTCGCCCATATATCTACTTAAAAAAGCGATTAAAGTAAACTCAGAATCGTGTTCATTATAAGCTAAAGATCTTCCTATAGTTATAATTAAGAAAAAGCCTAAAAAAACCGCAAAACTGATAGAAACAATTTTTAATATTTTTTTTCGCTTAACCTTGTCAACTAAAGGTAGTGCTATCAATGTAATAAGTATTAACTTCTGAAGTACCTCTATAAAGGATGAACGATGCCCAGCTATCAAACCTGTCAGATTCCTTGTAGCTATAATAAAAATTATACAGAATAATGCGAAATTATTCTTTTTTTTCTGCATAAAAAAAACAAGAAGCATTAAAAAAGATAAATCATAAATAGCTATATTAACCTTTAACAACAACCGGCTTAATAGTGACAAATTCTCCATACCATCATTATCATCGTGAAGAGATAAAGCCATTTGACCAAAATCATTTCCCCCTAAAAAAAGATGAGATGCAGAAAACAATTGTTCTGAAAAAGGTATAATACTTATAAAAAAGCCAAATTTACATATTTTTATGAGAAAATCATTGTCATACTCAATATGAGTGACCTTCGTTTTATCAAAATTAAAAATCGGAATGCATGTTAAAAAAAACACAAACATCCAATAAATGATTGGCCACCATTGACTCTTACCATTTAAATAAGACCAACTGTAAGGTTGAAATACATAAACAATACTCATAATAGAAGATAAAGTATAAACTAATAAGATATACAATCCAATTTTAAATCTTGTCTTCTTCTTATAATATAAGTATGATATTATAAACAAAAATACAGTTGTTGTAACTAAAATAAAAAGTTCTTTGTCATTCATATTTTTTGTGTTTGAATGCCTAATTGAATAAAATCATCAACTAAACTCATGTATTCTTTTACTCCTTGCTTATTACAACCACCCTCAATAAAAAGGTTTGTAACTTTAGTCTTACTAAACAATCTTTTTAGAGTTATCAATGCCGTAGAAGAAAATCCAAAGATTTCAATTGGAGACGCATTTCTGTGAATTAGGTCAATTTCAATACACGATTCACATTTATAATACTTGATTCCAACCTCATCACATGCATCTTTTATCCAAGAGGCATCATCACGTCGATGAGGTATGTAATAGATTAAATCGTTTGGAAATTTTTTCTTGAGAGTTTTCATAACTTGCAATAAGACTGTTTTATATCTATCTGAAGAAATTCCTATAGCATCACAATATATACTAGAAGCAGTGCCTATTATATATACAGCCTTTTCTCTACTATCAGCTAAACCTGACAATGATTCCATATTATTATGAATAAGATTCCATTCTTTCTTATTAATAAGCTGATAAAATATGGTAAAATAGTTATTGTCATTGATAGATCTAACATATGTTACCCATGAAAAGAAAAAACTACGCACTCTTGTGGCTAAGCTAAATTGGCAAAGACCCTTACTTAAGCTAACCAGATAATTTCCATCATCGACATAAATTATTTTTCCATTTTTTCGCAATTTAGGTAAAAAGCGGAATTTTAAAGCAAACAAACGAAAATCTCCCATGATTAAATAATCAATATCTCCATGTGATGAAAACAAACATAATATCATGAAATATAATTGAAGATACCACTTCGTTTTGAAAGGCAATACTTCGTATGAAATATTTTTTCCCAACACTCCAACTATATTAGATAAAGACATATAATCATTGACTACATATAGCCTATAATTCTCAATTTTGAAATGTTTTATTGCTTCAATTGCACATAATGCTTGCAATGGTGAAGCAACACATATTATTGCAGACTGTACCATATTAATTAACTTTAAAACCAAAAGAATTTCCTATGATGGATAACTCCTGTGCAAATTTTAACACATCTCGATCTAATCTACCATTTACCAAAGCCTTGTAATCTACATCTTCCATTAAGCCAAAATTTTCAAAAAGATGTTTAATTACCTCATTTGACTCAATGTCGAATATATTTTCCAAATTCTTTTTATTATCAAGATACTTATCATTAAAGACACTTAGGATACTAACTGGCAAAAGATTTTTGAGCTTCTTACGATAACCATTAGGAATCATACTTTTCAGAATTCTATATAAAGACTTATAATCACTTAAAGTATTATTTAAAGAATCATATTTTTGAAATCTACAATGTGAAAAAATTGGCACACTTAATACTTCCGGATAAATACTTTTCAACAAATCAAGTTGGAACTTATATTGCTTTTTTGCGACAGAATCAACATTTGCTAATATTTGAAAAACATTATGTTGCGCAAATATGTAAGAGCAATTATGATGATAGTTCATTAAATTTAAAATCGCTACATCTGAACATCTTCTTCTTTCTAAGTTTAAAAGGAAATCATCATTGGCAGAAATCATACTAGGATTAATGCTCCATTTTTTGCAAACTTCAAGTAACTTCTCATATAAATGATTCTTAATATCAGCAATTTCATCAAATAGTTTTGTACCATTGTGCATAAACTCACTAATAAGATACTTTTCAATGTACTCATCCAAAGACATTGGTTTAAACTTTCTTTTTTCCCAAACATCCAAGTTTCTATACAATTCACCCATATATCCAAATAAAATTGTAGAATTTGGAATTTGTTTATATGCTTCAAAAAAATCTCTTGCACCTCCATAACACACAGAACTAAAGCCATATTTATTTTTAAGCTCTTCCCAATCTTTATCAATAGGAGTTGAATTATTCCATGAAACCTGATTTAATTTTGTACCAAAACTTTTCTCAAATTCTTGATTAACCTTCAAATCGCCAGAAAAGGTATTTGTAGCTCCAGAATTACCTACGCCATAATATAAGTCTGGTCTTGCGCCAATGGCTAAAAAAATTGCGAGGTTCAATCTATTATCTAATCCTCCTGTAGAACTAAGAGCTGGTGTACCAAAATTATCAAAAAATGTTTTACCTATAGACTTCAAGGAAGATGAAATTTTAGAGACACATTCATCATAAGACATACTTCCACTGTTTTTCCAATTCACATTTAATGAACTCTTTTCTAAACTTCCAGTTGAAGTATTAATTATTAATGTTTCATTATCTTGAAGTCTATAAACATCATCAAAAAAGGTCTCACCACAATAATTTACTCCTAAAGCCAAATGTTCTAACATGTTTAGCTTATTGATTTTCAAGTCTGTAATACCTTTATAAAGATCGTATAAATCATGAGATATAATGAATAGACCATTTTTATAATAATAAAAAATATCATAAAATCCAAAATATTCTCCAAAAACATACAACAAGCTACCCTTTTTAATGATAAAAGCGCAATTACCTATAACATTGTCTCTGATAGAATTTATATTAGCACTAAAATCATCATATATAGCTATTAACGCTTCTCGCCCATGTTTACCCTTGTATATAAAAGTTCCTACAACCGAGATGAAGTCATTACCGATAGCATAAAAATTAAAGTTTTTGCATGAGAGCTTATAAAAACTCGTATAGCATATCTGACCATTAAATTTGCCAGAAACTTCAAAACCTGCAGAGCAAGAATCGGCAACTATTTGCTGCACTATATTTATATTATTAGATAAAATAAACTTAGACATAACTTTAACGATTTATTTTAATTATTTTCAAAAAATTAAACACATCCATTTTTAATAATCTAGCAATAACAAAACTATAGAATAAAGCGAAAATCACTTTAATAATCAACATGATTAACGATGTTCCCAAACAAACAAAAGAAGACATAACTAGTGAAACAGCAAACACTATCAACATTTTCTTTACATCATAGTTAACTGGTATTGCTTTTCTTGCAAAATAAGCTATTAATGAAAAGCTTAATCCGTAAGAAGTAATCATAGCAAAGCATGCCCCATAAATTGAATATCTAGGAATTAAATAAATATTTAATCCTATGTTAAGTAATGCTGCCATACACCAAATAAAAGATTTTATTTTAGTATATTTGATGTTATATGCTAAAGGATTTGTAAAAATAGTACGATACGAATCTATCAACATTGCAAAAAGCATCGCTGCCATAACAATTGTACTCTTTGAAAATTTATTATCCAATAAAGCAACAATATTATTCGAAAAGAGAATTATAATTGTGACGAACATTGTTACTATTGAAAATACTCTTGTCGTTTGATTAATTAATTCAGAGCGGTACTTAGCATCTGATTCCATGTTTTTATAACAATTAAAGACAAAAGGTACATATGCACTATTAATAGAGCTAAAAATTATCTTAGGAACGCTACCTAATGTTTGCCCCATTCCGTAAACACCAGTTGCAATATTTCCTTGCATCTTATTCATCATCATCCTATCAGAAAAGGACAATAACCAGACTGAAACATCACCAGGAAATTGACTAAAAGCATATTTTACATACAAAAGGATCTTTCTCCTATCGTAGGAAAATACAAGATATGACTTAGAATATGCTATAAAAATAACAAATGTAACCAAAGCACATATGAGTTGTGAACATATCATTGCAAAAGCCTTATCATTCATACTTAGCACCATACTCAACTGAATAACTATTTGTAAGATTCCCATACCCATACTTGTCAACGATATCTTTTTTGCCTCTTGACGAATGTAAAGAAGATTAGTAATCAGCAAATAGAAGCATGATAAAATCGAAGAAATTATAGCAATTACCAAATATAAAGATGGAATATTTAACCAAAAAGCTATTTCCTCATGAAAATAAAGTAAAGAACTTCCTATTATCAAAGAACATCCAACTACAGTATAAACTATAGTCGAAAACATTTTTCTAACTTCTACAATTCCTTCACAATCGATATAAAATCTTGATATGGAAGCTGAAACAGAAAAAGTCATCATTATGGACATAAATGACACAAAAGATATAACGATATAAATATAACCATATTCCGCTGGAGATATTAAATAGCTATAAAAAGGAAGTAGAATAAATGATGCAGCTTTTACAGATAATGTCGCAAGCAAATATAATAGACTATTCTTATATAATGTATTCATTTCATATATTATAAAGAAGCAGGATCCAAGTTCAAAGCAGTAAAATAGCTCATAAAAATTACACCAAACCCTTCACCTATTATTTCAATGTACTATATTTTAGTCTCTTCTAAAGATGTCTCTTGTATAAACTTTATCCTTGACATCATCCAGGCAGGCATCATAGCGGTTGGCGATGATAGCATGGCTCTGTCCCTTGAAGGCTTCGAGGTTATTCTCAACTCTACTGCCAAAGAAGGTACTTCCCTCTTCCAAGGTTGGCTCGTAGATAATGACCTCTGCACCCTTTGCCTTGATGCGCTTCATGATTCCCTGGATAGCAGACTGGCGGAAGTTGTCGCTGTTTGACTTCATGGTCAGGCGATAGACACCAATCACACAGTTGTGCTCCTTGCTGACATCATAGCTGTTGGCATCGGCATAGCTGTAATAGCCAGCCTTCTGGAGTACGGCATCAGCAATATAGTCCTTACGGGTACGATTGCTCTCTACGATTGCCTCTATCAGGTTCTCAGGAACATCGGCATAGTTTGCCAAAAGCTGCTTGGTATCCTTTGGCAAGCAATAACCACCATAGCCGAAACTTGGATTGTTGTAATGGGTGCCGATGCGTGGGTCAAGACCTACACCTTCGATGATTGCCTTGGTATCGAGTCCCTTTACCTCAGCGTATGTATCCAACTCATTGAAGTAGCTTACTCGGAGTGCCAGATAGGTATTGGCGAAGAGCTTGACTGCCTCTGCTTCCTTCATGCCCATGAAGAGGGTATCGATGTTCTCCTTGATGGCACCTTCCTGGAGCAAAGCGGCGAATGTCTTGGCTGCTTCCTTCAACATCTCGACATTGGTTACTGACTCGATTGCCTCGTTCTCCTCTGCGAACTCAGGGCGCTCGATAATCTTTGGATAGCCTACGATAATACGGCTTGGGTAAAGGTTATCATAGAGTGCCTTGCTCTCACGAAGGAACTCTGGAGAGAAGAGAAGGTTGAACTTCTTCACGCCCTTCTTGGCATACTTCAAGTAGAGGCTACGGGTGTAACCGACAGGGATGGTACTCTTAATGACCATCACTGCATCTGGGTTTACCTCCAGAACCAGGTCGATGACTTCTTCTACATGGGTTGTATCGAAGTAGTTCTTTACTGGGTCGTAGTTGGTTGGTGCTGCAATCACTACGAAGTCTGCATCCTTATAGGCTGACTTGCCATCAAGGGTTGCCACGAGGTTCAATGGCTTTTCAGCCAAATACTTTTCAATGTAATCGTCCTGGATTGGAGAAATCTTATTGTTGAGTTTCTCCACCTTCTCTGGGATTACATCTACTGCTGTTACATGATGGTGCTGAGATAACAGGGTTGCTATACTCAGACCGACGTAGCCGGTACCGGCTACTGCTACTTTTATATCTTTAAAATCATTCATCATGATTAATTATTAGATTATTTCTTGAGATGCTTTACTAAATCCTTAGCCTTCTGATATTCCTGAGGAGTACCTATATCAATCCAAGTTCCATTAAGTGGATATCGTATTACCTTCTTACCTTGAGCGATAAGCTTCTCCACAAGATGAGTGGCATGGAAGAATGTATTTTCTGGTATCTCAGCAAGAGCCCGCTTTTTGATAAGGTAAATACCAGCATTGGCATAATAGTTATACTTCGGTTTCTCAATGAGTCCCTTGATGTTACGACCATCCAAATCAAGAATGCCTAGTTCTATACTGATATTGTAAGGAACTGCTGCAACCGACATTTCTGCATCATTCTGTTGAAAATGAAGAAAGAAGTCCTCATAATCAATATTCGTAAAGAGGTCTGAATTCATCACAAGAATAGTATCATTATAGAATGTATCTACAAACTTAATGCTACCAATAGTACCAAGAAACTTTGGCTCTCGGAAAGTACGAACCTGTACTCCATCACGAGGAGTGGCAAAATGTTCCTCCAACTGTTCTGCAAGATAATTTACAGTTACATCAATATGATTAACTCCATAAGAAATCAATCGGTCTATGTTATGATCTATGATACATTTACCGCCAACTTCTAGCAACGGCTTTGGGGTTTTCTCTGTCAAGGGACGAAGACGCTCTCCCTTTCCTCCTGCCATGAGGACTGCATCAATAGGAAGTCGAGTAATATACTTTTCAAGATTGACTATATCAACTATATGATTGTCAGAATCAAGAATCGGAACCAACTTCATTTTCTTCAATTTCTGCTCATGAAGATGCTGTACATCATCATCAACACCTCTACGAAGGAAATTGAAGTTTTTATGCATCACCTTCTCAATAGAGTCATTAACAGAAACACCTGCTATCAAAGCACGGCGAGAATCGCCATCTGTCAACGTACCTACCATTTTGTCATTCTCATCAACAACAAACAAAACCAACGGATCTTGATCCATAGCATTGATTATCTTTAATGCAGACAAAAGAGATTCTCGTTTATTAATAATATGTATTGTATTCATCTTATTTCACTAAACCTTCATTTAACATCAATTCTGCAACCTTCCAATCAAACATGGTATCTAAATCAACAGAATGTATTTCATCCATAACATACTTACGAATCTTTGTCATACCAGCAAGTCCTTTTGCTTTTAATTGAGAAGGATTGATAATATACACAGCTCCGTTCTGTTGCCATACACAAGGAGCATCTTGTCGTCTCTCTATAGTTCCATCTCCTTTACTGATAGTAAGCAATCCTTTGTCATTATCTTCGAATCCATCATAGTAAGGATTACACTTTGCAGGCATTACAGATGTTACCATATCTATACTTTCATCATAAAGTTTTGCTGCTTCTATAACATCTTCAGCTCTACGGAAAGGTGAGGTTACTTGAAGAAGTACTATCATATCAAAACGACAACCTTTCTCTTCATAAAAGTTAAGTGCATGCAAAAGGACACCATTTGTACCAGCATTATCTGTGGCAAGATAATCAGGTCGTTTAAATGGTACACTTAAGCCATATTTTTCTACTACCTTTATGATATCTTCATCATCTGTAGAAACACAGATATTATCATCTGTTGTGAATTTGCGTGCTGCATCGATTGCATAGCAAATCAAAGGTTTCCCTCCAAGTTCTTTTATATTTTTATGAGGTATACCCTTACTTCCACCTCTTGCAGGTATTATAACTAAAGGACGCATATTTAATTTATTTTAATTGGTTCATCAATATCGTAATCATGAAGAGCTTTTGTTCCCACAATCATATCCCAATGTGCTGCAGGAATTCCACTACCAGCACGTTTAATTGTCATATTGTTAGCTGTTAAGGTTTCCCCCTTATTAATTTGAACCTTTGCGACAATAGATTTGAGCACAACTTTTGAGATCTCCACTTCACTCGGATTAGGTCGCTTTATGCCATCACCTAAAGCAACCTCTATATTTCGAATACAGTCCACCATATATTTCAACTCATGGGGTTCAAGAGACGCTTTATGGTCTGGACCATCCATATTTCGATCAAGAGTAAAATGTTTCTCTATTATCTCCGCTCCCATCGCAACTGCTGCTATAGGAATCTCTGTACCCATAGTATGGTCTGAATATCCAACTGGACATTTGAAAGCCTCTTTCATTGTCTGCATTGCTCGAAGATTTACTTCATTTTTAGGACATGGATAATTTGTTGTACAATGAAGTAAGGATACCGAAGGAGCACCTGCAGCTATCAATGTGTCATAAGCCATTGCCACCTGAGCAAGTGTAGCCATACCCGTAGAGAGGATAATTGGCTTATGATAGGAAGCCATTTGTCGTAGATAAGGAATGTTAGTCACTTCACCAGAACCTATTTTAATAAGAGGTAAATGAAGCTCGTTCATTAAAAAGGCAAGGCTATATTCCTCGTCTGGTGTAGATAGGAAATCTATTCCTATCTTATTGCAGTGTTCTTGTACCAATCGGAAATCTTCATAAGAGAGTTCCAATTTCTTCAACATGTCAAATTGACTTTCTTCTGCATCATTAGTATTCTCTGACTGATATGTGGCTTTCTCAGCTTTACGAGTAACTATTTTCTCTGTCTGCCAAGTCTGGAATTTCACGCAGTCTACTCCTGCTTCCTTGGCTGCATCACAAAGTTTAAGTGCGAGATCAAGTTGACCATTATGATTAACTCCAGCTTCTGCTATTATATATGTATGCATAATATCAATATTTATATTTTAAAAGAATGTGCTTCATCTTCTCCACCTTTTCTGGATTGGCAATCATCCAATCTGCACAAATATCATCATAAAGAGCCTGATTAAAAATTATCTTACCCAAGACAAATTGATATTCATGTTTTGAGAACTTACGCTTATATTGATATAAACTATTATCCTCAGAACCATCAGTACCTCCTCCTAGATGGAATTGTTCAACACCTCGGTTAATCAACTCCTTTGCTGCTCCCCAAAGAAGGAAATTGTTAGGTGATAGTTTTAATGATGCCTTATCACTACCAGCAAGGTGATAATGCCCATATGGCAACTGGTAAAAGAATATAGCACCTGCTATTACTTTTCCCTCATGCTTTACTATTCCGAGAAAACGATTCTGAATAGTATCTTTGAGTTGTTCATAGTATTTAGGTTTGAAATAATAGAATCCATCTGCTTCAAGTTTATCCATTGTGGAATTGTATAGATCTTCGAACTCTTGAAGATATTTGAAGTCATTATCTACAACAAACTCTAATCCATTTTTTTCACCTTTCTTTATTACATTACGGTTCTTCGTATGGATTTCGTTCATCCAAGTAGCATCTACACCTCCTGTAAGATCAATCGCAATTGTCTTTCTATCATTAACTAATTGACCTACTTTATGAAAACAATCCCAATTCTCTAACAACGGATGGAAACGAGTAAAACCACAAACGTAATTATATTCACATGCCTCTGTTACCATTGCCTGAAGAGCTGCTGTCATAAACTTCTCACTATGATCATTTGAAATAGGACCGCCATAACCATAAGCTGTCTCAAAATCATAATACGTTTTGCCTTTGTATTCAAATTCTCTACGCAAGAATGGAAACAGCATGATGCTTTTATCTTTTTGAAAAACAAAACAACAAGCCTTCTCACTCTCTGTTTCGTATAATTTTACGTACTCCTCTCTGAAATACAAATCCTGCTGATTAGCAGGTATTGATTCAAGATATTGATTCCAATGTTCAGTAAATCCTATCATTTCAATGCTTTCTCTAATGTTGTAAGTATAAAATCCATTTCATTTTTAGTATACCTTTGATCTATGATTATTGACATCTCGTGTTCTGCCATTTCTTCACCTTTCTTTATATCCATACCTTCAAGTGGCCAATGTACAGGGCAGAATATGTTATTTTTAAACATCTGCTTACGCACATTATTTCTATCATCCAACCATATAGGAACGAATAAAGGTATACTGTCATCAGAAATAGGAATGATTGTATCTACTCCAAGTGTTTTAAGACCTTCAACTATCTGCTTTGCATTTCGTTGACGAATATAAGCAATACGCTGGAAGTCTACTTTCTTTATGATTTCTTGCGACATCTCGCTCATACCTTTTTCGATTTCATCGTCAATTTGCAATTCTCCTTTTTCAAAAAGATGAAGATAAATATCATCATCATAATATTCTGGTTTGCGAAGAGATTTTAGAATACTACCTGCAAGTTTATACTGATGAAATTTATTTGTATTTGATACTATCGTTAAATCATTATTCGTCTTGACAATTCCTCCATCAGGACAAGCAAAAGTCTTACGAAGACTAGTGAATTTATAATCAGCTATCAAATTCGACTTGTAAAACTCATAAAAAGCCTGTACATCATCCTCGATAACTACTACGTTCTTACTGATACCATGCACTAAAGAGATTTGTTCAGACAGATTCTTTAATCCGAAATAATTTATAAGCATAATAGCAGCCTTTTCGTCATTCTGCATCGGTAACTTGTCTGAATCTATTTCAAGTTGATTATTTAGTGGATAAAAAATAACATTCATACCACTTTTTTCAGCAGCAACAACAACAGACGAACATAGATAATCAGGCAGATAAACAGTAGTGATTCCATATCGTCTCTGAATATCAAGAAATATATAATACAGAGCTGAACGACCTGATGAGTATTTATACACACCTTCCATGCATCCATTATCGCTCTTTATATACTGAAGGTTTTGAAAATCTACATCAAACTCCCCTCCTATGATTTTACAAGTTTCCATTTAAATATTCCTCTATATGTTTAACTATCTTTTCTGAAGTATAACCATCACCATAATAGTTGTCTTTTATGCGAAGTGGATTATTCTCAATCGCTTTCCAAGCACTATTTATCTCGTTAATATTATTGCTTACCTGATGGACATTTTGGCAAATATATCGACCAGTCTGACGATTGCCGATATTTATAACAGGTGTACCAAGACAAGGTGCTTCAACTATACCGCTTGAAGAATTTCCAAGTACTGCATAACATTCATTCATAAAACTGAGATAACGCATCTGTCCAAGAGAGGGATAAAGATGGTATTTTTCTGGATTACGTTTTTCTACTTCAGCCCAATATTCATTTATCTGATTGCCACCAAAGTCTGCATTTGCTTTTGATATGACAATAGAGGTATCTTTCATATTGTCTGTTAATGCTACTATATGCTTTGCCATCTGAAGGTTATATTCCAATGATTCATTTGTTTCCGGATGAAGGGTAACAAGAATCCATTTGTTTTCTATTGGAATACCTATATTATCTGACAGTTCTTGACGGGCCATTAAAGAACACCTGCGGAAATTATCCAATCCTGGTTCACCGACGGTCCAAACATTTGCTTTGCTATCACGCATACGAATAATATTCTTAGCAGATTCTTCAACTCCAGGGAAATGAAGTGAAGACATCATTGTAACAGCATTACGAACTTCATTGTCTATAGCTCCAATTGTAATATCACCTCCTGAAATATGGGCTATTGGTATATTCATAACAAGAGCAGCACTACATATAGGCAATAACTCATAACGGTCTCCTAAAACAACAACAATGTCAGGCTGCAAATCTGCAAAGGTTTTTGCAAACCCAACACTGCATCTTCCCATAGATTCAACAATAGCCTTTTTGGAATTACTAACAAGCCCCATGTCTACTTTCGCAGAAATAGGATAACCATCTTCCTCTATACACTTATATGTGTAACCATGCTCAGCCATTAAGTGTGATCCAGTTACTATAAGTTGAAGTTCAAGATTTGGATTCTTATAAACTCCATCTATAGTCCATCTGAGCAAACCATACTCTGAACGTGCAGCTGTTACTATACAGACTTTCTTCATATTATCTTCTATTAAATCTAGATTCTAGAGCTTTAATAGCACTTATACCTTTAACTTCTACGGCATTATTTCCTTGGCGTTCATAATACTTATCATCATAAGTTACAGGGCTATCTAATGACATCAATTGCAATACCATTAAAGTCACATCGTAATATCTAGGGAACTTTATATTTGTCAAAATATAATGTTTAACGTTCTCTTCTATCGGCTCTTTTTTTATTACATTTATAATCTCATTTTGAAATTTATCAAATGAACCACCATAAAATTTCTTTACTTCCTCATCTATTCCTGTAATAAAGAAATCTGTATTCTGGTATTTAGTTCCCGTTTCCGTATTATAAAAACTTTTGTATTCTTCAAAAGATTTTAAAGACTCACAAACACCAACAATTATATAACCACAAGTATTTGATTCTTTGTTCACTGCTGCGGTCAACAATTTAACGCATTTACGAACTAAACCTTCATTGTATTTTCCATCTCTTAAATTATGGAAACCTGCTTTAAAATCATATTGAGATCCTTCTATCGTTGAAAGGCGCAATATATTATCTATTTGAATAACCCAATTATCTTTAGCAACGTCACAGCCAGTCCCTTGTCGGAAAGAAGAACGTAAAACTCCCTTTACCGCTTGTATTCTCTTGAATCTACTTTCTGCATTCCAATATTCCTTTACTATTCCTTTTAGAACCGTAACTCCAATGCCATCCAGACTTTTTACAAAACCAGCCATATCGTCAACTACCATATGTTCAATATGAAGCAATTCATAAATTGCAAGAAAAACGACCTGAAAGGTTCGAACTAAGCCTTCAGCTTCGTCTTCAGTAAAAATTAAAGTTCTAAAATCCTTTTGGGCTATATGCAAGACATCTAACAATAAAGAAAAGGTTGTACAAAATTGTTTTATCAAATTATCAGCACCGAGTGCTTTTATTCTCATTTCAACCAAATCTGCCTGATTGTTGTTCTCTTTGTCTAAAGCATCATGGCGATAAAGACGATTAAGTGCTTTGGAAGATGGTGAAATCGACTTTCCCAATATCATATAAGAAAGTAACCATGCTATTAATTCTTCATCTCTTGATACACGAATATTTGAAACTGTTACAATATGTTGCTTAACCCACCATAAGTCACTAATATTAATACCATACTTTAAATTAGTATTTGAAAGACTTATATTTCTCATACTGTTCAAAGGAAGAATATCAGACGTGGAAACATCACCTCTAATAGTAGAAGCGACCTTTCTTACCATATCAGAAAAAGCACCGATTGCACCAGCCTGACGAATTTCTTGCGATGATAATTGTTTTCCAAACGAATTTATTCTTCTAAAGATTTCTTCAATACTTTGTTGATCAGCTATGATGAGAGAAACAGGTATTTGATATGAAACGATATTCAAACATATATCTTTTGGAAGCTGTGGATTTCTTGGAACAAGTTTTCCTTGTTGCTTCAAATTCAGCGTACTTGCCAATGTATCAACATTAAAATAACAGATTTTACCATCATACTCTATACCAAATTCATTTTCAATAAATGAAACTATAGAATTTAATCGTTGCATTCCATCTATAATTTCATATTGAGTCAATCCGTTAGAATCTGTATTTTGAGCCAATAGAAACAAAGGAATCGAATAATTCTTTACTATAGAATCTATAAAAGCAACTTTCTCTTGCTGTGTCCATACCAACTTACGCTGATATCTTCTATTTACAATATACTTGTTATTTATATAATTATCATAAACAACCTGTATACTATCAGCCTTACTAGTAATAGAATTAACCATAGTATTTTATTTTAAATTCTTACACTACTTGGAATATTCACTACTCTATCTGCAAACCAGATAGTATTCTCCAAGCCATCGTTCTCACAATTCTCAAACATTGGTAAGCGATTCATCAACTCCCAGATTGGACGAGTCATTACACCATTGTCATTTGTCTGGGTAAGGAAGTCAATCTGTGCCTCCTTATCTTTCAAGATAACAGCATTGAGCCAATAGTTGGAAATAGTATTTGGAGAATCTACGAAGAACTCGATATCTGGTACATTCTTGAAGTACTCCTCATATTCAGCAGCAACCTTACGCTTGCTTGCTACATACTTGTCAATGTTCTCCAACTGGGCGCATCCCATAGCTGCATTGATATTTGGCATACGATAGTTGTAACCTACATGGTCGTGACGGAACTCCCAACGATGTGGAATTTTTGCCTGCGTGGTGATATGCTTTGCGTATGCTCCCAACTCCTCATCATTAAAGAGCATCATACCACCACCACCAGTAGTGATGGTCTTGTTACCATTAAAGCTAATCGCACCAATCTTACCAAATGTACCTGTATGCTGTCCCTTGAATGTAGAACCAATACTCTCTGCTGCATCCTCTACAAGTTCGATATGCCACTCTTTACAGATAGCTGCAATCTCATCAATGCGGACAGGATGACCGAATGAGTGCATAGGAACACAAGCCTTAACACGACGACCAGTATTCTTGTTATAGCAAGCCAAGTCATCCTCTTCGAAAGCAAAGTCCTTGCTTTCCGGAAGTTCTCCCTTGCGAGCGTTCTTGCGAACATCAGCATTCTTCTCAAGCCATGCCTTCAAAGAATCTGGAGAAAGACCCATTGTTGAACGATCTACATCAATGAATACGGCATGAGCTCCAATATAGCTCAATGCATTGCAGGTAGCAATGAAAGTAAGAGCCTGAGTCAACACTTCATCATCTTGCTTTACACCTACGAGCAACAAGCTCATGTGAAGGGCATTGGTACCACTTACACATACCACAGCCTTCTTGGCACCTGTGTATTTTGCCATATCCTCCTCAAAGCGATCAACAAACTTACCTACAGATGAAACGAAGGTTGTATCGATACACTCGTTGAGGTATTTCTTTTCATTACCTGCAAAAACAGGAACAGCCAGAGGAGTAAACTCCTGGTTGCCATAAACTGACTTGATAAAGTCTATTGTTTTACTAAAATCTGCCATAACTTTATATTTAAATAAAAAATCCCACCAACCCACCCAGTTGCTTAGATATAATTCAACATTGCTTCAAGGTATGGTTGACACCATTGGTATATTTCAACCAAATTATTCCATATCCACTTTGTTGCAATTATACTATTATACAACCATACACCTGCATTAATTAAAGACTACACTCTAGACCCGCAGGTGGTGAGCTTCTAGAGGAGTCTCTTCATCTTTCTTTGCATACTTAATGAATTTATTTTATAGGTCATGAGTTTTATGTCTGCGACCATTTATAGACAGTTTCACATTTTTTGATCCAAGTTCTTACCTTTTTCCTCATGCTCAAAGTTAGGTATAAACTTCTTGATAGATGTCACGATTTCAGCCTTGGTGAAGTCTGGCTCTGCAAAGATGCCCTCCAATTCATCAAAGAACTGGTTAATCTCTGGCATCGGGCGACGGGTTGTCTCCTCTACTACACCGAGTGCTGAGAATCGAGTCATGTTGATTCTCTCACCAGGAACATAGAATTCCTCGTAAGCTTTCTCGCCAGTAGTATCACTTTTGAAGTAAACAACAGGATAGTTATCACTCTCGTAATCCATATCTGCGGCATACTTCTTTGCCTCAGGATCATTCTTGCACTCTACCTTCTTGAAACCCTCTGCCTTTACGAAGTCATCGCAGATAGCTGAGAAGGTAAGCATCTGCTCCTCACCCAACTTAGGGAAGAACACCTCACCACCATTTCCGAGAATACAAGCCAACATACAAATCTGACCAGACTCCTCAGGAGATACGAAATAACGCTTTACATCAGAAGGTGCTGCCAAAGGCTGTTTTTTCTGTAAACGATGAATCCAACCATCTGGCAAGGAGCCGTTAGAGAAAGCTACATTGGCAAAACGAGCTGTGGTTACTTTGAAGTGCTCATTATAAGCCATCACCAGGTCTTCCATAATACGCTTACTGGCACCCATGATATTAACTGGATTAGCAGCCTTATCTGTAGATACGCAGAAGAAATGCTTTGGTGGGTACACGCAAAGCAAATCCATCAGTTTCTTTGCCTTGATGTCGTTGTTCTCGATGAGCGCCTGAACACTATACTTATCTTTCTCTGAACGTACATGCTTATGGGCAGAGAAATTGGCTACAATGTCAAAGCCTTTCTCCTCACGGAAAATACGTTCGAAGATTGGATCTGCAAAGTTGAGGGTGTAACAACGGAACTCATCAGGTACATAAAGTCCTTCTGTGCTTCGCACATCACGAACCAATTCTGCCAATCCGTTCTCATTCAAGTCAACAACGACTACGCTCTGTGGTTCAAAGCGCAGTACTGCCTTGATGAATGAAGAACCGATGGAACCAGCTCCACCAATTACACAAACTTTCTTGCCTTTGATTTCAGCAGAAAGCTTCTCCTTGTTTGCCTCAATATCCTGAGCAAACATACTCTTTTCACGATGGGTCACATACTGACCTATGAATTTACTGAGATTAAACATGATTTATATGTTTATTGTTTTATTTACTTTTTAAATTAAATATTGAATGAGGGAACGGCCGACACCCATCACATCTATGAACTGCTTTGGGTAATCGGGGCTTGACATAGGCTAGAAGCGGCTACCTACGCCGCCAGCCATGATTATGATTTGTATGTCGTACATAAATCTTGTTCTTTAAATAATAAAGATTTCTAAAATCATCCCGTCCTTCTTTACCATTAAAGAAGGCTCCACCTCTCACCCCGACCCTCTCTCCTCAGGAGCGAGGGAGAAAACCACCCTACTCGGTGCTCAGAACCGCTACGCTCTAAGGTTGGCGGACCATCAAAGGTCTTCGCCATATTGTGCGGGATGGGACCGTCTGGAGATGAATAGCGATTTACTAAAAACTTTTTATATATGCTCTCTAGAATAACAAGGGCTTCATGTTTTTAAAGAATATCTTGAACTATCTGTTTAACACTATAATTCATATCCTTTTCTGATTGCTTTCTGAGTAATTTATAAACCCATGAAGGTATCATAAAACTGGTCTTGCGATGTATGAAAATGAAATTTTGAATCTGTTCTAAATCAGATAAGGCAACAGGCTCATTCCGTTCAGCTTTATCTAAGGCAGAATTCAATAAACTCTTGATGTTTGCTAAACTCTTCAAGTTAGTCGTATTTTGCCTGTGCACATCATATAACCACTTTGCGGCTGGCAAAAGAGGGACTATACCCATTGTAACTATGTCCCACAAATTGGTATTCTGTATGCCGAAAATCACTAATAACAGAAGCATTATTAACCCTATTAAGAAAACCATACAATTTGTATATAATTGTCTGATTCTATAATCATAATATACATTAGACCTCATACACACCAAAGTAGATTTTTCTTGATTAAGAGGATTTATCTCTAAACTGTACCAATCATACAAATTATCTATATCTACTTTCCCCAAATTTCTACTAATATCTTCAGGTTGTGGCTTTTCACCACATAATGCCTTGTTCCAATTCAACTGGAATAAGCTACAATCAAATAGTTGCTGAATTCTCGCAGCTAAGAGTTTGTATCTTGCTATTTTAGATACCAAGCAATTCTGCAAAATCAAAACCAAGACTCCATACATTGTTATCCAATGAAATATATCTTCATGAGGAATTGGAAAAAAACTATTATCCTTTGGTAAAAGAAGCTTGATGAAATTCAAGCATATAACAATGATTACACAAAAACAAACTTGAACTGTATTCCATCGTTTTGCGACATTATATAAATGACGTTGAGCCGAAAGCATATCTATAAAACGCTGTTCGTTCTGTTTTTCTAAAATACTATTTGCCATAATTAGGGAATTTATCACCAAAAATTTTCTTCCATAAGGAAATCGCTGTACTGATATTCTCAAAACGATCGGTATTTCTTATTATAGCTTGAAAAGCTAATGTCCAATCATTTTTGGCAATCGCTGCCAATTCATTTTTATCTGCTATTGACAGATTATTAAGATTTCCTTGAATATTCTTATAATCATAAACAGGCTTCTTTATGGCATTCGATAAATAAGCCAATAAAGAACAAACATCTTGTGAGATACATCCAGAAAGAGAATGGCAAGCCACATAATCAAGAATCATCGTTTCAAACATATACGATGATATTCTATTACCCCATTTCTTTTTTTCCCAATATTTCATCAATCGTATCAATCCAAGTAATTGCCCATTATTTGTTTGATTAATTTTAGTAATACGTTGCTGGTCTATTCTAGGGTCTGTCTTTTTCCAGTTTCCTTTTCCGTCTGGTATAAGATAGAAGTCCGAAGTTGTGATAAAGCAAGGTACTATATCAAAATTCCAAGGATAAGAAGTTAGCTGTAAAGTTGCCGCTTCTTGATTGCGATGAATGTCAGCTTTAGCATATCCTGAGATATCTGCAAGAGCACCTTTTAAATTCTCTATGACCTTTCTTGAATTTAGCATACCTTGCTCATCACAAAGATTGCTCAACACTTGTATGCCATCCGAAAAACTTATAGTATAACATTCATTTTCTTCAACGATATGATAAACACCACCAGTTCCACTATAGCACACCATTAAATCAATGTCATCTAACGGACTTATCTTGGTATTGCGTGCAAATGAGCCATGATTAATGCTTTTACCTCCATACAACCTTGGGATTTTCTTATTTTGTGCTAAGTTTTCAATATTACTCAACAGCCAATCTCTACTATTACGAGCTGTTTTGGTCTGCATTTTATCCAGTTCAACCTCGTCTTGAATGAATTGAGCAAAAGCTGCGTTTACTGTATATGCCATAATTGCCAAATCTATTAATATACCCTTATTCTAGTCTCATACAAAGTCACAACATTACCACTGGTTAAGGCTAAAATCAGGTGCTGTAACTACTGTATGGCTTGACTTAATACTTTTAAGCCGATTACAAAAAGAATCGAACTTCTGTATTTCGTTTTTGTCATTGTCATATAATTGTTTCGTCAGAATGATCTTTATGTCATTTCTACGGAACAACTGTGTCAAATCCACCTGAGCATTTCTTATACTATTCCGTATCTGTTGGTTGGAACCATCATCGTATTACTAAAGATAGTAATATGCTTTCTTTTATACTCTCCACCCATGCCACTCTGCTTGATAAAGAAGTCCTTGAAATAAGGGAAGTCCATTCCGTTAATGGAGTGTCCAAAGAAAATGATGTCATCGGCTTTATCAAAATCTTCATACATGTTGTTTGACATATAGAAGCGACTATTGTCCTTATACATAAAAGAATACTGCTCATGTAATTGATTGGCAGGGTCTGTCAAAACACCAAGTATGATACTGTCATTTTCTAAAGAGCCATGAACATGAGTAATGCGTGAAGTATCTATTTTAATTCCACAAGAAGTGGCAATGTCACCTAAACTTGTGTAGTTGAATGTATAATATTCAAAGCCACCAACATCTGCAATCAATCGTAAGACCTGGGCAGCATAATGATTGCTTTCCAAAGTCCGTGATTTCTGCTCGTCTTTCAGATACTTATCAAGAGCCTTAGTTACTTCTATAAAATTCTTTTTATCTTTATCAACAAGATCTGTCGTGAGAGATTCTGGGCGTATGGCACGTACATATTCATTCATAGTCTTTTCTATATCAAACCATGCTTCCTTTTCTTTTGCCTCCCTCAACGCTGCAAGTAAATCTTGATCAAAGCCGTAAGTATTTCTCATTAACTTTTCCCAAATATTGCTTTTTGCAAAATCTGAATACCGGGTTCTAAGACCTAAATCTATATCGAACCCATTGCCTATTATCAATATTTTTTTAGCCATAATTATTTAAATTTGATAAAGTTTCATCATCTCTTCAAAATCAGAGATAAATTCATTGCGTTCATCCTTATATTTCTTGAATAAAGGAGTTAAGACCTTGGATGCAGTTCTGCCCCAAGAAGGCAACTGGCTTCTAAACCAAGCTTTAGCTTTTATCCTATCATGCAATATTTCATCATAAGTTATGTCTCTGAAACATACTTGCTTGCTATATCCTTCAGCTATATTTTCCCAAAGTTCATCTGCTTCTGATAAATCATGCAAAAAAGTTGAAGTCAATTGTTCTGGTGACATGTTGGTTGGTAAAACTAAAATGTTGTTAGCCTTAGTGATAGACTTCATCTTGTTGGGTTCCTTACGTACATCACCATCAACTATCACAATAGCCGCTGGTTCTATGAAAGCTGGAACTTTCTTCGATACCAACGAGATTAAATTTGCGCCAGAGAAGTCGATGTCTATGAAATTAAGTTGAGAAGTTTTGCCTCGCAACAGGTGCTTGGCAAATATGATATTCTCCTTATCCTCAGTATAGACTGTGATTTTATGAACAGGTTTGATTTTTCCTTGTATAACCTGAAGATTCAGTGTTATGTTGTGGAAAGTAGCCTTGTCATTGATAACAATATTGTTGTCTTGCTTTTTCAGATAGACTAATCTTACCTGGTCTTTTGTTGCATCTTTCTGACTGCATTCACCAACCAAATCGTCAATGCTCTCTAAGAGAGATAAAGAGTGGGTTGTAAAGAATATTTGCAAATTAAGTTTTGATGCATATGTGCGCAACTCTTTTAGCAACTTCTTTTGTGATGCAGGATACATGGTCGCATCCAATTCGTCTATAGCCAATATGCCTCCTTTGTATTCATGAGGATACTTTTCTTTCAAATGCTTGAAAGAGAACAATGCCAATATGATTTTACTCAGATTGTCTTGTCCCACAGAGTTTTCATTCCAATCATACGTGTCCGTTGTGATACCAATAGTTTGCTTATTAGCACTTTCAAGAAAAGAAGCTGATTCTATATGACTCTCTGTAATCAGTATCGTGTCATGTAATTTTTTGAATTCCGCAAGCTCTTGGTCTGTGAGTAGTGATGATTCTGAAACTGTTCCTGATTCAGCAACAGGCAACACACGCTTCAAACTAAGAAAGATAGTAGGGTATTGGATGTATCCATCTCCTTTTCCCCTCATGCCTTTCTGCCAAAAGCGTATGGTCTTTGTATCGGAGCGAAGAATGCTCTCTATAGTATAATCGCTTCCATTATCAAATGTCAGTGTCCACTCATGAGAGCCAGGTTGGTCAAACTTTGGAGAAAGTCTAAACTTATCGCTGAATGCAGAACGGTAGTTTCCGCCACAAAGAGGTTTCTCACCACCCATTGGATTCTTGTCTTTACCCAATGTAAAAGTCTGTGTTATCATACCCAACAGCGTTGATTTTTGAGTTCCATTCTGTCCAGCAATAGCTGTCAACATGGAACCTACTTCAAACTCTTGGTCATGAAAACCTCGAAACTTTTCTATATGTACCTTTTTAATTAGCATGATTCTACAATATTTATCTTTGCTAGGGCCTCTTCTGAAACCAAACAGTTGTTGGAGAAGAAGAGGACTTCAATACTTTTTACATTGTTATTGGTGTATATCACCTATCCTGCGTCATCAATATATTACAAATAGGTACACCTATCATTTTTTGAAATTTGTTCTTCTGGAATATGCTATGTCAAATATTATTTCTAAATTATCGCAAATTCCTGATTTTCAATCTAGATGGCTGCGAGGAGGCAAAAATATCGGTTTTATATCGTATTATATGCTCCTTGCAGAACGAATGACCTATAGTTGTACGACCATAAGGCTGCGGTTGTACGACTATATAGGCTATGGTTGTACAACTCTGGAGTTATGGTTGTACAACTATAAGGGTCTTAGTTGTACAACTGCAGAATTCTGATTTTTTGACGGAATCCACGAATTTAGATAACATACTGATTTACTGCATTTTATGCATTTTTATTATATTTCAGATATTCTCTAAGAAAGATTTTCTGGTCGAAAATCCGCGAATTTTGAAGAGATTTTATCTTGAATTTGTAAGATTTTTTAGCATCATTCTACCCTTTTATCTGTTACTGTTCTTTCTTAAAGTGCAACTTATCCAATGCTTCTGGGGTCAAAAGACAATTATCGGAGAAAAAGATAACCTCCGTTCCTGTACCATTATTATTTGCACTATAATTCAACCGAAACTCCTGATGACGAAACTCCTGATAAAGAGACTTGATGAACTCTGAATTATCATACGAAACGACCCATTTCATTTGACCAAGCCGTGATACCAGACTCTTGATGTCCCGGTGATCAGAATCCTTATAGTAGTTCATATATAACCCCTGCCCCTTCTTATAATAAGGTGGATCCAGATAAAGTATCGTTTTGTCGATATTCTGATTTGCTATTTTTTGGATAAAATCGACGGCATCTTCATTGTGCAATTCTATCCTATCCGCATAAGAGGCTATGCGACGGATACGCTTCATGAGTTTGTCTTTTCTATACCTTGCATCCATCTTATAATTACCGGTCTGGGCATACCCTCCAATGACACCTGCCTTGATGATTCCTGAACGATTGGTACGGTTCATAAAGAATGTTGAGAAACCTAAGTCTAACAGACTAGCCTGGTCCTTCTTGTCTACCTTCTGCAACTCCCGGAGCTTTTTCCAGTTTTCCATCGTAACAGGTGTCTCTGCTATCAGGCGACACAGATTTTCCGTATCATACAATACACTGTGCCAAAAGGCATAGATAGAACGGTCCTTATCATTGATGATAATCTTGCTGACATACTCATCAAAGAGTAAAGACAATGCAACGGAGGCTCCTCCAGCATAAGGTTCTACATACACCCCGTCCAGAAGACCGTTGTCTTTCACAAACTGCTTGAAGAAGTTGGAGATTTTAGACTTTCCTCCAGGATATCTTAATGGTGAGAGAATGCTCATGATTTTGTTTCCTCCTTTTTGCTTATAGCACCCCAAAGGCATTCAAAGAAGGGCTGGATATTGTCCCATTCAATGATCAGATTATCTGCAATCGGACTGATGCGATAATTATGTATGTATGCATTGAGCGTTTGAGGTGACAAAGGAGAGTTACGATCACTGATTTCCATTTCTATTCCCTTTGTCATATCCTTATTGGCAAAGTGAGAAGTATGCAAATGCTCAATGACTCTTTTGAGTTTCTCATGCAGATTCAGCTTCGACTGGCTCGCAGTCTGTACACCCACCGGCAATAGGTTGAACTGTTCCATATAAACGTCTACTGACATTTCTATGAAAATACGAAGCAGAATCGCTGCCGTATTGGTACAGGTCTTGACCAACAGTCCACTCATCTCCTTAAAAATTTTGGCTATCCGGGATTCTGTAATTGGCAAATGAAATGATTTCGGAACCAATGTGGCTCTGGTTTTCCGGGTCGACACCTTTTTGTCAATTGTGCTTTCTACAAATTTGGGAGCCTCAGCTATCTCCTGATTTTCCTGCAATTCCCATAGAACAACCTTATTCTCTGGAATGTTGGGATTTTCTATCCGCTCAAATAATTTGCTGATATAATCTGCACGATCTGATTTACTATAGATGACTCCTACCTTGAAAGAAGGAGTCAACATCTCGGAAATAATATCCACAAAAGACTTGGTCAATACCTCTGGTTTAAGGTCAGATACCAAACGACCATTCTGCAATGCCAATCCCAACTTTTCACGTACGGCCGGATCAGCCAACAGACGCTGCAAATTGGTAACATTCAGTTTTTTCATCCTTGTCTTGAAATCATCATCTACAAAAGACGAAGCATTCAGCATATTGATTACCTGTAAAGCATAAGCTTCTTTTCCAGTGGTCACCTTATCAAAGCGCTGCTTTTGTAAAGGAGTCCATTGCTTTGTGCCTATTCCCTTCAATCCATTGGCATGCTTACGTACAACCCAAAAATTACCTTCATCTCTAGATGGAAAAACACCACATTCTACACGATGAATCAATTTGTCTGCATGTGAATTCTTCAGCTTGATAAATTTCTTTCGCAAAGAGAGATGAGAATCATCTATCAATTTAGGATTCAAAAGGAGCTTCAATGTCGTAATTCGCCGGTTACCTTCAATGACGATATATTTCTTCTCGTCAGTTGGATGAGGTATCACGTAGGGACTATCCATAGGATTCAAACCGATATTTAAGATATCAACGGCCAGTTGGTATAATTCATCATGATAGGCTTCAACCATCTGGTTGATGGCATCCCTCTGTGAATTCTGGTGTTCGAACCGGAAGTTATCCAAATCCAGAAACAGATTGGTAACACAAATTGTTTTTCTTTCCATAATAACTGAGTTTTAGTAAACCCCTCGAGCGGTAATGGAAATTCCATCCGCCCGAGAGGAATCATATTCTAAAATCGTTCATTAACCAAGCAATGACTTGACCTGCCTTTCATACTACCACATATTACGAAACGCAAAGCATTTATGGCAAATTACTTGATTGGCAAACCGTTTCCCTGTTGATGCTCCATCTCGTGAAGAGCCTTTTTGACGAGTTCTTGTCGCGGTGGGAAAGCAGCCCTCAATACATTGGCTGATGCCTGATACAGTAATGAGAGCTCTTGATTTACATCTTCGGTCGTATTACACTCAGTCCATACTGAAGTCATTAAGTTGGAAAACATCTGTTGAACAGAACCATAACTCAAACTTGCGTCGGGTGGATCAGCATAAAGCTTTGCTAATGTTCTGCCATTGATGCCGAGTAAAACTGCGAACTTTCTCTGAGACGGAATACCCCATCTTGTTTGTATCTGGCGAATCTCATTTGCAGCCGTGGTTAACCAACTATCCGCCTTGACTTTTACGGATATTCGGTTCATTAGACAAACGCAGGTTAGTTACTAATCTAACTAGTATCGACCACCTTATTTGCTATCAAACTTTAAACATATCCTAAAAAGTGTATACAGTGCTGCACCCTATAGAGTACATCACAGGATTTCCAAGATTACGTACTTTTGTAAGCGAAATCAGAATTGATTTTTAATTCATATATATAATAATGTATAAAACTATCAGAATATGAGAGCAATGTATAAAAGCGAACTGGCTGCTTATGCCGGAGTGTCGACTGGGACACTGAGAAGATGGCTGATGCCGTACAGACAGGAACTGAATGAAATTGGTGTGAAACCGAAAGACCAGTTGTTAAGTCCGAAAGCAGTTAAGTTCATATGTGATCAGCTGTCTATCGATATCTAACAATGTCGAACAGCACGCTTTAGAAAAGCCGTACCTTCGCAGCGTCAATCAGAACAAACGGGATTGCTCATCTCTTTGAACTGACGATGACTGAACTTTATTATTAATTTCTTAAATGTTTAAATTATGAGTAAAAGTTACAAAGTGTCTAAGAAGACCATGAACATGGGCCCTAAGAAGGGTAAGACTGTTTATAGCGTTCGCCCTTACAGTTACGGTACCTTGACTACCAAGGATATCGCTAACCAAATCGCTATGGAGTCTACGGCTACTCCTGCTGATGTGATGGCGGTACTCGACCGCTATACCTACTACGTGAAGGAGAACCTGAAGAAGGGTTACGACATCGAGCTGTTCGGTTTCGGTAAGCTCTATCTCCGTTTTCTTACAGGTAAGGCTGTAGAGACTGAGAAGGAGGCGAATGCCAAGCTCGTGAAGAGTATCCTTCCTGCCTTCCGCCCTTCGTACTATCTCCTGAAGAACGGCAGCCGTGTTTACAACCTGATTCCTGATTCCATCGAACTCGTCAAGTACGGTGAAGAGAAGAAGGATAAGACTACTGGCGGTGAGAGTACTGGTGGTGAAACCACTGGCGGCGGTTCCGGCACCGAGGCTGGCGGAACTGGTTCCGACAATGGTGACGGATTGGAATAGTCTCCAACTCTGGCAGTGCCTTACCTCTCTGAAAGGGAGGCACTGCTAAACTCTGATAACTTATTATTTCATTTAAATTTTATTGATTATGAAAATGTTTCGTTCTAACTCTGAATCAAATCCAAACAAGATTTCCTGGACTCAAATCGTGAATGCCATCGTACAGGCGCTGATTGCTGCTCTCACGGCACTGGGAGTAAGCTCGTGCGCCTTATAGCAATGTTGAGTGTTGAATGTTGAGTGTTGAATGTTGAATTATTCCTATGACGAAAGATACATTTCCAATGAACATTGGCGGGGGGAAGGTACGCTCTGAGCGCATGCTCCTCGCCAAAGTGGAGAACGGCAAGAACATGATGTCTGCCGACTCTGTGAGATTTCTGGTACTGCATTGCTCGGCTAGCCGATGCAATCAGGACTATAGTGTGGAACAGCTGCGCCGTGACCATAAGGCCCGTGGGTTTTATGACATCGGCTACCACTTCTACATCCGAAAGGATGGTACGATGACGCAGCACCGTAAGCTGCTGGAGGTGGGGGCTCATGCCAGACCTTATAATAGATGCTCTATCGGCATCTGCTATGAGGGAGGGCTCGATGAGCAAGGCAAGCCTTGCAACACCATGACCACTGAGCAGGAAACGAGACTCATTGATCTTTTCAGGAATCTGAAGATTCTCTTTCCGAAAGCGAAGATTGTGGGCCATCGGGACTTGCCTGGGACTACTCCAAAGGAGTGTCCGTGCCTGGATGCTGGAAGCTGGGCTGCTCGTCACCGCCTTGATTAACTCTTATAACTCCTTTTGGCTGGCATTGCTAGCTAAAGGA
>ERZ1034678.149-NODE-149-length-38468-cov-24.939422_pt1 | contig 38468 bp, 25 predicted proteins | sample MGYA00520640_ERZ1034678 | MGnify/ENA primary metagenome ERZ1034678 (study PRJEB33766, sample SAMN09781767) | gut metagenome | biome: gut microbiome | host: Homo sapiens | place: Madagascar | study: EMG produced TPA metagenomics assembly of the PRJNA485056 data...
TGAGGTTTCGTTCGTTCTCGAAAGCGGATGCAAAGGTATGACTTTTTCTTGAACCACCAAAACTTTTGACAAGAAAACTTTATATATTTACACTTTTCATAATGATTATTGATTTGTATCAATCTTTACTCTGTGTACGCAAACATATATACATTATTATAATATATAAGAAGACGTTACACTTAATCAAGAATCAACAAAAGCAACCAATAACATTAGTCATCCCATACTTGCGACTGGCCACCCGAATAAGCTTCTTCTTGTCCTACTTCGCTCATATTGCCACTACTGATGCTAATCTCGTAGCCACCACCTTCCGAATCGCAGACCCGGTTCCCAGATGTTGTATTGAGCACTATGTCGCCCTGAAAGTTAATGATTTCAATATTTGGATTTGAATACAATTTCTTCATTGCTATAAATGTTTTAGTTTGTTTATAAATAGTTTTCTTATTATCTCACAACGAACTTCTTGCCAGCCTTGATGTACAAGCCAGGCATGAGACTACGGGCATCAACACGCTGGCCTTGCAGATTGTATACAGCATCATCGTTCTCCACCACCCCACAGTTGATATTCTTTATAGAAGTGGCATTACCGTCGACAACTACACGCAAGGCAGATGTTGCAGTAGAATTAGGAATGGCAAAGTAAGCACGGAAACCTTTGGTAGTACTACCAGACTTAGCCTTGAATAGAGTGTTGTTAGCACCAAGGAAAGCTGCGTAGCTTTTAGAATTGTTAATATCCTGAGTGATGTCCACCTTATTATATATACCCTTAAAGGCGAAACCATCAAGTGTGCTTACGGCAGAAGCCTGGGCAGTATTTTCAGGCTTAATACTTACATTATAAAATTCATACTTATCGTCAGCTTTAACCTCCGACGGCATAATCAAGTAAGGCACGGCAGCCTTAATACCTTCAGCAGTCTTGTCGTCAAACACCAACGTATTACCTTTGCTTTCAGCATTAAGAGCAGCTATCCTAACATCCGCACCAAAAGCAGACTTAGCTTGGGCTTCAGAAACATCGAACGGCAGACAGATTGTGTTCCAGGCACCTTTTACAAGCTTGCGGTTAAGGGAAATGTTTATATCGGATTTAGTCTCGATTTTATTTTCTTCGGATTCGGAAAGGGAGATTGTGGGGAGGAGGGAGACGTAAACGGTAATTGAGCTTACTCTTGTTCTATCGGAACTAGTAAATGACACTTTTTGAGCATTACCCGTCCATACGGACCTATGTTCGGACATAACAGAATACCCGTTACAATGCAAATATTCCAAAGATTTATTCCCTGTGAATTCGATCTTTGTTATAGTACCCGTTTTAACCGATATGGTAAAATTAGCATCTTTATAAAATTCATATGTACCATAATCATTAAAAACAACACCTGCAAGAGCAATTTCCTTACCAGAAATTGTAACACCATCTTTGGTTATTTCATTTATTTTACTAACTTTATTGTTTGTGCCCTTATCTGTACCGCCCACAAAGAAAACTGCTTTCCCTTCAGGCGCAAACGAACCTTTTCTGTAGATCTCTATTCTTTTTATATGAGCGGTGCCATAAGTTACTTTCAGCGTATAAACATTTCCTGCATTCTGATACTCTTCATTTATCCAAAAAGTTCTTGGACCAAGGCCACCATTCACTTGATCACTAACCAAGTTTTCGCCTACATATATACTTTGAGAAACTTTCGAATCGTACCCTATTACAACAATTCTTTCCACATCAAAATTAAATTGGGAGAAAGTTAATGTTGCTTCACGATTAAGTAACAAATAAGGGCCTGTACTAACACTAACATAATGATATTCACCCGATAGCGTAATAGCATTATTATCCTTTCCAAACGTTTGAGGCTTATTGGTAGTTTTATCCTTATCAGGGATATTCCAACCACTATTATCCGTGAAATCCATGGTAATTTCTTGTGCTCTACTTGCCGTACATACAATAGTTAGCAGCATGATTAATAACAATTTTAACAATTTTCTCATAATTAAAAGTTTAAAAATAATGTATAGTTATTGGTTCTTATTTGAATTTAATACTTGTATTGACTTATTTCTAATTGGTTTTCAATAGATTTTAAGCGCACAAAATTAGTACTTTATTTTCAAACAAGAATATAAGTAAGTGTTAATATGTTTAAAAAAGGATAAAATAGGAGAAATATACTTGGAAGTATGGAGCATATGATAAGAATATTCACTTTATATCCATAAGAGTTATAGACTTAAGCAATCAGTAAGTCAACTCGTATTATCTATAATGCATAAAGTGATAGGCTAAAACAATTAAACCACATAGATTATTGGAATAAACACAATTAAAATCTCTATTCCGTGACACGGAATGGCCATTCGGTGACGTGGAACGCGCATTCCGTGACACGGAACGGCCGTTCCGTGTCACGGAATAGAACTTTTAAATATTATATACGACCATTAAAATCATGCTTACCTATTATCAAATTCAGGCTATATGTTGAGTGTGCGGATATTTTTTGTAGTTTTCGAGTATAATATTGGAGGTTCTATAGTTTACTTTTATTATTAATCTGTTTTTGCTAACAGTTTGGTTATCAATATTTTAACTTTCAAGAAAGTTTACTTTAGCACTTACACAAAGGTAAAGAGAGTCGATATTGTTCGTAACTTTGCACCAGACAAAAAACAAAACCCAAACCTATGCTAAAGGCAAAAATTTTAACCCTATGCGCATCCACATTATTTATAAGTGCCAGCGCACAGACTCCCAAGCTTGGAGTCGACCCAATTGAAAAAGTGATTAACGCTATGACTCTCGACGAGAAGCTAAACGTTCTCATCGGATCGGCAGGCAACGTAAAGAGCGATGCCACAGCAACAATCGGTTCTTCAGCCGAACTTGTTCCAGGTGCAGCCGGTCAGCTTAACGCAATTCCACGATTGGGAATACCCGCAACTGTTGTTGCCGACGGACCTGCTGGACTTCGCATCAAACCTACACGCGAAGGCACATCCAAGACCTTCTACTGCACCCATTTTCCTATAGAGACAGTTATGAGTTCTACTTGGAATGTAGATCTTGTAGGACAGATTGGCGCAGCCATGGGTGATGAGGTAAAACACTATGGTGTAGACGTATTGCTTGCACCAGCCACCAACATCCACCGCAATCCATTGAACGGAAGAAACTTTGAGTACTACTCTGAAGACCCACTACTATCAGGCAAAATTTGTGCAGCAATGGTAAATGGAGTACAGAGCAATGGTGTAGGCACATCGCTAAAGCACTTCGCCCTTAACAACCAGGAGACCAACCGTACAAGCAACAACGTTATCGGCACTCCGCGTACATTCCGCGAGATATACCTTAAGCCATTCGAGATTGTTGTAAAGGAAGCACAGCCCTGGACAGTTATGACATCTTATAATAAGGTGAACGGCACAATGACCAGCGAGCGTAGCGACCTCATTACAGAGATTCTGCGCCATGAGTGGGGATTCAAGGGAATGGTAATGACCGACTGGTACGGCGGACAACACGCTACCTTGCAGATGGAGGCAGGCAACGACTTGCTTATGCCTGGCAAACTATCGCAGCGCGAAGAACTAAAGAAGGCTGTGCTCAACGGTCATCTCTCAATGGAGATTATCGACCGCAACGTTAAGCACATTCTCGAATACATCCTTAAGACACCACGCTTTAAAGGATATGTAGCCGACAACAATCCAGACCTTAAGGCTCATGCAGTAGTAACACGCAACGCAGCCCTTGAGGGAATGGTTTTGCTTAAGAACCTCAAAAATACGCTTCCTATCAAGAGCAATGTGAAGAATGTGGCAGTATTTGGCCGCACATCTTACGACTTTATAGCAGGTGGCACAGGTTCGGGCGACGTTAATCACGCATACGTAGTGAGCCTTATCGACGGATTGAAGAACGCAGGATTTAATATTGACAACTCGCTCAAGTCAAGCTACGAGGCTTACATTCCAGAGGCAACAGCCAAGATGCCTAAGTCTACAAGCCAGTTTGCTGCATTCCTTCCCAAACATCTCATACCAGAGATGGACCTCTCGAATGTTAATATGCAGAAGGTGGCAAAGGACAACGATGTTGCCATTATCACCATCGGTAAGACCTCAGGCGAGTTTGCCGACCGTTATATCTCAGACAACTTCAACTTGACAGCAGCCGAGAAGAAGATGATTAGCGACGTATGTACCTCGTTTCACAAGGCAGGCAAGAAGGTAGTTGTTATTCTGAACGTATGTGGCGTTGTAGAGACAAAGAGCTGGATTGATGCTCCCGATGCAGTAATCACAGCATGGCTTCCTGGTCAGGAAGGTGGCAACTCGGTAAGTGACATACTTGTTGGTAAGGAGAGTCCTTCTGGTCGTCTTCCTATGACATGGCCAGTAAGCTACAACGATGTTCCTTCAAAGGCCGACTTCCCAACACCTGATGATATCAGCGATGACCAGCTTACTGAGGCACTCAAGGGATTTGCCGATGTTCGCACCGAGGGTAGCCGCAAGAACTTTGACTACACAGAGTATAACGACGGCGTATATGTAGGCTATCGTTATTACACCACCAAGAAAGTGCCAGTATCTTATCCTTTCGGTTATGGCCTCAGCTACACCAACTTCAAGTATGGCAAGCCATCGGTAACAACAGACACCAAGGGCGACATCACCGTAAAGGTAGAAGTAAAGAACACAGGCAAGGTAGCCGGCAAGGAAGTTGTTCAGACCTACGTATCAGCACCTGGCAAGGATATGGACAAGCCAGTACGCGAGCTTAAGGCATTTGCCAAGACACGCAAGCTGAACCCAGGAGAGAGTCAGATGATAACAATGACAATCCCTTACGAAAGTCTTGCTTCGTTCAACGAAACAGCAAGCCAGTGGCAGGTTGAGGGCGGTCAGTACACAGTTATGGTTGCCAAGAACGCAGCCGACATGAAACCTCTTACATCAGCAGTAAATATTGAGGGCAAGGTTACAGAGACAGTACGTCCAAGCCTCTTGCCTGAGCAGAAATAATAAAGCACGAATAAGGGAGTGCCGAAATAAGCAATATGCAAGTTTTGGCACACCCTTCTAAAAACCTAAAGACAATTTTAATTCATTAAAAGCAATTATCTATGAAATCTTTTAGATTAGCCGCCCTATTGACAGCCACCGCAATTGCCGTACCTATGGCAACAATGGCTCAAGACGAAGCAAAAAACGATACTATCAACGATACAAAGGAAGTAAAGAACCGCAACGTGATGCTTAACGCATCGTCAGACAACCAGCCACGCCAAATATCGATTGGCTTGCCTTCATCACTCTCGGCCACCATATACGAGGACGGTCTACCCGTATCTTATAACATTTGGCCTTGTCTGCCCTACCTCTACTGGACCGGTAGCGCACAGCACGAAAGCATGGGTCTGATGTCACTTGGCGAGAGTGCAATCAAGAACGGTGCAGTAAACTACGCTGTACTGTCGAAGACACGTCGTGGAAAGGATAAGTTTGAAGGTCATGTTAACTATACCACCAACACCTACAACTTGCAACGCTTCGATATGTCGCTTGCAGGTCCGATAGCCAACGGTTGGTCTTACTCGCTTGGTGCATACACAAACCTTGATCCAGGTACCAACAAGCTAGCCGACATACAGTATGCCACAGACATGAAGATGTTCAAGGCAGCCCTTTCTAAGGAATGGAACGATGGTCGCGGCAAGTTCAACCTATTCTACCGTTATGCCAACAACAAGAACCTTGGCGATGCCTATGGCCCATTTATATATGTAGGCGATGGTTCGGTTAAGGAGTACAATGGATTCAGACTTGGCAAGGACGGATTTCTTCCTGACAACGGACAGATAACATATCTCGATGTAATGACCGGTAAGACAAATACGATATCAAGAAAGGGTGGCGTACATGCAATGAACAACAGCCTTACAGCCAACTTCAACTATACATTCCTCAACGGAATGAATCTTGACATCACGTCAAAGTACAACTATGCCAACAACTATATGGTTTCAATGGCGCTTGCCGGAACTGGCAAGGCTACAGCAGCAGACGGATATACATATGCTTACGACTTCGATGGTCATAAGGCAGGCGATGTATTCGAAGGAAACTACAACTCACGTTATATGCTGCGCGACATTGGTTGGACTCGCAACTGGATGACAACAGCCGAGCTTACAGGCAAGAGCAAAGACCACGCTCACTCATGGCGTATTGGTGCTAATTTCTGGTGGGATCGCGAGGGAATCCAAGCAAACACTGGAGTTTATGCCCACACTATTGAGGCCAATCCGGCTTGGCTCAACCATAACGGAAGTCAGGAGTTTGCAGCTAATACCGGTGGCGAGTACTACGACGGACATGAGACCAAGCTTGCATTCTATGCTTCAGACGATTGGCAGGTAACCAACCGTTGGTGGTTGTCGGCAGGTGTACGTGGCGAATACTATGCTATGGGCGGCAAAAACGCTATGGCTTATCTCAACGCTACAGACAAGACACCTACATACGCAGAGAATGTACGCGGCCTCAACTACAGCGTAAACAACGGCAAAGTGACACGCTACTCAAACAAATGGTTTAATCCAGCTGCCACTATCAATACACGCTACACCATTGCCAAAGGCTTTGGACTCGTAGCCGAGTATGTATACGCTATGCAGCATCCTAATTCACAGGACTTCGCAGGTCCTTACATGCCTATCCTTGACGCAGTAAACATTCACTTGGGTCGTGCCGGTATATTCTGGAACACTCCTTGGATGAAGCTTGTATCGCAGGTATCGCTCATTCAGCAGTCTAATTACAAGTGTCGCACACAGTTTACTAACCCCAACAACTCGTCTGACGTTGTAACAATTCCTATCACCAACGACGTACAGACAATGGGCTGGACAACAGACGTTGTGCTCACACCGTTCAAGGGATTCACATTCCATGGCTTGCTTACATTACAGAGCCCGAAGTACAAGAACTTCGACGTCACAGCCAACTTCAGCGATGGCACATCAAAGTCGTACAACTTCAACGACAAGATAACAACAGGCGTAAGTAAGACTATCATCGAGCTCGACCCAAGCTATCAGTTCGACAAGTTCCGTGTTTGGGCAAGCTTCCGCTACCAAAGCAAGCAGTACATCAATAAGACCAATAGCCTCTACTTCAACGGACGTTGGGAGACATTTGGCGGTGTAGACTATAATATGAACAAGCACGTGGGCTTCTCTGTAAACGTAGTAAACATCCTCAACCAGAAGGGTTGCTCAGGCAGTATCGGTTCTGCCGACCTTGTAGAGGACGTATCGGCTTACAAGAACTATCTCATGGCAGGCTCATACATCCGTCCATTCACTGTTGAGTTTGCTGCTCACATCAACTTCTAATGGTCAACAACCATTATGAGGCTTACATAAGCCTCTACATTATGAAGCAAAAAGCATCACCAAAAGCCATAAAAGTACATAACTTTTCATGATTAAAAATTTGTTACTAAACATAGCTGTGGGCTTCTTGCCCACAACTATGTTTGCCCAGAACTCAATTCCGGGTTACACTATCAACACTAACACCGAGGCTTCTACCGTAGCAACACAATACGGCAATGTAGCTGGATATATCGATTCTAATGGCAATGGAGTACCACAATGGCCAGCCTTCACAACAAAGAAGAAAACCACTATGATATTCGACAAAGAATGCGAAGTGAAATACAACTTTGATGCTGAGTTGCAGCAGATTGGTACAAGAAAAAGATAAATCGATTCAAATCATATAATAGGCAGACATAATATATAAGGTATAAGTAGATTGTAACTAAAAAAGGATACATTAGTAGATTGTAACTGAAAAAAGAGTAAATTTGTAGGTTATAACTAAATAAGCAGTATTTGAGAGTTGAACCAATAACTACGAAAAGATATAATTTAAACATCTAAATCATTATACGTATGAGAAAATCATTTCTGACATTTATGCTTACACTACTCACAGGAGTATTGTTTGCACAACAACCCACAAGAGTAAACGTTGCCGAAGGCACACTTGAGGGCATAAACGAATCGGGTGTAAAGACATTCAAGGGCATTCCCTTTGCCGCACCTCCAGTAGGCAATCTTCGTTGGAAGGCTCCACAGCCAGTAGAGAAATGGCAGGGCGTACGCCAAGCTAAAGAATATGGACCAAACCCTATGCAGGAGAATATCTTCGGCGACATGAACTTTGGTACTAAGAAGATGAGCGAGGACTGTCTGTATCTTAACGTATGGACACCAGCAAAGACAATGGACGAGCATCTGCCTGTACTTATATACTTCAATGGTGGTGGTCTGATGTGCGGCAGCGGCAGTGAGCCAAGATATGCAGGCGATGCTATGGCACGCAAGGGCATCATATCAGTTACAGCCAACTATCGCGAGGGCATTTTCGGATTCTTTGCCCATCCACAACTCTCTAAGGAGACATCGTATAAGGGTTCGGGCAATTATGGATTCCTCGACCAGGTGGCTGCCATCAAATGGATAAAAGATAATATAGCAGCATTCGGTGGCGACCCTAACCGTATCACTATCGTAGGCGAGTCGGCAGGCTCAATGTCGGTTAGCTCGCTTATGGCATCACCTTTGTGCAAAGGATTGTTTGCCCAGGCAATGGGTTCAAGCGGTTCGGTTATTGGAACAAAGAAGGTTGCCACACTTAAGGAGGCTGAGACCCAGGGCTTAGAAATGACGAAAAAAATTGGCTGCAAGAATATTAAGGAATTGCGTTCGCTCTCTGCCGAGGAGCTTATGAAGAAAGCTAGCGTAAAGAGTGTACCAATATACAACATCGACGGATACTTCTGGACAAAGCAGCCCTACGATGTGTTTGCCAATGGCGAGCAGACTAAGGTGCCATTGCTTATAGGTGGCAACAATCAGGAGATGAATGCCATGTTCATTCTGCGTGGCAAGCCAGCCACAATCGAGAATATGAAAGAAGCAGCACGCGCTATCTATGGCGATGCTACCGACGAACTGTTCAAACTCTATGGCCTCAACACTGATGCCGATGTTATGGGACAACCAGGCAACAATCTTGCCGGTGACATCTTCCTCGATTATTCTACATGGAAGTGGGGCAATATGCACAAGCTTACTGGAGGACAGCCAGTATATCGCTACCGTTATTGTCACCCACGTCCTGACATGGTATTGAAGGACAAGGTTGCAGGTCTTGCAGGCGGTGTTCAGGATAAGACCTCAGACACACCTGCCGTTCCAAAGAACATTGGTGCAGTTCACTCTGCCGATATTGAGTATGCTATGGGTACACTGCCAACTAACCGCGTGTACGATTGGCAACCTGAGGATTACACCATATCAGATATCTTCAGCAACTACTACGTCAACTTCGTTAAGACTGGCAATCCTAATGGTCTTGGCCTCATCGAATGGCCTACAACCAACGGCAAAGCCATAGCTCCGGTTCTGCAGATCGACGCCAACACATCTGTTAAGGAAGACCCTAACATGGAGAAGCGTTACGAGATTATGGACCAACTGTTTTGGAAGTAATGAACGTTATTAAATAGGTATGAATAAGTGTTTCTTCATGGCATTGTCGCTGGCATTGTTCTCTCTGAACGTGTCAGCGCAATGCTACACCGAGAGTCAGCAACAAGCTTGGCTGCAAAAGGCAGAGGCTAGCAAACCTGTATTAAACAAAACCACACATCACCCCGTAAGAGAAGTAAAGATTGTGGCAGACGCCAATGCCTTCCAAGGCTTCAAGGCTGTGGAAGACGGCGATATCAACGACCTTTACAGCAAGTCGTTCAAGAAGAAGAAAGAGGTGATAGTCGACTTTGGCAAACATCTTGTAGGCAATGTAAGCTTCAAGATTAAGGACATCGGTCCTATGCAGGATGCCGTACTACGCTTTAAAGTAACATTTGGCGAGATACCAAGCGACCTTGGTCTACCCGTAGAGCCTTACACTGGCAGCCTTAGCCGTGGCTGGATGCAAGACTTCCAATGCGATGTGAGCTATGACGGATGCTATACCTTCAACCGCCGCATCACAGCACGATATATGAAGATAGAAGCTGTAGGCACTTCAATATACAGCGATTTCTGCTTCGACAACATCACATTTGAAGCCACAACATCGGCTGGCAAGTCGAAAGCACAACTGGCAAGCACCACACCACAAATATTCAAGGATATAACACGTGTGTCGGAAAATACACTTAAGGACTGTATGCAGGGTGTATTTGAGGACGGACCTAAGCGCGACCAACGTCTGTGGATGGGCGATCTTTATCTGGAGGCTCTTGCCAATACAGCATCGTTTAAGGAATACAACGTAACCAAGCGTTGCTTATATCTGCTTGCCGGACTTGCCAATCCTGACAACGGCTTGCTCTATTCTAATATGGTGGAATATCCCAAGCCACACGCACAGCAGACATTCTTCGTTGACTATGCCTTGTCTTACATTCTCACACTAAACGACTATCTCAAGGCTACAGGCGATACCGAGACAGCACGCGACCTTTGGCCAGTAGTAAAGAATCAGATCAACACCATACTTGCCAAAGCCATAGACAATAACCATCTATATGCTAACACTGGCTACCAGTATAAGGGAATGATGGTGTCTATAGTATTCTTCGACTGGGCTCCAGTCACGCTTGATAACCATGCAGCAATACAAGGATTGCTCGCCCACTCTATCGACTGCGCCTACAACATTGCCAAGGTTATAGGCAAGACCGATGATGTAAAGGCTTATCCTGCAACTGCCAAGCAACTGCGAAAGGCTGGCTACAAGGCTTACTGGGATGCAAAGAAGCAGATTGTTGTTAGTGGCAAAGAACGTCAAGAGTCGTACACTGCAACTTCTTGGGCTGTGTTGGGCGACCTTATCAAGGGCAATGAAGCACAGAAGGCTATACGCAATGTTATGCAGAGCAATACAGCCATCAAGCCAGGCACTCCATATGCCAACCACTTTCTTGTTGCTGCTATGCTGCATTGCGGTATGAACTCAGAGGCAAAGAAGTATGTAGAGGACTATTGGGGCGGTATGGTTCGACTCGGAGCCGATACATTCTGGGAATATTATGTTCCAGACAACCACCTATTCTCGTCGTACAATGGATACACCTTGCTCAACAGCTACTGTCATGCATGGAGCTGTACACCTATCTATTTTATAGTAAACTATCCTGAGATATTCCAAAAGTGATAATCTCACGCAACCTAAAATACACGTTACGACATATATGAAACAACTATTTTTTATTCTCTCGCTCTCGGCTGCCGCTACATGTATGGCGGCCAAGCCAGAGGCGAGCAAGCCTTTTGTAACAATAACTCAAAAGGGTGGCAAGACGCTTGGTTACTCGCCTACGTCAGGAGTAAAAATAATAACGGTTGACAGACTTAAGTTTAAAGACCTAAACCGCAACGGCAAACTCGACAAGTATGAGGATTGGCGACTGCCAGCACGCGAGCGTGCCATAGACCTTGCAAGCCAACTATCAATAGAGGAAATTGCTGGCCTTATGCTCTATAGTGCCCATCAGGCTATACCTGCCAATGAGCAAGGATTCGGAGCAGGTACATACAACGGAAAGCCACTGTCAAAGAGTGGAGCCAAAGCATCCGACATTAGCGACGCACAAAAGAAATTTCTTATAAACGATTATCTACGCCACGTTCTTATAACCACATTACAGTCGCCACGCATCGCTGCCGAATGGAACAACAATGTGCAAGCTCTATGCGAGAGCATAGGACATGGTATACCAGCAAACAACAGTTCAGACCCTCGCAACGGCACAACTGCCAACACCGAATATAATGCAGGTGCGGGTGGTGCTATATCTCTATGGCCTGGTCAGTTGGGATTGGCTGCTACATTCGACCCTGCTGTGGTTAAAGAGTTTGGACAGATAGCATCACACGAATATCGTGCTCTTGGCATCGCTACAGCACTATCGCCACAGATAGACATTGCAAGCGAACCACGTTGGAGCCGTGTAAACGGAACATTTGGCGAGGATACAAATCTGGCTGTAGATATGGCTCGTGCCTATTGCGACGGATTCCAATCGAGCGAGGACAATAATGGAGGTTGGGGTATGTTCAGTGTCAATGCTATGGTAAAGCATTGGCCTGGTGGCGGTCCTGAAGAAGGCGGACGCGATGCACACTTCGACTATGGCAAATATGCCGTTTATCCCGGCAACAACTTCCATACATTACTGCGCCCGTTTATAGATGGTGCATTCAAGCTGAACGATGGCACGGGCATGGCTGCAAGCGTTATGCCATACTACACCATATCTACCAACCAGAATGGTGGTAGCGGCAGCAACCGTGGCAACAGCTACAACAAGTATCTCATTACCGATTTACTGCGCAACAAATACGCATTCGACGGTGTGGTTTGTACCGATTGGATGATTACGGCCGACGTTAGCGGTGTGTCTAAATTTGAAGGCAAGTGTTGGGGTGCTGAGAATCTTAGCATTGCCCAGCGACACTACGAGATACTGAAAGCTGGTGTCGACCAGTTTGGCGGCAATAACGACAAGGAACCTGTACTTAAGGCTTATCAGATGTGGAAGGATGAGTTTGGATCGGTATCGGCACGTCAGCGCTTCGAAAGCTCGGCTGTACGTCTATTGGTCAATATCTTCCGTACCGGACTGTTCGAGAATCCTTATCTCGATCCCAACATTACAAGCAAGACTGTAGGCAACCCCAAATATATGCAAGCTGGATACGACGCCCAGGTCAAGAGTATTGTTATGCTCAAGAATCACGCCAACGTGCTTCCGCTCAAGAGCAAAAAGCTCAAGGTATATGTGCCTAAGCGCTTTGTAAAAGGTGTACCCGACTGGTGGGGCAACACACCTGCCGACAAGACCGAATATCCTGTAGATATGAATATCGTGAAGAAGTTCTACACAGTGGTAGACACTCCTGAGGCAGCCGACTTCTCGTTGGTATTTATCGAGAGTCCTAATGGTGGAACTGGCTATAGCGACGAAGATGTCAAACAAGGTGGCAACGGCTACGTGCCTATCTCGCTGCAATATGGCAAATATACCGCCAATACAGCACGCGAAAAAAGCTTGGCTGGCGGCGACACTTTCGAGAAAACAGACAACCGTTCGTACAAAGGCAAATCAACTACAGCATACAACCATACTGATGCCGAACTTGTAAAGCTCATGCATCAACAGATGCAAGGAAAGCCTGTAGTTGTATCGGTTAAGTGTTATAAGCCTTGCGTGCTTGCAGAGGTAGAGCCTTATGCCGATGCCATTGTTGTAGACTTTGAGACTCAAGCACAGGCTGTTCTTGATATAATTAGTGGAAAGCGCGAGCCAAGTGGATTGCTGCCAATGCAGTTTCCTAAGGATATGCTAACAGTAGAGGCTCAAAAGGAAGATGTAAGCCGTGACATGACACCGTATACCGATGCCGACGGCAACAGCTACGACTTTGCATTTGGCCTTAACTGGAAGGGAAAAATAAGCGACTGGCGAACTGAAAAGTATAAATAGAAGTATATAAACGACCAAAGGAAATGAAAAAGATATTCATTACATTAATATCATTCTTTGCCTGCGCCTTAATGGTATCGGCACAGTCGACAAAGGTAAAGGTTTTAATAGACAACGACTTCTGTGGCGATCCCGACGGACTCTTTGCTCTTGCACAGCAGGCTCTTTGCCCTACCACTGATATTGTAGGTATTGTAGGCGGCCACCTAAAGGACAATGCAGGATTTACCACACGTAAGGATCAGGCTACCGAGTCGGTAGAAAATGCAAACGCTTTGCTCAACGTTATGGGTTTGAAGGGTAAGTATAAGGTTGTTACTGGTGCTGAGAGCGGTATGACATCTGCCGACAAACCTATTGACTCTGAGGGTGCACGCCTCATTATTGCCGAGGCCAAGAAGTGTTCGCCCGACAAACCTCTGTTCGTAACTTGCGGTGCAGCCCTGACCAATGTAGCAAGTGCATTGCTTATCGACCCATCTATAAGCAAGAACATTGTGATAGTATGGATTGGCGGTCAGGAGTACAGCTTTGGTGCCGTGCCTCCTCCAGGATATTCTACTGTTGAGTACAACCTCAATCTTTCAATTCCTGCCGGTCAGGTAGTGTTCAACAAGAGTGATGTGCGCATATGGCAGATACCACGCGACGTATATCGCCAGTGCTTATACAGCACAGCCGAAATGCACGCCTATGTAAAGCCTTGCGGCAAGTTGGGGGCTTATCTTAGCAATTCTATCGACAAGGTGATTGACACATGCGAGAAGTTTGGCATAGCTATGGGCGAGACATACATAATGGGCGACTCTCCACTTGTACTGCTAACTTCTTTGCAGAGTGGTTTCGAGGCCGACCCAAGCAGTTCGTTCTGGCATCCTACCCCATGTCCTATCATCGATAACAACGGCTTGTATCAGCCTAACCCAAGTGGCAGAATAATTCGTGTATACACACAGATTGATACCCGTTTGATGTTTGGCGACCTTATCGCACGACTTCAGGCAAATGCCAAGAAGTAAAACAAAAGGCTCATACGAAATACTTGGTGACATATGCGCTAATCGCATTTTTTATCACTCAATATTTCGTATGAGCCTTTTTTGTGCGTCCTAATGTCGTAATTTATTTTAAAAGTTATATTTTTCAGATTTATCGCTGTACCTTTGTCTTAAACTATAATACTATTAATTCATACAATCAGAAAAACTTCAATACTTAAAGACATGAACATTAAGGGCACTACAATCCGACAACTGAAGCGCATATTGTTCTCGCTTCTGTTGCCAACCGCAATTACTACAACCACTCCTTGTCAAGCACAAACTGGTACAACAAAACTGCCACGTCAGCTGCGTGTGGCATCCTACAACATACAACATGGTGTGGGTATGGACAATAAGCGCGACTACAAGCGCATAGCCGATGTACTGGAGAATATCAATCCCGACGTTGTTGCTGTACAAGAGGTTGACAGCATGACCCAACGCACAGGCAACACTTATTCATTGGGCGAGATAGCCGACCACATGCGCTATTATGCCTCGTATGCTCCTACCATCAGTTTCGATGGTGGCAAGTATGGCATTGGTATACTATCGCGCAAGCGTCCTATAAAGACAGAGCAGCATGCTTTGCCCGGACGCGAGGAAGCACGAACATTGCTCGTAGCCGAGTTTGACAAATATGTGTTTGCCACAACCCACCTTTCGCTAACCGAAGCCGACCGAATGGCCTCGATAAGCATCATTGAGAATATTGCAAAGAGATATAACAAGCCCTTTATCATTGCAGGCGACTTGAACGCTGATCCCAATTCGCCCTTCATGCGTAAGTTGGAGAAGTGTTTCTACATATGCAGCCGCAAGGACAAATCGTGGCCTGCCGATAACCCCAAAGAGTGTCTCGACTATATTGCTGTATACAAAAGCTATGGAGATATACGTAGACCTGGAGCATCCGAGAAGGGTTGGGAACAATATCGCCCATACGTTGGCGAGCCTGCCGTAACATTGCATGCTGAAATTGTAAATTCTCTTGCCTCCGACCACCGCCCTATCTTTGCTGATATTGTATTGCCCACACCCGTAGACCAGTTGCTCACCACAAAACCTTATCTGCAACTTGCCACACCTACATCTATGAACGTGATGTTCCAAACCAACAGCGTATGCCACTGCTGGATAGAATACGGCACCGATAAGCAGCATACACAGCGTGCCCGCACCATACTCGACGGACAAGAGGTGTGCTACGACATCGAGAACAATATAAAACTTGACAATCTAAAACCAGGCACTCGATACTATTATCGCGTGTGTGCAATGGAGATAATGTACAAGGGTGCCTACTCCAACCATTTTGGAGCCGACACCTTGCGCACTCCCTTCTATTCATTTCGCACACCTGACGTAAATGACGAAGACTTTACATGCCTTGTCTTTAACGACCTGCACGAACACGCCGAGACACTTGCCCACCTTAAGCATCTTGCCAAGGACATCGACTACGACTTTGTGATATTCAACGGCGATTGTCTGCCCGAGCCACGCAACCGAGAACATGCAATTAGTATGATACACAGTTTGGCCGACTCGGTAAATGGTGCCGAGAAACCTGTTATCTTCTTGCGTGGCAATCACGAGATACGCAACTTCTATTCGGCGGGAATGCACCATCAGATAGGCTATTACAACGACAAGACCTACAGCGCATTCACACGTGGCAATACACGCTTTATGCTGCTCGACCTTGGCGAAGACAAGCCTGACTCAATACCTGTATATGGCGGACTGAACGACTTTACTCAACTAAGACTCGACCAAGTGCAGTTTATCAAGAAGGAATTGTCGAGTCGTGAGTTCAAGTCGGCACGCAATCACGTACTTATAAGCCATATACCCATATTCGGCAATACCGACAACTATCGTCCTTGCACAGATTTATGGGGTCCTATGCTAAGCCATGCACCATTCAATGTGGCACTTGCCGCACACACCCACAATGCCAAGTTCTATCCAAATGGTGTTGACGGATGCCGCTATCCGGTATATGTAGGAGGCGGATACAATAAGAAGGATGCCACTGTGGCAGTGCTCACTTGCCGTAAAGGCAAGCTAAGCATGCGTGTATTGTCTGATAATCCCGGCACACGCTGGACATTGAACGAATAGTAATACTATTCATCCGCATACATCTGCGCCACAGCGTCGGCAAAGTTCTTCTCGGGTATGCATGCGCAATGGCGCACACGCAGACGATAGTTGTATATAGTCTGCGGCGAGTAATGCAGAAACTCGGCTATGCTGACGCTGTCGGTTATGCCCATACTCACAAGGGCATATATTCTAAGCTCGGGTGTTAGTCTGTCGTCAGCAGGCGGTACGATGGCACACTCGGGCTTAAGCAATTGATTGAAACGCTCTACAAAGTCGGGATGAGACGCAAGAAAAGCCTTGTCAAAATGTACGAAGAAGTTTTGCAGATAATTCTCGGCATTGGTCTGCGACTTTAGTTCGCTGCGTGCCTTGTCTATCTTGCCCGATGTGATGAGGTTGAACACCGACTTCTTAAATGCCTGAACATCGGCAATATACTTTGTAACAAGCTGGTACACGTTGATAAAGTTGCTATTGTGATAGGCTATCTCGTCACGCAACAACGCGTTTGAATGCCTCAACTTTTCAAGAGCCTGTTGTTCCTTCTTTACCGATTCCTCAAGCGAGACATTGGCTGTCTCTATCTGACTAAGCAGTTCTGCCTGAGCCCTACGCTTCCTAACCACGTTTCTATACAACAGCACAACAGCAAGAATAGCCAATACAAGCAGGGCCATACAGCCTATGCACAACATTATGTTATACTCCAAGCGCTTCTGGTAGGCACGTGTTATCTTGGCATGAGCCTTTACAATGTCAAAACTACGACCCACATCCTTGTAGCTCTTGGCATTCTCGGTGCACAACATGGCATAATTAAAGGCACGCTCTGTTCCAGCACATATATGCGGCGAATTTACAATAAATATCAGCGAGGACGCCTCGCGGTTAGAGCATTTCACATCGTTAATGGCTGAAAGGATAAGATAATGTAGATATAGCTTCTCGTCGGCTCCCCTTTTCTTGTATTGACGTGCTATACTAACATACAACATAGCCGCCTTTATTGAAGGGCGTTGAGTATTGGCGAGGTCGGCTTGCAACTTCTTCAACACATCATGGTCAGTAAGCGAAGACTCGTAATAGTGCTTCTGCCACATATCATCCGGCAGATATCGGTTGTACTTATTCCATACGGCAAGACACGCTTCCTTGTCACCATACTTATTCTCCCAAAACGACTTCAGATCAAGACGTATACGATATTCAAGCATCGTTATGGCATACTTCATCCTTACATCATCCGGCAAACTGTCTATTGGTGTGGATATTGTGTTAAGTATACGTTGTGCGTCGATAAGTTCGCCACAAGTGATGAAGATATATGCCCGGTCGAGTATAGCCGCAACTTCATAATTATGCATATTGGTACGGCTTGCCACCTTTTGGCACATTGAGGCATAATGCTTGGCAGAATCGCTGTCAAACTTCATATACTCGTCGTACAATCGCTTGTAGAAGTTGTATCGCTCTGTTGGTGTTACAAAGTCGCCCGTACTTCGCTTGATATAGTTGATGTCATGCATCTTTTGTGCATCGTATTTATGGCTGTTTGCCACAACGGTGTCAAGACGGTGCAAATCGGCTTCTATGTCAAACTTCACATTTTGTGCCATTGATACCACCGAAGCGAGCAACGAGAATAAGAAAATAAAAAATGCCTTCATTGAGCAAGTTCGCTTTATTAGGTTTGTTAAATGCTTATGTGTGGCAAAGTTACACAATTTGAACGAATTAGATGGCTTATTGTTTTATTTTTTATCATTAACAAAACAAATACATCAACAATAAAATTTCTACGAATAAAACAATAATAAGATGTCGTTTTTTTATAAATTTGCAGTATGATATACAGACTCGACAAAAAACGCTTAGTTTTTCCTAATCCAAGGCTTGGCGATTCGGATGGACTATTTGCCGTAGGAGGCGACTTGAGCACAGACCGTTTGCTGCTTGCCTACTCCAACGGTATATTTCCATGGTATTCCTTTCGCGACTGTCGCGAGATACATTGGTATTGCCCTATGAACCGCTTTGTCATATTCCCAAACGAGATACACGTGTCGCATTCTATGCGAACCTTCCTCAACCAGCATGCCGAACAATACACATGTACTATCGACAACGATTTTGATGGAGTAATACACAATTGTTCACAACTGCGCTACAACGAGCAGGGTGCATGGTTGGGCAAAGACATGATTGAGGCTTACACCAGGCTACACCAACAAGGATTTGCACACAGTGTGGAGGTGTGGGATGAGCAAACCGACCAACTGGTAGGTGGACTATATGGTGTGGCTATAGGCTCAAGCTTCTTCGGCGAGAGTATGTTCTCGCTTGTGCCTAACGGCAGCAAGATAGCCCTTATACATCTTGCAAGGTTTATGCAGCAGAATGGCGGCAAACTTATTGACTGCCAGTTTGAGACACCACATCTTAAGTCAATGGGTGGCCGACACATCAGCTACGACGAATACATGAAGATTGTGTCGTCCGACTATTAATATACAAATATATCATCGTCTTATTATTTAAACAAATATACACTAAGATATGTCAAACCAACAGACATCACTACGCGACCGCACCGACACAAAAATACGAGAGCCACAACGATTCAAGGTGATAATATACAACGACGACTTCACCACAATGGACTTTGTTGTGCACATTCTCAAGTCGGTGTTTTTTAAGTCTACTACCGAAGCCGAGACCTTAATGCTGGATGTTCACCATCATGGCAGTGCAACCGTTGGCGTATACAGCTACGATATTGCCAAGTCTAAGGTACGCAAGGCTACAATTATGGCCCGAGAGGCCAACTTTCCTTTGCGACTTGAATGCAAACCCGAATAGCATAGGGAACCATTATTTTTAAAAGAATATACTAACACGACATAACACACACAAGACTTTGAAAAATAGCAATTTCACAGCCTCAGCCATTAAGCGAGCAATAGAATTGTGCGGTACAATGCGACACGAGTTCCTTACACCCGAACACGTGCTATATGCCATAACCGAACAACTGCCCTTCTTCTACTCCTTATCCGAGATTAACGTCCAGATACAAGACATGCAGAACTATCTGCAAAAGACATTAGAACAAATGGAGAGAGTGCCCGACGGTGCACATTATTCCATAGAGGGATCCGAACAGTTTACACAGATGATGTCGTTGGCCATGAAGCAGGCGCAGAATGCCGAGGTAGACACCATAGACATTCCACATCTCGTGGCGGCTATGCTTATGCTCGACGACTCTTCTGCCGCATATATCCTGCACAACATGATAGGCTCATCGCAAGCACAGTTCTTTGAAGCCATGCTGTGCTATTACGATAACAACGAGTCTACTGATGAGCCTATTGACGAAACAGAGAAACTTGACTTCAACAACGCTCCTTGGCGACAACTCGTTACTTGCCTTAACGATACATATACTCAGCATAATCCGCTAATAGGACGCAACGACGAACTGGAGCGAACAATACAAGTGTTGTGCCGCAAAGACAAGAACAATCCACTACACGTTGGCGAGGCGGGAGTGGGCAAGACTGCTCTTGTATACGGACTTACTGCGATGATTGAGCGTGGCGATGTGCCCCAACGCCTTAAAGGTGCCAAGGTATATATGATGGATATGGGCACTATGGTGGCGGGCACACAGTTTAGAGGCGACTTCGAAAAGCGCATCAAGCAGGTAATGGACGGTCTTTCAGCCGAGGGCAACACCATATTATATATAGACGAGATTCACAACCTTGTTGGAGCCGGACGCAATGGCGACTCGGCTCTCGATGCTTCGAATATGCTCAAGCCTTATCTCGAGAGTGGTGCCATACGCTTCATTGGCTCTACAACATACGAGGAATACAACCGATACATTGCCAAACAGAAGTCGCTCGTACGTCGATTCCAACAGATAGACATTCCTGAACCTTCGATCAACGAGGCTGTGGCAATACTCAATGGTCTTAAAGGTAGCTACGAGAAGTTTCATGGTGTAAAGTATAGTAAGGGTTGCATAGAGCACGCAGTGGAGCTTACAGCCAAACACATTAGCGACCGCTTTCTGCCCGACAAGGCTATTGACCTTATCGACGAGGCTGGAGCCTATCGCGAAACCCATCCTCTAACTACGCAGAAGCGACAAACTGTTGACAACAACTTGCTTAACAACATACTTGCAAAAATGTGCAAGATTGACGCCGAGGCGCTTCGCACCCAACAGAACGACACTTTACTGACGCTTGCCAACAATATGCGAGCACAGATATACGGGCAAGACAAGGCTATAGACAGCGTTGTGGAAGCTGTGCAAATGGCTAAAGCCGGACTAGGCGACGAGCTTAAACCTATGGCAAGTCTGCTGTTTGTAGGACCTACTGGTGTAGGCAAAACCGAGGTAGCACGCCAGTTGGCTGCCCAATTGGGCGTTAAGCTCATTAGGTTTGATATGAGCGAATATGCCGAGAAGCATGCCGTATCCAAGCTCATAGGCTCGCCTGCCGGATATGTGGGCTACGAGGATGGCGGACTGCTTACCGATGCCATACGCAAGACACCCAACTGCGTGCTGCTGTTCGACGAGATAGAAAAGGCACATAGCGATATATACAACATCTTTTTACAGATAATGGACTATGCATCGCTTACGGACAACCGTGGGCAAAAAGCCGACTTCCGCAACGTGGTTATCATACTCACATCCAATGCCGGTGCACAACATGCGTCGCAAGCCAACATAGGTTTTGCCAGCAATACGTCAAAAGGCGAGGCTATGATGTCGCAGGTGAAGAAGACATTCAAGCCCGAATTCATCAACCGCCTTACCGACATCGTGGTATTCAACGATATGGACAACCATATGGCACAACTTATACTCGACAAGTCGTTACGCCGACTAACCGACAAACTGCAACAAAAGAATGTGGAACTTATAGTGGCAGACAGTGCCAAAGAGTTGTTGCTCGAAAAGGGCTTCACACGCGAATACGGAGCACGTCAGATAGACCGCACGGTAGACTCTATGCTCAAACCTCTGCTTATGCGCGAGATACTATTTGGCAAGTTGCGCAAAGGTGGAAAGACAAAGGCAGAAGCCCACGACGGCAAGATTGTGCTAACTTGACATTACAAAACGATAAAAAGGAATCAAAAATTAAGATTTAACAACACATTAAAAACGGCATATCGTTTGCAGTAAATAAAAAAAAATGTATCTTTGCAGTGCCAACCTCAAACAAGAGGCATGGCTAAAAAAGTATATCATAATTTATATAAACATAAATAATTAAAGCTTATTTATTATGGCATTTTTAAGTAACGAAAAACTCTTGATCGTCGGTGCAGGCGGCATGATTGGTTCAAACATGGTACAGAGCGCTCTTATGCTCGGTCTTACTCCTAACATTTGTCTTTACGACATCTACGAGCCGGGTGTACACGGTGTATTCGATGAGATGCAGCAGTGCGCATTCCCTGGTGCTAACCTCTCTTATACAGTAGATCCTAAGGAGGCTTTCACAGGCGCTAAGTACATCATCTCTTCTGGCGGTGCTCCTCGTAAGGACGGCATGACACGTGAGGACCTCTTGAAGGGCAACTGCAAGATCGCTGCCGAGTTCGGCGACAACATCAAGAAGTACTGCCCGGACGTAGAGCACGTTGTTGTTATCTTCAACCCGGCTGACGTTACAGCCCTTACAGCTCTTATCCACTCTGGTTTGAAGCCAAACCAGCTCACATCACTTGCTGCTCTTGACTCTACACGTTTGCAGCAGGCTCTCGCCCTCGAGTTCGGCGTACAGCAGGACAAGGTAACTGGCGCTCACACATACGGTGGCCACGGCGAGCAGATGGCTGTATTTGCTTCGCAGGTTAAGATAGACGGCAAGCCTCTCTCAGAGTTGGGTCTTTCTGACGAGCGTTGGGAGGAGATCAAGCACCACACAGTACAGGGTGGTTCTAACATCATCAAGCTCCGTGGCCGTTCTTCATTCCAGAGCCCAGCTTACAACGCAGTTAAGATGATCGAGGCTGCTATGGGTGGCGAGAAGTTCACATTGCCAGCAGGTTGCTACGTTAACTGCGACAAGTGCGGCTTCAAGAACGTTATGATGGCTATGCCTTCTACTATTGACAAGACTGGCGTTCACTTCACAGAGCCTGCAGGCACTGAGGAGGAGATGGCAAGTCTCGCTAAGTCGTACGAGCACCTCTGCAAGATGCGCGACGAGATTGTAGAGCTTGGCATCGTTCCTGCTGTTAAGAAGTGGAACGAGTTGAACCCTAACCTCTAATAACAACCGAGTATCTTACTCGTACAATAATATAGCCGGGTCTCGCTGATTGCGAGGCCCGGCTTTTTTTGCTTTCACTTATACAAAAAGCCAAACAACCACAATAATTAAATAAGGTTCATCCGGAATTTGGAGTGATAGAATTGTAAATTGCAGTTTATCGGGGATAGGCTCTTGTACTTGTATCTCCTTTGCTTGTAATTCCCACAGAATGCACAGACCACACAGAAGCCTACGGGCTTAAGGTTTTGGAACCCACAGAGCTTATAGACGCTGCGCGTCATACGACAGAAGGCAAAGAATTGATTGCTTGTGTAGCGTCACCGAGGTTAAGCATGGTTCGCCGCCTATGGCGGCGCAAGCGATCATTTCTGTGGATTCTTGTCTCGCGAAGCGTAGACCATTCTGTGGATTCGAAAAGCTTAAGCCCGTAGGCTTCTGTGTGGTCTGTGCATTCTGTGGGAACTACATACAAAAGAACTACAAGTAAAATTATACATTCATTATACGAGCTATAAATTATACGTTCATTATACGAGCTATAAATTATACGTCCATTATACGAACATCAAGACGCCAACCTCCACGATAACCTCCAGCTTCTGTCACTCCAAATATCGGATGAACCAAAAAAAATGTATTATTGCAGCGTTTTAAATGACAGTATAAGATGTTGATAACATATAAATTCAATCTATGCTTGCTATCAAACGAATCTATGCTTGCTATCAAACGAACCTTTGCTTGCTGTCAAACGAGCCTTTGCTTGCTATCAAACGAGCCTTTGCTTGCTGTCAATAACACCCAACCCTTAACACTCCATCATACACTTTATTTACAACACGGTCAAGGCTTCCATAGGCTAATGCGTGCAAGATAAATCTGGTTGGGTACGTATGAAAAAAAAAGATGGCAAAAGACGCACCCTTAGAGAGGGGAAAGCATCTTTTGCCATCTCGCTGATACCATGCACACGACGTGTCGTATGCTGGACTTAATATCTATAAATGATTATATGTCTAAGTGTTTGTACACCTCCTGGTCCATCCGACACGATGCGACGCTTTGTTTTGAGAGAGAGCGACGCATGGTCTGTTAGTTGTTGAACAATAGCTAAAAGGAATATATATTATTCCTCGTTAGCGCGGAGCTGCTGAACATAGATAGCGTGCTCCATCTTGAGTCTCTTCAAAACAGAAGGCTTGTTGTACTGCTGGCGTGCGCGCAACTCCTTAACAACACCTGTCTTTTCGAATTTTCTCTTGAACTTCTTGAGAGCTCTTTCGATGTTCTCACCATCTTTAACTGGTACAATAATCATTTTGTTTTCTTTTTATTTATTTGGTTATACAATATTTCGTAAAAACGGCACCATGCCGTAATTGCGGGTGCAAAGTTACTGATTATTTGTGAATTAGCAAAGTTTTTCGCCATGTTTTACGCTTTTAACCCGCGAAATGGATAAAGAAAAGGCATCAGAAAGGAGCTCACGCTTCTCGTCTGATGCCAGATTCTAATACAAATGGTAAAATCGTTATTGCACGAACCATATCGGCGCTAGGCCTCAAGAGGTTACGAGTAGCGCAGGATTTGACCTGGACGCAGACGCATTGTCTTTGTGATATGGTTGAGCTTGCAAATCTTCTCGATAGACACACCGCGCTTTTTGGATATAGCCTCAAGCGTTTCGCCCTTGGCAACCTTGTGATACTGCACCTGGTCGGTAAGACCTGATGTCATGCGCTTGTTTGTGGCAAAGTCGTTGTCGGAATTCTCACGAGCCATAGTAGAACCGTCTTGCTTGCCACGCAAACGTGTGGCTGTAGCCGATTCGGCATCGTATGTGGAACGACTGAATGCATAATAATCGCCCGTTACATCTTGCTCGCGGAAGTCGAACATAAGAGCTGGGTTAAGAGCTACGCCGCAAAGACGTGTCTCGAAATGTAGGTGAGAACCTGTGCTTCGTCCAGTGTTGCCACCAAGACCTATAACATCGCCGGCACGGACATCCTGGTTCTCCTGAACCAACTGCTTAGATAGATGGCCGTATATGGTCTCAAGACCATTGTTATGACGGATTACAATGTATTTGCCATAACCTCCACCCTCGTAACGCACAATACGAACCTTGCCTGAGAATGCAGCGCGGATAGTATCGCCGATATATACCTTGATGTCAAGACCTTTGTGCTGACGTCCCCAGCGCGAACCAAAATTACTGGTTATTACACGGCTCGTGGTGGGCATGCAGAAATGACGTAGGTCTATGCGGTAATTCTCGGGCAGCTCGGTAGCGCGATGAGCGTAACGGTTGTCCCAATTGGCATAAAGTTCGGATGCTGGTGATTCTGATTCTTCTCTCACAGATATGCTGCGAAGCATAATAGTGTCGACGGCTGCCATCTTGCGGTCAACTGGTGCTTGTCGGGCAAGAAGGTCTTGCCCGTGTGCAGGCACTGCAGCAACAGCCAACATGAGAGATATTGCAAATGTTTTAATAGTTTTCTTCAAATTCATTTCGTTAGACTTCTTTTTTAAATTGGAACAAGTATATCATTCCTTCAAAAGGTGGTCGTTGAACAAGAATAAAAGTTCAACATCATTTGTAATGCCAGGATAGCATTTTTGTAATTGCGTTGCAAAATTACAGAAAATATTGCACATTATTGCAAAAACAATGGCACGTTAACAGTTTTTGTAACAGATTTAACAATTAAACGAGTTCATTCTTAATGAATTAGCGTTTTTAACGTTAGGATATGGCAGCCCAATTTATGTTGGTGTCGCGCAGTTGGCGCAGGCGTCGCCACAGCATGGCATACTCGTTTGAGGTGCATGTTGGGTCGGCATCTATTATCTTTTGTGCTTCCTGGCGTGCAAGTGCCACGAGCTGGCCGTCGCGTGCTATATCGGCTATCTTAAGGTCGAAGGCAATACCGCTCTGCTGTGTACCTTCAAGATCGCCCGGACCTCGCAGCTTGAGGTCGGCCTCGGCTATGCGGAACCCGTCGTTGGTATCGCACATTATGTCGATGCGCTTGCGCGTTATATCGGACAATTTATATGTTGTAACAAGTATGCAATAGCTTTGCTCGGCTCCACGGCCTACACGTCCACGCAGCTGATGTAGCTGAGAGAGGCCGAAGCGTTGGGCATCGAGTATAACCATAACAGATGCGTTGGGCACATTTACGCCTACCTCGATGACGGTGGTTGCTACAAGTATCTGTGTTTCGCCGCTGACAAACTTCTGCATCTCGGCATCTTTCTCGGCAGACTTCATCTTGCCGTGCACCTTACTGATATGAAACTCGGGAAATATATCGCACAGGGCGGCATAACCTTCCTCAAGATTCTTCAGATCGCTCTTCTCGCTCTCGGTTATAAGCGGATAAACCACGTATACCTGTCGACCAAGACGTATCTGCTGACGAATACCGTTGTATAGAGTAGTCATCTGGTTGTCGTATCGGTGTATGGTTTGCACGGGCTTGCGTCCTGGCGGCAGCTCGTCTATCACACTAACGTCGAGGTCGCCATATATGGTCATGGCAAGAGTGCGCGGTATAGGCGTAGCCGTCATCACGAGTATGTGCGGAGGATTCTCGCTTTTGGCCCACAGGCGTGCACGTTGGGCAACACCAAAACGGTGCTGCTCGTCGATAACAGCTACGCCAAGGCGCTGAAAACGCACAGTATCCTCGAGTATGGCATGCGTGCCTACAAGTATCTTGACATCGCCTGAGAGCAATCCCTCAAGCACCTCGCGACGTCTTTTGCCCTTTACTACACCTGTGAGCAACTCAACACGTATGTCCATGCCCTTAAGAAAGGCCTGTATGGTGTCGAGATGTTGCTCGGCGAGAATTTCGGTAGGTGCCATGATGCAAGCTTGAAAACCATTGCCCAAGGCTATAAGCATAGTCATTAGAGCCACGAGTGTCTTGCCCGAACCTACATCGCCCTGCAACAGGCGATTCATCTGACGGCCCGAACACATGTCGTTGCGTATCTCGTGCATAACACGTTTCTGGGCTCCGGTAAGCTCGAACTTGAGGTTGTCGGAATAAAAACGGTTGAAGTCGGCACCTACCCTATTGAATATGTAGCCACGATACTTGCGGCGGTGGTCGCTGGCATAACGCAGAATGTTGAGCTGTACGTAGAAGAGTTCTTCAAACTTGAGACGCTCGCGCGCTTGCTTCATCTCTATGGCATTCTTGGGATAATGAACACAACGCATGGCTGCATCGCGCGACATAAGATGAAGGCGACGTGTGATGAAATCGGGTAGAGTCTCGGCAAGAGGTGTGGTTATCTTCTGAAGCATAGCCTTGACTACCTTCTCGAGCGAACGTGATGTGAGTCCGCGCTTCTTCATAAGCTCGGTTGTGGTATAATATGGCTGCATGCCCATCTCGGAAAGCTTAAGGTCGGAGGCACGATCTATCTCGGGATGAGAGAACTGGAAACGTCCGCCATACACCGTAGGACGTCCGAAGACTATATAATCCTCGTTGACCTTATACGTCTTGTAGACATACTGCGCTCCGGAGAACCACACAAGGTCAACCACACCACGACCATCTGTAAAATGGGCAACAACACGCTTCTTGCGTGCCGACATCTCAAACTCCTCAAACGACAGTATCTTGCCACGTATCTGTACAAACGGCATATCGCTTGTCAGTTCGTGTATGGCATAAATGCGACTTCTATCCACATATTTATATGGATAGTACTCGAGCAAATCGGCCCATGTGCGCACGTTGAGCTCGCGGTTGAATATCTCCTTACGTTGCGGTCCGACGCCAGGCAGATACATTATGTCTTGAGAGAGAATGTCCAAGTTTGGGAGTTTTGAATTGTGAATTGTGAAGAGGGTGTGTCAAAATAGGAGTTAGAGGAAGTTAAGAAGAAGTTAATCCATCTACGATGGATGGGAGTTAACAGACAAATGCTTTATTTTCAGCAATTTATACATATGTCCGCTAACTTCCGTTAACTTCGGGCGAAGCCCAAACTTCCGTTAACTCCTATTTTGACACACCATCCTCTTATTGCTGATTACATCTGCAAGAAGCAAGTCGAACGGAGTTGTAAGCTTGATATTCTCGCGATTGCCATCCACCATTGTAACCTTATGTCCCATTGCCTCTACTACAGATGCGTCGTCGGTAAAGGCATCGCTATAAGTCTGGCGAAAGGCTTGCTTAAGCAACTGTATATCGAAAGCCTGTGGAGTCTGCACGGTGCGGAAGTTGTTGCGCTGAACATTATAGCCTCCGTCATCGGTTACACGTCGAAGAGTATCTGTAACAGGCAATACGGGAAGAGCAGCTCCGTGCTTGCGGGCAGCCTCGAAGCAACGGGCAATAGTTTCTTCGGACACAAACGGACGAACACCATCGTGTATGCCAACAACACCATTGGCATCATCGGGCAATGCTGATACTCCATTCTGCGAAGAATGAAAGCGTGTGGCTCCTCCATCAACTACCTTATGATTGATTGAAAAATGGTACTTGACACATAGTTGGCGCCAATAGTCTTGCTGCTCGCGTGGCAGAACAAGGATGATACCCAACTCGGGATTGTAATGGTAGAAACGCTCTATGGTGTGCATAAGCACTGGTTTGCCTGCAATAGGCAAGAACTGCTTGGGAAGGTCGCCGCCCATACGCAAGCCCTTGCCACCAGCTACTATTATTATATAATCCACCTTACTAAGAATTTTGTCGTTAATAATACATCATTCCCTTCTTCATCTCCTCCACTACACGCTCGCCTTTGAACTGACCAAGCAATGCGTAGGCATAGGCAAGTGTGGCACCAGGGCCCTTGCCAGTAATGATGTTGCCGTCAATAGTGAATGGAGCAGCAGTATATACGGCACCGTCGAGTTGATCCTCGAAACCAGGATAGCATGTGGCTTTCTTGCCACGCAACAACCCTAAATGACCCAACACCATAGGACCTGCACAAATGGCACCTATCAACTTTTCATTAGCAGCATGTGCCACCAATGCACGACGCACACCGTCGTGCTCGTCGATGTTCTTAGCTCCTGGCATACCGCCAGGAATAAGCAGAAGGTCGGCATCATCGAAGTTGACATCCTCAAACAGCATATCAGCCTTGACCAGTACACCGTGGGCCGATGATACCATCAAATCGCCACTGACGCTAACAGTCTTAACATCCAATCCTCCGCGACGCAATACGTCTACTGGGCCCAACGCCTCGATATCCTCGAAGCCGTTGGCAAGAAATTCGTATACCTTTGCCATATCGTGTTTTTTAATTGTTGGTTTCTCCTTTTCTTTTACCTTGGGACGAAGAACGTTGAACGGATCGGCAATCTTGTCATTGTCCTCGTCTTTCTTCTTCAAAGAATAGAATCGTGCCATAAGTTTGCAATTTTATTGTTTTAACTATTGCAAACTTACTCATTTTTTTTCAAATATGCTATAAATTCTGTACTTTTGTAATTAGATAACAAACAATAGACATATCTGTAATGACAAATAAGCATCTGACATTCGCCATATTCGGCAATTCGTTCCAGCCACGCAAGTCGCAATCGCTGATGCGTGTGCTCGACTTCCTTCGCAGCAAGGAAGCAAGCATTATATTCGACCGCACATTCTACGACTTCCTTACTGCTGAACAGAATCAGGAACTTGGCGAGGTAGGCACATTCGAAGGCGATGACTTCAATGCCGACTACGTGATATCAATGGGAGGCGATGGAACCTTTCTTAAAGCGGCAGTGAGGGTTGGCATTAAGTCGATTCCACTTATAGGCATAAATATGGGACGTCTCGGATTTCTTGCCGATGTGCTGCCGGGAGAAGTGGAGACGGCATTGCAGGCTGTACTTGAAGGCAACTATAACATAGAGGAGCACACAGCCATACAGATATCTACAAATGGAGGCGACTTTGACGGATGCCACTATGCATTGAACGACATTGCTGTACTGAAAAGAGACATCGCATCGATGATTGGCATACATACAAGTATTGACGGCAGTTTCCTTGTAAACTATCAGGCCGACGGACTGATTGTATCAACACCTACAGGGTCGACAGCCTATTCGCTGTCTAACGGAGGTCCTATCATCGTACCGCAAACCCGTACTTTGTGTCTTACACCTGTGGCGCCGCATAGCCTGAACATTAGACCTATCGTGATAAGCGACTCGTCGACGGTGACTCTTGAGGTAGAGTCAAGATCGCACAACTATCTTGTTGCGGTGGACGGCAGAAGCTACACTATGCACGAAGGATCGACTGTAACAATAAGCAAGGCTCCATTTGTGACAAGAATTGTAAAGCCAAACGGTAGACGCTACTTCTCATCACTTAGAGACAAGATGATGTGGGGGGCCGACAAGAGATAAAGCGACATCTCGTCTTTTAGTATTCTGCCACTAAACCTAAAACTGACCCATATTATGATAAAACTAAACACGCTACTTAAAATACCCAAAACCAAATATCCCACACGCACTATACTTGCTTGGCTGTGGGAGGCTTGGCGAGGCAATCGGTTGCAAGCTGTGCTCAACGCTCTTATCGGTGTGGCCGATGTGGTGTTGAGTCTGGCTCAGGTGTGGGCGGTAAAGCATGCCATAGATGTGGCATCGGGTGCCGACACAGGCTCTATATACTGGGCAGTAGGTATTATGGCTGCTCTTATTCTGGGCAATTTTGCTATTAATATTTCTGGTGTTTGGGTGAGGAACATTCTTGGCATACGCGCGCAAAACCGTATGCAACAACAAATGCTAAACCGTATCATGCAGTCGGAATGGCATAGCAAGGCTCACCATCACTCGGGAGATATACTTAACCGACTTGAGATTGACGTGTCGAACGTTGTGACATTCCTGACAGAGACCATACCTAACACACTCTCGGTACTGATGATGTTCATCGGCGCCTTTTTCTGTCTGTTCGCGATGGACAAGACACTGGCTGTGATTCTCGTGGCTATAATTCCATTGTTTCTTGCAGTAAGCAAGATATATATGCAACAGATGCGACGCCTTACACGCGAGGTACGAGACTCGGACAGTAGAGTTCAGGCTGTGATGCAAGAGACTATACAACACCGTATGGTTATAAAGACACTTGAGGCTTGCAACGATATGGTGCAACGGCTTGAGAACACTCAGGCAAAACTTAGAGAGAATGTGGTGAGACGCACATCGTTCTCTATCTTCTCCAACTTTATTATCAACTTCGGTTTTGCATTGGGATATCTCATTGCTTTCCTTTGGGCTGCAATAAGAATGTCGGCTGGCACACTTACATTTGGTGGAATGACTGCTTTTCTGCAATTGGTAAACAAGATACAGAGTCCGGCAAGAAATCTTACTAAACTTGCTCCTGCTTTCGTGAGCGTATTCACTGCGGCAGAACGTCTTATGGAATTGGCAGCTGAACCTCTTGAGGAGCAAGGCGAACCCATAACGGTTGGTGCTCCTTGCGGCATACGCCTGGAAAACGTAACATATAAATACGAAGACGGAACAAAGAATGTTATATCCAATTTGTCGTTCGACTTCCGACCTGGTTCGTGTACGGCAATCCTTGGAGAAACGGGTGCTGGCAAGACTACGCTTGTGCGTATGCTATTGGCTCTGATGAAACCTAAAGAGGGCAGAATAGTATTATATAATGACATGGAAGAACATACGCTGTCGCCACGAATGCGCTGCAACTTTGTATATGTGCCTCAAGGCAATACACTTATGAGCGGAACAATACGAGAAAATCTTAGACTGGGTAAACCTTCGGCTACAGATGAGGAAATGAAGGAAGCATTGCTGATGAGTTGTGCCGACTTTGTATTCTCACTACCTGATGGTCTGTCTACTAAATGCGGAGAACAAGGCGGCGGATTGTCGGAAGGACAAGCTCAACGCATTGCCATTGCAAGGGCATTGCTACGAGACAAACATATTATGGTATTCGACGAGGCGACATCGGCTCTTGACGGTGATACAGAATGTAGGCTGCTTGGAAACATACTTGACAATAACAGTCGCACTGTGATATTCATCACTCACAGACCTGCAGTTCTGCAATACTGCAACGAACAACTACATCTGTAAATTCAGAAGAATAATAAACAAACAAAACCTATATACCTATGAACAAATCAATTTTAAGTCTTGCCACAATGATGGCTGTGGCATCTAACGTAGATGCTGCTAACGGCACTGGCCAACAAAACTCAACACAACAGAACAAACGACCTAACATCATCTTCTTTCTTGTGGATGATATGGGTTGGCAGGATACTTCGCTGCCTTTCTGGACACAAAAAACTCACTACAATGAGGTGTACGAAACGCCAAACATGGAGCGACTTGCCAAGAGGGGTATGATGTTCACTCAGGCTTATGCGGCAAGTGTTAGTTCGCCATCACGTTGCAGCTTAATTACTGGCGCCAATAATGCTCGACACAGAGTTACCAACTGGACTTTGGAAAGAGACAAGTCGGTTGACTTTCCAAGTGATGTAGTGAATTGTCCCGACTGGAATATAAATGGCGTGTCGCAAGTTGAAGGCACTCCTAATACTTATGTGGCTACATCTTTCGTCGACTTGTTAAGACAGAATGGGTATCATACAATACATTGCGGAAAGGCTCACTTTGGTGCAATGGACACTCCAGGAGAAAATCCAACACACTGGGGATTTGAGGTTAATATCGCTGGACATGCAGCTGGAGGTCTTGCTACATATCTTAGCGAACTTAACTACGGCCATAAGAAGGACGGAACACCTACCTCTTTGATGTCTATCCCAGGACTGGAGAAGTATTGGGGTACCGGAACTTTCGTAACTGAGGCTCTTACAAAAGAGGCTATCGGAGCTCTTAACAAGGCTAAGAAATACAACCAGCCATTCTTCCTATATATGTCACACTACGCAATACATATCCCTGTAGATCGCGACGAACGCTTCTTCTCTAAATATGTACGCAAGGGATTATCGGACAAGGAGGCTGCATACGCTTCGCTTATCGAAGGCATGGACAAGAGTTTGGGCGACTTAATGGACTGGGTTGACAAGAGCGGAGAGGCTGACAACACCATCATAATATTTATGAGTGACAACGGCGGATTGGCAACCAACCCTAAATGGCGCGATGGGGAATTGTATCATCAGAACTATCCTTTGAATAGTGGCAAATGCTCGCTGTACGAGGGAGGTATTCGTGAACCGATGATTGTAGATTGGCCTGGTGTTACTGAACCTTCATCTAAATGCGATAAGTACACTATGATTGAGGATTTCTATCCCACTATCCTTGAGATGGCTGGTATAAGAAAGTATAAAACCGTTAATCCTATCGATGGTATTTCTATGGTTCCAATGCTTAGACAGACTGGGGATACATCTAAGGGTAGAGCATTGATATGGAACTTCCCTAACATCTGGGGTAATAATGGTCCTGGTATCAATCTAAACTGTGCCATCCGAAAGGACGAATGGAAACTTGTATACAACTACGATACTGGCAAGAAGGAACTATATAACATACCTAACGACATAAGCGAGGAACACAATGTGGCAAGCTCACATCCTGATATAGTTAAACGCCTGTCAAAAGAGTTGGGCGATTATTTAAGAAAAGTTGACGCTCAGCGTCCATCATTTAAGAAAACTGGTAAGCCTTGTCCTTGGCCTGACGAGATAATCTAAGGACATTAGCTGAATATCTAAAGTTTGTATAAAATACATTTTTTATTTGGTCATGATGTAAGAAATATTCATTATTACTTACAGACAATATAATAAGCGTCCCTTCATTCGAACTTATCGAACGAAGGGACCACCAACTGCTCAACATTCGCCACAGAGTGTGAACGACATATGCCCAAACCGAACATACATAATATCATTTGAACAATATTTTAGCATGTGAATATGAATGAGAAACAGAAAACAAGAACAATATTGATTTACAAATATCTTGTGTAAATCAATATTGTTCTTGTTGCTATAAAAAATTCAAAAGAGGATAAGATTCCTATTTGGAACGCAAAAGTTTCTTCTTTCCATCAATGATATAGAAACCCTTGCCAGGCTTATTCACCTTCATTCCACTAAGATTGTAAATACCCTTCACTGAAGATGTTTCTTTCTTAAAGCTTTCGATACCAGTCGAAGAATCGTTGAACGTCAACTCGCCATCGGCATAGAGAGTCTTTACATCGTCACTAGAAATAGCACGGTCATATATACGGAAGTCGTCATAAACATGATCACAATATGCATCCTGTGCCCACTGCGAACGTCCAAGCCAGTTTTGAGTTGTCTCACCCATATCCTTCGGGTAAATAAGTTTTGCGTTATCACCCTCACCAGCAAGTTCTCCATTGAGATAAACTTTCATCTCGGCACCTTGCTGTGTAATGACTACATGATTCCATTCGGTTGTCGACCATTTCATTGGTACAGTAAAGTCGAATGCACCCTTAGCACATGTTATCTTATACTTCATATTTGAACCACCAGCTGCGGCAATCATGAATATACCAGTACCAGAACCAAAGTCGAATACACGTCCTTTACCACCAGGTAGCTTTATCCATGTGGCAATAGTAAAGTCTTCAAGGCGACTCACCGTTCCCTTTCCAAGGTCAATGTATGACTTACTGTTCTTTGTTAGTTTAGCAGCATAACCACTATTGCGTCCTTCTGTAAATACTGTCGAGTTGAGGAAAGTTCCATCATATGGTCCCCACTCGTCGTAAGAAACACTACCTTCATTTTCATCGAATGCGAGGTGCAAATATTTGCCAGCCTGTGGAGTAGCTTCAAGTACAGTTGTCTCATTACCCGAACCTGCTTCATTCCACGGCTGCACCTTATAAAAGTACGTCTGTCCATTCTTTAGGTTGCTGTCTATAAAACTTGTGGCATCTACCTTCTCGGCTATCACATTAAATTCGCCATCAGATTTGTCAGCACGCATTATGCGGTAAAACGTATCATAAGCAAATGCCCAACGCAATGACGCACTACCCGAACCAGCCGAAATACGCACTTGATGCATATCTTCTGGTATACCGAAGGCCTTTGTCTTAACTTCAACAACTTCAGAAACAGGACGCTCTGCAGCCGAGTTAAGTGAATAGGCACGATAGAAGTATGTTGTATTGGGCTGCAGATTAACGTCTTGCCATTCTGTTTTATTGAGATTGTCAGCAACAACCTCAAATCCTTCTGTATTCTTTACAGAACGTTCTATACGATATGCCTTAGCTCCATCCACATTGTTCCAAGTGAGTTTTATAATCTTTGTAGAGATTGCCTCGCCTTTAAGTGTAGGAGCTGCAATGGCTGCATCACGTACAAATGTCTTTACACGAGAATAGATCGACTCTGTATCCTTGTACGAAATAGCCTTGATACGATATTCCACTTTTGAAATGCATGGTATAGCTTCAGTAAACTTGACAGTTGCACCTGCTTCATAGTCGGTACCGAGAATAAACTCACGGCATGTAGTGAAATCTGTCTCGTCGTCCATTCGACGCTCAAGGATGTACTTCTTGCCAGTCTCACCATTGTGGTCGTACCAGCGTACAGTAATATTACGGTAGTCATTATCTATATCCATAATTGGGAACGGAGGACATATTTTCCATTCCTCCCACGGACGCTCCATCTTGTGATAAGAGAGGGCTGCCTTATGATCGCCATAGACCTTACCTGCAGGAGTCAACTCACCACCAAGAACAAGAGCACGACAATCCTGCACCCAATCGTATTCGAAGTAACGCTCAAGCAAGTCGCACTTATCAAGTGCAGGTAATGCTTCAGCCATAAACTGACGCTGTTTTTCTGCATTCGCTTTAGAGAGCGGACGAGTTATTTCTGTAGTTGAACCATCCTCATTATATATAATGTTGGAATTGGCATCACATTTCGGTCCCTTAGCTGTAGGCCAATACTCATTGGTCCAGTTTGCACCATTATTCCATTCAGTAATCCATACCGGACGCCCCTTACCTTTGTTTGAGAGTGTCTTTATACGGTCTACAAGCGAAGCACCGTTCTTATTCTCTTCATAGATATGTGCTACAGCAAAGTCGCAACGATATCCCAACTGTTCGATGAGATTGAAGAAATCACCATTCCATACCCAAACAGACGATGGAGCCGGTGAGCCAAGACGCAATCCACTCTTAAGCATCTCTGGCCACATCTCAATCACAGCATCTACTGATGCATTGGCTTGGTCAGGACGGTCAGGTTCGTTACAGCCAAGCAAATGGGTTACACCAGACTTTGAGTTAATGTCGTTCCATGACGGCCATCCGAGATTCTGTCGAATAGGCGAATACTCCACATCGGGATCATCACTCTTACCCCCTACGTTCCAGTCGTAGTTGCAAGTGATATTAAGTATATCTTTCTCACCATAACCATTGGCTTTACCCTTCTTAGAAGTATAGTTCCAGCGGAATACACGAACAAACGACACAAACTTCTCCATTCCCTCTGGCATTACTGGAACTTCAAGGTCTTCATCAGCAGCAATAAATACGCGACTGTAGCCCGTACCGTTAGCATTATTGGCAAGTGTTGCCATATAACCCTTCTTAAGCTTGAACGAGCGGATGCTATTATCCCATGTACCAAGATTGTTGTGATATGTATTGATTTCAAACTCTTTGGTATCACCCGTGAAATTCTCACCCTTATATGCAGTAAGAGCACACTTATCATAGGCGGGACCATTAGGTATTATCACCGCACCATTTGCCCACATTGTCACACGACAATTCACGCCATCTTCAGCCTTTGCACCACCTATCTTAACCGACTTCAACCAGTTATTGATAACACGACTCGGCTTTATATAGTCGAAGTATAGCCATGCATCGTCGCCCTGAAGGTCAATGGTAGAACCTTCAAATGGTGTATTCTCGGCTGTAAGATGCATATTTGTCTTACCAGAAACTGTTGCAGTTGTATTGAAAAAGAATCCACGTTTAACATCACCAGCATTACTATAGTTGACAATTGATGGTTCACCAATGAGTGTAGTAGGTGCGTATGCGCCAGTTTCATCATATGTGGCCGATTCTACACTGAGGTTTGCCTCGCCCTCATAATCCTTACCAATGAGTATCCCAGGCGTCACATCCTTCTTAACCTTATGCAACTGCAAGTTCTTTATAGCATACATAGTCCATCCACTTGACAATGCTATATAATAGGTACCAGCCTTTGTTGTGGTAAACTGGAACTTATCTGCATAGAAAAGGCGCTTGCCAGTAGAAGAATTGGAAGTTTTAAAAACATGACTTCCCAAAACATTACTTGTAAGCATCTTGTCGGAATACACCTGTGTGGTGATATTTAAAGCTCCATTATTATCCCAGAAAGCAGCATCCATTGAAAATTCATAGGTAGAATTAGCCTCAAGTTCAACTGGATAAGCATATTTATACGTTTTAATATTATTGCTATCCCAACGTATAAAGAAGAATGAGCCACTGTAAGCAGAACCATCAGGATCTTTCATTGCAAATCGATTATTGTCATTCTCATAACGAGCATTTGGCCATGAATTAACTTCAGTACCGTTATTGACAATATACCAACCTTTAGATTGTGGTGTAGGCTTTGTGCCACTCCAAGATGCAGGCACAACCTCAGGATTAATGTCTTCACCAAGAGTTTGTCTTATCGACTCATTTATAATCTCAATCGGACGCGTAGCTACAAAATAACCATCCTCATAAATATTTACATTACCATCCTTTACCGCAAAGCGCAAAGTGCGCAACTTGGAATTATCAGAAGCAGAAAGTGTAGAAGATGTTGTTAGGGGATTGGTCCAATTAAGCGAAGTTGCATCCATAGAAACACGGAAGCCTAAGCCCGTTGCATCATTTGCCATTACGTCGAGTCCACGACCGTTACCACTAAGATAACGAGCCTTCACCTCTAGAGTATAAGCCTTGCCTGGAGCAGGAGTTGATAATCGCGAAACATCAACTGATGTGGCAGAGTAACTCTTACTGCTGAGCAATGTGACTGGTAGGGCATCCTTCTTTTCCAAATCAGAACTTTGGGCAAAAGAAGCTGATACTACAGTACATAAAGCCGCTGTTGCTGCTAAATAAAATTGTCTCATGTGTGTTACTTGTTTTTAGGTTTAAAAATAAATTTTAATGCAAAATTATAAAAAGAGACAAACGTATTATTATGATTATCAATAAGATATGTACGTACTATAACATTATGCGTACATAATAACATTATACGTACATATAATGATAAACATACATGGCAAAAATAAGGACATAAAAAAAGGTCTCCAAAGTCGTTAGACCTTGAAGACCTCAAGTAAAGAAG
>ERZ1034678.150-NODE-150-length-38346-cov-1112.144264_pt1 | contig 38346 bp, 56 predicted proteins | sample MGYA00520640_ERZ1034678 | MGnify/ENA primary metagenome ERZ1034678 (study PRJEB33766, sample SAMN09781767) | gut metagenome | biome: gut microbiome | host: Homo sapiens | place: Madagascar | study: EMG produced TPA metagenomics assembly of the PRJNA485056 data...
AACCACCACCAAACAGACCATAACCCCCAACAGTAGTTGCGGCCAAGCTGGTCCTCGCTTGACTCAGGCTTGTAGGTGTACTGCGCACTAGAGAAGTATTGTAGGCGTCTACTGTAGAAAACCAGCTACCAGTCGAACCACCACCAAACAGACCATAACCCCCAACAGTAGTTGCGGCCAAGCTGGTCCTCGCTTGACTCAGGCTTGTAGGTGTACTGCGCACTAGAGAAGTATTGTAGGCGTCTACTGTAGAAAACCAGCTACCAGTCGAACCACCACCAAACAGACCATAACCCCCAACAGTAGTTGCGGCCAAGCCGAGCCTCGCTTGGCTCAGGCTTGTAGGTGTACTGCGCACTAGAGAAGGACTGTATGCGTCTACTGTATCGTAATGGTATGTTGTCTGGTCATAATTATCATACTCATAACCACCACCAAACAGACCATAACCCCCCACAGTAGTTGCGGCCAAGCTGAGCCTCGCTTGGCTCAGGCTTGTAGGTGTACTGCGCACTAGAGAAGTATTGTAGGCGTCTACTGCATCAACAGAATACTCTTCGTAGTCCGTAGTTGTCTCACGGCCACCGCCAAACAGTCCTAAGGTATAATTCCCCGCGGTCGTCGCTGCCAAGCTGTCCCTCGCGATGCTCAGAGATGTAGCTGTGCTATGCACTAGAGAAGGACTGTATGCGTCTACCTGACTCGCAGGGGCGTTAAACTTATCTACAGAACCACCTCCAAACAGACCATAACCCCCCACAGTAGTTGCGGCCAAGCCGCGCCTCGCTTGACTCAGGCTTGTAGGTGTACTGCGCACTAGAGAAGTATTGTAGGCGTCTACTGTAGAAAGAATATACCTATTACTACGGCCACCCCCAAACAACCCGTAACTTCTTACGGTTGTTGCTCCCAAGTTGTTCCTTGCTTCACTCAACGGCGTCACTGTCCCATAGTACGATAGTTTCTGCTCTGCCGAGAAAAACGGCCGCGCCTTCCCCCCCACACCAACATAGGCTTTTTTGACTTTGCGCGCCTTGTTGGCGACTCCGACGTAGATTTTTTTGACCTTGCGAGCCTTACCGGCCACGCCAACATAGCACGCTTTAGTCATCAGTAGTCCTGCCCGGTGATTTCCTTAAACTGCTCTTTCGTGATGACGCCTTTTCTCACAGCGAGGCGAACCATCTGCGCCGTCCAAAGTCCTCTGTCGAAATTTCGTTTCACAAGCTCGTAAGTCATGCCACTGTCTCCATAGACGCAAGGTTCTGATATTCAAGCGCCGCCGCAATACGTTCTTCCGCTGACGGCGTCGTATCCACTTTGGGTTCTGTGTTGATGATCTCTTCAATCTTCGCAAGGGCCTCAGATTCAGAAAGTGCCGCGTCGATCTTATACATTGTGCGCATTGCAGATAAATTCTGAAATGCCCACATCACCTCGCCATTTTCGTCCGTTTCAACATAGTGCACGAACGCCAAAGCGGCGGGAAACTGCTCAAGCACTGCGTCCTTCGTCGCTAAGGCGCCGTTGGGGAACATATAGGTTTTTTCACCGGTGTACTTTTCTACCTTCTTCATTGTTACTCCTTTTACTCGTAAACCAAATAAAGCTCGCCAGTCGCTAATGAGGAGCTTCCTGCCGTCAGGTCAGTGGTGCTGCTCGTGGCCTTGACATAACCCGAATCATTCGTGAGCTGGGACGTCTTTGTCGGAATGGTCGGCTTGTTTTTGATCGCCGTCACCCCCGATGTCGCATTCCAGTCCGCCTGTTGCTGTGTTGTCAAGAACCCTGAATCGTTCGTCAGCTGAGACGTCTTTGTCGGGATATCGCCCCTAAGGTTCGTGATGGCCGTTGCGTTGTCAGCCGCCTTCTTTTCGACTGCCGTCAGCCGCGTACCCTGCGAAGTCACGTCAGCCGCAGACCCAGCACTAATATTAGCGCGAGCCTGCGTCTGCTGTTCTGCCGTCAGCGTCTGCGCGACGTACTTCACGCTGTTGCTCTGATTCGCTTGCTCGGCGTAATACTTCGCAGAATACTTTGCCGTTTCGCCGGAACCCTCGACAGGGCCGTCCTCTTTCGAGGCCCAATCCTTCGCTTTTTGCGCAGAGGCAGAAGCCTCAGAGGCCTTCGTGCTTGCAGTAGTCGCACTTCCAGCCGCCGCAGTTTTTGAAGCATTAGCCGCAGTCGCAGAATTGGCGGCATTCTTTTCTGATGTGGCCGCCGCGGTCTTCGATCCCTCCGCCGCAGTCGCTGAATTGCCCGCCGCCGTTTCCGACGCCTTTGCCGCATTCTGCGAAACCTTTGCCGCGTCTGCTGAAGTCTTCGCCGCAGAGGCGCTACCTGCCGCCGCCGTCTTTGAAGCATCAGCCGCAGATGCAGAACTAGCCGCCGCAGTCGCAGAATCCTGCGCCCCGGTCGCACTGACCGCCGCCGCGTCCTGCGACGCTTTGGCCTTCGTTTCAGATGCTTTGGCGTTATTCTCAGAGGTCTTGGCGTGCGTCTCGGATGTCTTCGCCGCCGCCGCACTGGCCGCCGCCGCACTGGCCGATGCTGCTACTGTATCCTGAGCGCCCTGCGCCGCTTCTGCTGATGCCGCCGCCGCCGATGCGCTTTCTGCCGCCGCGGTCTTTGAAGCCGCCGCCGCAGTCTCGGCCTCCTTCGCATTGTCCTCAGACGTCTTGGCGTTCGTCTCTGATGTCTTTGCCGCGCCTGCGCTCGTGGCCGCCGCGTTCTTAGACGCGAGGGCATTTGTCTCCGACGTCTTTGCCCCCGCCGCACTGGCCGCCGCCGCATCCTGCGAAGCCTTGGCCGCGTTCTCGCTAGCCTTGGCGGCGTCCTGCGAAGTCTTGGCGGCCGCCGCACTACCAGCCGCCGCAGTCTGCGAAGCTTTCGCCGCATCGGCTGATGCCTTCGCCGCGCTATTTGAACTCCCGGCCTGCTGTGCGTAGTACTTCGCAGAGTAGTCGATCTCAGCGCCATCGGGCAGGTTGTTTTCCGTCACCTTGCCGTCAGTCTTCACAGCCCACGCCTGCGCAAGCTGAGCATTCCACTTCGAAGAATAGCCGTCGTCGTCGACGGCGCCAGTCATCAATGTCGCCCAGCGCTTCGAAAGGTCACTACTCGCCTTCGATTCGCCAGCCGACGCCGCGGAGTTCTGCGCCTGCGTCGTGGCCTCTGTGACCTTCTCGGTCATCACGGCCAAGTTCTGATTGATTTCTTCGCGGATGGCGTCCGTATCGGTCACGGCCTGCAGGGCAATTCGCTTCGCGTCTGCCGCAGTCGCGTTCGCAGCATCGGCCGTTCCTACGGCTTGAGTCGCCGCGGCGCTTGCCTGCTGAGCGGTCGTCGTCGCCTCATTGGCCGTCGTGACTGCCTGCTGAGCCGTCTTAAGCGCAGTGTTGGAGGTAGTGACGGCCTGAGCGGCATTATTGGCCGCCTCCGTCGAAGTAGTGACGGCATTGGCGGCATTACTTTCCGCCGTTTTAATGCGCCCGTCAAACGAGTTGACAGTATCGGATAAGGTGTTGACCTTGCTATTTGCAGAGTTCGCCGTAGCAAGCGCCTCAGCCGAATTCTGCTTAGCCGTATTTGCCGTGTCGAGCGCTTCAGTCGCCTTTTTCAGCGCCTCGGTCGCATCGCTCGTAGCATCAACCATGTAATCGCCGAGGTTGTTAATCGCGTCCTCTGTCTGCGTAAGGACGGACTGCCCGCTGATGGCACCGGTCGGCGTCTTGACGTAATGAAAACGAAATTTTTTTGATGCCATGATTTACTCCGGCAACTTCACAAAATAGGCAAGACGATAGAACGGCGGGCGGTCAAGCGTGAGCGTCTGCGTCTCGGATGAGCTTGTGATCGTGTGCGTGTGCCCTTTGCCACCGCCCGTGTTATTGAGATTCATGCTGTGGCTGTGGTAGCCGTCGTATGACGTGTATCCAGTCCAGGAGCGGGCCGCGTCGAAAGCCACGTTGCGCCTCTCGCCGCCATTAGATCCTCTCGCACCGCGCTTGTTGTCACCGTCTCCGCCCCAAGTGAAGGCACCCCCAACAGGGAAATTGGTTCCGTCAAAGTAACCGAATTCGCCCGTGATGTTCATCGTCCCTCGACCGTGCGAATGGCTTCCAGCAGTCGAAGTAGACCCGGTGTGAGTGTGCGCAGGAATCTGATCAATTGTCAGAATCGTTTCGCCGACAGTGCCGTTCACTGTGACCCCGGGCACCTGAAGGCTCAACCCGCCGCCGGTCTTGCCAGCATCTGTAACACTGCTCGGAAGTAAAAACCTGTCGATGAGGTTGGGCACATTCCCGCCTCGGCCATCGGAGCCGCCGTCACAGATAACGTAAGACTCATATGCGTCTGTGCCGCCCCAAGGGATGAGCCGTCTGCCGTCCGAGCCGCCTAACTTACAATTGTAAAACGGCGTGATTTGCCCGGCCAAGACGCTGGGCAAATCCTGATTGCTCCAAACCGTTTTGTCAGCAGAAGGGGCGACAACGCCCTTGGCAGTGCCCGGCCCGTTGGCCACAAGACAACGATATTTCACGCCTGCGCTAAAGACCTCGTTTCCCGGCTCATAGTCAAGCGTGGCGGTGTACTGCATGATGCCGCCCTGCTGATACCAGCAGATGAAAGTCGAGAGAAGGTAAAAAACCGAATTAAAGTCTTCCCGGCGAGGAGGGATACCCCCTTCACCTATAGGCAAAGAGTTCCATTTTCCCCAACCTTCTTCTTGCGAAAGACGGCCTGTACCTGCCTGCAATGCAGTAACTGGAACCGCGCTTTTATCGCCGACATCTGCAATAGGACATGACAGTAAGTTTTGAGGATATTTTGTTTCAGCCATAAAAAAATAGGCATCTCTTTCGAAATGCTTATACAAAAAGAAGATTAAATCCAAATGTTTTACTTGTTCGGCGCCCTCTTGGGCCTTGCTAAGTTATCACCTTCCCAACCTCGCTGGATTCTACTTTTGATCGTCGTATAGGGTAGACCCGTAGCATCAGCAATCTGCGAAATTGACAGCTTTTGCCCTCTGAACAACACGCGATGATTATTCCTCTTGTTGTTGTTTTGCTCCTTCCTCGTTATCCATCGACAGTTCTCGGGCGAATAATTCCCGTTTGTGTCGATACGATCCAGAGATAAGGCAGGATCGAACCCATGTCCTAACGCCCATTCTTTAAAGGCAGCGTAGGATTCTCTCCATTCCTCGCAGACCTTGATTCCTCTGCCGCCATAGAGATCATATTCAATGAATTTCTTGCAATAGCATCGGTTACGCATTGCCATCCATCTGGAATGCAGCGGATCTTTTCTATCTCTTTTGCAATCTCCATGTTTTGTGAGTGCTTTTATTGTCTGATCCCTCCGAAAACATCCACATGATTGCGTATGCCCGTTTTTGAGTCTGTATCCCTCTACATTCGCGTGATTGCCACAATCGCACAAGCAATCCCAAAGTATGTCGCCCTTTTTGGTTCTTCCTGCTTGTCCTAAAACCAGAAGACGCCCAAACCGTTTCCCGGTCAATTCAAGTGCTTTACCCATTCCCGTCCCTCCAAAGTGTATACATCCATTATAGAGTGCATACAAATATTGTGCGGAAATACAGGTCAGCCCCGCCCGTGCGAGGCGTTAGAAGTCGTTGATTGTCCTGCCCGGATTGAAAACGCCCTGATCGAATGGCAACAGATCAGACCCTTCAAATCCAAAAATCTCCTCATCCGGATAGATGATAAGGAAATTGGTCATCACGCCTGCGGGTCGATTCAATAGCCCGTACGTCTGCAAAATCTGCGCCTGTATCTCCGAGATGTTCCCGATAATCACAACTGAATTTAGCGCCATGTCTTGATAGTCAACAACAAAAACACGCGTGCTCGTGAGCAGGGAAAGCATTCGATTCATCGTTGCGCACGTCGAATCCGACACATTGCAGACCGCGCGATACAACAACAGGAAACGAAAATAGTCGTCATCGAACCGGACATATTCGTCTTTGACCTTAATATAGCGGTCGATGCCGATGCGCTTGCCCCACCAGTCAAGAAAGATGCCTTTTGCCGTCTCTACGTCGGCAACCTGTACCGCGATATCGTCGAGCTGATTCGTCGCGTCAATCTCGTCTTGCAAAATCTTTCCGACGGCGTTCATGCGCGGGGCGTGCGCATACTGGCTTTGCATGGCCACAGACGCGTTACTCGTCACGTCTGCCATTTCGCGCACGTCTTCGGCTGATTCAAAGTTCTGCCAGGTCTGCGAATCGCTCATAAGCTAGCCTCCGAAAGTCAGGGTGATCGTTTCCGGAGAGATTGTCGGCGACTCGTTCGCAGGCACCTCAACCGAGGCACCTAATGCGCCTTCGTTCAGTCCCACCGCAATGGCCTTGATCGGCGTCGACGTGGCGGCCTGCACGCATTTATAAAAGCGAGAGGCGTAAACCGTGCTCGCGAGAGTCACGCGCGAGTTATCCAGCTCGCCTAGGAAGTCTTTAACAATGGCCTCCTTGACGGCGGTCTGCGCCTCGGCATTCATGTCGGCACTGAAGAACTCAACCTTTACGCTGAAATCGACCGCCGTCGGGCGGACGATGCGATACGTGTATAAGGCGTTAAAGTGCTCTTTGTCGACGTGCTTAACCTCCGTCTCGCCGTTCGTCCCACAACCCCCGGACTTACGCTCAAAGATCACGCGAGCAATGTCCGCGTCTTCGCCGCCCACGATGCACACGGCAATGGAATGCGGCTCAAGTTCTAGCGCGTACTGCGTTTTTTTCAGGTTCGTGTAGTTCTCTAAAACGATACAATCGAGAACGCCTTCGAGCTGCGACAAATTGGCCTGAATGTTCGCGACAGTGCCGTTGGCGTTCATCGCGTAGGACTCTTTCATGCGGTTTCGCAATTCGCCATCCGGCTCAATATCTCGCCCCGTGGCGCCTGCGGCGGCATTGTTGACCGTATCCCACCCCGCGACAACAGTCACGATCTTCGTCACGGTTTCCGCGCCGATTTCAATCGGCCCGTGCTCGACCGTCGCAAAGGTTGTTTCCAGCGTGCCTGCGTCTCCGATGGCGGCGCCCGCCACAGCAATGTGGCGCAGTTTGTTTCCGTTCGCGTCCTCGACGATTGCCCCGTACGGAATCACCGTCCCGCGCAGGCCCGTACACGTGCAGACGACAACAGTCGGCTCGGATACTTTACGCTCTAGCCCGTAAAGGTTCGCCAGTGCGTCGAGAAAGATGCCATGCGCGACGTCCGGATTGTATTGATTCGCTAAAAATCCAACCTCAGAATTTTTGGCCTCAACCTCTGCCGTCGTCAGGTCAACAATCTGCCCGAGCGGCGAAGTTGAATCGACGTTGACGGGATCGCCGTTGGCGGCCGCAGGCATCGCGTCCTGCACGGCCTTCGCCAAATCCTCGCGCACTTCACGCGTCGACGGAACCACTACGCCCGTTTTCTGATTAAATGTAACTTGTGCCATGGCCGTACTCAGTTTCGATTTCAATTGACCCGCGCAGGGTTCTTTCTTTCTTGTTCAACACTTCAAGGTGGATCGCCGTCACCGCCAGCACGCCCGGCACGCTCAGCGCGGCCCGACGTAGTCGGTCGGTGACAACCGCAACTTGCAGGGGCCTGCTGAGCTGATCCGTGAACCAGTCTATCCCTTCGTCGTAGCGAAAGTATGCATCATGAAGGAACAACCGGCATTCGTTGCAGACGTTCTGACAGATCGCCTCAACCTGGCCCAGCATCTTCAAATTGCCATTAGCGTCAAACTGCAAATCCCAGCCTGAAGAAAGTCCCAAAGTCTTCTGAGTGTGCATCTCGTCCCCTTAATGCGGTCCTGACGTTTCTTTCCCATCGCCCTGCTCGGTGTGTGTGTGCCTCGTGAGGCTGATACCGCTCGCCGTAACATCATCAGAAACCTTAATCGACCCCTGAAAGGTAGCAGTAGCGCCCCCGGTGCCGCCCGTAATGCTCATGCCGGACGTGCCGGAAATGTGGCCCGTGACCGTCAGATTCTTTTGTATCGCGACGTTGCCTGTGAACGTGCTTTGTGGACTGTCAACCGTCAGCGAACTCGATGCATTCACTTTTGCGGTCTTCGTGACAACTGTGGCCGAGTCCTTAGCGTTCACCGTGACGGTTTCGCAATCAACGATTACCGTCGGACTTTCTAAGTGATGCTGCTTCGGTGCGACGACGTGAATCGTCCCTTCTTCTTCGATGTGAATGAAGGTCTTCGGCACCTGACCCCAAAACCCGCCAATATAAAAGCCGTCCGACATATCAAAGCATCGGAAGGTGCCCGGCGCAACAGGCGTATTTCCGCCCGTCAGTCGGGAGCAGTCCTGCTGAGCAAAAATCGCTAGCCCGATGTCACCAACTACCGGATCACAAATCACGGCGGCGGTGCCGTGCTGAAGCCTGAAATAAGGCAGGTGCGGAATGCTCACAGGCTCCAGTACATTGCCGTCGGCACCCGTCTGACACACAAGGGGCGTGGCGTCTACGTACAGAGCGCCGCTACCGTCAGCGGCACGCTCGACCACGTCAACGCGGACAGGGATCGCGGTACTCACCATCTGTTTGACGATTGAACGCGTGAAAAATTCCTGCGCATTGAGTTCAGACCCTAAGGACGATACCCGCGCATTAGTTTTAAGCTCAGTCATCTGTCAACCCAAGTTCCTGCGATTTCCGTTCGCCACGCGCCTCCGTTCGGCAGGTTGGCGGCTATGTCGTGCGTCACGCTGTATATTTTCCAAACCCCCGTGGCACGAGGCATCGAGCTTTCGATACGACACAATCCGCAGACCATCAGAACGGGATTAAACAAGCACACCGCCCGAATGCCCAGCGAGTCGAAGCTAGGATATCCGATTTCCCCCGTCTGAGGGTTGATGACGTCAATGGCCACAGCCTCCCCGCGAGAACTGTCGGGGCCGACCAGCACCATCTTTTGATCGTCAATAACGAGATCGGCGCCGATTGTGTCGGCTACCCATTTGCTTTTGGTGATCGGGTCGCCGTTAATCGTGCAGTTCGTCAGACTCGACGTGATGCCTGCCGATTCGTATTGCAGTCCCGCCTCACCTGCAAAAGCCTGCATCAGGCTATCCACAGTCTGCTCACCCTTGACCGCCACAGGAGGCGAGGGGATCAGCTTCGGATAGGCCGCTGAAATGGCCTCAAGACGCATCACCGGGGACGGTGCCGCATTCATGTCCGGCGCCGCGTTCATGATCTCGCCTTGAAAGACAACTGCTAGCTCTCGGCCCTCTTCGCCTGCGGCAATCTCAAGCACGTTCCGGCGTAACGACAGCGCATCAAAAGACAGCATCGTAAGCTGCGTCATTTGATCCTGCGACAGGCCCCAAATCGCAACTTGCGCCTTCGGCAGTTCGGGCGCCCCCTGCTTCTGAATCCGAACGGCTATCGCGTTCTGCGTGAACGTCATTTGCGATCCGCTCGCGCCGCCGTCGTCCATCGTGATGCTGATGCGGATAACCTTTTGCGTGTAGCTACTCATTAGCCGCCTCGTAGACCAAAATCCACCGGTCGCCCAGTCCGCCATACTGCGGGCGGTCGTTGCCCTGCGTGTCAACCCAGTAAAGCATAGTCCGGGCCACGGTCTGCGCGAAAGGGATCACGCGCCCGCGTGCAACCGCCAGCGCGTTATCAACCACCCGCACGCCGTCAACCATCAACGACGTATAAATAAATGCCCCGTTTTGGCGTACGGTCACACGGTAGTTCTGCCCGTTGACGACCGCGCTCACCGTCTGAAACGGCACGGCGGAAAGAGGAATTTGCATCCAGCTCATAAAAGGCCCTCGGCAAGTTTTGCGGCCAGCGTCTTCGGTTGCACCTTCCCGGCACTCACTTCGTCCGAACTCGTCGGATTACGCGGCGACCATACGACTTTGCGCGTGCCGGTCTGCACCGCCCGGATCGTAATAAAGCCAAGTTCAACGATCAGAGAGCTTGCATTTTGCGTTACCGATCGCGATTGGCTGATTGTCTCAAGCGCGAGATTTTCGACCACGAAATACGGCGTCACGAGTTTACAAAGCGAGTCGGTGCCAATGGCCTGCTTCAGACTCCGAAGCGCATTGAGGGCCTGCGTCTGCGTCGCCGGATCGCCGTCAAGCGCAAGCGATATCGACACGGCATCAGGTGCCTGCACCTTGTTATAGGCCGCAAGATTGCCGCCCTCTAAAGGCTCCGTAAGCACGCGGGCGGCCTCAGCTAGCGAGCAGGACACGATGCCGACATAATCGCAAACAGGTCGATCAGAAGCGTTGAGAATCGCCCACGTTGAAAAGTCTTGAGCCATTCCGTTCCTCACTTCAAATTGACGCCGCGCGTCGATTGGCCAATAAGTTCCGCCTGACGGTTGAAACCGCCCGTGACCGTGGCGCCGATGGCTCGGCTGATGGCCTGCGCGTTGTCTCTTGTCTCGATGTTATTCACGACATTCATGCTCGCGTTAGTGACCACGTTGGGGGCGGCGGCCTTGTATGCCGCTTGCTTCACAACGACAATCTCACGCTCCCTGGTGCTCGTGGGCTGTTTCTTCTCCTCGTCAGCCTTGTCGCCGCTAAAGCCGAGGAATTTCCCGATGCCCCCAAACAGCCCTTTAATGGGTTCGCCAATCTTCTTTTTAATGAGATCGGCGGCGTTGTCGAACCACCCTGTGAGCGTCTGCCAAGCCGTTTTCAGCGCCTCAATGATCGCGTCCGGAATAGCCGTAAAGACTGAGGCTATGCCCTTGCCGACCTTTTTCGCCGTCTGCCAAAGCGTATTAAAGCCGATAACAAGGCCGTTAATGGCGGCAACCAGCCCGACAATAACGACCGATACGGCCTTAAAAACAAGCGTCAGGGCGCCACCTAAAAGCGGCTTGACCTTATCCCACAGCCATGAAAAGCCCTCGCCGAGCGTCTTCAGACTCTCGCGCAACTCTTCGATGTCGGCGGCACCGGCGCCCATCTTCTTAAGCATCCGCTCAAAAAGACTGTCAGCGCCTTGGGCAAAGCCTATGAGGTCGTCAATAGCGAGCACCAGGGCCGCCACGCCTGCCGCGATTACCGTCACCGGCAGGGCCGCCATCTTGACGGCCACGCCAAAGGTTCGCACGGCAAGAATCGCGTTCTTAATTGCATTCAGGTTTTTAAGCCCAAACACAAGCCCGAACCCGACCGCGAGCAGGGCGAAGGCGCGGGAGTTCTCGCGGATAATTCCGACGAGGGCGCTTAAGCCGTCAAGCAACCTTGTGACGCCCGGGAGCACCAGCCGCACGAATACATTGCCGACGTCTTGCGCCGCAATCTTGAAATCCATCCACGCGACTTTGAACGCGCGGGCGTTCCGACTGTCCTGCGCGGTAAAAGCCGTCTTGCGGTACTTCGCCATTAAGGCATCGAGCGCCTTTTGTCCTTGCAAGAAAATGGGAATAGCATCGAGCGCCACCCCCTGCGCCTGCAAAAAGCGCTGAGCCGCCCCGCGACTCATGCCCTCGACTTTGCTCGCAAGCTGAAAGACTTCCTCAGCCGGTCGCCCGGTCTGCTGAAAGTAAGTCTTCATCGAGGCAAAGATAGATTCGGCGGAACCCCCGGCGGCCTCTGCGGCCTTCCCGAATGCATCAAGCTCGCGCACCGACACACCGAGCTGTGTCGACAGCCTCGCGAGCGATTCCGACTTATCGACATAGTTGCCGAACGTCTGCGCACCACCGGCCACAAGTCCGAAGGTAGCGGCCAATAGTCCGAGCTTTGAGCGCACCAGCTCGATGGCGGGCGCAGCTCCCTTGAAGGAATCGGAGATAGCTGAGGCGGCTTCTTTCGACGCTTCGCCGAGCTTTTTAACGCGTTCGCCAGCACGCGAGAAAGAGAGCGCAGAAACGGCGCCCGAGTCTTTCGACTGCGTGCCGACCGATTCAAATTGCTCCTTTGCCTTTGTCGCAAAGTTCTCGACCTTCCCACGAACGGCATCGACGCCCTTGGCAAACTCCTTCGCGTCAAGCCCGATGGAAATCAGTAATTCGTCAATGACAGACATCAATCATCCCTGCGGCTTGCAAGCCATTCATGGTAGTTCTGCAACGTCAAAACCTCATCAAGGTCGTAGACGTCTTGCAGGCTGTAATAGGTTTGAACCTCCCGCAGGCTCGCGAGCCGCGAGGAAACGGCACGACCGCAAACCGGCGGGAGATTCGCTAGTGCCGACGTTCCTTTGACTTTTAAGAGGTCAGAACGCCACGCATCGTGGAGAGGAAGTTCGAGAACCCGCCTTTGCCGAAAAAACCGAAGTTCGCCTGAACTGCCGCCGCCTTCAAAAGAAAGACGGTCGTTGGGTAGTCAATCTTCCCGTCAAGCGTGTCGGCATCAACCGGAATGGTCGCCCCGCCCTGCACGATCTCACAGCACGAAAGTAACTCATCCCAAAGCGGCGCAACCTTCTCATAGTCGACGGTAGAGAGCGCCTTAACGATTTCGGTCGCGTCGGCGTCTTTCGTCAAAGACGACAGGCCGCCGCCCAGCGCGAACGCGGCACGGATAAGCCAGCGTTCGGCCTTGAGGGCGGACATTGGCTTAATCGAGAACGTAATTTTGCGCTCACCGTCTTGGAGTGTGATGGTCTTGGCTTCGCGCATTACTGGCAGTCCTCAAACGTCATTTGCACAGTGACCGGGTCTTGCACGCGGTTGGCGGCAGGCATCGGCATCATCTGAGTAAAGACGCCATTAACGAACTGATAGGTACGGTCAGTTGCCGGGTAATACACCGTCAGTTCCACGCCAAGCGGCGTTTTAAGTGACTTCTGCAGGGCCTGAGCCTCGCGCAGATAGGCGATCGCGGGCGCGGTCGGTTGAAGCGTCAGATTGACAACATAGGGATTCGGCGTGTAGCCCTTGACGAGATGGCCGTCAAGCGTCATGTCCGCCTGCACTTCCTGCACGGCGTCGGCGGCAATACCGGCATCCGTCGAGAACTGCGTCAGCTGAATGCCTGACGGACAGACGTTTTCAATTTTGAGCCATGCGACTACGTTCGCTGAGGTCTTGTTATTGAACGGCATTTATATGCTCCAAAAAAGGCCGCCCCGAAAAGCGGCCATGTGACGTTTACAGGACGGCGGTTACCGGCAGGTCGACCTTCTGAATCGAACCGCCGTAGGCGTAATAAAGCTGTGAGATCGGAGCGCCGCGCTGAGCGCGAACGGAGGCGCCCGGGTCGAGAACTTGCAAGAAATATCCCTTGCTTTGCAGTTCACGCGGTGCCTCTTCGTTGCCCGTTTCCTGCATGATCTGCGCTTTCTGACTGTCGCTCAGGCTGATACCCGCGTCAATGACGCCTGCATTTAATGCCTGCGTGATCGGGGCTTGGCACCACGATTTGAGCATTGTGTAGCCCGTCGCATTGTAGGGCGCACGGTTGACCGTAGCGAAGCCCTTCATGATCGAGGTCTGCAATTTGGAGCGAAGCCAAATCGAGCCAATCAGCGTGTCATAAAAACCATACATTGCCGGGTTGCAAAGGGCGCCGCGGTTCGTGAACTGGAACTGATCATTACGCGTGGCGAACTGCCCGATGTAGGAAACAGCGAGAGCGTCAAGCGCCTGAGCTTCCTGCTCGGTCGTCACCGTCGGCGTCAGGCCGCTTGCGGTCTTGCCAAAAATGACCTTCATGCCCTGCGTCGCATCCCATTTGATCGTAGCCGGGTAGGCCACGGCAAAAGCCGCCGTCACGTAGTCCTGAGCGTAGATCGGGAAGGTGCAGTTATAGCGATCCTTCATCGCGTAAGCGATCGTCGATTCCTGCGTGAGGGTGCTCGTCATCTTCGTGTCGCTCGACCAGAAGACATACACAAAATCGTCTTCGATATCGGCCCACGCGGCATAGGCTTCGGCCTCGGCCTTTTCAGTGACTTCCCACAGGGTCGTGAACTGCGCCCAGTTGGACGTAACGGAGCGGACGGCGTCGAGCGTAGCCGCTTCGGTCTGCGCCGTTGCGCCCTGCGAGAGGACGGCACCCGCCGCCTGCGTCAGGTTGAGTTTCGCAGACAGGTCCGTGCCACTCTCCCCCGCCGAGGCATAGCCAACAGTTGAGGTGGCGCCCTTCGTCGAAGAAGTGAAAGTAAATGTCTGAGTGTTCGAATCGTAAGAGCCGGTGCATCCGGTCAGGGCCGTCGCAATCTTCGAAGCAACATCCGAGAGAGACGTGGCCTCCGAGAGGTCAACCGTTGCGGCGGTCTTTTCTGCGCCGTCAATCGTGAGCTTCATGGCGCCGTCCTTAATGGCCTTGAATGCGGCCAAGTCGGCGGAAACTCGGGCGCCACGAATCCACGCGGCGCAATCTTCACTGATGCGGCGACCGATAACGAGCGCAGTCGGTGCCTTCTGCTGATTCGTCAGGCCCGTGAAATACTGCTGAGCAAAGCGAGCTTCGTCGGAGTCCGGACCGAAGAAATCGGACACAGCTAAGGCCGAGGCGAAGGCAACGGCCGGGGCACCGGTCGGGAGCAGTGCGCTCTTTGTGAGCACCATGCCGTTCGTTTCAAGATCGGAAGCGCCCGCGCTGATGGTGCGCGGCGTGATCGCGACAAGATAACCAGCTGGAATTGACATTTTTTACCTCATGGTTTGTATTTCGTGTCGACGTTTATCACATCGACAATTGCGGTTTTGAAAAAATCCTGCGCGAGTTTCACGCGCTTCCAATAGCCCAAGTGCAGAACGAGAGTCCACCGGCTCACGTACTGTTTGGAATCCATTACGGCGGTCAGGTTCTGAACGCCCTCGGCAAATAAACAGTCAATGCCGAACGCTAAGAAGTGCTTCACGCCGAAATCAGAACGCGCGACAGTTTCGTAGGTCTGCGCACGCTCCAATGCGTCGAATATGTTCGTTGAGTAGACGTCTATCTGAATGTCTAGATTGACGTACTCGGCAAGCTCCATGACCTCCTCGCCGTCAGGCTTCCAGCTCTCAATGTTTGAGCCGCTTCGGGACTGGCGAATCGGGGTAACAATGCAGAAGTCATTACCGTCCTTCGGGAGCGTTCTATTGTTGCCGAAGCCGTCTAGGACGTGCATCTCGTCTGGCAGTTCCGGCGCCGCGAAGTTGTAGCAGAACTTAATGCACGCGTTCAGTATGTCGGCCTGCGATATGTCTTTAACTGCCGCCATCGGTTGGCTCCTTTACTTTGAAGCGCGGCGGCACCGTCTGCAAAACGGCCTGCACGCATACCCAGCCTTCATGCGTGAAATCTTCAATCACGGCATCGACCAGCCAAAAGGCTCCGCGATCGTCCTTGAGTAAATCCCCCGACCTGCCGAGCGGGCGCCACGACGCCCACGGGCGCGAAGAAGCGTCATCCGTCGCGCGAAGGTATACCCTGCGGACGGTTGTCGCCTCGTTGATACGCTCGGTCTTAATGATCTCGTCGGCCTTGATGCTCTGCCATTGGCCAAGCACCGGCACCGGCTCAGCGAACACGGGTAGCAAGTCGCCGCGCTCGCCGCGCTCCTGCTCGCCCGTCATCGTGTAAAGCTCGGCGGGAAGATCGCGGGCAACGGCGTTAATCGCGCCCCGCACAACAGCGTGTAAATTCATGCCTTCCGTACCTCGCTACTGATCGACCGGATCAGTGATGTCGTGTCAATCAAGGGCGCCGCCGGGTTCTCCCTGCGCTTGCGCTCCTTGGCTTCAATCGTCTCGGGCGAAAGCGGTGCAAAGTCGCCGCGCTTAATCGTTGCGACGATGTCCGCACGCATCACGCGGCCGACGACGCCTAACACCTCTTCGGCTCGTCTTAGGCCCCGGCTCTTCACGCCCATGGCGAGCTGTTCTCGCCACTCCTTTTTGTGGTCCTCTACCGTTTGCCGAAGGAAGGGGCGCGCAGGCATCTTTGATGTTCCGTATTCGAGCGCCATCCCATAAGCGGCCACGCTCTCGCCTGTGTCGGAATTCGTGGCGCCCCTAAGCACCCCGGCAACAGCTTCGAGCCTGGCTTTTCGCGCGGCCTTCGCAAGCTCTTGCAAGCCGCCTTTTGAGTAGACGACCTTGACGCGCATTTAACCACCCATGTAAATATGATGGACGCCGAAATACAGCGGCCCTTGTGCGTAGCGCTTGAGAATCACCCACGCTTGCGCGCCGCACTTCGTCGAGTTCCACCACGCCGGACTGGAGGCATCAACCATGCCGCCAAACCCGGCGCTAACGGAGCCTTCACCCGCGTTCTGCAACGGACCCGCCTGCTGATCACCCCAAATGTATGACTGCGTGGCAATGTGGCAGGTCAAGAGGGTGAGAACGACCGCCCGCGTTTTGATGGGCGGCTGTGCATCGGGATCGTAAGGAATCGCGCTGTCGTCGTCGTTGCCGATCAGTTCCACCGCCTGATCAAAGCACGCTTCTAACATTTCATCAGTAAAGCGCGTGATGTCGCTAAATGCGGGGTATACCTTGCGGAAGGTCTCGGGATCGAACACGACGGCAGTCATTGCGTTATTCCTTGGTTAAATTCTTTTGAGGCATCGGGTCATCACCCGTTTTCTCATCGGCGTGGTCAATCGCGAAATTTAAGCCCTGCGCCTCGCTCTTCTTTTCCTTGATGCGCCCGGATGCGAACCACGGGCCATAAGCCTGACCGAGTTCAGCCTTCACCTGCTCCCACAGTGCGCGGTCGACAACCGTCACGCCGTAACCACCGGCAGGCAGTGCGCCGCCCGAAGCGTTCGCGAGATATACGCCGTTGCCGTTGATGGTGACGCTCTTGCCGTTACTCAGCGTGAATTTCTGAGAGATGCGGGAGCGGAAAAGAATCGTGACTGTATCGGACGTCTTGGCAGTGTTGCCGACGCTTACCGTGGCGCCGTCTTCGCTGATTACCTTTACTTTCGGAGCGCCCGGAGCGCGCTTCACTTTAGTTTCCTGATTGGCCATTTTTTGTGTTTCCTTAAACATTGAACGGGGAGAGCGCCAGCCCTCCCCGGGGGCATTCGATCAATTTGACAATGTTGCCAAATTGATCCGGTTATTACGACTTCTGAATACCCGTCATCGTCGCAACAGCGAACGGACGGAACAGCAGACAGCCGGTAGTAGACGATGCCCACTTCTGCGACATGGAAGAGTGCTCGACGAGAACAGGATAGGTCTTGAGCTTTTCAAGGAAGCCGAATTTCGCAGTCGGCTTACCGGCGATATCCGTCGCAATAAGCATCGCTTTGCACACGCCCGTATCATCCTGCAACTGCGGGAGAGAAATAATCTCAAGGCCCGGGAAGAAGCCTTTAAGGGTCTGCAAAACCGGCGCCACACCGAGCGTCGTCGTCTTGGCCAACTGACCCATAATAGACGGCGGCACAACCAGCTTGAGTTTACTGTTAAAGGTCACATACCCGTTGGACGCGGCGGCGATCTGATTGAACATTGCGAGAATGTCGTTATAAATCGCGTTCGCGTCCTTGTCGGCCCATGCCGTCTTTGTGTCGACGGTAGCGGGAGACAGGGCGGCGGGCAGTGCCGGGTCGTTCAGAAGGCCATAGATAGACATACCGGCCACGCCAAACAGGTTGTAATTGTTGGCGTCGATTTCGATCGCGGTTGCCGCGGCGCGCTGTTTTTCAGACAGCAGATTGATCTTCTGAGCCGTCGCGATATCTTCTTCCAAGTCGCCGATCTGAATGAAGGTCTGGAACTTGTACGTCTCGCGGGTCACCTGCTCAATGTTGGCCTCAGACAGCAGGCCGCGACCGTAGTCGCTGTATGCCGTCGTCTGACCAACGTACTCAACAGCCGGGAACATCGTCTGAACGTCCTTCCAGTCGCCGCGCTTTTCTTCAGAGAAAATCTCCGTAGAGTTGCGGGGAGCCTGAAGGATTTCGACAATCTCAGGGCTATAGTACGTTGCAAAGAGAGCGGGGGTCTGCACGTTGGCGACGGTCTGCAAAGCAGCGTCCATCGCGATATCGGCAGTGCCGTCCTGAGTCGGAAGAAAACGCCCGTTGCCCTTGCACAGGTCAAAGCCGAGGCGTTCCATGGTTTCACTTCGTGCCATTTCTAATCCACCTTTCAAAAAAGATTAAGCCGTAGCCATCGGAGGCACGACATTAGGCTGCTGGTTGCTGATCAGCACAAGGGACTTCGCTTCCGTGCCCAGCACATTTTCAACGACGAAATTCGTCATCGTGTAGCCGTCCTTCTTGGCGGCGCCCGTCTGCGTCGTGACAGAGCCGTCAGTCTGCGAGGCGAGAACGTAATCGCCAACCTTGGCGCCAGCGTTCTGCGCGACAACCCAAAACTTGCCATTCGTGGCGATCTGCGCGAAGGCACCGGAAGGAATGACCATCGCGTTAGCGGCAGTCACTTCGCCCGTGATGTACTGGCGGGTGTAAACGACGATACCGCGCAGGATGCCGGTACCGGCCTTGTTGACCTTCGTTCCGGCGGCGGTGCCGTCTGCGAAGCAGAAATTACCAACCGTCAAATCAGAGGCGGCCTGATAGGTCTGCGCCGTGTAGTGCGTCTCGACAACGCTCGCGGGCATACCCGCAATCGCGGGGGCAAGCCCCACATTTACTTTGGACTGGAGAGCCATTTGCCCATCTCCTTATCGAATGAACTGCTTCAAAAAATCTTCGTCGCTCTTTGGCGCCGAATCCATTGCGCCGCTCGGGGCGGCGGTCTTGACCGACTGCAAAGCGGCAAAGACGTGCTTGGCCGCGCTGGCCGGGACGTTCTTGACGCCCATCGCCTTGACGGCATCAAGATAGATCGCGTCGGCGCTGTCGTAAGCCATCGGGTCGACGTTGCCCAGCACGGACTTAACATCGGTCGCCGCGCGGTACTGAGCAGACAACTGCCCGCGCACCGTCTTGGCAATCATGGCCGCGTCCATGGCGCCACCTTCGGGCTTGGCTTCGCCCGCGTCTTCGTCTTCGGCTTTGCCCTCGTCCTTCGGCTCGTCGGCGTCTTCGGCGCCTTCGGGCTTGGCAGGCTCTTCGTCTCGCGTGCCTTCGGTTTCCTGCTTGGCCTCTTCGGCCTCGCTTTCTTCGAACTTCGCGTGAGATTCGGCAAAAGCTCGCACAAGCGCGTCCTTCTGCTCGGGCGTCAGGTCAACGCCTGACTCGTCGATAGTCTTGCGTGCAAACTCCGTGAAGTCATCGCACGCCCCGTCAACCTTTGTTTCTTCACTCATGGTGATCCCTCTAGGTTTTTCGTCAGAGACATAGCAGTAGGGAGCTCTACCCTCGTGAACAAGTGCCACGTGATTGCAAGCGAGCTCGCGCATCACGAAGTCATAAGCAAGCCCGTCCGGAGTCTCCCCGGGCGTGAAATCGGGCTTATATCGGTATCCGCAACTGAGGTCCCGCAGTGTGCCGTCCTCAATCGCGGAAATTGCTTTTTCATCCCATACGCTCAGTGCGTTGGTAATGTATGGCGGCTCCCACTTCGCGCTGGTGCCAACGGTGCCGACGCGTAATTCCTTGTTAGGGTGCTCCGCGCTATCGAACTTGTGCTCGATCAAAAGCGGCACGCCGTTGAATGTCGATAGTGCCGCCTTAAGCTCGTCAGGGTTACGCCAGCCGTAATAAATCCGGTCAGGGTCTAATTGCCGCTCTTCCCAGCCGGGAATCTCGCGCCCGTAATAAGGCGCCACGTGGTCGCGTGTTAAATTCGATGTCTTGACCTGCAAAAAGCCGTTTTTGTCGCGCGTCCGCGCAGACTCCATAACGACTTTCTCGTCAAGCGCTAAGAGTTCTTTTTCCATAGCTTTCTACTCAGTAGTGGACGATACGTACACTGGCAACCAGGTTCTACCCCGGGGAGGACGTAGCGCCCAACATCGCGGTCGTAAAGTCCTTTTTTAAGGTCGAACTTCTTGCCGTCCATGGCCCGGTGCGTCTCGCGGCTCGTGTGCTTGCCGGGAACGTGAATCCATTCGCCTTGCTCAACACCAACCTCTAAATCGTTCGCGCGGCACAGGGCCTCAGTCGCCTTGTTGCACTGATCGCGAGCAATGAAGTCAGCGCGGCGCTGAGTGATGCCGTAGCGCTTGGATAGCTCAGACTTAAGCCCCGCCACGTCGCGCCCGTCGGTCACGGCCCGCATTACAAGCCCTTCGACCTCCTGAAGATATCGGGAGCTGATTGACTTAATGAGCGACGTATTGGCGTTCACGAGCGCGTCAAAGGCGTCTTGCGAAATCTGCCCCTTGTCAAAACGCAGGTCGAACGCCTCAAACCCCGAAGCCCGTAGCGCGGAGTTCTGCGCCCGGTCGACGTGGTCGCGCGTCTTCCGGACAAACCAATCCGCCGTGTCTTCGGCAAAGTCTCGCGTGCTTTCTTCCCACTTCTTGCGCATCCGATCAATGATCTTTTGCAAGCGCTCGGCAGGGGACTCGCTCCGTGCGTCTTTCGCAATCTGAGGCTCTACCTTGCGATATAGCCCCTCAAGTTCTTTGGCGACGTCTTGCGCCATCTGACGCACAAGCGCCCGCAGCTTCCCGGCGTACGCCTTCCGTAGCCCTGCATTAGGCCGCACGGCTCGTATGCGTACGTCAGTAGACGGCGCCCGCCTTGTCGATGTCATCGCGCTCCTCCGTGCTCGTGCTGCTCATTTGGCCAAACGGGTCTTCAGGCGCCCCCGGGGCTTCGCCCTCAAGATCGCCATACGGATGATCCTTCGCATTACTCAACGCCATGCGAACCTCGTCTTCTGAGAGTACCCCACGATCGAGGTAAACGGCGGCTGTGTCGGCCATCATCTTTTTGACCTCTGCCGTCGTGCGCTCGTCATCTTCGTCCAGTGAGCAGAATTCGAAGCTAAGACTAGGATCAATGTCGCCGAAGAGATTGATCTGCAAAATGCGCAGAATCTCTTCAAGCGGGCGCCGCAAAATCTTTTCCTGCCGCGTGCCGATTAAGTCGGCCTGCAACTTGATATCGCTCTCCCCCGTGGCGTTAAATCCCGACGGCGACAGGCCGAGCGTCTTAACTACACCGCTTTGGTTGACGGAAACAACGAACTCAAGCGACTGGCGCACGATATCGGTCAGGCCGGTAATCGGCGTGTTGACCTGAACAAAGTCTTCTTTGTCCTTGTCGAGAAGTCCGACGCCGCTATTGTCGCGGAACTTCGCAAAGAACTTCACGCGGTCGCTAACTGGTTGCCACGACTTGCGAGCAAAGAGCTGAGCGCCCAAATCTGTTTTAATGAAGCTCGTCGAGAACTTTGTTAGAAGCGTATTCACTTCCTCGCGGTTCTTGCGGAAGTGCGTCACGTAGTCCGAAAGTAACTGAGCCTGAGCGATTCCGAAGAAGTTATACGACGGCTTGAGTAAGTCCGGCACCTCGTTTTCAACAAGGCGGATCAGGCGCGACGTATGCACCGCCGTGCCCATGATGTAGAACACAGCGGGCTTGTAAAAGTCTTCTTTGAGCGGGTCGGACGCGTTAAAGCTCTGCGGCGTCGTAAAGATCGGATCGATCACGCGGAACGCGACGCGGTCTTTAAGCTCTGTCGAGCGTGCTGTCTTGTTAAGCACTTCGTCCGGCTTGGCGTGCCCTGTGTCGATAAACAGGAAGGCGCCGCCCATCATGCCCATGGTGGCGAGTGCTTTATAAAGCGTATCGCGTAACCCAATGCGGGCAATCTCTTCCTCTAGTGCCTTCTTACGCTTGTTGTCGTCACACTTAAGCTCAATCCACGCCCGCAGCATCTCATCGGTGCGTGTTTGAATGCACAGGCGAATGAGCGCGTCTTGCGAAAGCTGTTGCAGAACGCCGTAGCCAACAAAGCTGACAAGGCTTGAGATCGCAGACCATTCGAACTTAGGCACAATGCCGCCCGCAAAAGCCGCGTCCATAGCGCCATCAAGTTTTTTATAGTGCGCTTTCGACCCTGCGAGTGACCGTGCGGGCTTGAGTAGTTCGCGGATGTCCTTTTCCTGCGGGATAGCGTCGACAACCGTCGCGGTGCCGTCGTAGTTTCCCGCGACCTCAAAGCCAGAGGTCGGGCGTTTCGTCTTCCGAGATTTTGAAGCCATAGCCTCGTGCCTTTATGTAATCTGCCAGAGAATACCTGATTCCATCGATGCAGTTGTGAACCAAAATACCGTTTGCGAAAAACTCCGGCTGCCCTTCAATTGTTAGGTCATACACCCGTTTTTCTTTTTTGCATAGCTTCGTAACGCCTAGCACAGCTTTTACAACAAAACCGCTGTTTTCTGTACTTGTTGCTGGTAAAAACCTTTCCGCATTGAATGCAAGTCCTTTCGACATCATCAAGTCCTTGATCTCTCCTCCACGCTGATTTACAGGCGTTTGAGCAGAACCTTTCGCGATATGTCTTAGGCTTAAAGGTTTTTCCACATTGGACGCACTTTTTCTCCGGTAAGTCAAAAACTCCCCAGTGGTGTGCTTTTGCGTGCGCCTTGTGCCATTCGCGTCCTTCCTTAGAAGCGTGCCATGCTTTCGCTTTCTCTCTGATGTCGTCGAGCCGCTTAAGCTGTATTTCACGCGACTCCCCGACCAAAGGATGATTTTTTGCGTGAGCTTTCGGCGTAAGGCACTCAAGGTTTGACAGATCGTTATTAAGCGTGTTCCCATCTTTGTGGTGGATGTGCGCGCCTTTCGGGATTGCTCCGTTGGCTTTCTCCCAAACGTATCTGTGCAACCATATTGACCCGCCTGTAACAGATCGCTTGAAATAAACTCTGTCGCTTCGCCTTTTAGACTCCGGATATCTGTTCCAGCGCTTCCCGTCGTAAATAATGGTTTCTGCTTTAGACATAACAACACGTCCTTAGTGGTTAAATTTTGTGCCTCTACAAAGCCTCGATTTTTCGTAAAAATCCGATGCTCTGCGGTACATTTTAACACCTCTGAACCTGTTGAAATCTCTAGGACTTCTCGATTCTCGCCAGTAACCGCACTGGCCAAAACCCGCTTAAATCCCTGCCTCGTCAAAACCAAGTCGCCGACCTTGATTCTTTCAATAGGAATATCGCCGTTGATAGTCCTAATTAAAGCCCCTTCCGCTATGCAATGGTTGTTTTTGTCTAAGACGACCGGCAGTACCTCGCCAGTCAGTCTATCCGTTTTGTACGAGTACAGACGGAACTCGTCCGCAGTATGCACACACCGCGGGTCGATAACGACCTTGTCGAAGCTCCGAATAAAGTTAATGCCCTCCTCGATGCTATCAGGCCATTTCTCAGCTCCCTCGATGTTGAACCCGTGGCGCTTCAGATAGCTGATAGTCTCAGGCCGAGCGCAGTCCGCCTTAATTGGCCATTTCGTAGACTCCGGCACCGAACGATACAGCTGAGGCAACTCGTCGATTTCAACGCCGACGCCATACGCCTCATAGTCGATATAGAGGCGGTTATCCAAAATGAAGCATCGAACCAGGGTCGACGGGTCACGCGCAAAACCGAAGTCGGCACCGAAAAACAGCCGGTCTGCCTGTTTCCAAAGATCATCCGGAATCGCCTCAACGACGTACTTGCCGCGGAAAATCTGCGCCCCGCTGATGGTGAGCGGGAAGCCCTCCCAAATATGCTGGTACTTCTCGTAATCGTTCGCCTTGTCCCATTCCATCTGCTCGCGCAAGACTTCAGGGAAATACGGGTTATCCGTATAGTTGACCTTGCGAACGTAGGCGCCCGGCGGGGGTGCCTCTAGAAAATCGTTCGTTGGGTCGTCGACCGTGAGCGGGTTGAACGTTAGCCACAATTCCGACCCTGGTTTGCGAATGGTCGGAATCAGCACGTCCCACGACTTTCGCGAGACGGACGACGCCTCCTCAATCCAACAAATATCAATGCCTTCCTTTGACCTAATCGAGTTCTCATTACGCAACAGGCCGGAGAAGATAAAGCGGCTACCGGTGCGCCTATGCTCAATCTCCGACTCTTTGAAGTCGAAGCGGTCAAATAGGCCCATGCGCTCGGCGGTATCTTTCAGCGTCTGATACGACGAGTCGCGGATTGAGTTCTGCACCTCACGACAACACAAAATGCGCACCCGGCCGAAGTCGGCCATAGCGATGAGCGCGCGTGCGACTGCCCAGCTCTTACCACTGCCTCGGCCCCCGTAAAAGACTTTGTATCTGTGCGGCCTGTAGAGTTCTGCGAATGGGTCGGCGCTTCCGTTTGTCATTGCTTGGTGCCGCGGGCCAGCGCGTTATAAATGTCCTGCAATCCCTCGGGCGGCTTCGCTGTTGTTGTCAAGTCACCCTCTAGACGCTGAGTTTCCTTCCAGCCGCATCGGGACTTAAGATAGAAAATCGTCGCGGCAATGTTTCCGTTCTTGATTTGGTCCATCAGCTTGCCGCCGACGAACACATTTGCCTTGGCCTTGCCTCTTTTGATAGCGGCCGCAAATTCCGCATAGTTCTGCTTGCGGCGCGTCAACGTGTCCTGAGAAATTCCCAACGCGAGGGCAATTTCCTCCTCGTTGTCGCAGACTTGCGCATACTCCTCAACCTTTTTCAGGTCGATTTCAATCGGTCTGCGGCCTAACGGCTTCGGCATTCTTTCGCCATTTTTGGAGTGAGGATTTTCGGCCATAAAAAAAGGCCATCAGGGGGAGCTTCCTGATGGCTTAAATCGGAGAACCATTCCAATAAGGAGTTTCAGAATTTCAGAAAACCACCGGAAAGCAAGACGCTGCGGCTCTTTCGGGTGCGAGAACGCAGGCCACAGCCTGCATTCCACCCGCTGATACACAGCTTCCAATTTTCCATGACGAATTATACAAGCCTCAGCCCTCAAAAGGCTAATTCAAGTCGTACGGATTACGGCCCTCGGCTCGACATATGGCCGCCTGAATTTGTTCCAGCGCCTGCCTTAAACGCTCCTGAATCGTGCGCAGGTTGACGCCGAGAAGGCGCCCTAAAAGCGCCCTGTCTCGCACGCTGTAAACGTACCAAGCGAGTAGCAAATCTTTCGAGCGTGCGTCCTTCAAGCTCTTCCACGCGGCATCAATCAACCAGCCTTCTGCGTAGTCCCACTGCGAAAGCGCCCGGGCCTCGGCCTCCTCATCGTCCGGCCAGCGCCGTTGATCGTCCTTCCCGTATAGCCTCATGTGCCGGTATAGCATCGTTTCAGCGTAATGCGGGCGGTCTTTGACGACGCGGCCCCAAATCTCAAGACGTTGATTCAAGGCGGCGAAGTCGGTCGGGATTTGCAGGACGATATAGCGCGGCATTAGCGGGTGACCTCGTAAAGCGTTATGTCTGCCAAGTTTGAGCCGGAATATTGCTTTGTCGCGGTTTCTGAGCATATGCGCTTATCGTCATCGTACGCGACGCCGTTTAGCGCGTCCTTGACGATCTTCAGAAGGTTGTCGCCGTCGGGCTTTTGGTCGTACGGCGCCAAATCGGCGGCCTCGGTCCGGCGCTTTTTACTCCACGACTTTGGCGGCTCAAAGAAGAATGCGCACTTAATCGCAAGCGGCACCCCAACGCGCTTATGAACGCCCTGCGCCTTCATGGCCTCCATGCACGCAGCTCGCACTGCCGCCTCGTATCGCACGGTCTTCTCCGGCGTGTAGGCGAACCCTCGCCGGGTAAAGCGCGGGCGGGCCTTCCCGACCGGCTTCCCGGCAACGGTAAACCTCAGGATTTCAGTAAGCTGCATTGACGTCCTCCGGGCGCTGAGCATATCGCGCGACTTTGCGGGCACTCACAAAGCGCCCGTATAGCTCCAAAAGGAACGCCGGGCCGTCGTCGATATTCATCCGGACCAGCTTTCCGAAGGCACGAAACGGAACAGGCTGAGCGGGCGTCGTCCGGAATTCAAGTAAAACGCGCTCGCCGTATTCCGGCAGGTTTTGCAAGCGCTCTTTGCGGCCCTTGGTGATCTCCTGCCACACCGTGAAATTTTGATTTGCGACCCTGATCATCGTCATGCCTTCTCCTCGTCAAAACCATTTTCGTGACGCCGCGGAAATGGTATCCGTTACGCCGCGCCCAGTGTGCGCGATTCTCTGAACTCGTCAACGATGGCCCGAGCCGCTTCCGGCGTAATGTCCGCCTCATCGCACCAGCGCCCGGCGTCCTCAAGCTCTCCGGTCTTGCCCGTCATCCCGGCGCGGTATAGGTGCCAGTCTTTGGACGGAAAGAATTTGATGACGTACTTTCGCCCGGCCTCGTCCGTGACCTCAAACACCGCTTCAATGCTGTATCTCACCTTAGCCCCTTTGGCGGTCTCGACCGCCTTCGTGGGTAATGCTACGTTCATTTGCGCGTAAAGCGGACTTCACGCGGTCGGCTACGCGTGCCATCCCGCCCGTTATCGTATCGTCGTTGGCCTGTTTGATCTCGGAGCACGTGCAAAGCCGAATCAACGCAAGAAAGGTTTCGCGCGTGCCTTCACCGGCGACGATCTGCGTCAGCATTCGGCGGGCGTCGTAGGCGTCCATAATAAGCGCCGTTTCGCGCGTATCGTCAGCCGCCCGGCGTACCGCTTCGAGCAATAAGAGTTCTTCGTCAAAGTAGCCTGATGGCACGTCATACGGCTCATCAAATCGCGGACTAGCGTTCATACCCGACCCCCGAAAACAGACTTAAAAAAGTCGTCGATCCTTTGACCTTCTGCGGTCTTGCATGCTTTCGGCGCCCCCTGCATCCATAAGGTGCGCACGGCCTGAGCGCGTTGGTCGTGAATCTGTCGGTCTATGTCATCGGCCAAATCGTACAACCCGACGCGTTTAAGCGCCGTCACGAGGTCTACCGCCCTTTGCCCGTCTATTTCGATTTTGTATGTTGTCATTATCTACTCACAATCTAATCACAAGGTAAAGCCGTGGCACTGCCTCCCTCAGGTTCGTAAGGCTTCGGGATGCTCCGCCACGCCTGCACGCTGTAACGGCTCCAGTCGCCTGCGAACCCTTTGCCCGACTCGAACGGCCTGACCTCTACGCTTAAATGCCCGGTCGGCCCCTTAAGCGTCACAAGGTACCCGCCGTCTTTCGCAGGGTGCGTCGCCGCGTCGGTTTTGTCGTAGCTATGCCATCCATCACCGCCTCGGCTATCTAGCACCGATTCCAGGGCCTGCGCGACTTCTTGCAACGTTCTTAACGCCGCAGTCAGTTTGTATTCAAGCACGCGCGGCGCCATTCTTTTCCTGTCAGTCATTTGTCATTCTCCTAGAGTTCGCGCCCGTCTAAACAATCAGCGGGCAGTGGGTATTCAGGCAAAAGGCGCTAGAGTTCGCGCCCGTCAAAACAATCGGCGGGCAGTGCGTATTCAGGCAAAAGGCGCGGCAGTGCCCTTTCCGCACTGGTGCAGAACACGGCTCCTCGCTTGTCAAACCACAGGGGCACAAGCCCCATAAAATCGCCATTTCTTTGTTTAGAAATACGCAAGAGTGCGTCGGCGGAGTCCTGATCTTCAGTCGGCGTTAATTCGCGCTCTTCTGCCAGTCGCTCCTTATCAAGGTTCCGGCGGATCAAAACGAGGTTGTCAATCTGGTCAACGATCGCGGACGACCCACGCACCGCGAATTTATCAATCTCGTCCTTCTCGCTTCCGCCCTTGCGGACGTGATGAACGATGTGAATGTGCACCGAAAGCTCGCGGGCAATCTGACAGCACCCCTGAACAAATTCTTTTTGGCCGGTGTAGTCGTCTTCGGCATGGACTACCTTCATGAGGTTGTCAATGAAGATGTGTTTACAGCCAAACTCCTTGGCCATGACAACCGACACGCCTAAAACGCCTTCAATCGTAATGGCCTGCTTCTCGTTTGAAAGGAGCAGACCTGCGTCGCGGCAGTACGCCAAGAAGGCTTGTATTTTCTTCTCGTTCGCCTGCGCGTCATATTTCGTAGGCAGACGCCCCCAACCCTGTCGCAGCATTCGATAAAGCGTCCGTGCGGGCGTCATCTCGAACGACTGAATGCCGACCTTCTGGCCGGCCGCTAAAAGCTGTAAGGCGACCTGTCCGGTCAGCAGGCTTTTACCGTTCCCGTTTTGACCGGCCCACATCGTCACTTCGCCTTCTCTAAAGGCTAGCCGCTGGTCGAATGCGCACGGCGTGCCTGCTAGGCGCCCCTCGATGATGCCAAACAACGGGTCTTCAAAGTGGTCAGGTCGATAGATCACGTTGCGTGCGGACTGTTGCCACGCCGCGAATGCGGGCGAGTAGTCGCGCGGTTGCATCGTCATTTCACTTATTGTTTTGTCTTGCATAGGGTAGTTCTCCGAATTTATGCCAGTGTTTGTTTTTAAGGTAAACAAGAATGCCGTCAGGCGTCCAATAAAACGACTTGTCTCGTGCCTTGTCTCGGATCATCATCGCCAACTGTCTTGCTCTTCTCTCTGATCCGCGGACGTATTCGATCTCACAAGTCCGATCGGTCCACACCTCCGGCGGAATGTCTGCTATGTTGTCGTTCTCGCGAATGTAGTAGTTAATGGCGCCAAAAAAAGGGGCCCTACCGTCACCGCACTCAAACCCGTCGGGTATTAGGCAATAGGCAGGTGCGAGTACGAAAATTATCTCCTGTTGCTCTTTCGGTCTGTACGAGCTTGGAGAATTAAAAAAGACATCGATTTCTTCGGGCGTCAGCATGATTATCCAAAAAGCAGCTCTGCCGCTTCTGCCTCCTCTTGTTGTTCTGGCTTACGGCTTGAGATAGCCGACTTCTTAAACTCATCGACTGCCTGAGTCTGCGTGACCGGTCTGCGTCCTCCGTTCGCTCCGAACTGGTTGCTTCTTCTGATCCAGTTTCGCCACGTCGCAGGCCAATCGCGTTTTACTGCTCCTGCTCCTGCTTTCGCTCTCCAGTAGTCAAGAAAGCAATCAAACTCAAAAGCGATCTGATCAGGTGATAAGTCTGGACGGACTTTAATCGCCTGCTCTCTGAGTTCAGGGGTCAGCTCTGTGAATGTGATGCGGCTTCCTTTTTTGCCATCTGGTGTGGCGCTCGCGCAAGCGTGCGCATCCTCTTTCTTTATTATCTTCTTTATTACTTCTTTATTAGGGGTAACGTCGTTACCCCTAACGACGTTTGGGGTAGCCTCGTTGTGCGAGACCGAGTCGAGCACAAGAGGAGCGTCAGCGTCCTCTTCCCTTTCTTTCCTTTTCTTATTCCTTATCCCACCCCAATTTTTGGGGTTACCCGTCACCCCAATTTTTGGGGTTACCCCCCTCAAATTATTGGGGTTACCCAAATTATTGGGGTTACCCAAATTATTGGGGTTACCCAGATTATTGGGGTTACCCAAATTATTGGGGCAAGCCACTCCGAGTCCAGGGAACGTGTACCAATTTTGAACACCATTTGCGCATGGAACTTTTCGAGACGCAATGAAGCCTGCCTCTCTCAATTCCTTTAGAGCATTCTCTACACGCCACATCGTGCATTCTTTGAGTATGTTTCCGTCTTTGTCGCGCTTGTGAAAAAATTCTCGGATCGTTTCGCGGCTCGGATTGCATTGGCCTGTGTCTGCGTTGTGGCAGAAGGCGAGAAAGAGCAAGACGGCTTGCGCAAACCCTCCGGCTCGCGCTTGGTCTTTCACGTAGTTAATGGCTTTGATACTCATGTGGTTCGCCTCGGTCAACTAAGTTCGCTCGGAGATGTGCCGAGCGTACTTGTATTCTACTCTCCCCTGCAGTTTCTTGCAGGGGAGGGGGCGTTCGATTGAGAAGGCACGAATGCCTGAACCTTTCCCCTATCAATCAGGAAATGGCGACGCTGCCCGGGGGCCTGAGTTGACGAAATCCACGCACCTTGCTTCAGTTCCTTCAGCGCCCTCATCACTGTGCGCGGGTGTAGGTGTGTTTCCTTCGCGATGAGAGCGGTCGTTGGAGAGCACTCTCCTGCGTCATTCGCGTGTCGGCAGAGCACAACAAGGACGGAATGAGCAGACGCGTTCATTTCAACGTCCATGTCGATGCAGTCTTGCATCAGCTGTAAAGACATAATCACACCCCTTTTTTACACTTTTTCTGCCTCGACTTGTTTCACCGTCGCGACAAGCTCACGACGCTTTGGCAGATACCCGGGACGCAGTTCGTCCTGAGGGATGCCGGTCAAGTCGGATACGGCCTGCAGGTATTTTTGGTCTACCTTGCCTTTTCGACCCCAAACGTAGATAGCGCAGGGCTTCACGTTTGTGTTGTAGCGCGTGTTCAACGCTTTAGCGAAGGCAGTCCAGCCTCCGAAATATGCCGCGGCACGCTTCACCGCATTCTGTTCATCGCCGGGCTTTAATCTGAAAGTCCCCATTTTTTTTCTCCTAATTGTTGGTTTAGCCGGATGGCTATCTGACATTATACGCTAAAACCGAGTCGGTTTTATTTTCACAGCTAATACAAGGCCGCTATTCTAACGTAGGTTAAGAGTCATGCCGCCTCTTTTATATTCCCCGCCCCTGTAAATTCCTGAAATGGCCCCTGCGACTTCTTTAACGTAGGTTAGCCGTGGCGCTATGCTTTGATGATATTGCCCCTTGCTTTTTTCTAACCGTGAGGCTAAAATGCTGTCAATGGTTGAGGTCAATCCTCAGCCGACTTTAAGACTTGCCCCCACGGGCCGTAAGGAGTGAAAAATGTCACAGACTCTTATCAACGTATCCGCCGCAAAAGCCGAAGCCCTCGGCGATTTCCTCGGCGCCATCAATGAGGCCGCCGCCAAAGAATCCTCGCAGTTCTACGAACAATTCGGTGGGTTCACACTCCCCGCGCTCGGGGTTGAGCAGAAGATTGAGATCACGGCGGCTTGCTTCCGCCTGCTCCGTTCCGTCGTCACAGATGCGAAGGCGCGGGAAGACTTCCCGGCACTCGCAGCATGGGTCAATGAAGCGCTTTCAGAGCGTATCGACGATATTGTGTTGGCGCAATTGCACGCCGCGCCCGAATACCCGGAGGGCGAATAATGAGATTCACGACCTATAACCGGGCGGCTAGTAATGCCGCCTATGAAGCGGCTCAGGCCGCATGGGATGGCATGAGTCCCGAAGAGTTCGACCCGTGCCCGCGTGACCCGGAACAGTGGGCCGAGTGGTGTGCCAAGCTCGCCCAGCCCCTCGATGTAATCTGTGATTGGGCGGATTACGGCATCCAGTTGGAGAGCGTCACACTGGAAGACATGGCCACCGATCTTCTCGGCTCGGCCTACGAGGAATTAAGCCACGACGCGCCCGCCGCCATTGCCACCTATTGCCCGCGCAATTCGCCCCTGTGGGCCGCCATTCAGCGCGTGTATGCGCTGGAATATGTCGGCGTTCCTGCCGACGCCGTGGACGGCTATATAGCCACGCACTGATAAAAAACGCTCGGGGAAGCGGCCTGCTAAACCCCGAGCGCGTCACTTAAGGACATGAAGAGGATAACATGACAACAGAAAAAACCACAACCCCGGCCACGGCTGAGAACATCTATGCCGCCCTTGCGGCGGCTCAGGCTGAATTCAAGCCGATCGCGAAAAACTGCGTCAACCCAGCCTTTGGGTCGAAGTATGCCGACCTGCAAAGCATACTTGATGGCATCCGCCCGGCGCTCAATCGCCACGGCATTTTTCTATTCCAACGCGTGACGACGTCGAAAGACGGCGTAAGCGTTGAGACGTGCGTAACTCACACCTCGGGTGAGACGCTTTCGAGCGGCGTACTGTTTATCCCTGTTATCAGCCCTAAGAATCCGGCGCAGGCGTTCGGCAGTGCTGAGACATACGCCCGGCGCTACAGTTTGTCCGCCTTCCTCGGCGTGAGCGCAGATGAAGACGACGACGGCAACGGCGCCAAAGTAGATGAACAGACGCTGACGAATGAGCGTTTAGCGTCCGCACTGGTTGATGTCGCTACAGAGGCCGCGCACCGCGGCACCTCGGCATACAAGGACTTTTATGAACACTTAACGCCTACGGCCCGAAAAGCGCTTAAGGGTGCTGGCATTCATGACGAGTTGAAGGTTCTCGCGGGAAGTGTAGACGAGAAAGCGCAGGCGCAGGCGCCGCAGGCCATCGAGCAGGCCGCCCCCGCCGAAATTGAAACTTCAGAGGAGTAAACGAAATGGCTATTTACATGAACAAGGTCATGCTCATCGGCAATGTGGGCAAAAAACCTGAACTGAAAGAATCGAAGTCCGGGCCTGTGTGCCGCGTGAGCCTCGCGACCACCCGCCACTGGACTGATGCGCAGGGTCAAAAGCAGTCCGAAACCGAATGGCACAACTGCACAGCCTTCGGTCGTGTCGCTGAAATCTTCGCCGAGTACCTTGACAAGGGTTCTCAGCTGATGGTCGAAGGGCGGTTGCGCACGCGCGAATACACAGACGCGCAGGGCGTCAAACGCTACTCGACAGAAGTCCTGGTCGAGCGTCAGCAATTTGGAAGTCGCGGCACCTCTGACGGTCAGCCCCAGCGCCCGGCTCCGAAGCCTGTCAGCGCCCCGGCGGCAAAGAAGTCCGCGCCCGCTAACGCCACTGACATTGATGAGGACTGCCCGTTTTAAGGAGCACTAGCCATGTTTGTAGACATGAAAAAAGACCCTGACGCGCCAAAGGAAACGGCGCTTGACTTGCGCGAAGCCGTGCGCCAAGCGGCTGAGGCCGTCGAGGTCGACCCGGAAACGGGGGAAATTTCGGGACTCGACAAGCTGCGAGAGGCGGAGGGAAAGGAGGCTGACAAGGTCGCGGCGCTTGCCCGCGTGGTGCGCTCCGTGCGCCGTGAGGCCGCCGCCGTCGCCGAGCACATTGAGGCCGAAAAGGCGATTTTGAAGCGACTGGAGACGAAGGCCGACAAGCTCTCTGACTTCCTCGCGCAATTCATGCTGAGCGGCAAAATCAATCGAATAACGGACGTTGATATCGAGGTCAAGGCCCTCGCCGGGCGTGAGTCCGTGGCCGTGCTGGATATTGAGGCCGTCCCCGAGGACTTCATCAAAGTGACTGCGATTAAATGCCCGCCGACGCTCTCCTACATGCATGCGTGGCGTCTTGCTAGGTCGATGGGCGCGGGCGCCGAGATCGTGCGCTCAGTGGACAAGATTGCCGTCATGAACGAGTGGAAGCTCGGCAAGAACGCAATCCCCGGGACGGTTATTTTTCGCACGCCGGGACTCAAGATTTCAGCGTGAGGGGCGTCATGATACTTGATCGCATTTTGGACTTACTGGCCGCGCTGGCGCTCGTGGCCCTTCTGCTCGCGCCGGGAATGCTCGTCGGCTTCTTTATCGTCTTTTTCATTTGTGGCTTGTAAGCCCGCCGGAGGATCAGATATGGATACTTCTTTCTATCCTCTTCTCTACGCCATTCCGAAGAGGATCACGGCCACGGTGCCGGAGTGGAAGGTGTTACTCAAGCTCCTGCCGCCCGGTGAGGAAGTAATGCCGCTTTTCAAAAAAATCGCGGATAGTGCGCGGTTCTTCACTTCTGACAGGCTTCTGAACGACTATAGGGGCGCCCGTTTGCCGATCATGTGTAGCGCCTTGAATCGCAATGTCGGCGGCACCTGCGTTTTCAATGTCGGACAGCGTGCCGCCCTGACGTTCGTTATCTCTGCTCATCCGAAGGAATTCACAACGCCACAAAAAAAGATTGTGTCTGCCGTGCTCCTAGGAGCTGAAGAAATCTGCGGCCCGATAAATGACCTGCTTTATGACCTCGCTGTAAACAGCGACCCGGAGCGCTCCGCCGATATTGGTTTAGAGGCGTTTGTGTCATCGCGTCAGCTATTGGACGATATAAACGAATTTTGGGATTGGCCAAATGATTGACCTGAAGAAAACGAAAAAGATCATCCGCGACATGAAGGCCGATCACATCTTCTCAAAGAGTGAGGCCACACAGCTCTCTATCCTTGTAGATCGCGTCAAGGACGGCAAGGACGACGAAGCGATTCAGCTCGCGCATGGCCTCGCGGCCGAAATCGCTTTGAAGGTGCTTGCCGTGAAGAAGCTAGAGGGCTTTTTGAGGGGCGCGGAGGAGCAGGCATGAGTAGAGCGCTAAGGAGGCTGGCGAAGCGTGCAGAGCGCAAACCCGGCCGGAAAAAGCAGTGCCACTATGCTGGTGATGATTTGATATCGCGCAGGGGCTACGGCGCACTGGCCCGCGTCATCCCGGTAACTGAATCTGAGCAGCATAAATACTGCCTCGGGTTTTACGCGTTATACGCGCGGTGCCGCTCCGGCGAGTCGGAAAAGGATGACGGGTGTTGGTCTGACCTTATGGGCGTTCTGATTACAGGCTACATCTGCGCCCGCGCGACGACTCAGCCAGTGAACCTCTCGCGGCAGTTTCAGGCCGCTGGTGCGCTGCTTGATTCGGCCTATGTGCACTGGCAGAAAACGCATCAGATACTAGACGCCAATTTTGACGTGGTGCATCAGGCGATTGATGACCTGTGCGATATCGTCATGCAGTTGCGCAGGGATGAGCTTATGCGCGTCAACGAAACGATGCGAAACGACACGATTGGCATCTATCGCGATTTCTTCAATGACCCGCGCGCGTTTACTGAAGAGGATAAGGCGTTTCAGGCGTGGATAGCGCGTCAATAGCAGGCAAAAGAAAAGCCGCATTCAGCGGCTTTTCTCCCTGCTTTCTTGCTTATTGGTATAAATACTAATTTACGTACGTTACTAACTAGCCTAATATTCCGTTTATCAGAAAACACAAGCCCGCAGGGCTTCGGAGATACAAAATGAGAACCACCGTTAACTTAATCGTTTCCACGTTCACGAAGTTCGACCGCCGCGGCGAATACGCTCGCGGGGAGCACTACATTGGGTGCCTCGTTGATGAGTGCTTGTCGGTCGAAAGCGGCAAACTCGTCGCGCACGGGCGGGCACACCTTTGCACCGGCGAACTGCCCGATGATGTCTCATACGACTTTTATAAGTCACTGACCGTCACGGTCACTTACTCGAAAGAGAAGGCGAAATGGGTCGCCACAACCGCGTGGGCAGAGGAATGGCTTGACGAATTAGGCCATCCGATGCCGAAGGACGTTGAAGAAATCGTATGCGCGGCCTACGGGCTGGCGCTCGGAGAAGACAAGGCAATCGACGCTTTCCAGCGCGAAGCGCAGGACATGGCGGACAATATGGAATTCGTCTTGTATGTGAACGCCCTGAGTGGCGCCGACAAGCTCGCTTTCGTAAACGGCTGGGCTGCGGCCGGCGGCCCTGTTGACGCCCTCGGGCATGAAGAGGCGGACTGCACGCCTTGGGCTGAGCACAATACAATCTGCGTACCCGCCTATGATATCGACTTCATTCCGAGGTCGGTGGAAGATTGGGGCCGGGCGCACTGGTTGTCTCAAAGGGCTTATGCAATTACGTCGCTCGCAATGTGGTACAAACAGGCGAGCGGGATCGAACGATCCATGTGGGCCAAAGAACATCCCATGATCGCTGAATCCGTCGCGAGGCGTGCAAATGACCTCTGATAAAAAGAACCTCGGCGGCAGGCCGAGGCTGTATGAAAACGGATCGCGCAACGTCACTATCAGCCTCCCGATCGAGCTGGCGGCCCTTCTGAAGGAGCTGGGAGGCTCGCACTGGATACGCGACCGACTGAGGGAAGTTCAGAAGGCGAGCGGAAAGACAGAAGATCAGGTAAAATAAGCCCCGCGAAAACAAAGCGGTGGTTTTCTGAAAAGCCTCGTGGTGATCTCCAGACGCCACGGGGTTTTTCTTTGCCTCACGGTTTCAGGGCTTCGCGGACGGCGTTTCGGTCTGCGCTGAGGCCGCCGACCAGTCCGCCGCCTTCGCTAAGAAGCTCCGCACCCTCAGCAAGTAAGCGTTTACAGTCTGAGACTTGTCGCTCACAAGAGACGCAGGCACTACCGGCGCCGGCGGGCACTCCACCACGGCCGGAGCTTGCGGCACGGCGCAGGCGCTCAACATCGTCACGCATACCAGCGAGCTGAGAGCCAAGCGTGTCGATCTCAGCCTGCTTCTTGTCGACTGCCTCGGCGAGCTTCTTCGCATTGTCTGCCTCCTTTTTCGTGAGCTTCGCTTGATACTCCTGCGCGGCCTGAGCGTAATCGGCTTTAAGGCGCTCGATGTCCGCAGTGCGCAGTGCGTCAGCAAAGGCGTATCCGGCGCCGAAGATCAAAGCCGCGAGGACTGTGTACAAGAATTTGCTTGCAGACATTTGCACCTACGGCAGTTTTCCCGCCGCCTCACCTCAGCACCATCAATACCGACAGGGGGCGCCACCCTCAAATTTGCTTGCGCACATTTGCAGAAGTACGCCCGCAGCTCATCAGAAGAACAAATGACCCAGCCCAAGGCCGATGAGGAATGTCACGACCGACACGGTCGCCCAAAAGAGCCTGCACTTCCGGCGCGTCTCTGTGTCCATTTTGGCCTTCTCGGCCTTGAGTTTTTCATAGGCGTCACGCGTGAGGTCTTCGGCCTTCACGCCGATTTTCTTAAGCCAGTTCTGAAAGTCTTCGCTGTTCATAACGTACTCCTTGAAAAAAATAAAAAGGTATTTGAGGATTTCCGCCTTGGTCATTTTTTGCAGTTGTCCCAGCGCGCTTTGAAGCCCCGGGCGTCAACATGGACAAAGCTGTCATACAGCCCCACTCCGCCATCGGCGTTAAGGTCTAAACAGAGGTCCTGAAGTGCCGGGAGGTCTTCTTGATGCTCCGGCCGGATGTCGGCCGCAAGGCCCTGAACGTGGTAAGAGTTCTCCACGCCGCCAACGGCGCGATTGTGCTCAGGCGAGCGGTAGGCGCTATTGACGATGATCGGGCGCCCCCATGCCGTGCGGATTCGGTTCAATAAAAAAAGCAGCTCCGATCTGACTTGTTGCTCCCCGAACGGAGAGCGCTGGCCGTCCTTGCTTGCAAGCTCCTTTGTGTCAAAGTATCCGATTTTCATTTTTCCCCTCTTTCGGCTTTTCGCCGATCTCCTCTACTGTTTCATCCAGCCGGGTGTTGATCTGTTTGAGTGCCTTACGAATGATTGCAGGAATGCACCCGCCGAGATTCATGCGGTCAAGGTTCTCAATGATGCTCATGAACTCTGTGAAGCCGTAGGCCGCTATGACAATGCCCTGAAATACTGCGAGATAGTTCAGCGTGTAGGAAAACTGCACATCAAGGCCGTGCGCGAAGCCCACGACAATAAACATCAGCCCCTTTTTCAAAAGCCCGCGCGACACAATCCTGCTCTCAAAGTCACGATTGACGAACGCCGCCGCCATGCCGGTCAATATGTCTGCGGCGATAAAGATCGCGAGCCAAATTATGAGCGGCTTTGTGTCGAGGCCGAAGAAAAACGAAAGGGCGCCGGTGAGGGCGCCCACTGCCGCGGCTACTATCTTCTCGGTGCCTTCCGGCAAAAAGTCAGTCGTCATGCGCACCCTCTCCGGCATAGATTACTTGTTTCGGCCTGAGCCTTTTCGCGGGTGGAAATACACCCAGTGTTGTCCGTAAACATAGCCCGGGACAGGTTGCCCCCAAATCTTCCAACCGGCGCCAATGCGAACGCACTTCCAAACGCCAAAGATTCGGTAGTGCTTTACGTAGTAGAACTGCCAGCAAACCGGCTTCCCAGCCCGGTAGACCTTCCAGCGGCAGACGCCCGAAATACCTGACGTGTCGCCAATAGTCGGATCGCCATAAACTTCCTTCACGTCTCCGGGCTGATGGTGAAAGCCGATGACGTCAATGTTGAAGCCGTAGCCGCAGTTTCGCCAAAGCCACGCTACTCGCCGGACGTATGTCGCCAGCGGGGCGGTTGATATGCCCCAACGCGCAAGGTGCCCGGCGTCGCCGTCAATAGGGTTGTCCGGCGTCTGCCACCACCAAAGCCAAGACGGTAGCCAGCCGTCTTTGTCGGCAAAGAGAACAACGAGCGGCGTGAGCAGACGACCGAAAACGTCGAAGGCAAGGGATGCCGGTAAAAAGCAAAGCCATCTCAAATACATGGCAACACCTATAAAAAAGCCCCTCACAAGGAGGGGCGTAGCAGTCAGGGTACAAACTGCCCCCCAGCTGAGGAGTTAATAAAAGGGACGTCAATCTTCGCCAGTGACCTTATCGGGAACGCGGCCGCCGGGCTTGGGCCTTAAATCCTCAGGCCCATCAGGATCAGGATCAGGATCAGGATTCGAGGGCTTGCTACCCCCCCCCTCCATCTACTGTGTAGGCGTCGACGGTAGAAAAACTGTTACCATCATAACCACCACCAAACAGACCATAACCCCCAACAGTAGTTGCGGCCAAGCTGGTCCTCGCTTGACTCAGGCTTGTAGGTGTACTGCGCACTAGAGAAGTATTGTAGGCGTCTACTGTAGAAAACCAGCTACCAGTCGAACCACCACCAAACAGACCATAACCCCCAACAGTAGTTGCGGCCAAGC